>Ga0123333_10000938_pt1 | contig 31018 bp, 28 predicted proteins | sample BioC12SIPDNA_3_FD_89957 | JGI IMG/M metagenome (GOLD analysis project Ga0123333, IMG submission 89957) | Anaerobic biogas reactor microbial communites from Washington, USA - Biogas_R2_B C12 SIP DNA | ecosystem: Engineered > Bioreactor > Anaerobic > Unclassified | place: Washington, USA... | reverse complement strand
AGTGAGGAACCGCCCGAGCTATCGTAGCTCACCCACGATGGACAGGGATGCCACTTTGTGAAGGGGCGGGGGGCGCGGCGATTGCCCCCCGCCCTTGCGCGATGTGAAGGCGGCTCCCATCATTCGACAGAACGGAGGTAGACTGTGACACGCCCGAACGTGATCTGGATCTACTGCGACGAGTTGCGGGCCGATGCGCTCGGATGCTATGGCAACCGGTACGTGGACAGGATGCATACGCCGAATCTCGACGGCATCGCGGCCTCTGGCGCGCTGTTCCATAACTGCTACTGCAACTCGCCGGTGTGCGTGCCCTCCCGCACGAGCGTGCTGAGCGGACTCTATCCGGAGGACACCGGCGTCTATCACAACGAGGGCTTCTGGTCGCAGTTTCGCATGGATTGGCTGCCCACGCTGATCCCGGAGGTGTTCGCCGAGCACGGGTACGTCACGGCGAACTTCGGCAAGGTCCACATTCCCCACCAGTTCGACCCGTGGATGGTGTCCGAACCGGGCCGGATCGGGTCGGGCTTCGCTCCCGTGAGAGACGTGGCGACGGACGTCATCCGCGCGCCCGGCATCCCGATGGTCCTCGGCGGCCGGTATCCTGCGAACGCCGCGTACCCGCCGGAGCAGAACACCGATAACGCGCTCCGATGGCTGGCGGAGGCCGACGGACCGTACTTCGCGCGCATATCCTATTTGCAGCCGCACACGCCCGTTCTGGTACCGCCCCCATTCGACACGCTCTACGACGGCGCCGATTTCCCGCGTCGGTTCGCGGAGAACGTCGGTGGCAGTCTCTTCGAGCGGCGTTTCGCCGATGTCGTGCGCGGGCGAGAGCTGACCGATGAGGAGATCTATCGCGCGCAGGTCAACTACTACGGGCTGGTGAGCTGGATCGATGCACAGGTCGGCCGGATCGTCGAGTTCCTGCGCTCACGGGGCCAGTTGGAGCGGACCATCCTGATGTTCGGCTCGGATCACGGCGCCTCGCGCGGTGAGGGCGGCGGGCGCTACGACAAGCACGTCTATGCCCCAGAGGTCCACCGGGTACCGCTGCTGATCAGCTGGGCCGGGGGGATCGACGCCGGACAGGAGCGCACGGACATCTGCGAGTGCGTGGACTGCGGGCGGACGCTCTTCGGCCTGTGTGGCATCGACGCGCCCGATCAGTTCAAGGGCCGCGACCTGTTCTCCGACCCAGCGCCCGACGCGGTCTACGCGACGATCGGCTTCGGGTTTGCTGACAGCCACGCTTTCCCTAACATGGGCGTGGGCGACTATGTGGACGGTCACGGGTGGCCCCGGAGGACGTGCGTGCGCACCGAGCGGTTCCGGCTGGACAAGAACGTGCGGATCGACGGGCAACCGGCTTCTCCGGATATGGAGGATGTGTTTCTGGCCGACGTCATCGCCGATCCCGAAGAGCATCGGAATGTGGCCGGCGACGCCGCGTATGCCGGGGTCGTCGAGGAGCTATCGGCGCGCATCGACCGGCACGTCGCGTCCAGCCAGGAGGTCCCCCACGAGTGCGTGCGGGGCCGCAAGGTGTTCTGAGCGAGCGCGTGGGACAGGGAGCCAGAGAGAGCATACGGGCCGTGGCGGCACGGTCCCGCAGAACGGAGGTCAACTGATGCGAATCATCTACTTTGACATCGATTGCCTGAGGCCCGATCATCTGGGCTGCTACGGCTACAACCGGCCGACGTCTCCGCACATCGACGCGATTGCGCGCGAGGGAGTGCGGTTCGATCACTACTACTGCAGCAGCTCGCCGTGCCTGCCCTCGCGGACGGCCTGGTCATCCGGGCGGTTCGGCATTCGCAACGGCGTCTGCTCGAACCACACGGCCGGCGCGAACTACTCCATGCGCCTGCGGCACTACGGCGGGCCGGAGCCCGACAACGAGTGCCTGATGCGCCAACTGCGCAAGCACGGCCTGGATACCATCAGTATCTCGAACTTCGCCGACCGGCACAACGCACTCTGGTTCATGCGCGGCTGGACCGAGTACCACACGCCGAACCTGAAGGGTGGGTACGAGACAGCCGAGGAGGTGAACGAGCCGGTGCTCCGCTGGCTGAGGCAGAACGCTGGACGCGACGATTACCTGCTGCACATCAACTACTGGGACGTCCACCGCGTCTACAAGATGGACGCTTCGTGGGCCGATCGGCTGGAGGGGACGCCGGTCGAGCAAGCATGGCCCGACGAGGAGGCGATTCGAGACCACCAGGCCATTGAGGGGCCGTTCACGGCGCAGTGGCAGTTCCCCGAGAACGAGAGTCCCTACCCGCTGATGCCCGGGTCGGTCGAATCGCGCGCGGACTTCGAGCACATGGTGACGGGCTACGACGCCTCCATCGCGTACGTCGACCACTACATAGGGTTGGTGTTGGACGAGCTGGACCGCCAGGGAGCGCTGAACGACGCTGTCATCATCATCAGCGGCGACCACGGCGACGCCTTCGGCGAGCACGGCATCTACTCGGACCACGTCTGCGCCGACGAGTGCATTCACCACATCCCGCTCATCATCCGCTGGCCCGGCGTCGCGCCGGCGGGCGCCAGCTCTGACTCACTGCTCTACAACGTCGATCTGCCTCCCACGCTGTGCGATCTGCTGGGCGCCCCGACGCCGGAGGATTGGGACGGCGAGTCGTTCCGCGCCAACCTCGAGGGGCGGGACGGCCTTGAGCGCGACTATCTGGTCTGGGATCACGGGCTGTATGCGGTACAGCGAGCGGTCCGCACCCGCACGCATCTGATGATCCGAACCTATGACAACTACGGGTATCCCTTCGAACCGGTCGAGCTGTACAATATGGAGGTGGACCCGTACCAGACGACCAACATCTGCGACGACCATCCTGAGATCGTCGCACAGGCCAGCCAGTACATGGAGGACTGGATTCAGGCGCAACGGATGAAGGGCCACTGCATCCCGGACCCGCTGGATGAGATCATGCGGGAGCGGGGCGAACTGGTGAACAGCCGCGAGCAGTGGGCGCCGCTGCTCCGGAACCTGCGGAAGTCGGGGCACGCGGCCGTCAAGAGCTAGAAGGGAGGCGTTCCCCGCGGCGCAATCGGCATCGATCGCGGCCCACAGACAGGAGATCCAGACAGGACTGGGTCCCAGATAGGGTGGCCAAGCTCTCTCCGCAGGCTGGACAAGTCTAACTAGTTATTGTATAATATATAGTAAGACTAGCCTGACTATAGTTGGAGGGACAGTGATCGCAGAGGAAAAGGTAGAGACAGTCGACGCCACCCAGGCTCGAGCCAGCCTGGGCGACATCCTGGCCCGTGCCCGGTACGGCGGGCGCCGCTTCGTCATCCAGCAGCGTGGGGACCCGGCAGCGGTGGTCATGGGATACGAGGACTACCAGGAATTGATGACCCTCCTGGAAGACCTCGAAGACGTGCGGGACATGCTCGAATCTGAAGGCGAGCCCGCCCGGCCGCTGCGCAAGTACCTGACCGAGCGGGGACAGCCGCGTGCCTGAGTATCAGGTCCTGCTGCGGCGCAGGGCCGAAAAGCAGCTTGACCGCGTGGCTTACGCTGACCACCCGGGCATTGTAGAGGCTATGCTGGCCCTGGAGGACGACCCACGTCCACGGGGCTGCCGTAAGTTGTTCGATGACATTTGGCGCATTCGTGTAGGGGATTACCGGGTGATCTACAGGATCGACGACGGGCGCAAGGAAGTTGTGGTGGGCAAAGTCGCCCGCCGTCGTGAGGATACCTACCGGGCGATCGAGGAGCTGTTCTAGACAGACGCGAGGTCGCGCAATTCCGTCAGGTCAGCGTCAGACTCTTGCCTGCGATCGTCGCGCAGGCCGGCCAGTTCTCACATCGCGCGATCCACCTGGATTGCCGACGCCGCGCCGGGTTCGGGGTCTGCGCGCCGCCGTCTGCGCCGCGGACGTGGTCGGGGGTTCGCTCAAGGAGCTTGCTGGCCGCAGCGCTCGTGCGTGATGGACGCGGAGATCGTTTCGAGCGCCGCGGCTGCCCACTCCGGCGATGACGCTGTACCGCCGGCCGCAACGATCCACAGCGCCTCGGTCCTGGCTCGCACGCCGTCGCGGACGCCCGTGACGGCCAGATCCACGCACCACAGCGCTCCGCCTGCGCCCGGCCCGTCACTCTCCGCCTGCCGTGCGCGGACGACCCGGACCTCTTCCACCTCATCGAACACCGCACCGCCGTAGGATGCGTCACGATAGTAGGCGCGCGCCGCCTCGTCGAGCGCCGTCTGCGCCTCCGGCGGCAGCGCGCCCCTCGACGCACACCCGGCGGCGATGAGGAGGACCACCCACCATATCCATAGACGAAGCCCCGTGCGTCGAGCCATAGCCAACCGCCCTCCAGTCGATGTCATCGCGCGCAGGGGCGGCTCAGCCGCCCCGCTGCCGGCTGCTGACCCCAGCCGCGACGATGCGCCTCCCAACCGGGACGCGGAGATTACCTTGGCATCGCGTGATGTCACAGCGCCGTTAGTCTACCGCACGGGGTGAGATGGGGCAAGTGTGGCTGCTGAGCCGGGGACGTGGGCGCCGGGCGGTCTACCGGCGTCCCTCAACACGCCGCACCGCTGCCAGCGTCAGCCCCAGGTCGCGCACCTGGGCCAGCACGCCGTGCAGCGCGGCCTGGTCCATCAGCCCGGCGATCACCGTCTGGCCGCTGGCTGTGTGCCGCACGGCCAACCCCTCGAACCAGATCGCCCCGACGTGGCCGTCAACGCGGATCTCGTAGCGCGCCGGCTCCTGCATACGCTCCATCTCCCCTGCGACGCGAGCCCTGGCGCGCGCCAGGGCTCGGCTCGGATGTGGGATGGCTGCGCGGCCTACGCGATCAGGCGCGCGATCCCCATTACCAGGACCTTCAGCGCGCCGACGGTCGCGATGGCCACGATCGTCTCGCGATCGGTCGGCAGCAGCGGCAGCCGAACGTTCACCAGCGCGCTGCCCGCGATCGCCAGGATGCACGTCCCCAGCACGACGCCCGTCAGTGTGATGGGGTGTACCCAGCCGAAGGATGCCAGCGCGCGCCCGATGCCGCGGCTGCACATCGCCATGCCGATCACCAGCAGCGCGAGCAGTACAGCGCGGTCGCTGCGAAGCAGCGGGACGCGGCGGCCGGTCACGACGGCTGCGACGAGCAGCGTGGCGACAATGCCCAGAGCGATGGTCGCGACGGGGCTACCGGCGGCGGGCGCGGGCGCGCCCATGGTCAGACTCTCTTGGTTGGCGTTCATTTCACTCACTCCTCTCGTATCCGATCGATGATGGCCTCAGTATAGCCTGCCCTGCGCCCGCTGTCGCCACGCGGAAGTAGTATCTTCGCGATACGAGGGGTGATTACTGGAAAGGGGTAGGCGGACGTCACTCGATGAGCGCAAGCTCCCGAGCCCGCGCGGCCGCCAGGGTGCGGTTCGTCACGCCCAGCTTGCCATAGATGTTGCTCGTGTGCTTCTTGACCGTGTTCAGCGTCACGACGAGCTCGTTGGCAATCGCGTTGTTGGAGCGCCCGGCCGCGATCAAGCGCAACACCTCCAACTCACGCGCGGTGAGGGGCTCGATCAGCCCGGCGTTCGCGGCGTCCCGTTCGGCGCCGCCGAAAGCGGCCCGCAGCGCCTGCACGAACTCGGCGCTGCCGCGCGTATCCCAGACGCCGCGCGCCTGCCCTGTCTGCAGGAGCCCGGCGATGGCGCCGCCGCCATCGAGGAAGACACGCACGGCGCCCTCTGGCGCGGCGCGGACCAGCGCGCGGCCCAGCGCGTCGAGCGCCGGCTGCTCTGCGCCCCGCTGCTGGAGCGCCGCCGCCCGGTGGACGTCGATCTCGATCGCACGACCCATCCGTCCCCCTGACTCGATGTCGCCGGCCAGCCGGTCGAGCAGGGCGAGCGCCTGGTCCGGGCGCCCGTCCGCTATCCACACGCGCGCCTGCAGGATCTGCCTGGCCTCGGCCATCATCCGCCCGCCGAGCGCCCCCGGCGCGTCCCGGCTCTCCGCAGGCGCGTCCGCCCAGCGGACCGCCTCGTCCAGACGGCCCTCGGCCAGCCACAGGAGCACCCAGGCCGCCTCGACGATGGCGTGGACCTGGACGTAGACGTGCGCTGCGCGACGCACCTCATCGGCCTGTTCTAGCGCCTCCCGCGCCGCGGCGGGATTCCCCTGGGCCAGCCGGATGCGCGCCAGCGTTGCCCAAGCGACGAGCAGGTCGGTCGGATTGCGCCAGACACGTAGCTGTTCGAGCGCTCGTTCCGCGCGCTGCTGGGCGGCCCCCAGGTCGTTCCGCTCGCGCAAGACGTCGGCCATACCCGCGTCCGCCATCGCGAGTGTGCCGTAGTGCGCGCTCCTGCGCTCGGACGCGAGGCATTGCACCCGGCGATAGAGCGCCTCCGCGTCGCTCAAACGGCCCTGGAGTGTGCGTACCGTGGCGGTCTCGCGGAGCGCGACCGACGTGGTCCAGATGTTGCCCGCCGCCTCGCCCAGGCGTGCGATCTCGTCGAACGCCGCCAGCGCGGCCTCGAAGTTGCCGTCGGAACGGTGCGCCCTGCCGAGGATGTGCGGGATCAGGCTGGCCGTCATCGGGGGCAGGGCGTCGCGATCGCGGGCGGCGCGTTCAGCCAGCTCGATCGCGCGGCTCACTTCGCCCGCCATATCGGCGATCAACGCGCGGATCAGCGCCGCGCTGGCCAGAACGATGCGTCCAGTCGGCCCCTGATCGCCGGGCGCGACGCCGGCCTTGGCGGCCTGTAGCAGCGGCGCGACCTCGCCGACCCGCCCGGCGAACGCCAACGCCCACGCCCGGGTGATGCTCAACAGCGGCCGCCCCAGTACGGCCGCCTGGGGCAGCGCATCGAGCCAGCCCAGCAGCGTCGTGAGTTCGCCCCGGGTCAGGAAGTCCAGCGCGAACCGTTCCAGCAGCTGCCCGGCGTGGTCGGCGTCGCCAGCGGCGAGCGCGTGGCGGACGGCGTCGGCGGGCAGGTCGTTCGCCTCGTGCCAGTGCGCGGCGCGGCGGTGGAGCCCGGCGATGTGGTCCGGCGACGCGGTCCGCCTCAGGTGGTTGCCGAGCAGGCTGGCGAACAGATGGTGGTAGCGGAACCAGTACCGCGCGTCGTCGAGCGCGATCACGAACAGGTTGGCCCGCTGCAGCTCATCCAGCAGGGCCGCGCCGTCGGGCTCGCCAGTCACCGCCTCGCACAGCGGCCCGCACAGCCGCTCCAGGATCGAGGTCTCCGCGAGGAAGCGTTGCACCGACGGCCGCTGCTGGCCGAGCACCTCATCGGTCAGGTACTCCAGGATGTAGTGGTGCGTACCGGCGAATGCCCGGACGAAGCCCGCGACGTCGGACCGCCCCTGCAGCGACAGCGCAGCGAGCTGCAGCCCGACGATCCAGCCCTCAGTGCGGGCCTCGAGCGCCGCTACGTCCGCCGGGTCGAGCGCGAGTCCCATGCAATCGGTCAGGAAGGCGGCGGTCTCATCCCGCGTGAAGCGCAGATCGGTCGCGCGCAGCTCGGTCAGCAGCGCGCGCGCTCGCAGGCGCGCCAGGGGCAGCGGCGGGTCAGCGCGGGTCGCCAGCGCCAGGTGGGCCTGCGGCGGCAGGCGCTCCACGAGGAACGCGACGGCTGCGTGGACCTCCCGCGCCGCGATCGTGTGGTAGTCGTCCAGCACGATGGTGGTGCGCTCGGGAACGGCAGTCAGATCGTTGCAGAGGACGCTTGCCACAGCCAGGCCAGGGTCAGCCACGGGCGCGTCGAGGAACTGGTGTGCATCCAGTCCGGCGCCCGGGCGCGCCCGCTGGACCGCGGCGACGACGGCGGTCCAGAAGCGGGCCGGATCGCTGTCCCCTGCATCAAGCGAGAGCCAGGCCACGGCGCCGTCCGCGTGCGCCGCCCAGTCGGACAGCAGCGTCGTCTTCCCCGATCCGGCCGGCGCCGAGACGAGCGTCAGGCGGTGGCCGGATCGCAGGCCATCGTCGAGCAGCTGCATCAACCGGCGGCGCGCCACCCGGGCGGGCCGCGCCGCCGGGATGAAGAGCTTGGTCTGTACCAGTAGGTCGCTCATGTCGGACCGTCGGGCGTCGGGATGGCCTACTTTACCGCAGGGGGCCGGTTCGTGCAAGCCGGCGGCGATCGCCGCGGGTCGCCGCTACCGCCGGACGCCGTCTATGGTAGAATTGGTGCATCCGACCGCCGCGCCTCACGTGCGACGCACGAGGACTCCCATGCTCGAACCGCCCGACATCTCCGATGGGCTCATCATCGCCCGGCTGCAGGCTGAGTTCGGCCTGCGCGCCGGCCGCGTGACCTTCCTGCCGCTTGGCGTCGACGTGCGCACCGCCGTCTACCGCGTCGACGCGGACGACGGCGCCGCCTACTTCCTCAAGCTGCGTCTCGATCCGTGGGACGAGATGGTCGTCGCCGTACCCCGGTTCCTGGACGCCCAGGGCGTCCCATCGATCATCGCGCCGCTGGCCACCCGTGCGGGACAGGGGTGGGGCCGCCTGGACGAGTACCGGATGATCCTCTACCCCTTCGTTGAGGGCCGCGATGGCTACGAGGTCGCGATCTCGGATGCGCAGTGGTTCGCGCTGGGCCGGGCCGTCGGGGGGATTCACGCGGCCGACGTCCCGCCGGCGCTGCGGGCCCGCATCCGGCGCGAGGACTGGTCCCCGCGCTGGCGCGACCAGGTGCGGCGCTTCCAGGCGCAGGTCGCGGACGGCGCATTTGCCGATCCGGTCGCCGAACGGCTGGCGGCGCTGATGCGAACGCGGCGCGGAGAGATCGCGCGCATCGTCGACTGCGCCGGCGAGCTCGGTCGCGCCCTGGCGGGCGACCCGCCGGAGTTCGTCCTGTGCCATTCGGACCTGCACGCGGGCAACCTGCTGATCTGTGCGGACGGCGCGCTCTACATCGTCGACTGGGATGCACCCTCGCTGGCCCCGCGTGAGCGCGATCTGATGTGCGTGGGCATGGGCGGCGCGGGCATCGGCAGCGCCGCGCCGGAGGGGCGCGAGGAGGCGCTGTTCTACGCCGGTTACGGGCCGGTGACGCTGAATCGGACCGCGCTGGCCTACTACCGGTACGAGCGCATCGCCCAGGACATCGCGGAGTTCTGCGAGCAGATCCTCGGCGCGGCGGCTGGACGCGAGGACCGGGAGCAGGCCTACCGGTACTTCGCAGGTCAGTTCGAGGCCGGGAACGTGATCGACGTCGCGTTCGGGACGGATCCTGGCGGCGTGTAGCGACGGGCAGCGTCGCCCGCTCAGGCCGGCAGGCGCCCGCCCGCCGGGCTCCCTTGCGCTGCACGCCGTATCGCGCTAATATGGAGGCATTCGGAGGTGAGTGTATGGTCGATCACCTGTGCAACGACGAGCTTCACACGTGGTTGTTGGACGCCGCTACCCCCTCGATCCGCTACCTGACGCGACGCCTTCTGCTGGATGCGTCCGAGACGGACGATGACGTCATCGCCGCGCGGCGCGACATCCACGCCGTCGGGCCGGTCCCAGCGATCCTGGCGCCGCAGACGGAGGACGGCCACTGGGCGGGCGAGCGGAGCTACTACACGCCGAAGTACACCAGCACGCACTGGAGCATGCTGCTCCTGACCGAGCTGGCGGCCGACGGGAGCGATGTCGCCCTCCGACGGGGCGCGGAGTTCATGTTGACGGCGACCAGCGGCGAGGTGAAGGAGGCGCACGAGGGGCGCGAGCGAGGCCTCGCCTGCTTCTGGGGCAACCTGCTGCGATATGTGGTCCACTGCGGCTATGCGCGCGATCCACGCGTCGGACCCGTCGTTGCTTACTTGAGACGCGAGGCGGGTTCCAGTGGCTGGCGGTGCCGGTACAACGGCGATCTGCCGTGCGCCTGGGGCGTGGCCCGCGCGCTGTGGGGGCTGGCGGCCTGGCTGCAACAGGCCGGCGCGGCCGGCATCAGAGCGGACGGGGAGGCGGTGGTCGAGAGCGGCCTGACGTTCCTGCTGACCGAACACCAGTTGGTCGACGCCCGCTATCCCACGCGCGGGAGGAGGCACCCGATGTGGTTCGACCTCAACTTCCCGCTCTTCTACCAGGCCGATCTGCTGTTCGTCCTGCGGGTGCTGGCCGATCTGAACGCGCTCGGTCGCCCCGGCGCGCAGCCGGCGCTCGAGTGGCTGGCGGCCAAGCGAGAGCCCGACGGACGCTGGCCGGGCGCCAGCCCGTTCCGCGCGCGCACCTACGCGGCGCTGGGCGACGCCGAGGAGACCGATCGCTGGGCGTCGCTCCATGCGGCCTCCGTCCTGCGGCGCGCCGGGTGGGCCGGCGTCAGCGACACGCGATGATCGCTGCTCCTGCCTATGCGCGGACTCCCTATGACGCGATAACCGCCAGGACTGCATCGGCTTCAGGCAGAGGGCGCCCACCGGGCCGGTCACCTGGCGCTGCAGACGCGCGACCGGAGGTCCCGGCGCACCGGCGTCCTAGGGCTGCGCCCTATGTGACTCTCGGTCACTCGCCGCGTTGGCCTCCCGTGCCGGTTCGGGACTGACGGGCGCGAACGGGGGGGCGGGAGTGCTCGCGCCGCGTGTATCTGGGCCGGAACACGGTGTAATCGGGCTGCTACACCCACCTCGTACGGTTGCCACACCGACCGTGTAGCATGTTGGCAGGCCGGGGCGCCGCCTGGCGCCCCGAGTACTGCACACGGAGGTGCGAGATGAAGAAGTATGCTTACGCCGTTCTGGTTCTGTCGCTGCTTCCCGTGTTGGCTGGCTGTGTCGTAGGTGGGCCGGCAAGCGCGAAGGGATGGAGCGTCACCAGCGCCGCCACACCGTCCGTGCCGCCTCGTCCTACCCCGACTCCGGCGCCGGCGAGCGCCATGGAGTGGGGCGTCTCTACTGCAGCTACGCCTCCACCGCTGCCGGCGACCGACGTATTGACGGGCGCGCCGATAGTGTCGGCCTCGGAGCGCGGGTTGCTGGTCGTATCGGTCACCGACGGCGCTGTCAGCCTCCTGGGCGTGCGGGCCGTTGCGTCGCTGCCGGGTGACGCGGCCTACCGCGCGTGGGGCCAGCGCCGTCTGGCCTACGTCAGCGCCAACCAGATCCGCGTCCTAGACCCCATTGATGGAACCGACCGCATTCTGTACGATCTGGGCGAGCGCGGCAAAAGCCTGGACTACAACCTGGCCTGGCTGGGCGGCGCGGACGCCGATCTGGCCTACGCTGTGGCGTGGGATGAGCCGGACGGAGGGCGCGCGGTCGAGCTGGGCGTCATCGATGACTCCGACCGCCGGTCGGTCCGCATCGTCGCGCGTGAGGCCGGTCTGGTTCCGACGCTGCCGCCGGCGCCGCCTGCGGACCCCTGGCCGGGGTTCGCGAATCTGCGGATTCTGGGGCGTGATGCCCGGGGCCGGCTGATCGTCATCCCAGTCGGCGGGCAGGAGCACTTCACTGCGCTCTGGGCAGTCGACCTGCGCACCGGCTGGCGCGAAGCGGCGCCGCTCGATGTCGAGGCGTTCGCGGTCGCGCTGTCCGCCGACGCGCGCTGGCTGGCGGTCGTCGCGTCGGGAGCGATCCACATCCGAGAGCTGACCGCAGACGGCGCGACCGCGCTCGTTGAGCTGCCGGCGCAGACGCACGCCGGCTGGCCCACTTGGTCGCCCGATGGCCAGCGGCTGGCGTTTCTGGTGCACGAAGGGGCGGAACCCGCGCTTGACGTCAGCCCGGCGCGGGCGTTGGATGTGTGGGAGGTACAGACGGGACAGGCCCGTCGCGTGACCTCCGGTCTGGGTGCGTATCCGGCGCTGCTTGGCTGGACCGCTGATTCGCGGGCGGTGCTGGTCGAGGCGTTCGATGGACAGCGCGGTGAGCTGCAGGTGAGCCTGGTGGACGTGGAGACCGGTCGGCGCGTCCCGTGGCCGGTCCCCCCTGGCTGTTCGATCGTGGGCTGGATCGGGGGCGCGCCGGACTGGCGGTAGGGGGGAACCTTGCTGGGCGTTGGGTCGTCCTAAGAGTAGTGATACGCGCCGCGGCGGCCCGCTTCCGGTGCGTGGCGGGCGGGGAACGAGTATGGAGGCATGCGAGCGAGGCAATCGTATTCTGCTGGTCGATGACGAGGCAGCCATAACGGACCAATTGTCGGCTTTCCTGGCGCGGAGCGGGTTCTGCGTGGCAGTAGCCAGCGACGGTGAGGCTGCGCTGAGCCAGGTGGAGCGGTTCCGTCCGCATCTCATCGTCCTCGACGTGCTGATGCCGCGACTGGACGGCCGCGAGGCGCTGCGCCGCCTGCGTCAGGCCGACGACTGGACGCCAGTGATCCTGCTGACGCAGGTCGGGTCGCCGGGCGAACGGGCGATGGCGCTGGATGAGGGGGCCGATGACTACCTCAACAAGCCATTCGAGCCGTACGAGCTGGCGGCCCGCATCCGCGCCGTGCTGCGCCGGGCGCGCGCCGGCGCTCCGTCGTTGGCCGGCGCCCACCGGCTGCGGTCCGGGCAGCTGGAGCTGGATCGTCGCAGCCGCCGCGTCAGCCTGGACGGGCGTGAGCTCCCGGTCACCGCGCGGGCGCTGGCGCTGTTGGAGTACATGATGCTCCACCCCGACGAGGTCCTGTGCCGCGACCGGCTGCTTGACGCGGTCTGGGGGTGGGACTATCCAGCGGCGACCCGCGCGGTCGACTCGCGGATCGCCGAGCTGCGGCGAGCGCTGAACGACGCCGCCGAGGCTCCGCGTTTCGTCGAGACGGTGATCGGCGAGGGGTACCGCTTCATCGGCGGTGTGGAGGCTGAGCCGTGATCCGCCGGTTGCTGCCGTTTCTCCCGCTGGTCCTGGGCCTGGCGTTGGCTGCGTTGTGGCAGTCGGGCCTCTGGCCCAACCCGGTCCTGTACGTGCGGGCCGACGCGGGGACGCTGCTCTTCCTTGCAGGGCTGGCGGCGAGTAGCCTCTGGTGGCTGGGGCGGTTCGTGGGGACGCGCGCCACGCGCCGGTGTGAACAGGCGCTGGCCCGCGAGCGTACGGAGCAGGTCGAGGCCCGTCGCCGCTTCCTGCGCCGGCTGGACCACGAGCTGAAGAATCCCATCACGGCGATCCGCGCCGGACTGGCGAACGTGGCTGATTCGAGCGATGGCCCGGCGCTGTCGGGCGTCCGGGTGCAGGTGGACCGCCTGGCCCATCTCAGCGCCGATCTGCGCAAGCTGGCCGACCTGGAGGCCCAGTCACTGGAACAGGAACCGGTCAACCTCGAGCGACTGCTGACGGAGCTGGTGGAGATGATGCGCGAGCGCCCCGGCGCTGCCGAACGGCGCATCGCACTGGCGCTGCCGCGGGCGCCCTGGCCGCCGCCGCCCGTGGCTGGCGATCGGGACCTGCTCTTCCTGGCGCTGCACAATCTAGCGGACAACGCGCTCAAGTTTTCACTCGCGGGCGACGCCGTCGAGGTCCGTGCGTTCGAGGATGAGCGAGGCGCGTGGGTGACGGTGGAGGTGGCCGACACGGGGCCGGGCATTCCCGATGAGGACCTGCCCCACCTGGGCGAGGAGCTCTACCGCGGGAGTGCGGCGCGGGGCGTCGAGGGGAGTGGGTTGGGGTTGGCGCTGGCGCAGGCCATCATCACCCGACACGGTGGGTCGATGAGCGTGCGAAGCCGGGTGGGGCAGGGGACGGTTGTGGCCGTCCGCCTTCCGGTCAGCCGGTGAGCGGGCTGGTCGGCTCAGAGAGGGAAGCGAGATGAGGACATCGACTGTCTTTCTGGCGCTGGTGGCTGCGTTGCTTGTCCTGAGCGCTTGCAGCGCCGTTCTAGAGGTGCGGGTGGAGGTCGCGCCGACGCGCGGCGGCCCCCCGTCTGTGCTGGAGGATGTCACGCCGGCCGCTGCGACGCCGACCGCTGCAACGGCGATTGCGTTCGTCTCAGAGGGAGTCGCCAATCACCCGAACGTGCCCACCGCCCCGCCGGCTGGTGTCGCCTCAGGGCAAACGGCCAATGGCCGGGCCACGCCGACAGCGCCGCCGCCGAGCCCGACGATCCCGCCGCTGCATTCGCCCTGTCCCTACACCGATGCTGTGCCCTGGGCCGGCGAGCGGTTGGCGGTGGCTGGCGGCGCCCGCGTTGCGGATAGCGCCCCCGGGCAGGCGGTGATCGGTTTTCTGCGGGCGGTGGTCTCGGGCGATGTCAAGGGAGCGCTGGCCCGGTGGGAGCTTAGGCAGGAGGATCAGCCGCCGACATACGCTGAAGCTATGTGTGGGCTCGTGTCCGAATGGGCGACAGGCGAGGTGCGCTTTGTCGTCGGCGATGTCTCCTACAGCGGGTGGGTCGCTCCCGGTGACTATGGATCGCTGGACGCCAGCGATCCGCGCGTTGAGCATGCGCTGGTGCACGTCTGCGTTGATGATCTGCCGGGCGCGTTCGCGCTCGGTCGCGTGGACGGCCAGTGGTGGATCGAAGGCTATATGACGCCGTGAGAGGGACAGTGAGGCAGTCTGCGCCGCAAACTGTGATGGCGGCGCCGAGTCCGAGGACCGCCGGGCTACCGACAGCGACGATGGCCCTCGTTCTGCTCGGCATACTTCTCTCCGCGGCGTGCGGCGGCACGCTCGAGGTCGGTGTCGAGCCGACGACGGGGATGGGCGCTGTACGCACGGCGACGCCTGCGCCATCTGCCCACGCGTCCTCCACACCGGCTTCGGTACAGACCGCGCAGACGTCCGGCCTGCTCTGCCTGAACACCGATGACGGCACGCTGGCGCTCTGGTCCGCCCACGGCGAGCCATCGGCCGCGCTGGGCCGGCTGCCCGAAGACGCCGCTCACCTGACGTTGGGACCGCGCCACCTGGCCTACGTTACCGCTTCTTGCATCGAGGTGTTGAGCCTTTCCAATGGAGCGACGCGATCGCTCGTGGATCTGCCCGCCTCCCGCCTGGACCTGGCGCTGCGTTGGTCATTCGATGGGTCGGCCCTCGCCTATGCCGTCGCCTGGGACGCGCCGGATGGCTCGCGCGTTGTTGAACTGAGCGTCAGCGACGGCTACGAGTACCGGCTGGTGGATCGCGCGATCGCCCGGCTATCCAGTCCGGAGTCCGATGAGAGTTTCGCCCGGCTCTGGCCGCTGGGATTCGACCGTGTGGCCGGTCGGCTGACCGTCATCCCCGTGGGCGGTGAGGAGCGCTTCACCTGGGTGCGGATCCATCATACAAGGACCGGTGAGCGTGTGCGGACTGTCTCCATCCCGTTGGGACTGGGCTTGCCGGCGAACGCGGAGGTGCACGAGGTCGCTCTGGCGCCCGATGGGGCGCGGCTGGCGGTCGCCTACTGGATCCCGATGGGTGAGGGGCGGGCGGAGGCCGCGGTATCGATCCTCGATCTCGACGTGGGAAGTGGGCTGGCCGGCGCCGCTTTGCCACCCGAGACGCACGCCGCGTCGCTTCACTGGTCGCCGGATGGGACTGAGCTGGCGTATCTCGTGCGCGCGGGGCGCGTGTCCGGCCTGGCCATCACGCCGTCAGTGGGACTACGCCTTCTGGACGCGGCGACCGGCGACGAGCGTCGCCTCCGCTTGACCGTGAGTCCCGAGGCCGCGCTCCATGGATGGACGGCCGATGGCGCCGCGGTCGTGCTCGAGGCGCTGGACGGGATCGAGCGCCGGCTGACCGTGAGTCTGGTGGATGCGGACGGCGGTGATACGACCGCTATCCCCATCCCGCCGGGTATCCGGCCCATCGGGTGGGTGGGGCCGCTTCCCGACTGACTCCGCCCGCCTTGCGCCGGACTCCGCAAGCTGCTAAGATGGCGGCGCGATCGCATCGTGCGGATGCGCGGCCGCCGCATCAAAGGAGCGCCATCGATGACTCATACTCCCCACGACCCCGGAAACCAACCTGCGACCCGCGCCAGTGAGCTGGCGCCCGAGTCGGCGGAGGACGTCCTGCGCAGGCGGCATGCGCTTCGCGAGGTCGCGGACGCGCGCGGCGTGGAGCTGCTGCTGAACGCGGCGACCGCCATCGGGCTGACGGACAAGTGCGACGGGCGATTCACCAACACGGCGCTGACCGAGACCTGCCTGACGCCGGGTGGGGCCGGCGCGATGACGCGCAGCTTGCACCTTGAGCGCGCGTTCTACCGGCGCTGGGGACGGCTGTCTGAGGCGGTGCGCACGGGGCAGCGACCCGCGGAGGACCGGCGGGACGAAGGGGCTGGCGATTGGGTCCGCAACTTCGTCTACGGGCTCCGCGACATAGCCCGGCCCGTCGCCCCGGCCATCGCGGAGGCGCTGGAGCTGCCGGGCGACCGGCCGCTGCGCCTGATCGACGTCGGGGGGTGCCACGGGGAGTACAGCATGGCGCTTGCCCGCCGCTACCCGCTGCTGACGGCGACGGTGTTCGAACTGCCCGCGGTCGTGCCGTTCGCGCGCGAGATCGTCGCCGAGGCCGGTCTGGCCGGCCGGGTGTCGGTGCAGGAGGGCGACTTCCAGCGCGAGGGGTTGGGCGGCGGCTACGACGCGGCGCTGGTCTTCGGCGTGCTGAATGGCGAGCCGCCGGACGGGCGCCCGGCGCTGATCCGCAAGGTCTTTGCGGCGCTCAATCCCGGTGGACGGATCGTGATGCGCGACTTCGTGCTCGATCCGGACCGGGCTGGTCCGCCAGATGCGGCCGTGTTCGCGCTGCAGATGTTGCTGGCGACGGATGGGGGCGGGCTGGATACCAGCGACGATTGGGCGCGCTGGCTGACGGAGGCGGGTTTCGCGCCGCCGCGCACCATCGCGCTGCCGTCGTGGGTGGGGTCGGCGTTGACCGTCGCTGCGAAGCCGGGCCGATGAGCGGCAGTGAGCGCCGGGCGCTACGTAGGACGGGCGCCTGGGCCGCAATCCGGGCGACTGCCCGGGGTACTCGGGGCGCCGTGTGACGCGGCGGCGCGGATGGCGAGGCCGGCGGCGACGCTGCTGAAGGGGTCGGCGGCGACGACCCGGTCGGGACCGAATAACCGGCCCAGCATCGCCGCGAACAGCGGGATCTGCGCCGAGCCGCCCGTGCGGACGACCACGTCGATCTCCTCCGGCGCGAGCCCCGCGCGCGCGACGGTCTCCAGCACGCAGCGCTCCACGCGCCGCGCGACATCGCCGATGAGCGCCTCGAACTGGAGCCGCGTCAGCGGCTGCCACAGGTCCACGTCGTCCTCCTGCAGGCGGATGACGGCGAAGAGCGCGTCACATAGCGTCACCTTCGCCCGCTCGACCTCGTCGGCGAGCCGCAGCACCGCGCGGCGCGTCACCAGCGACTCCAGCGCCCGCACGCGGCTGGGATGGCTGCCGGACGTCTGGACCCGACGGAGGAACTGCAGCGCCTCGGGCCGCTCCAGCTCCACTGCGGTCTGCCACTGGACCAGGGCGTCGGTGTAGCGATCGGGGAAGGGCGCCGTAGGACCGTCGATGGGGGTGGGTGACGCGCGTCGCCCGAGATCGCCTCGGGCCGCCAGCAGGTCGTCGGCCAATTCGCCGCCCCACATGGCGCCGCGACCGAAATGCTCCAGCAGCAGACGCTCCATAATCCGGCGCTCGAACGCATCGCCCGCCTCGCCGACGCCGCCGGTCGCCAGCGCCCGCTCGTCGCCGGGCCGCCCGAACCGCATCACGGTCACGTCCAGCGTGCCGCCGCCGAAGTCGAAGACGAGGACGTGGCGCGGCCCCGATGAGGTCGCGCCGCCCGGCGTCGCCAGGTTGTAGTAGAGCGCCGCGGCGACGGGCTCGAGCTCGAACGTGACATCGTCGAATCCCGCCAGCGCCGCCGCCTCGCGCAGCCGTCCCTCGGCCCGTTGGTCGTTCGCCTCGCCCGCGCTGTCGACGAAGTGGACCGGACGGCCGAAGACGGCGCCGTCGACCCGCTCGCCCAGGTCGGCCTCGACGCGGCGGCGCAGCTCGGTCAGGTAAAGCGCGATCAGCTCCTCGAGCCGGTAGGCCCGGTCGAGGAGCTCCGTCTCGATAGCGGCGCCGGCCAATCCGCTCTTGAGCGAGCGCATCAGCCGCCCGGGTTCCAGCTCGTCGACCATGACGTAGACGTCGCGGATGAAGGTCTCGGGGCCGGCGGGGTAGCCCTTGACCGAGTCGACGGCGCCGAAGGTCAGCTCGATCTCGCCGACGCGGCGGGGCGTGAGCCGACGGGCGCGCCCCGCGTTCTGGCGATAGTAGTCGTCGATGGCCTGCTGGCCGATGGAGATGGAGCCGTCGCGGGTGACGTAGAGCGTCGAGCGGATGACCGCGGGCAGCGGCCCGGCCGGTTCCAGCGGCACGAAGTGGAGCCGCCGGCCGTCGAATACCGCTGCGCCCGAGTTGGTCGTGCCGAAGTCTACGCCGATGCGCATGGCTCACACATCCTCACCGCCCGCTCAGCTGACTCGTCGCCATTCGGTTTCTCGAGCACGCGCCATCAGTGCGCATATGCGTAGTGACACGACGCGAGACGCCTACTCTGGCTTCCTGCATCTGATCGACACTGCCCTCGCGTCAGCTTCGGGGGGATCGTCCGTCGTGTGGCCTCCAAGCCGGATATCGACAAATCCGTGACTCTCCAACCATTCTCTCACGATCTGTGGATCGTAGTCTCTGTTCGGGTCTTCGTACGCCTGCGACCCTACGAAGTTGCCTTCCACGTAGCGGTCGTGGATCTGGAGTATCGTCGTGATGTGAGTCGCCGGATCGTAGGACGATATCTTTCTGGAAACCATGATTGAGCCGTCGGGGAGAGCATGCCAGTAATGAGTCGCTTCGCCCGCCGTCCTCTCCTTCTCCGGTTGAACCGTGAAGAAGTCGAAAAGAAACGCGCCTCCGGGCTTCAGGTGGTCCCAGACCCTCGTGAACAGCTCGTGAACATCGTCGTCTTCGATTATCAACGCAAAGGTGCAGTCATCGATGAAGATGAACCCGAAGGATTGATTCAGCGAAAGCCTCTGCATGAACTGCAGATGAAGATCCGGCTTGAGTCCCTTCGCTGCGGCCAGGACCTCACAGCGCGCCAGCATCTCCGGAGAGGCGTCGGTCCCGACAATGGAGTACCCTTTCTCCATGATGTGCAACAGCAGTCTTCCATACCCACACGCGAGCTCCAGAAACGGCTCTTCATTCGCCCTAAGGTAACCTTCCAGAAACTCACTTTCACCGGGGTCCGGCGACGGTCGGCCAGCACTCATGCTCAGGGCCATATACTCACTATAGTGTGAGTATATCATTTCGACTCCTCATCCTGTGGGATCGCCCACCCGATATCGAAATGCCCTCCGGTCCGTTGTAGCGCAAGCCGCCCGGCTTGCGCTTCGGGCAGACCACAATCCAGGTGGGATCGTGCCACGTAGGATCCGACGGTTCTACGTCATATCCGCACAAGGACCGAACGCAAAGACGCAAAGCGGCAACGGCGCCACGCGTGATGTCCGTCCGACCTCTTTGCGTCTCCGCGTCCTGGCGTCTTTGCGCTATGGCTACGCCGGGAACATCTCCTCCATACCGTGGGCCTCGATCAGGTCGTCGCACAGCGCGCGGATCTCGTCGAGCGTCAGCTCGGAGCCGGTGTGCGGGTCCATCATCGCCGCCTGGTAGACCGTGTCGCGGCAGCCGGTGAAGGCCGCCTCGATCGTCAGCAGTTGCACATTGATGTTCGTCCGGTTGAGCGCCGCCAGTTGCTCCGGCAGCTCCCCGACGTAGCAGCCCTGGACGCCGTTCCGGTCGACCATGCACGGCGCCTCGACGACGGCCTTCTCGGGCAGGTTGGGGATGATGCCCGTGTTCAGCACGTTGCCGCCGATGCGGAAGGGCGCGTCGGTCTCCATGGCCTCCATGATATAGGAGCCGTACTCGTGCGTGCGCTCGTGCGTCAGCGTCGGGTTATCGACCAGCTCGCGGCTGCGCTCCTTCCACTGCGCGATCTGCCGGATGCAGCGGCGGGGGTACTCGTCCAGCGGGATGTTGAACTCCTCGATGAGCTCTGGGTACTGCCGCTTGATCCAGTAGGGCATGTACTCGGCGCTGTGTTCCGACGACTCGGTGATGTAGTAGCCGAAGTGGCGCATCATCTCGAGCCGCACCATATCGTCGTGCTTCTCGATTTCCCCGGCGCGCGCGGCGCGGTTCAATTCCGCGGCCCGTTGCTTGATCTCCGGGTAGAGATCGCGACCGCCGTCGGTGATCTCCAGCAGCCAGGCCTGGTGGTTGATGCCCGCGATCTTCCACTGCAGCTCCTTGACCTCGTCCAGCATGCCCACCTCGCGCAGGAGCGTCCGGGCGCAGACCTGCACCGAGTGGCACAGGCCGACGGTCCGGATGCCCGAGCCGCGCAGCATGGCGCCCGCGATCATCGCCAGTGGGTTGACGTAGTTGAGGAACCACGCGTCGGGACAGACCTCCTCCATGTCATAGGCGAAGTCGAGGCAGACGGGGATGGTCCGCAGCCCACGGAAGATGCCGCCGACGCCCAGCGTGTCGCCGATGGTCTGGCGCAGGCCGTACTTCTTGGGGACTTCGAAGTCGATGACGGTGGCGGGCTCGTAGCCGCCGACCTGGATGGCGTTGACGACGTACTTCGCGCCGGAGAGGGCCTCTTTCCGCTGCTCGACGCCCAGGTGGGAGGTGATGGTCGCGCGCCCGGCGTTGATGTTGCGGTTGATGACGTCCAACATCGCGCGGGATTCCTGCAGGCGGGTGGCGTCGATGTCGTAGAGCGCGATGTGCGCGTCGCGCAGCGGCTCGCTGAGCATGCAGTCGCCCAGAACGTTCTTGGCGAAGATGGTGCTTCCGGCGCCCATGAATGTGATCTTGGTCATCGTCGGTCCTTTCGGGTGAGATAGGTGTTCGATTGTGCCGATGACGCGTATGGTACCACCATTGGCGCGCAAACGCAACGGCCATCGCGTGGCGCCGGATGGGGCATACCTGGGCGCTCTCGGGGCTCTACGTCGGGCGGAAGTGTGCTATAATCGACGTGACCGAATGCCGATCCGCGAGACGATCATCCGACAGGAGAGACCTATGACAGACCAGTCGCGGCAGACTCTCTTCTCCTTCGATTGTGGGGCGTCCAACTGGCGCCTGTTCCGCACGGAGTACCAGGTGCGCGGTGAGCGGGCCGAGGTCATCGCCGCCCCGCGACCGGCGCCGCTGTCGGGCTTCGTCGACCGCCGGCTGCCCGCCGCCGTCCTGCTGGCGCCCGCGGGTGACGCGCTGGAGCGCTTCGGCGCCGATGCGGAACGGGCGCTGGCCGGCGAGGCGACGCGGTCGCGTGTGCGTGAGTACTTCCGGCCGTCCATCGGCGCGCACCTCGTGTCGAAACCACTGCCGCACCAACGCCGGTACACCCACGCCGAAGCGCTCCAGACCACGCGCATGCTGCTACTGGCCGTCCTTGTCCAGCTCCGCCGGGAGGCTCTGGGCGGCGCTGCGTTCGATGACCGCGTCCGCTTCGCCTTTGCCTACCCGGTCCAGTGGCGCTACGAGCATGGAGGCCGGGCCTTCGAGGACTTCCGGCGCACCGTGCTGAGCTGTTTCCCGGCGGACCTTGCGGGGCAGGTTCGCTTCGTCGCCGAGCCTGACGGGGCGTTCCTCGGCCTCCGGCGGCAGGGCATGTTGGCCGGCGGGCCGGAGGGCGCGGTGACGCTGATCGTCGACGTCGGCGGCAGCACGACCGACGTCATCGCCGGCCGCGTCGATGCGGGCACGGGCGCGATGCGGTTCCTGGGGAGCTATGGCGCGCCCTTCGGCGGCGGGCTCTACGATGCCGAGATCGCCCCACTCATCGCGGACACGCTCCGGATCCCAGCGTCCTCGTTGGTCCACGACGCTGGAGCGATGACAGCCTTGCGCGCGGCCGGACAGCGGATCAAAGAGGCGCTGAGCTGGCAGATGGCGCAGAGCGACGCGCCGGGGCCGCCGCCCCGGCGATCGATCGAGCTGGCTCTGCGCGATGGCGAGGCCCGCCGCGGCGTGATCGAGCTGGACACGGCGACGTTCCACGCGGCGACGGGCCACCTGACGACGGGATTCGACCGTCTGATGGCCGCGGCGACGCGGAGCATCGGCGTCGAGGACTGGGAGATCGGCCGCGTGCTGGCGATCGGCGCCGGTGTGCAGCTCTTCGTGCTCGTGGATCACCTGCGGCAGCGCTTCGGCTCGCGCGTGGTCCTGGTCCCCAACGGCGATGAGGTGGTCGCGCGCGGGGTGGGGCTGGAGTACGAGCTGGCGCCGGACCGCGCCGAAGAGACGATCCTGCTGCCGCCCCCGCCGAGGCCCACGGACACCGCGGCGCCGGCCAGCGACGGCAGGCCCGCACGGAGGGTCCACAGCCCGCTGTCGCCGCTAGAGCGCTGGCGGCTGGTCTCGGCCGATGGGGACGTCTCGTTCGTGCTGGAGGACGGCGACCGGGTGGGGCGGGACCCGGCGAACGAGATCTGGCTGGACGATATGGGGGTGTCGCGCCACCACGCCGAGTTTCTCCTGAACAACGACGTGCTGAGCGTGGTCGATCTGGACAGCGCCAACGGCACGCGGGTGAACGGGGAGCGGATCGAGCCGCATCGGCCGCGCATCCTGCGGGCGGGCGACGAGTTGGCGTTCGCCGGACGGCGGTTCTTCTGCGCGCGGTGATCGCGGAAGCGGGCCCGCAACCACATCCTGCTGATCCGTGCACTGTGGTGAGTCCGCTTCTGTTGCTTCAGTCCCACTTGACAGCCAGCGAAAAGCGATTATCATATATATGACTAGCGCATATATCGCACGCGGTATAATAGTGAGGGAGGCGAACACGGATGCGCGATGCGGCCCGTCGCGAGGACGACCACGACCTGCCGTGCGGCCCACAGGCTGGGCGCGTGCGCGGCTTCATCCGTCCCTGGCTGCTCCTCATGCTGGCCCGACGGCCGGCGCACGGCTATGAGCTGATGGAGCGTCTGGGGCATGACGAGGACATCCCGACGGCCGATCCCGGGCTGCTCTATCGCACGCTCCGCCAGTTTGAGGAGAGTGGGTTGGTGAAGTCGGAGTGGGATACGGGCGGCGGAGGCCCTGCGCGGCGCGTGTACCACATTACCGCGGCCGGGCGGGAGTGCCTGCGCGCGTGGGTCGTCCACATTCGCCAGACGCGCCAGCGGCTCAACCGCTTCCTGACCGAATATGAGTCTCAGTCCGAGCCCGAGGCGTGCGACTCTCTCACATCTTGAACACAGGAGCTACTATCATGCCAGGTCAGCAGGTCAATCCGTTACTTCTGGTCAAGTTCGTTCTGTGGATGGCCGTCGTTGTCGTCAGCGCGGCGCTTCTGCGCCGGCGCAAGGTCACACCGCGAGTGCGACTGGCGTTCCTTGCGGGGGGCGTTCTCCTTTTTGGCTTCATTTTCGGGCTACTGGTGCGCGGCGATATCAACCCTGACCCCGTCTTCTCGCTGCGCAACCTGCTCGCGTCGATCATCGTGCAGCGCCGGATCATGATCCCGGTCGCTGCGATGCTCGTCATCCTACTCGCGATGGTCTGGATCTCCAACAAGTCGATCTGCGGCTGGGGCTGCCAGTTGGGCCTGTTGCAGGATCTGCTCCATCGGGTGCAGTTGCCGAAGTGGAAGCCGCCCTTCTGGCTGGCCAATGGGGTTCGCATCGGCGCCTTCGTCGCGCTGATCGCGGGGTTGGCGCTCTGGGGGTTGGACTGGATCGGGGTCGTCAATCCGTTCGCGATCTTCCAGTTCAACCTGACGGTGTGGATCGGGTTGTTCTCGGCCGTCCTCCTGGCGGCCAGCCTCTTCGTCTACCGTCCGTGGTGCCAGTTCCTCTGCCCGTTCGGGCTGCTTGGCTGGATCGTGGAACAGGGGAGCCTGATGCGGCCGCGGATCAACCCGCAGGCGTGTAAGGAGTGCAAGCTGTGCGTCAGGGCGTGCCCCACGCACGCGATGGCCGATTACTACGAAGGCAAGCGGCTGCACGCCGACTGCTTTGCCTGCGGTTCCTGCATCGCGGCCTGCCCGCAGGAGGATGCGCTGAGTTGGCGGACCAGGTCCGGACAATGAGTTCTGTGCCGGGAGGAATCGGCGGTGATTCACATCGTGGTGATCGAGATATCTTCCAGGAGTTGCTGAGCGACGATGCCGTTGTTTGATCATTTCAGCCTGGCGGCCCCCTGGTACGAGACCTTCATCCGGCCCAAGGACCCCCGCACGCTGGCGGCGCTCATCGATCTGCGGCCGGGGGGAGCGCTGCTGGATGCCGGCGGCGGGACTGGGCGGGTGGCGCAGTTCCTGGGCGGTCTGGCTGCCCCGTTGGTCGTGGCCGACTCATCCTGCAGGATGCTGCAGGAGGCGCGCAAGAAGGCCGGTCTGCGCCCGGTCTGCTCGGCTGCTGAACGGCTACCGTTCCCGGACGCGTCGTTCGCCCGCGTGATGATGGTCGACGCGCTGCACCACGTGCGCGACCAGCGCCACACGGCCCGGGAGCTCTGGCGGCTGCTCCAGCCGGGCGGGCGGCTGGTGATCGAGGAGCCGGACGTGCGCACGGCGCCGGTCAGGCTGCTGGCGCTGGCCGAGAGGCTGGCGCTGATGCGCAGCCATTTCCTCGCGCCGGATGACATCTCGGGCCTGTTCCCATACCCCGATGCCCGCGTCCGCGTCGAGGCGGAGGGCCACACGGTCTGGATCGTTGTGGAGAAGGTCCGCGCGCCCCAAACGTAGCGACCGAGCACACTCGGAGCGCCGCCAAGTTTGGGGCTCTCCCGGCGGCCGCAACGGGCGGAGGATTGTGTACGCACTCATCTGCCTTGTCCACCACGTTTGACAGTCTCGTCCAATCGTGCTAGAATCACATCATCAACTGAATCATCGGCGATGAGGCTCGTCGGCGGGACCCTTCCGCCAATTGTCTGCCAGGACTGATAGCCTCTACCTTTCACAGGTAGAGGCTTTTTGTGTATCTGGGGTGCGTTATGAACACTGCGAAGAAGGATCGATTCTATTCCGATCTGCTGGAGGCGTGCGAGAGGCCAGGCTGTCCGCTCTGCCGGATCTCACGAGCCTTCATGCACAGCTACATGGATGCGACGCTATACGAACGCGTGAACGACTACGGCGTCCGCGCGGCGCTGCGCGAGGCGCGCGGCTACTGCAATACACACGCGTGGATGCTGGCCGACCGGCACGGCGTCGTCCTGGGCGCGGCGATCATGCAGCGCGACGTGCTCAATACCCTGTTGCGCGAACTGGACGACGTCCCGATACGCAAGGGCGCGCGGCAGACCGCGCAGGACGTGGCCCAGCGCCTGCGTCCAACGACCGAATGCCCCGCGTGTATTCACCGCCGCGAGATGGACGACCTGGCCATCACAACATTGCTCAAATACCTGGGCGACGCCCGGCTGTCGGCCGCGCTGGAGCGGACCTCCGGCCTGTGCATCCCCCATTTCACGCGCGCCCTCGACCTCGTCGAAGATCAGCGTCAGCTCGACAACCTGGTGCGCTTCCAGCGGGAGGCGCTCCATCGGCTGTCTGACGAGCTGTCGGAGCTCATCCGGAAACACGACTACCGGTTCATGAGCGAGGGATTCGGCGACGAGGGTGATAGCTGGCTACGCGCGACGGGCATCGTCTCGGGTGAACACGGTGCGGTATGAACGTCGATACGATTCCGATCCCCGCAATCGCTAAGCTCAGAGAGGCGATGCGCCGGCCGGAGTGCCCGATCTGCACTTTGCGCCAGGAGGCGCTGGATCGCTACTTCTCGCGGTGGGTCTGGGACTACATCAACGACCCCGAGGCGCTGATCGAGATGCGGTCGAGCCTGGGACTGTGTCGCGAGCATACGTGGCAGCTATTCGATGTGGACCTCCGGGAGTACGGTGACTCGCTCGGAACAGGCGTCATTTACGAGGACCTCCTATCGCACGTGGCTGGCGTCCTTCGCAAGGCCGGCGCCGATGTCGGCGAGGAGCAGGTCGAGGGGCCGTCTCGATGGCAGCGCCTGCGGCGCTGGATTCGCAGGCGTTCGGCGCTTCTCCGCTGGTTCAGGCCGTCATCGAATCCGGCCAACACGCTGTTGCACGCCGAACCATGTCGCGCGTGCCGCTACAACGAGCTGGCGGAGCGGAGAGATATCTGCTGGCTCGTGCTGCTCCTGGAGAGCGAGGTAGATCGCACGCGGTACGCCGCGTCCCGCGGCCTGTGTCTGCGACACCTGCGGCAGGCGCTTGACCTGGCCGCGGAGATCGATCCGACCACCGCGCAGTTCCTGATTGATGCGGCGGCGCGGCAACTGGTGGACCTGACCTCCGACCTGAGGGGGTATCTCGCCAAACGGTCGGCCGATCGCCGTCACGAGCCGATGACCGCTCGCGAGCAGAGTGCACCACGTCGCGTCGCCCAGTACTTCGGCGGATTAGAGGTGTGGAGTGGGCAACGCAGGCGACTCGACAGTATCTGACGGGCTGAACCGGTCTCAGCGGACCGGGATCGCGGTGACGCTGGAACAACTTGAGCGTGCGGTCGACGAGATCGAGCGACTGCTGGATGACGCCCCGGCCGGTGCAACCTATGTGATCGTGGATGATCTCTCGACCGATGAGCGCTGCGGTCTGCGAGCGCGATGCCGGAGTACTCGCGAGCAGATCTCTGAGCTTGCGCGTGCTTTCGACTTGCCGCAGGATTGGTCCAGTGTGCGGCAGGTGGTGGTCGCTGAGATGGGTGTGGTGTGGAGTCGCCTGCACGATCTACGCGATGGCGACCCGGCGCGCTATGGCGGCAAGGGCAGCCGCACGGCTGTCGGCCACATCAATACCGAGATCGCCGCTGCGTTGCAGGGGCGGGATGCATCAAACCAGGCTGGGGTCGACCGGGCGGTGATTGACATGGACGACGGCCGGGGCGCGCTAGTCGTCGGGCACGTTGAACGGCGTGCAGCGGATGTCGGCGTAGGCGAACCCGGTCGCCCGACGCGCCTCCTGCTCCTCAATCCAGCGGTCCAGACCGAGGGTGCGCATCCGCCGCCCGTCGGCCACCAGCGTCGGGTACCCCTGCCCCAGCGCCTCAATGCGATGGCACGGGTAATCGTCGCAGAACGGGCAGACTTCGACGCCCCGGGCCTGGGCGCACTCGCGGATCGCGCAGAACGGCGGCCCGCACCGGCCCTCGCGGCAGCGGGGATCGGACTCGCTCCCGGCCAGCCCACCGAGGAACTCCCAGAATCCGGAGAACCCGGGGATTTCGCCGCCAAAGAACTCCCAGCCGTCCTTGAGCATGGTCTCGCGGAGCGCGGCGGCCTGTCGGGGGAGCCGGTTGTGTTGCGAGCAGAGCCCGCAGTAGAGCCCACAGTAGGTGATCAGCCTCAGGTCGGCCATCGAGTCTCTCCTGGATCGGTGGAACTGGCTGGGCGCGGCTGGCCCGTTCGCCGGCTAGCCCTCGCCGAGCTGTTCGGTAAACAGCCTGTGGTGGGTTTCCTCGTCCTTCAGGATGCGCTGGAACATGCTGCGGGTCGCTTCGTCGGCCGCACCCGCGGCCGCCTCGATGATGCGCTGGTATAGGACGATCGCGCTGCGTTCCTGCTCGCGGTCAATCCCCAGCATATCCTCCACGGTGTCGCCGATAGTGATTGGGGCGGGCTGGGTCGTCGGCGCGCCGCCCAGTTGGACGATGCGTTCGGCGATCGCCTCAGCGTGTCGCATCTCGGCGATGGCCACCTTCTTGAGCGTCGCGCCGGGCAGCCAGTACATCGAATGGCTGGCGACGAACTTCGCCCGGCGGGCCGCAGGCGTTCCGCGCGCCGCCGTCGCTGTGGCGCCCGCGCCGATGGCGTGCTGGAGCATGTACTGGACGGAGACCTGGAGTTCGCGGGCGAGCGCGTCGTTCAGCAGCGAGATCAGGTCAGGCGGACTGGATCGGGTGTTCACGGGCCACCTCCTGTGGGTATCGCCGGGACGTTGTATCGGTACGGTACGCCAGGAGGATACACCCATCGGGTCGAGGCCGCAAGCCGGCGGGCCGGCGGACCGGCCCAGGCGCACCCCGCCGTTCGCCGCGATTCGCCCTACCGTCGATCTGTGCTATGATACGCGCCATGCCCCCCGCGTTGTTGACCACAAAGCTGGTCGTCCCGCCGCCGCGGCCCAACCGGGTCCTGCGGCCGGCGTTGCGCGCGCGCCTCGACGAGGGGCTGCGCCTGGGACGGCGGCTCACGCTCGTCTCGGCGCCGGCCGGCGCCGGCAAGACGACGCTCCTCAGCGACTGGGTCGCCGCGTCCGGACGGCCCGTCGCCTGGCTCTCGCTGGACGAGGGCGACAACGATCCGACGCTCTTCTTCAGCTACCTGCTGGCCGCGTTGGGGCGCGTTGACGCCCGGCTGGGCGCCAACCTGTTCGAGCTGCTCCACTCGCCGCAGGCGCCCGCGCTGGAGAGCCTGGCGACCGCGCTGATCAACGATCTGGCCCGCGTCGGCCGGTCGACCATCCTGGTGCTCGACGACTACCACGCGGTCACCCGCGTCGCCGTGCACGACCTGGTCGCATTCCTGTTGGAGCACGCGCCGTCCTCGCTGCACCTGGCCATCGGAACGCGCGAGGACCCGCCGCTGCCGCTGCCCCGCCTCCGCGCCCGGGGGCAGGCGACCGAGCTGCGCGGGCGCGATCTGCGCTTCACGCCCGCCGAGGCGGCCGACTTCCTGACCGGGACGATGGGGCTCACGTTGCCGGCGGACGCCGTGGCGGCGCTGGAGGCGCGCACCGAGGGCTGGGTCGCCGGGCTCCAACTGGCGGCGCTGGCGTTGCAGAGCGGCCGTGGCGGCGCCGACGACCTCGTCCGGGCCTTCGCCGGCGACGACCGGTACATTATGGATTACCTGATCGCCGAGGTCGTCGAGCGCCAGCCGGAGGACGTGCGCGCGTTCCTGCGGTCGACCGCCGTGCTGGACCGGCTGTCGGGCCCGCTGTGCGACGCGGTCACCGGACGCGACGACGGCCAGCGCATGCTGGAGCGGCTGGACGCGGCCAACCTGTTCGTGCTGCCGCTGGACAACCGCCGGGAGTGGTACCGGTATCACCTGCTTTTCGCGGAGTTCCAGCGCATGGCGCTGTCGCGCGAGGAGCGGGCCGGGGCGCATCGCCGCGCCGCGCGCTGGTACGAGTCCCACGGTATGACCGCGCCGGCGGTCGGCCACGAGCTGGCTCACGCCGCGCTGACCGGCCGGCCGGACGACGCCGAGCGCCTGGTGGCCGCCGCCGCCGAGGGCATGGTCCAGAGCGGCCATATCGAGACGGTGGCGGGCTGGCTGGCGGCGCTGCCCGACGAGCGGGTGCGGGCCAACGTCGACCTGGCGTTGGTCTCTGCGTGGATCGCGGCGGTGAAGGGCGGGATGGCCGAGGCGGAGGCGCGCGTGGAGGAGGCCGAGGCCCACGTTGGGGCGCCCGGGGACGATCCCGTCCGTTGGGGCAAGCTGCTGACGCTGCGCGCCTTCATCGCGCTGATGGGGCGCCGGGAGTACGGCGAGGCCGCTGCGCTGGCCCAGCGGGCGCTGGACGCGCTGGGCGACGCCGATCCGCGCGCCCGGTTGATCGCGCTGTGGGTGCTGGCCGAGTCGCACGAGCGCACGAGTCCCGCGCCGGTCGCTATCCGCGCCTTCCGCGAGGCCAGCCGGGCCGGACGCGAGCTGGGCAGCCACGTCTTCGCCGCGACGGCGGAGATGTCGCTGGCGGGCGCGCTCAACGCGCACGGGAGGCGCCACGAGGCTCTGGTGGTCTGCGCGGAGGCAATCTCGCGCTACGTCGACGCCGGCGGCGACCCGCTGCCGCTCGCCGGGATGCTGTTCAGCCATTTGGGCGTGCTGCACTACGAGGCCAACGAGCTGGAGCAGGCGCTGGCGTGCCACGAGCGGGGGCGACGGCTGAACGCCCGGCTGGGCGTGGAGGGATACGACGCCGTGGCCGAGGGGCTGGCGGCCCCCACGCTCTACGCCCTGGGCCGTCGGGACGAGGCGCTGGACGCGCTGGAGCGGGCGCACAAAGCGGCCGGCCGGCGCGTGCTGGGCGAGGCCGAGATCTACCTGGCGCAACGGGCCAGCATGTGGATCAACCTGGGCGACCTGGCGTCGGCGCGCCGCTGGGCCGAGGCGGCGCACGTCTCGCTCGACGAGGAGCTCCGGTACCTGGCGCTCGAACGGCACGTCGCGTTCGGCCGGCTTCTGCTGGCCGAGGGCCGGGCTGACGACGCGCGGCGCTGGGCGGAACGGCTGCTGGCCTTCACGGAACGCATGGGGCTGGGACGGTGGCTGATCACGTCCCACCTGCTGCTGGCGCTGGCGGTCGACCGGCACGAGGCCGGCGCGGCGCGCGCGCACCTGCTCGCGGCGCTGGAAAGGGCGGCGCCCGAGGAGTACGTGCGCGCGTTTCTCGATGAGGACGCCCGGCTCATCGCCATGCTCCCGGGCGTGCGGGCGGCGGCGCCGGCCTTCGTCGACGCGCTCCTGGCGCACGCGGGCATTCCAGCGGGGCGGGTTGGCGGCCGCCCGGGCCTGGGCGCGCAACCGCTGATCGAGCCGCTGAGCGAACGCGAGCTTGAGGTACTGGCGCTGATCGCCGAGGGGCTGACGAACGCCGAGATCGGCCGGCGGCTGTTCATCGCCACCGGCACGGTGAAGCGCCACGTCAACACCATCTATGGGAAACTGGACGTCCACGGCCGTATCGAGGCCATCGCCAGAGCGCGGGACCTCCATCTGATCGAATAGGAAGTGAGCGATGAATCAATCCGAGGCCAACTACGATGAAGAACTGGTTCCGGCGTACACGCTCCCGGACCCACTGACTTTTCCCGACGGCGCGCCGGTGGCCGACGCCGCGACCTGGGTCGCGCGCCGCCGCCCAGAGGTTCTGGCGCTGTTCGAGGAGCACGTCTACGGTCGCTCGCCGGGGCGGCCCGGGCGCGTCGACTACGCGGTCGAGTCCGACGTAGGCGCGCTGGAGGGCCGCGCCACCCGGCGGCAGGTGCGCGTTACCTTTGGCAACGGCGAGGCCGAGGCGCGCGTGGAGCTGCTGCTCTACCT
>Ga0123333_10000936_pt1 | contig 31054 bp, 37 predicted proteins | sample BioC12SIPDNA_3_FD_89957 | JGI IMG/M metagenome (GOLD analysis project Ga0123333, IMG submission 89957) | Anaerobic biogas reactor microbial communites from Washington, USA - Biogas_R2_B C12 SIP DNA | ecosystem: Engineered > Bioreactor > Anaerobic > Unclassified | place: Washington, USA... | reverse complement strand
GAAAAGGAAAACGGGGGCGAGGTGCCGCCGGCAAGGTACCGGTCTTCGGGATCCTCGAACGAGGAGGGAAGGTACGGGTTGAGGTCGTGCAGAACGTGAAAGGAGAGACACTCCTTGAACTCAACATCAAGAAGGTGAAACGCGGCAGCCTGGTGTACACAGATCGATTTCAAAATTACAACGGCCTGGTCTCCTATGGCTTTCGTCACAAACGGATCGATCACGGCAAACGATTCACCAAGGGGAAGGTCTACATCAACGGGATCGAAGGGTTCTGGTCCTTCGCCAAGGAACGCCTCATGAAATATCATGGGGTCGACCCGGCGAGGTTCCCGTTCTACCTCAAGGAACTGGAGTTCAGGTATAATTACCGGGACGCCGATCTCTTTGATCGACTGGTTGAAACGCTTGAAGAATATGCTCGGGTGGCAGTAACTGAATAATTACCAAAAATAATCGCCCGGGATTCAAAGTGCCGGTACCCGAACCCTTTAGTACGCTTCGACCCATTCAGTTAGGCACATGGACAGGATGTCCGAACAGGACGCGGAGGAGATGATCGGCAACGGTCTCAACTTCAAAGAGATCATCCGCTCCTCCCCGTGCATCTTCACCATCGGAGTCGCCGGCGACAGCGGTTCGGGCAAGACAACGTTCACGCAGTCGATCCGTGAGATCTTCGGGGAAGATCTCGTCACTACGATCACGCTTGATGATTACCACCTCTACGACCGTGGCCGGAGGCGTGAGCTCGGCATCACACCTCTCGATCCCATTGCGAACAGGATCGACCTGATCGAGAAACACCTCGCCGAGCTCAAAGCCGGAGAGACGATCATGAAACCGGTCTACGACCATTCCCTCGGGACATTCGCCGATCCTGTCCCTTTTACGCCGGGAAAGATCGTCATTCTCGAGGGGCTCCATACGCTCTTCTCACCCCGCCTTCGCGAACTCCTTGACTTCACCCTATTCGTTGAACCGGATCGCGAGGTCAAGGAGTCCTGGAAGATCCGGCGGGACATGGCCAAGCGAGGGTACGACCGGGAACAGGTTCTGCAGGAGATCCTGGAACGGGAACCCGACTACCTCCGCTACATCGCCCCACAGCGCGGTTTTGCCGATGTCATCATCCGGATCAGCCACTCGAAGTACGGTTCGGTACTGGCCGAAACACGGAACGTCTACCAGGTCTCCCTGATTCAGGATCCCATGGATCAATCCGTCGAGGACGTCGACTTGCTGGTCGATCTCTTCGCCATCCTCTCGCTCTCAGAGAGGAACTTCATGCTCGAGTTCATCAACCACGAGGATCCCCGTCGCCGCCGCGGGGAGGTCGTCTTCGACGGCGAGCTCGGAAGTCACGTCGTCCGTCGGCTCGAGAAGTCGATCGAGGAGCAGACCCACGTTCGACCGATCGCGCTCACCCGGGGACTCGACTATGTAACTGCAGTGGACATGGCCAGACTGATCATCGCCTGGCGGATCATCCACCGCCGGATCTTCCTTGAACGCTGCTTCGACCCGAACCGCGAGCTGAACGGGATGTAACCATTATATATATTAGGAGTCTATCAATGGTCACAGACATGTCGACCGCAAGCCGGATCCGTGCGACGTACAACGACAGTCAGGAGCGGATCGTGGATTACCTGCGGAAGGCGCTCCGCAAGGGCAAGTACTATTACAAATCGAAATATATCGCCCGCGATCTCGGGCTCTCGTCCAAGGAGGTCGGGACCAACATGGCGATCCTGGCCGAGATCTGCGACGACCTCACGATCATACGCTGGTCATACTCCAACAGCACGACCTGGATGGTCACTGCAAAGGGGGCTTGATCCCGCATGTCGAGGGTCGAGTTCGTCTCCACCGTCGAGTTCGTCGCCCAGATCGACGACAAGAAGGACTGCCTGATGGCCCAGGACGACTCCCATACCAACCCGAACGCCCTCTGGTTCAACATCGACGTGCCGAAAGGGCACGGATTTTCGAGCGGTGATCAGGTCCGGATCACGATCGAGCGGGTCTGATCCCGCCACCTGCACAATCATCCATCACGGGGGGCGAACCCGAGACCATGCCTACCACAGGTCAGGTGACTCTTCTCCAGCTGAACGATACTCACGCCTATCTCGAAGCGCACCCCGAGGTATTCTGGGAAGGTGAAGGGCCGACCTTCCGGAAAACGGGCGGATACGCACGTATTGCCGGGCTAGCAGACCAGTTGCGCAGCGATTCCGGTGACCGCGCGCTCCTGCTCGACTGCGGCGATACTTTTCATGGAACGGCTCCGGCCATGAAGACGCGCGGTGCCGCGTTGGTCCCCGTCCTGAACGCTCTCGGCGTCCGGGCCATGACCGCGCACTGGGACTTCGCGTACGGCCCCGAGCGCTTGTCCGAGCTCGCATCCATGCTCGACTTTCCGGTCCTCGCCGCCAACTGCCGGGACCGCGCGACCGGTCGACGCCCCTTCCCGGGCTCCAACCTGATCGAGACCCCGGACCTCACGGTCGGGGTGGTCGGGATCGCCGCGACGATCCTGGACAAGACCATGCCCCCCTGGTTTGCGGGCGGACTCTCGTTCACGAACGGTATCGAAGAGCTTCCCGTCGAGATCAACGAACTACGCGACGGTGGAGCAGACCTCGTCGTGGTGATCAGCCACCTGGGTCTCCCCCAGGATGTCCGGCTCGCCTCACTGGTCCAAGGAATCGACGTCCTCCTATCGGGGCACACCCACCACAGGCTCGAGACTCCGCTCAGGGTCAACGGGGCCCTCGTGATCCAGTCGGGGGTCCACGGCTCGTTCGTCGGCCGGCTCGATCTCCAGGTCGGCGACGGACGGGTCTCGAGGTACAGCCACAGGCTGATCGAGGTCAACGATCACTGCCCGGAAGATGGGGCCGTCGGGGCACTCGTCGAGAAGGCTGTCGCGCCGTTTAGAGACGAGCTCGGAGTAGTCGTTGGCGAGACAGCAGTACCGCTCTTTAGGGGAGGGATGTTCGGGTCGAGCATGGACGACCTGCTCCTCGAGGCGATCCGGGCCGTTGGCGGGACTGATCTCGCCTTCTCGAACGGGTGGCGGTATGGCGCCCCGGTACTGCCGGGGCCGGTCACCAGGAACGACCTCTACGACATCATTCCCATGGACCCCCCTGTAATGACGGTCGTCCTGTCCGGCGTCGAGGTTCTCAGGATGATCGAGGAGAACCTCGAGCGGACTTTTTCCTGCGACCCGTTCGGGCAGATGGGAGGGTACGTGAAGCGCATCGCGGGCCTCACCTGCTACGTAAAGATCGAGAACCCCCCCGGCTCCCGCATTCAGGCCTGCTGGGCAGGGCTCCACCGCATCGATCCTGCCCGCCGCTACAGGACCTCTTTCGTCACAGTCCAGGGGGTCCCGGACAGAATTGGCTCCGACAGGGAGGACACGGGGGTAGGTGCCCACGAGGCCATCACCCGGCTGCTCACCGACGGGAGTCCGTACCACGGCGGAACCCCGGCAGCTTTCCATGTCCTGTAATGCCTCCCGGGAGATCGCTCGAGTTGATCACGGGGTTCAATACAAAGCGGGAAACGCCGTGCACAGCGACCGCGCCGGCCTCCCTTGCCTTCGACGGGGGAGTGCCGAAACCCCTTAATGCCTACCCGCCGTAAAAAAGATGCATGGTGCTCTTCACAGGGGTGGAGCTCGGATGGCTGCTGATCGTACTCGGCGCCCTCGTTCTCCTGTTCGAGGCCTACTCTCCCGGCTTCTTCATGGCCGTTCCCGGGACAGTGATGTTGATCCTCGGCGTTCTCCTGGTACTCGGTGTCGACATCTTCTCGTCGGCCTGGGGAATCGCCATCGGGGTCGCAGTCGCGCTCGCAGCTGCCATCGTAACGGTCTGGTTCTACTCGAAGATGACACCCGACGCCTCGCCCACCACCATGTCGAGGGACACGGTGATCGGGCGTACCGGTCACGTCACCCGACGGGTCGATGCCCGTTCTCTTGAGGGGAAGGTGCGGATTGAAGGGCACGATTGGTCCGCACAGTCAACCGGTGCGATAATCGACGAGGGCGCTCAGATCAGGGTCGTGGGCTCCGAGGGGGTCCACGTCATCGTCGAGGAGGTCTGATTCATGGCATTCATAGATACACTCATCACCATCATCCTGATCCTCGTGATCATCTTCATCTTCGCGCGTGGAGTCGTGATCATCCAGCCGTACCAGCAGGGGCTTCAGATACGGCTCGGAAAGTACATCGGTCGTCTCAACCCGGGTTTCCGGTGGGTCGTTCCCCTGATCACGCGCGTCGAGAAGCTCGATCTTCGCACCCAGGTGGTCGATGTCCCCAGCCAGGAGGTGATCACGAAAGACAACTCCCCGACCAACGTCGACGCGATCGTCTTCGTCCGGGTCATCGACCCCGAGAAGGCATTCTTCGAGGTCAACAACTACCGGGCGGCGACCGTGGCCCTCGCCCAGACCACGCTCCGTGGGGTTATCGGGGACATGGAGCTCGACGAGATCCTGTACAACCGTGATGTCATCAACGCGAGGCTGCGGGACATGCTCGACCGGGAGACCGACCAGTGGGGCGTTAAGGTCGAGCGCGTCGAGATCAAGGAGGTCGATCCCATCGGTGCCGTCAAGCAGGCGATGACCGAGCAGACGGCAGCCGAGCGCGAACGGAGAGCCGCGATCCTCCGTGCCGACGGCGAGAAGCGCTCCGCAATCCTCAAGGCCGAGGGAACAAGGCAGTCGATGATCCTCGAGGCAGAGGGCGAGCGGCAGTCAAAAATCCTCAGGGCGGAGGGCGAGCGGCAGTCGCGGATCCTCGAGGCCCAGGGGCAGGCACAGGGTCTCCGAATCGTCGCTCTGGGATCCAAGCCGCTCGACCGCCGGTCGATCACGGTTCTCTCGCTCGACGCGTTGAAGACGATGGCCAACGGCCAGGCGACCAAGATCATCTTCCCATTCGAGGTCTCGAGCCTTGTACGTCAGTCGGCCCGGTTCCTGGGGCTTGCCGATGAGGAGATGCCCCCTGGAGACGAGGGGACGTCGGTCGCCCTTGACGAGGATATCCTGGGGACGATCCCGCGAACGGAGGAGGTCCGGGAGATCCTTGAGGACGTCCAGCGCTCCGTCCCGGAGCCTCCTGAGATTCGTGAGAAGGAGAAGGAGATCGATGAGGAGCTGGCTGAAGGGATCGCGCCGGAGAGCAAGGAACCCTACTCGCCTCCCGGGATGATGGGTTCGCGACAGCCGGATCCTCCCCGCCGGTGATAGGCGATCGATCTGAGACGGTCCCACTGAACCGAATCCCTTTTTCTGTGTCCAGGCCCCGGCAGAATTAATCCGCGCCTGCATGCCATCGGGAGACCGTCATCGGCACACCGTCCCGGACAGGGCAGCGGCAACGGAACAGCAGTTCCACTCATTCGGGTGGTGCGATGCGACGCCGGGGGGAGGTCGTCACCCGCCCCCGGTGCCACCGTGAGAAGATACGCCCCCTTGGTTCGATCGCACTTCGAGGTTCAGGCCAGACCCCGTCGCGGGTCCCGGGATCCGGAGAACACCGTGCCAAGCGATGGCTCGGTTCGGGGCCGGATGAACCACGGACATCCGCTCCCGGATAAGAACCGGGTTTACAGGAGGGGGCACTCCGGATACGCAAGCAGCCCCTGCCTCGACCGCCTGTCAATCGTCGCGTGCATAGGGAGATCCGGGTGTTGAGACGATGGCCGTTGGATGAGAGAGCTGTGACCGGTTGTACCTGACAATCTGGATGGCCCTCCCAGGCGCATCACCGCGGGATGGTGACCGGGGATCTCGGAAGTTCAAAAAAGGAGGAACAGGTACGGCAGCATGATGATCGAGACCAGCGTGACCGCCATCAGCCACGAGACGGCCCCAACCACCGCCGGGGTATAGCGCTGGAGACGTGTCCTGGTAAGCAGGCTATCGACGGCCTCGCGAAATATGTAGCCTCCGTCGAACGGCACCATCGGGAGTGCGTTGAAGATCCCGACATTCAGGTTGATCCAGCCTGTCCAGTAGAGGAGGTGAACCACCCCCCAGAACCCTGAAAAAGGGGACTCCCAGCGTTCCGTGTTAGCCCCGGGAAAACCAAGGATACGGAGGGCCTGGCCGTCCGAAGATGAGTCGAGAGGCAGGATCAGATAGCGAAGGATCCCGATCGGGTTGAAAGAACCGCGAACGTAGCTCTTGACCGTCTCCCCGTCGTAGTACTCGATCCCCATGAAACCCGTCTGACGGTCTCCAGACGGCCATTCGGCTAGAGTCAGTTCGCTGGTCGATACGACCCCGTCCAGTTCGAGCGTCAGTTGCGTCCGGTCCCCGGGACGGCTCGAGGCGAGCAGGGCCGCGATCTCCTCGCGGTCAGCGACGGGCGTCCCGTTGAGAGCGAGCACGACCGATCCGGGGACCACGGAGGCGTTGAAAGCGGGATAGTCCCTGTACACTCCGTTGATCACCGCCTCCGTGGTGGGGACAGCCAGGCCGAAGACCGATATCATCAGGAAGAACGCCAGCAGCCCGATGACCAGGTTGTTCGTGATGCCGGCGCCGTACATCCTCATCTTTCCGGCACGGGGTGCCTGTTCGAGTTCTTCCTCGTCGGGCTCGACGAACGCCCCGATCGGTATCACCGCAACGAGGATTCCGGCCGCCTTCACGGTGATCCCCTCCACCCTCGAGAGGATCCCGTGCCCGAACTCGTGAACCACGAGCGTGATCACCAGGGCGAGCCAGACCGCGATCGTCCCGGGCACGAACTCGTTGAGGCCCGGGATCAGGAACAGGTTCTGCGGGGCGTAAATCCCGGTCGGCTCCGGCTGCACCTGGAGCGTGTACCGAAGCGAGAAGACGAGTGAGAACGCGAAGAACGCTGAGATCACTGCCACGGCTATGACGCCCACGCTCGCGTAGATCTTGAGCGGCCAGGAAATCCGGCGGAAGATGTCGAAGAACCGGACATGCACAGTCCTCAGGGCAAGGATCGGACCGTAGAACGTGAAATGTTCGGAGTACCACCCCTTGCGTTCGGACCCGTGCTCCGTGGGCCCCCCAACATCGACCGGGGAGATGTTCTCGGAGTCCCCGGGACCCTCCGCCTCCGCCTCCTCGGCGATCCGACGGCGAACATAGAGCGCCACGGCGGCGTACGCAGCGACGGCGGTCAGAACGAGCGCAACCGTCCCCCAATCCATTCACAGGATCATGGTCGGCGACGATGATAAAGGGTCGTCTCGGGGTCACAGGAGCGTTGTCTGGAAGCGGGAGCGTCGGAGATCCGAGACGGTGCGCCAGCTCGTCCTGACGAACCCGGGTAGTGGGTCACCAGTTTTTAGGCATTCGACGATAAAGCGGCGCGTTACCGGGTCAGACGGGTAACCGGATCCGATCGGGCCGTGCTCGGTGCCGAGGGCGCTGATCACCCGGTCGCGAGAGACCTTCGCAAGAATTGAAGCCGCGGCGACCACGGGAAGGAGCCTGTCGCCATGATGGGACCCGACTACGGAGCAGGTGAACCCGAGTCTCCGCCCGACGTCCGCTGCATACCGTCCTTCCAGGACGTCGCAAGCGTCCAGGTAGGCGACGACCGGCCGGTGTCCGGCTCGCGCCAGTCTGCAGAGAGCGTCTGCGTGCGCGGCGGCAACGATCGCGTTCATCGTCTGGTTGCCCCGCGCCCGGTCGATTGCTTCCGCGGTGATCTCGATGACTGCGAATGGGAGAGTCGCGACGATCTCGCTGCAGATCGCCTTGCGCCGCCGTGGGGAGAGGACCTTTGAGTCGCGATCCCCGAGCCCAGCGAGGGCCTCCCAGTCCGGTGAGGCCACCGCGGCGACCACGAGCGGACCGAGGACCGCGCCTTTTCCGGCCTCGTCAACGCCCGCGATCATCCGGATCAGAGGAGTTTCCGGATAGCGCGGAGCTCGAGGAGGAGGGAGGGATCCTGCCTGACGAGCTCGGTGATGATCCCAAGGACCGAGAACTGAGCGAGGTCGATCTGGGAGACCGAGTGGACGAGCCGGTTCAGCTTCTCGTCCGAGAGCGTGATGAAATACTCCTTGACCCGGTAGTTTCGCTCCAGGGCCATGCCCAGTTTCGAGGAGCGCCATCCGGCGTCGTAAGGCATCAATCCATCCGCCGAGACATCACCGCGCCCTATCGCCTCGGCAGCGATCTTCCCGGCGAGCCGGCCAGTGAACATCGCGTTGTAGATACCTCCCCCGGTGATCGGGTCCGAGACACGCGCCGCGTCCCCGACGACGATCAGCCCGTCGGCTACCGTTCGCTCGAGCGGACGGCAGACCGGGACACCGCCCATGACCCATTCCAGCACCCGCCCCTCCGGGAAACTGGACTTGATGAACCGGTTCAGATAGTCAATCGGTCGCGACCCGGAACGGCACTTCTTCCCGCTGATCCCGATCCCGACATTCGCGGTCCGATCCCCCTTCGGAAAGATCCAGACGTAGCCCTCTGGTGCGACCTCGTTGCCCAGATAGAAGACCGTGGCGCCCGGGTCGATCTCGATTCCTGTCATCAGGAACTGGACGCAGGTCTCGATCTCGGATAAAGGAACCGCGGTCTCGAGCCCCGCCCATCGGGCGAACTTCGACTCGACTCCGTCAGCCGCGACCACGACTCTGGCCAGGACCTCGCTCACCGAACCCTGCTGCTCGAGCAGAGCGCCGGCGACAGCACCGTTCTTGACGATGGGGGCGACTGCCCGGGTCTTGACCTGGATGTCCGCCCCCGCGTTCGCCGCCTGCATCACGAGGTCGCGATCAAAACGCTTCCTGTCGAGGACGTAGCCCACCTCGCACCCAGCCATCGAAGGCTCTAGTGTGATCCGGTAGCCATCGGGAGCGACCAGCACAGCCCGTTCAACCTCGGCAGATATCCAGGCGGGATCAGGGTCCATGAACTCGGTGAGAAGGTCGCGACCAACCCCCTCTGCGCAGCGAACGGGAACACCGATGGCCGGACGCTTCTCGACCAGGCATACGGAGAGTCCCTGCTCGGCGGCCGTCCTTGCCGCGAGAGCGCCGCCCGGCCCTCCGCCGACCACGAGGAGGTCGTACTCAGGCTTCATCGGCCACCTCCAGAGCCCCGAGAGGACAGGCACGGGCACAGATGCCGCAACCGGTACAATCCTCCCCCACGGAGAGGTAGGCATCGATCAGCTCGAGCGCGCCCTGAGGGCAGACCGAGACACAGCAACCGCAGTACCCGCAGATATCCCTCCGGATCAACAACATGCCATCAGTGTTTGCCGCTCGGGCCGAAAAGGATTATGCACTCTGCGAGAGAGGCGGCATCAGGTTCCGGGGAACTCGAACGTGCCATAACACCCCCCGCCCCCGGGGTGAAGTTTGACCCGACCCTGGCGGAGGGCTCCGATCGCCCTCGCCACGCGCGGGTGAACCCGGTAGATCTCTTCCACGGGGAGATCCACGAGAACCTCGATCTCGGTGTGACAGACAGTGAGCAGGGCGTCATAGACGACCCTCACCCCTTTCGCATTCGGGGACGCAAGCCCGAGCACCTTGGCGATCACCTCCCCGAGCGGGATCAGGTGCAGGTATGGTGGACGGGGGCGTGGCGGCCCATCCGATAGTTCTCTAGCGCGATCCCGCACCCCCTTCCTGAGCAGCGTTCCGTCTGCAGGGCAGCGCCAGCCCGACGATTCGGCCTCGGAGAGCGTGAAGTGGCGCAGACAGCGCATGCAGGCCGTCTCGTTGTACTTCCCCTCCTCTGGGTAGAGGCCAACGTTCATCACGATGCTGGCGCGCTTCACCGCTCCGAGCACTCCGGAGGGCGTCGGGCTGACCACGTCGAGACGCGTGAACTCTCGCCCCAGCCGGTGAAGCTCGGGGGAATGAGCATCCGAGGACGAGATGAACGGGACATCGGAGAGCTCCGTGATCCCGGCTCCATACGACGAATCGGCCGATAGACCGAGCTCCAGGAGATCGATTCGCTCGCCTCCGTAGCAGGCCGCGATGCTGTCGAAGGCTGCATAGACGCCGGTCCACGGTGTGAACGCATGCGCCGGGCCCGCAAGCCCGCCCGCCTCGTGGACGGCACACACCACCTCCCCGCCCGAGAGCCGCACGTGGGGGCGTCCGTTACCGCTGAGTTCGTTTGTATGCGGGGTGAGAAGGTCGCCGAAAACCTCGACCGCGTCGAAATCGGGAAATAGGGCGAGGTGGTGCACCCGGCGTTCGGCCTGAACCTCGACGGTAGGGATGACGACGATACCGAATTCATTCTCGAGGTACGACGCCCATGCTTCTCGCCACCCGGGCTCAAGTGCATCCCCGGTCCCGATCGCACCGATCCCCTTCCTCACCGAGGACGCGAGCAGGAGTTCGGGGGTCATTCGCCTGCTCACACCCCGTGCAAACGGGGAATGGAGATGGAGATCGCAGTCCAGATCCATCCTCAGAAAAAGTATGGAAGCTCGTCGTTCTGGCGGGACCGTTCGAACTCCCGCACCTGCTCGAGCGCGTTATCCATGTCGTCGGCCCGACTCTGAAGCCGGTCGGCCTCGATCTCGAGGTCGGTTAACCGGGCGAAGACCCGGAGCAGGGCATTGGCCGACTTGGGGTCCACCAGGTACCCCGAGGTCTCACCCATCAGGCAGATCCCCTCCATGCCCCTTCGTAGCCCGAGTCCGAGGATCAGCCCGGCAGCGCCGACGATTCCCCCGCCGGGCTCTTCCGTCGCGAAGAGGCCTCCAGCCATCTCGACCATCGGGCGAAGGTGTGGGTGGGTCACGGCACAGAGAACCCAGGGCTCGTCCACCAGATGACCGACGCCATAGCCACCGAGTGTGAATACCCGGGTCACTCCAAACCTCTCGGCGCAGTCCAGGTACCGGTCTGCGAGGGCGTAGTGACCCTCGGAAGAGATGCTCTGACAGTCACCGGTCAGAAACAGATAGGTCCGGCTCGGCGAACGATACCGCCATACTTCGTTGTTGACCAGCCGGCACGCACCGTCGTCCCCTATCACCACCTGCGGGGGAAAGAACACGGAATGTATCTCGGCCACCTTCTCGGCCGGGATCTCCTGGAGGATCAGGTCGACGACGACCTTGCCGACCTGCCCGATCCCGGGCAGCCCCTCGACCAGGACAGCGGGACCGTCTCCACGTTCGTCCGTGAGATAGGTGACCTCGACCGGCTCCATTCAGCTCACCATTCGCCGATACCGCCCATACCGGTCCTGCGGCGAGAATCGTGGGGGGTGGGCCGACCCCGTCGACCCACCGCAGGCAGGACAGCGTTCCTCGAGGGTGTAGGTTCCGTCAAGGGTGCACCGCCGCAACCGCCCCTTCATACGGCCTTGCCGGATTTCTGCTTCTTGGCGAACTTCGCCTCGCCACCGGCTCGCTCGATAACGCCGACGGCGGAGGCCGCTGCCCGCTCGATCGCCTTCTGCGCAGTCTTGTAATCGGGGGCGGTGACCTTGATGCCGTACTTCGGAGCACCCACATAATTGAGGTCGATGTCGACCCCGTCGATCTTCAGCTCGGCCGACCGGAGCGCCCGGCGGATCACGTTGACCCCGTCGGGCTTTGTCGAAGAGAGGGTCAGGACGCCAGTCACGGTGACCCGGGGGATCTTGACGTTCTCACGGCCGATCGACATGACGGCTTCAAGGGCTGCTTCGGGAAGGGAGACTCGCGATCTGAACCCCTTCTCGTCGATGACGAGGTCCTCGAACGCCTCATACAGGAGAGAATATTCCCGGTGGAGCGCGGAGGCGATCTCAGCCTCGGGAGTCCCGGAGGAGGCGGCGGCGAAACCGATCCACATCAGGGCCTTCTGCTCGTTCTTCCACTCGCGGATCTTCTCGGAACGCTGGTGTTCGTTTACGTCTTTCTTCGAGAGGTCGATGTGCCCGCGGTCACGGTCAACGTGAAGAACCTTGCAGACTATCTTCTGCCCCTCCGAGATGTGGTCGCGGATATACTTAATCCACCCTGTCGCGATCTCGGAGATCGGGATAAGCCCCTCCCGTCCGTCGTACTCGTCGAGCTGAACGAATGCGACGAAATCCTTGACCTGCGTCACCGTGCAGACGACCAGTTCGCCCTCTTCAGGCCACGACCGCTCGTTCATCGCTTCACTCGAGGACAGCGAGAATCTCTGCCCGCATCTCGGCGCGGCCGCCCCGGGGCTCGGCGAGCACTCGCCCGCAAACCACGCAGCCGACCGTGGTGCTCGCTTTTTCGAAGACGACCTGTTCGTTCTCGCAGTCCGGGCACTTGACCCGGATAAACGTGGACCGGTTCTCCCGGTTGAGACGTACCATTTTCGATTACTCCGTCAGTTCGAACTTCGCAATTCTGAACCCTGGTCGCAGGTGCGCTTTGTGGCAGACCGTGCACCGGTACCGCACGTTGATGCGCTTGGTGGGCTTGTCACCGCCTGGAACCTTGGAAAATTTGCCCATGTTGCCGACGCCGCCTCTGCGTGCCTTCTGCCGGTCGATCCAGTGGAGCCCGGTGGTCTTTCCACGCTTGACTCGTTCGACCTCGTGCTCGTTGTGTGAGAGACAGAACGGGCAGTAGGTCCGGAACTTACTTGGCATCTTCATTGAGCACCCTCGTAACTGCTTGGAAAAACAGCACCATCATTTATCCGGCAGAATACTTAATATTATGTTGCGTTCCCGCAGAACAGCCGCATTTTCGTGAGGGAGAGTCAGGACGTCCTCCGGTTCGAGCGCATACGTCCGGCCGTCGAAGCCGAGAAACGGCTCGATCGGGGCGACGACACGCGCCAGCGTGAGCGCGTGGGGGGTGGGATTGACCTCGATCGCTGCCTCCGCTGCTGCGGCGGCACACGCAGGGGGGACGGGAGTGCCGCCTTCCGGAGTGGGGCGCACGGTATCGCCGAACATCTCATGACGGTAGCGGTCGACCGCCTCCCGGACCTCGTCGTACAGGGCCTGCTCGGCCGGAAGCATGCGCCTCTGGTGCTCACGGTCGACCGACCGCCCCTCTGCCCGGAGCAGGGCGAGCATCAATATCTTCTGCGACCGCATTCTCACCAGGTCATCGAGGTGCTGCTGGAGCGCATCGATCCGCTCGGTCGCGGTTCGAAAGGGCTCGGCCAGCGGGTCGGTGCAGGCGGTGAAGACCTTCCTGAGGGCCTCGATCTCCACCCCGGCCCTTGAAAAAAGGTCCGGCGGAAGGACGGTGAGTGACCCGATTGCATCCCTCTCCGCCGAGACGACGAGCTGGAGGCTGTCGAGCAGGCCCGAGTGGTCGCCGTGGCTGGTCACGGGGCCACCCCCCCCACTTCTGCCATGCCCCTGCTGCAGAGGTAGACCGCGACCGCCTCGGGAACACGGGTCGGCCCGGGTTCGAACTGGAGGTCGTGATCCAGCAGCGAGACCCTGCAATCCCGGACCACCTCGACGGGGATCTCACGCTCGGCAAAGACGACCCCCTCGATGAGCGGGTCGAACGCCTCGAGTTCCCGGGGTTCCAGAACAGTGACCCTCAGGCCGGTTCCGCCGTGGAGCGATCCGGGTGCTCGGATGAGGCGTTTGATATCGGTCGTCACCGGCTCGTCCGCCATGACCCCGGCCTCTCTGATCCTGGAGCGCCAGGCGTCGTTTCCTTCCGAGAGGAGTGGACGCAATACCTTCCGGATCGATGCATCGGTCATCTCGAATAGGCTCCTTCGCCGTTTCCAGATCTGGCGTGCCATCCCCCGCCCGAGATCAGGGATCGACTGCAGATGCGCCAGAGCCTCGCTCTCGCCCAGGGATTCGAGCCAGTCAAGGTACTCCTCCAGCGCTCGCAGCTGCCGGCCGTGCCACCCCCCCGAGGATTCGGCCGCCGGCCGGAGGAGCAGGGCGGGATCAAGCCCGATCCCGCAGACGTAATTGATCAACTCCCGCCTCTCTTGGCCCGTGAACTGCCGCACGGAGAGAGCCTTCACGTGGATATGGTATCCCCTTCCCCCAGAAAAGACCACCTGCAGCTCGTGCTCGGCAAAGCCGAGCTCGACCACGAGAAGGTCGATCAGCTTCCGTGTCTCGTCGCGCACACGAGAGAGCATGGCGGGATATGAGGGGAATGGAGGTTTGAGGATATGGTCTGCGTCAAGGTCGAAGATCAGGTCTGCTCCGGCCCAGCCCTTCGCACTCATCGTCGGGGCGGCGGGGTCGTCGTAATAAGCTGTCGAGTAAAAAACATGCGCGGGGGCCATAGTCCGGAGATATTCGACAAGTTCGTCTTTCGTCCCGAAACCGATATGCCTGCGCATGCGCGGATCATCGCGGGACGAGAAGAACAGAAAGCCCCATTCGCGCTGCGATAGAGCGTCGGGTGCGGGGATCTGTGCCCCGGCGTAATAGGACAGAAAACGCTGATGGAGAAATTCTGCCGTGGATGGACGCATTACCTGAACCGCAACACCATGTACGGCCCATCCCTCATATAGCCCTGCCGCCGGTAGTATGGCCGGACCCCGATTCCGCTCATTATGGCAACAGCATTGAACCCCGCCTCCGCTGCCTGCCTCTCCGCCTCGGCCAGGAGTTCTCGTCCGAAGGATCGATGCTGCCACTCGCGGTCCTCCGCGCAGACGCCCAGCCTCACCTGGGGCCCGTAGACGTGGAGTTCGCGGACGAGCGCAGAATCCTCCAGCTCCCGTCGCCAGGGGGCGCCGGGAAAACGAAGCCGCACGAAACCGATCAGAGCGTTACCAGAAGTGAACTGGATGAACCGCTCCTCCCCGCCGCAACAGCCGTAGACCAGTGTCGAGAGTGTCGGTACCTCTCGATCGGGAACGCATCGCCCTATCTCGCGACAACGGATACATCGGCAACGCTTCCCGCCCGCGATGAGCCGGTCTGCCGCGAGTTGCCGGAAATTACCATGGATCGAGCCGGCTACGATGAGCTTCGCGGGGATATCGCGCTGCACCCGCTGGAGCCTGACATATTCGGGGAGTCCGCTCTTTATCTCGGCCAGCAGGTCTATCAGGGTCTCCTCATCGAACGGGGCGTACTCACCCCTGAGATAGAGCTCCTCGAGTTCGGCCCCGGGAGTGACGAGGGTCGGGTAGAGCTTGAGATAATCGGGGCGGAACCCTGGATCGTCGAAGAGGGCGCGGTAGACCGCCCGGTCGAGATCGATCGAGGATCCGGGCAGGTTTGGCATCATGTGAAACCCGACCTTCAGACCGGCATCGCGAAGCTCCCTGTTTGCACGGACCGTCTCGGCAACGGTATGCCCGCGACGGATGTTCGTCAGGACCCGGTCAGAGAGATGCTGGACCCCGATTTCGACCTTGGTCACGCCGAGGTCGAGCATCCTGTCTATCCCGGACCTGGTGACGCAGTCCGGACGGGTCTCGAAGGTCAGGCCAACGCAACGGACAGCCGAGGTCTCGTTCCTGGCGGCCTCCACTTCCGGATCGTATCCCGGTGTCGCGGTGAGCGATCCATGATCGTTCATAGCAGCGAGACAGCGACCGACAAACCAGGCCTGGTACCCGGCCTCTCGGGCCGTGATGGTCCCTCCCATCACGATAAGTTCTGCCTTGTCGACAGGGTGACCCAGAGTGACATAGTGATCGAGCCGTGCTCCAGTCTGGGCATACGGGTCGTAGTCATGTTCCCGGGCCCGGCGCGCGGCAGGCTCCTCACCCGTGTACGACTGGGGCGAACCGAACGGGTGATCGGGACCACCGGGACAGGGAAGACAGCGCCCGTGGGGGCAGGGGGCCGGCGAGGTCATCACTGCGACGGGGGCTACCCCCGAAAGGGTCCGCGTCGGCTTCACGAGCAACCGCTTTCGAACAGTCGCATAATCGCCGGGAGACGCAGCCGCGAGGATGTCCGAGTTTCGGGGAACCGACGATAGCCTGTACTCTCGGGCGATGCGCCGTTTCAGGGTCTGGACATCCGTTCTGTTATCCCGGGCGATCAGTGAGGCGAGCTGACGAAGAAAAGAGGAGTCCTGCATTTTCCTACTGCTCGACCGATGCGATCGCGATACGAGAGCGGCCGTCCTGGCCTACGACTTCTGGGCCCTCATCCGGCCCACGATCTCCTCCCCCAGAACAAGCAGCGCTTCTTTGTGAGAGTTTTTGTTCTTGTGGATATGCACAGGCGAGACATGAAGGCCGACATACCGACTCAGGTCGATCGAGTCACCGGAAGCGGCCTCGTAATACTTCTTGATATGCACCATCAGCATGTGCAGATGAAGTAGCTCCTCCTTTTGCACCGGACCACCTTTCAACAGAGTGTAATATTTTCTCATATAGAGAAATAATTATTGGTGGTAAGAATATTGACGCCTGAACGTGCCCGGGGCTGTCTTCTCGGCCTTGCCATCGGGGATGCAATGGGTGCGCCGTTCGAGGGTGGCGGACGGCCCTACCGGTGGGTGAGGAGGATGACGCCGGAAGGGCCGATCCGGCGCAGGGCTGGAGAGGTTACCGACGACACCCTCCAGGCGATGGCCGTCGCCCGCTCCCTCGTCGTCTGCCGTGGATACTCCGGTCCCGATCTCGCCCGTCGGCTCCTGGAAGGATTCCGAACGCACCCCGAGTTCTACGGTCCGACCTCGAGCCGGGTCTTTTCGCTGATCGAGGCGGGTATCGAGCCGCAGGAGGCAGCGATGCTGGCAGGGGCCGAGAGGGGTGGGAGCCGAACGAACGGGCCGGTGATGCGTGGGGCGCCGATCGGGGTAGTGTACCGGGGTCTCGAGGTGGAGGAGATCTCGGCAGCTGCGGCCCACCTCACGCACGATGATCCGGTGACCGGCGCGGCATCGGGATTCGTCAACCGCATGGTGAGCGAACTCTGCAGAGGCCGGGTAAGAGAGGGCGCGTTCATGGCGGCCGTTGGTGGCTGCCGTGACCAGGAAACTCTCGCGGCGATGGCGGCGTGGTGGCGGCGCCCACCCGTTCCGTCGCTCGACGCGATCGACCTCGCCCACGCGGCGGTTACAGTCTTCATGACCACCGGGTCGTTCGAGGAATCGATCCTCTCTGCCGTGAACATGGGTGGGGACAGCGATACACTGGGAGCCGTCGTCGGGGCTCTTGCCGGGGCTACCTATGGTGACGCGGCAATCCCCCGGGAATGGCTTGTCCGCGTCGCTGAACGAAAAGAACTGATCGTGCTGGCCGATGGATTGGTGAACGTCGCGCGTTAACTGACCGGGCGGAGTTCGACGAGCTTCAGGGATCTCCCCCGTTCGCACGGGGCGGGGGGATTGCCAAGAACCTCTCCGACCAGGTACCGCTCCCCGTCGATGATCCCGTCGGGTCGACAGAGATCGTACGCCTTGCAGTCGGTCCGTGAGCAGGAGCAGTCGAAGAGGATCCGGGAGTTGACGATCGCCATATCCGCCCCAATCAGGGCAACCACGGGGGACTCCGTGCACTCGATTGCCGTCGCCCCTTCGAGGTGGACGGGGCAGTCGTGCCTGGTGTTCCGAACCGAGAGAATCCTGTACTTGCGCCCGATCCTCAGGTTGTTGCAGGCCTTGCGGACCTTGCACTGATCGCAGGCGGCGAGGGGGCCCTGGTACACGAACTCGAGGCCGGGCCGGGCCAGGGTCGTCCCGATCAGGGTGATCTTGGATCTCTCTCCTACCATGCGGCACCTATTCCTGGTAGAGCATCCGGACAAGAACATGGGCGGACTCGTCCGTCAGCCCGCCGTCAAGTATAGTAAAGCGCTCGGGGCGGATAGTCTTTGCCGTCATGAGGGCTTCGACAGCGACCTCGTCCTCGATTCCGAGCTCGGCGGGCGTGGTCGGGGCACCGATTCGCCGGAGGGCGTCCCGTATCGATCGCCAGTCGCCGCCATGGAGGTACATCGTCACGATCGCCCCGACTCCGCAGGCCTCCCCGTGGAGGGCGCATCCTGGCGCGAGACGCTCGAGCGCGTGGGCGAACTTGTGTTCACCACCCGATCCGGGCCGGGATGAACCCGCGATCGCCATGGCCACCCCGGAAGAGAAGAGGGCTTTCACCACCATCCAGGCCGAGGTCTCCTGGTGAGGACGAATGGCGTCGGCATTCGCCATCAGGATCTCTGCAGTCATCAATGAGAGCGTGGCCGCGTACTCGCTGATCGGTTCCGAGCGGAGCCGGTGCGAGAGCTGCCAGTCGAGAACAGCGGTCGAGTTCGCGATGATGTCGGCACACCCCGATGCGAGGAGTCGATGCGGGGCTGCGGCGATCAGTCCGGTGTCCGCCACGACCGCAATCGGCGGGTGGGCCAGTAACGACACCGCGCCGCCAGGCTCGGCGACGGAGGCGCGCGCCGAAGCGATCCCGTCGTGCGACGCCGCAGTGGGTACCGACACGAACTGCCGTCCGGTATTGTAGCTCGCAATCTTCGCCGTATCGATCACACGTCCACCTCCGACCGCAACGAACAGGTCGACATCAGACTCGCGGGCCACCTCCTCGGTCCTCCGGCATTCGTGAGGGTTGCATCCGTCGACCAGGTGGACCGATACGCTGTATTCCGGCGAGAGCAATCCGCGCACCCGCTCCCCGGCGACCGTCATCGTCGTTCTTCCCGAAACGAGCAGGATCCGTTTTCCGGCGCAAACATCGGCGCAGACGGCGGGGAGTTGCTCGAGGACTGAGTGGCCAATCACCACATCCCGCGGGAGCTGGATCCACTTCGATTTATCGAATCCCTCGTTGCGGAGTACGTTTATGTCGTCTGCGCTCATTGAGATCAGGAATGATCAGGGAGTTCATCTACAAATATTACATTGATCCCATCGCGAACGGCGAGGCGTACACCCTCGTCGATACCCTGACATACGCCCTCATCCTTGTTATCGCGGTCTTCCTGATCTATCGCTGGATGCAGCATGCGGGTATCACCTTCGACAGGCGGCTCGTTCTGGCATCCCTGCCGTGGGTCGTCTTCGGTGGGCTCGCCCGCGTGATCGAGGATACGGGGATGTTATCGGCCCCTTGGCGCTACCTGCTGATCACCCCCCTGATCTTCTTCGTGATCTTCTTCCTGGCGGTGGTGACACTCTACCTCTGTCACCGCTATCTCGGCGAGGAGCGGGGCTTCCGTGCATACGGTTGGACCGGCATCCTCACCTCCTGTATCGCACTTCTCATCCTCCTGTGGTTCGGGATCACATCGACCCATTTGGCGGTCGATATCCCGGTGATAATCCTCGGGATCGCAGCACTCTCGAGCCTGGCGCTCTGGGTCCTCCTCCGCTACGTGTTCCGCTGGGAGTTCGTCGTGGACCGCCTGTACCAGGTGCTGATCGCCGGGCACATGCTGGACGCCTCGGCAACCTCGTACGGGATCGACCTTCATCCACTCGGGTACGTCGAACAGCACGTGGTGGGCTCGCACCTGATCGAAATGACCGGGACGGGATTCGCGATGTTCCCGCTCAAGCTCCTGGTGCTGATTCCCGGAATCTACGTCCTCGAACTGTACCGACGCGAGGAGTCCGCCACCTCGTTCTGGCACCTGATCGTGCTGGCGATGATCGTCGTCGGCCTCGCCCCGGGTGTCCGCGACATGGTGCGAATGATGCTGTACGTTTAACGATTTGCGGGCAGATAACGGGAAAATAAGCCCGATATGACCTCTTTTTTTCAACCCACCCGAAACCATTTCTCTTCGAAAAAGATCCCTGAGAAACGCAGGAGAACGGCCGGAGAAAGGGCCGATTTTTCAATTGTGATCAGGATCCATCGCCACCGCCGCTGCCGGGACGCGAACCGGGCCATCATCACCACACCCTTCGAAGGTGGCTTCCTGAATCGGTGCGGTATACTTCTCCAGCACCCGACCGTTGCCCGACGCCTCCCGGTCATCGCCAAGGACGCCGACATCACCAAGCACATCACGCCACACCTCATCCGCAACAGTCGAATCAGCCACCAGATCCGCGAGGGGGTGCCCGAGTCCGTGATCAAACTGACGTTGTGGGGCAACCGTGCGACCGACATGTTCCAGACGTACCACTCCCTCGACCGGCTCGTCCGAAAGAAGGGTTTGATAGGGACGACGGCCGCTCCCCGCGTGGCGTGAAAGTGATCCCTTCCTCTCTTCATTCCGTTTACCCCCAATTCGGCCTTCTTTTCCTTCACTTTTGACCCGCGCAAATCGGGCTTCATGTACCCCAACGACAACGGTTCATCGGTGACGGTGATCGGTCGCATCGGCCGGTCCCGGCGCCAGGAACAGATCGTCATGAAAAGATTGCATGTCAGCCGGGAGGCGATGGCGTTTCGAGAGACGTACAACCTCCCCGGGCTCGGCCGGTTCCTCGAGGAGCGGAAGGTCTTCGAGGCGCGACGGAGGAACGGATGCCGACCAGAATAGACGGCCCCTCTCACACCCAACAGTCGCACCCGAGAATGGAGAGAAGGCCAGATGAATCGTCGTCGGTCGCAGCGGATAACCGTTTCCCATCCGGACCGGTGGTCGTGATGCCGTGCGGCCCCAACGCCATCGAGGTCCTGACCGAGACCGCCACCTACCGGCTGGCGGCGGAGGGACTCCGCGCCCTCCTCTTCCTCGGCAACACGGTCGAGCTCGCGGTGGACGGCCCCGGTGCCGGCCCCGCGACGGCCGCGCCCGCGCTGGACCGCCGGTGGATCCGGTTCGTCCTCGCCGGCACCCACTACCTGATCCACCGCTCCCGCCTCGTCTGGGTGGCCCGGGGCGACATCCCGGTCGATCGCCTGGTCTGTGCGGAGGTGACCTGATGCCGTCCGGCACCCGGATCGCCGACTACCTCGACGCGATCGCGTACCGGCGGTACGCCCGGTCGGTCATGGAGGAGCGCCGGCGGTTGCTCGGGTACGCGGTCTCGGTCGGCGACTACAACTGGCTCTCTACCGCGCCCCTCGAGACGGTGATCGCGGCGGTGAGCGCCCGGTTCCAGCTCCGGTCCCGCCGGTCCCAGCAGCACCTTCGCGCGGTGGTCGAGGACTACCGCGCCTGGCGGCGTCAGCGGGAGGAGGACGAAGATGGCGCGTGAGCGGTACAAATGCCGGCTCTGCTTCCACATCGTGGACTCCACGCCGTGCCCGGTCTGCGGCAACCCCGAGCCGGCGCCGATGTGCCCGCGCGACCACGCCCACTGTTCGCACGACGTGGTGGACGGGATCGCCTACTGCCCGGAGTGCGGCGCGGCCGTCTGCCCGATCTGCGGGTGCCACGACGTGGCGCAGGTGAGTCGGATCACCGGCTACCTCGGCGATGTCGCTGGCTGGAACGCGGCAAAAAGGCAGGAGCTGAAGGACCGGGTCCGCGTCGAGGTGGGGCTGTGACCCAAGACCCGCCGTTCCACCCGGTACGCGAGGCGCTCGGCCTGCTCGTCGAGCCGGGCACGGTCGCCGAGCTCCGGGCGATCGGCTCTGATGGCCGGGTCTCGTCCGGGTTCTTCGACGACGTCGCCCTGATGGCGACGGCCGCGGAGGTGCTCGACGCGTCGGGCGAGTTCTCCGGGATCTACCTGACGCTCAACCCGGTGAACCCGGCCCTCCTCGCCCGGCGGGCGAACCGGGTGCAGAGCCGCCTCTCGCGCAAGGACGCGACGACGGCGGACGGCGACATCGTCCGCCGGCGCTGGCTCCCGATCGACGTCGACCCGGTCCGGCCGAGCGGGATCTCGGCCACGGCGGACGAGCACCGGGCCGCCTGCCGGGTGGCGCGTGCCATCGGCGATGCCCTCACCGGGGGCGGCTGGCCCCGGCCGGTCGTCGCGGACTCGGGGAACGGCGGCCACCTCCTCTACCGGGTCGACCTGCCGAACGACGCCGCATCGACCGACCTGGTGAAGGGGGTGCTCGCGGCGCTCGATCTACAGTTCTCGAGCGACGTGGCGAAGGTGGACACGGCGAACTTCAACGCGGCGCGGATCTGGAAGTGCTACGGCACCGTGAGCCGGAAGGGCGACTCGACGAAGGAACGGCCGCACAACCGGTCCGCGATCGTCACAAAGCCGTTCGAGGCCGAGGTGGTGCCGGCACCCCTGCTCCAGGCGCTCGCGGCGCCGGAGCCGCCGTCCTGGCCGCCGGCCGCGTCCGGTGGAAAAGGGGCCGGGACGTTCGACCTCCGCGCCTGGCTCGACGAGCACGGGATCGCGATCGCGATGGAGAAGCCGTGGCAGGGAGGCACGCTGTTTTCGCTTCAGCGATGCCCGTTCTCGGACGCCCACGCAGACGGGGCGTACGCGATCCAGTTCCCGAACGGCGCCATCCACGCGGCCTGCAAGCACGACTCGTGCGGCGGTGGCGCGCAGCGGTGGCCCGAGCTCCGGGCGCGGTTCGAGCCCGAGCGAGCGAAGAAGACTGAGACGCGCCCCAAACCGGCTGATTGCGAGGTTCGCCCAGAGCCGGCGAAAAAGCCGGATGCCGGCCGTGACGGGGCCGTCGTGAAGAAGGCACGGGAGGTGCTCGAGCATGGTGACCCGGTCCGGTACTTCCTCGACTGCTTCGAGCGCGACCACGTCGGCGACGGCGTCCTCGCCCGGTGCCTGATCGCCTCGATCGCGAGCCAGACGGTCCGGAATACCCACGGGATCCACGTCTACGTCACCGGCGAGTCGGGGAAGGGAAAGAGCTCCGGGATGACCGCGATGCTCCGCCAGGTGCCGGACGAGGTCAAGCTCGCCGAACGCCTCTCCAACAAGGCCCTCTACTACTCGGACGACCTCAATGCCGGCACCGTGCTGATGCTCGACGACATCGCGCTCTCGGAGGAACTGCAGGAGATCCTCAAGGAGGCGACGACGAAGTTCACCAGGCGGATCAGGCAACGGATCGTGACGAAAGAGCGAAAGATCCAACACTGCACCATCCCGGAACGATGCGTCTGGTGGCTCGCGAACGTCTCGGCCCTCTACGACGACCAGGTCCTCAATAGAATGTTGATCGCCTGGGTCGACGACTCGGAGGAGCAGGACCGCGAGGTCTTCAAGCGGAAACTCCAGGGGGAGGAGCGTGACCCCGAGGAGGTGATCGAGGACTCGTTCGAGCTGCGGGTCTGCCGCGATATGTGGCGGGTCCTCAAGAAGCAGGGGCTCGTCTACGTCCAGGTCCCGTTCGCCCGCCGGATCCGGATGGCCTCGGTCCGCAACCGGCGAAACCCCGACGTCCTCCTCGACCTGGTCCGTTCTCACACGCTGCTCCACCTCTTCCAGCGCGAGCGCCGCACGCTGAAAGACGATCGCCTCTCGGTGGTCGCGACCGAGGCGGACTTCGCCGCGGCCGCCTCGCTCTTCGTCGACCTGCACACGACCGGCGGCTCGCTGACGGCGAAGTTCGACCGGAACGAGCAGCTCGCGCTCTCGCTCGCCTCGCACTACCGGGCCGAGCAGTTCTGCCTCGCGGACCTGCAGCGGTGGACCGGCTGGAACTACCAGAAGGCCCGGCGATTGATGCTCGGGTACGACTCCCGCGGGAGCCACTACCCGGGCCTGCTCGATAAGTCGCCGGCGCTCTCGCTCGTGGACCAGACCGTCTCGGAGGTCGACGGCGAGGGCCGGGACGTGAAGCGGCGGTCGCTGGTCTTTATCTTCAACGAGGAGGCGTACCGGAAGGCGCAGTTCGCCGGCCAGGTCTGGCTCGAGGAGGAGAGCTCGTTCAGCAGTTTCAGCAAATTGGACCCTGCTGAACGACCTGCTGAAAGAGTTGTTAAGCCGCAATCCTCGACTAGATCCGATAAAAACAGGAATTCCGAGGAGATCATAATTTCGACTTTCAGCAGATCGGATTGCACAGGGGGGGATGGTGCTTCCGGAAACACCGACTTCCCTATCTGTACCCCTCCTGCTGAACGACCTGAGAGGAAAAATGAAGAATTGACGCTTGAAGGCGAATCGCGCCACAATGCGACGAAAAAAGTTCATTCAGCAAATGGATCCGCTGCTGAAACTGCTGAACGACCTGTGATCGACCCGCACGCATTCGTGTCGACCGATGGACCGGAGTGGGAGCCGTGCACGGTCTGCGGCACGAAGCCATCGTTCTACCGGGAGAAGTGGTACTACGGGCTGACGGAGCGGCGTCGGTTCCTGACCGAGGTCGCTGATGCAAATGCTGAGCAGGAGCAGGCACGGTTCGCACCCCTGCCGGCGCCGGCGCCGTTCGCGTGGACCCCGCGCTGGCTCTGCGCCCGGTGCTACGGGGCGGCGGTGGCGCGGGAACAGGCGAAGCTCGCCCCGCTGCCCGGCACGGTGGACCTGGCGGCGATGGAGCGGATCACGGCATCGGTCGGGCGATGCACGCTCTGCGGGCTGGCGCCGGCAACGTGGGCCGGCGACGGCGTGCGGTTGTGCGAGGCGTGTTACGGGCGGGAGGTGCAGCGGCGGGTGGAGCAGGGTCTTGAGTTCGTGACACCCACATCTGGTACAGGAGCTGCCGATGTCCGATCGTGAAGGAGAAGACGCGCGCTCAACGGTGCCGGACGACTATCCCGTGCTGCTCGCGCACCTGAAGGCCGAGGTCCGTGCCGCGCAGCAGCGTGCCGTGCTCGCGGTCAACCGCGAGCTGGTCCTGCTCTACTGGGAGATTGGCCGATCGATCCTGGCAGCGCAGGAGCGTGAGGGCTGGGGAGCAAAGGTGATCGACCGGCTGGCCGCCGACCTCCGGCGCGAGTTCCCCGAGATGAAGGGCTTCTCGCCCCGAAATTTGAAGTACATGCGTGCCCTGGCCGAGGCTTTTCCCAGCCCTGCATTTGTGCAAGAGGTGCTTGCACAAATCCCCTGGTATCATGCGATCACCCTGCTCGACAAAGTCAAAGACCCGGCCGCCCGGGAGTTCTACATCCAGAAGACGATCGAGCACGGCTGGTCTCGGAACATCCTCGCCCTGCAGATCGAGGGCCGGCTCTACGAGCGCGAGGGAAAGGCCGTCGTGAACTTCCCCGTCACGCTCCCTTCGCCGCAGTCTGACCTTGCCCGCGCGACGCTGAAGGACCCGTACCTCTTCGACTTCCTCGCGCTCGGACAGGACGCGGTCGAGCGGGACCTCGAGCGCGGGCTGCTCGACCACCTCCGCGCCTTCCTGCTCGAGCTCGGCGCCGGCTTCGCCTTCGTCGGGAGCCAGTACCACCTGGAGGTTGCCGGCGAGGACTTCTTCATCGACCTCCTCTTCTACCACCTCCGGCTCCGGTGCTTCGTGGTGATCGATCTGAAGATGGGACCGTTCCGGCCGGAGTTCGCCGGCAAGATGAGCTTCTACCTTTCTGCCGTCGACGACCTGCTCCGGCACCCCGACGACCGGCCCTCGATCGGCCTCGTCCTCTGCCGGACGCAGAACCGGGTGATCGCCGAGTACACGCTGCGGGATGTACGGAAACCAATGGGAGTCGCGACCTTCACGCTCGCCGATGCCCTGCCTGAGGAGATCCGGGCCGGGCTGCCGACGATCGAGGAGATCGAGGCGCGGTTGCGGAAATGACCAGGTGGGATGGCAACGGGGAGCGATTGTGCGAGGCGTGCTTCGGATGTGAGATACAGCGGCGGGTGGAGACGGGGGTCACGTGCCCGGTCTCGGTTTAGGCGCTCTCACCTTTTTAAAAAGAAACCATAACGTTTATCGTGTTCCCTGAAAATGTCCATACTTATGGGCCGATTTTTCTTGCGTTGTCTTTTCATCGTGATCGTTGCGGTCTTCGTCTTCTTTCCTGTAACCGCGCTCGATACCAGCAGTCCGGAGATAAACCAGGGTGGGGCGACCATGGCGGAGGCGTATACCCATTATTCCGCCGGCAATACGGCGTGGAGCATGGCCTGGGGCTCGAGCGATGTCGGGCAGATCCGCCAGCACTTGAACCAGGCGAAGAACGATTTCACGCTCTGCTTGAACACGGCCAATCAGGTCAACGATCCTTCGAACACGGTCAACCTCGCGTTGATGAAGAAGGTCTCGGCGGCCTACATCGGGCTCGCAGACGCTGCGATTGGTATGTACGACGGTGCGGATGTCTACAACGTTGGGCGGACACAGATGAACTCGGGGCAGTATGCCACTGCTGCCGGCATGCTGCAATCGGCCGGTGAACGATTCCAGAATTCCCAACTCCAATTCAGCCAGGCGACGACCACGCTCCTGGACATTTCGTATGCAGGAACTTCGTTTGGCGACGGAACTGGGTATACCGCTGCGATCGTCCCGATCCTGAACGCCAGGGGAGCCTACGCCGGTGAATTCGCTGTCTATTCTTATGGTTGGCAGCACACCGCACTTGCCTATCAAGCGAGTACGAGCGGCGACCAGTCAACCTTCCGTACCGATGCCGCCCTGGCCATGCACCTCTTTGGCAGCCTCCGGACCTCAGCGATCTTCGGCGCGGACGCGACGAGCAACTACAACATTCTCGCCAGCCTTCTCGGCAGTTCAACCCCTGTTCAACGGCCCCGGTACACCGTCGGGATCGATGGCTCGTACCCGCCCTACTCGTACATGGGGACGGACGGCAGGTACACGGGCTTCGATGTGGAATCGATCCGATGGATCGCTGAGAGGCAAGGGTTCGATGTTGTGATTGTTGCCGTCCCGTGGGAGGGGATCATCCCAGCCCTGCAGGCTCGGCAGATCGACATGATCTACAGCGGCATGACGATCACGCCCGAACGTGCCACTCAGGTTGCGTTCAGCAAGCCCTACATGAGGATCCCTCAATCGATTGCAGTACGCGCCGACTCGTCGATCACCCCTGAAGACATCCTGCTCGGCAAAGTGGTGATCGGGGTCCAGCGCGGCACCACTGGCGAGTTGTGGGCACAGAACGAATTGATCGCCAAGGGCAGGATGCCGGGGTCCAATCTCCGGACATTCGACAATTTCCCGCTCGCCATCGCCGCGTTACTGGACGGGCAGGTCGGGGCGACGATCTACGATAAGCCCCCGACACTCGATCTCATTGCGGGCAAGAACGCCAGGATCCTGGTAGATATCGATACGAATGAGCGGTACGGGATCGCCGTCCGGAAGGAAGACACTCAGCTTCTTGAGACGCTGAACCGCGGGCTCGACCTGTTGATGGCGGACCCATTCTGGGGTCAGCTCAAGGAAAAGTACCGACTCGGGTCGGTCTGATTGACCCACTGACTCGGATATCTTCAATGCAGGTCAAGACGGAATGGGTGCCCCGACCAACCTGCTTTTTTGATCCGTTGAACGCGAATCCATGCAGAATAGTCGATGACCGGTTATGGTTGCTCCTCGGTTAACACGCTCGATCAGGCGTGGTCCGGGCACCCATCCATCGTTTCCAGCCGGCGTGTCAGGTAGATGAAGAGCAGGCCCGAAAGCCCGAGGAGGAGCGCCGGCAACCACCGGATCGGGGTCTCGCGGTAGTGCATGATCTCGAACGCGAACTCCGCGATGAGCGCGAACGTGATGAAGAGCGCGATCCGGAGCACGGTCCGTTCTTCCATGCAATCCTGTCAATCCCGGTGAGTATTAAGCCGATGGGTGTGATGCGTGACGGGGGCGGCATGGCCCGCCTCGCCTCGATCACGATCGCCTCTCTCGCCGTGTTCATCGCCGGCACCCAGGGTAGTTAGGATCGAGTCCACCGGTCCATCCGATCACTTTCCCACCGCACGGTCTGGTAGTGAGATAGGTGGACGTAGAGATCTCGACACATGTCGTCACGGTCGTGACGACGCATCGGGTGACCTGCATGATTGAATTGAATGCCCGCGTCCAGGTGGCGCGAACCGTGTCGGGTGATGCGCGATGACTGACGACCTGCCGGCCCTGCTCGCCCGCTGGCGGCGTTTCCGCCGCGCCCTGAACGTGGAGGACCACGCAGCGATGGACCGGCTGATCGCCATGGTCGAACGGCGCGGGCCGGCCCTTGCCCGGGCGATCGACGACCCGCTCGAGGTTGCGGTCCTCGCGGTGCTGATCGAGCTGGTCCGGGAGCGGGCATGACCATGCGGCTCTGGTGCCGGCCCGGCGTGAGCTTCGAGCTCGGTCGGCTCGCGGTGCTGATCGCGCCACCGGACCGGATGGCCGCGCTCCTCGATCTCCCCGAGATCGGGTCGTTCCATACGCTCTATCTCTATACCGGGTTCTCGGAGGTGCTCTTTCGGGTGCCGCCGATCCGCTCGGAGCACTTCGAGACCCGGGTCTGCACGAGCCTCGACGATGCAATCGCGGCGGTGAGCCGGTCGTTTCACACGGTGCTGATGGTGGAGTGGTCGCCGGCGCTCGCGGCCGGCCTGGATGCAGAGGAGCGGGGCCAGCGGATGAGCCGGCTCGTGAGGGCGCTGAAGCGGCGGGCGACGAACGGGATCGTGATCGTCTCCGCGCCGGCGATGGACGACGCGCTCCAGCTCGTGTCGTCCGAGGCCGACCAGACAGTCTGGCTCGTACCCGAGCCGGCGCCGGCGCGGCCCACGGTGGCGGTGGCGGCGAGGGCGAAGGCGCAGCGGACGCTGTTCTGAACCCAATGTGCCTGAACCAGATGGTGCTGGCAACGTCGGGGAGACATGAAAATCTCCTTTGACATCGTCCGAGGAAGTGGTGATTGAACGGCCCAGACGACGTTAGAAATAGTCCGGCAACCATAAGACTTCTGACACCACCCCTCCCCTCACCGCTCTCTTCTCACGGAGGGAACACCGATGAAAGAAACCATCAGCGCCGGCATCCTCGCCGGCGCAGTCGCCGTCACTGCGGGTGGCGGCGTCAGTATCGTTGCGGACGGCTGGCCTGAGGCCGTGCTCGTCGCGCTCGCCGTGGCCGGTGCGTTCGGCCTCGGTATCCGGCTCGCGGACCGGCGGGTGGCCGCGATCGTCGCGGTCGTGCAATCGTTCTGCGAGGAGGCCCGGGTCTACTACCGGGCGCGGACCGACGGCCGGATCGACGAGGTGGAGGCGCAGGAGCTCGCCCGGGCGGTCGACCGGTTCTTCGTCGACCTCGAGGCGGCCGGCGCGGAGATGATGAAGGAGGTCCCATGCCGGACCTCGTGATCGCGGCCCGCAATGCCTCGCCGAATGAGAAGGCAGGCGCGGACCTCGTCTGCGACGGGCGGAACGATGTGGCCGTGCTGGCGAAGGCGCTCGCCGAACCGGATCGCGAAATCGTGTTGACGGCGGGCACCTTCGACGCGAACGCGGGGTTCACGGCGGCCGGCAACCGCTATCTCCGGCCGGCGGAGGGGGTGACGGTTCGGGGCGCCGGGCCGGGCCTCACCCGGCTGGTGGCCGAGCGGGAGTCGTGTCGGATCGCGGTGGACGCGCCGGGGGTGAAACTCGCGAACTTCGGCGGGTACGGCTACGTCGGCGTCCAGGACGCGGCCGACCGGTTCTGCTGCGAGGACGTCTACCTGACGCACTCGCTCGACGGCCGGACGTATCTTCAGTTCGGGCGGAAGGGCGGGTGCACGGCGGCGTTCATGGTCTGGGGCCGGAAGGGGCGGATCGTGCGAGACCTGACCTTCCGGCGCTGCACGGCGGAGATGAGCTACCACCACGGCTTCTCGATGAACCTCGCCGGCGCCCTGGAGGGCGGCGGTTTCGCGGACGTGCTCTTCGAGCAGTGCCACGCGATCTCTGCGGGGTCGGGGTTCGAAGGGAAGGACGGCGTGCCGGGCGTCCGCGACTGGTCCTGCGGCTTCGACATCCCGGACGCCGGTGACGTGGAGCGGATGATCGTCCGGGACTGTCAGGCGGTCGACTGCTGGCAGGACGGGTTCCACCTGGATGGCAGCTGGGACGGGCACCGGCAGCGAGCGGTCGCCGTGCTCTTCGAGCGGTGCCGGGCGGTCGCATGCGGGCAGCGCTCGAGGACGGTGCCGGCGGAGCTCTACCAATCGGGGTTCTACGTGCAGTCGGCCCGGCTGATCGACTGTCACGCCGAGCGTTGCCGGAAGGCCGGGTTCCTCTGCAAGAACCAGGAGGCCGGCGGGCTGGCCCTCATAGATTGTTCAGACACCGGCTCGGCGTACGGGCTGGTGGTGGAGTACGGCGGCGAACGAGCGAAGGTGAAAGGTTTCGTCTCGGACGGAGCGACGCGCCGGGCGCTTCAGATGGTCGGGAACAACGCCGACGTCGGGATCGCGATCGTGAACTTCGCCGGCACCGGTCGGCCGGTGTTGCTCGGCGTCACCGAGCGGCTGGAGTACGTGGACGCGCCGTCGCACGTCGAGGACGTGAAGCGGTACCGGGCGCGGGGCTACGCGATGGCCGGCAACCGGATCGCGATCGCGACGGATCATCCAGCCGATCTGGTTGAAGTGCATCCGCCGTCACGGGGAAAGGTGGACCTGGGCGGACTGACGGTGGAGCGGTGCCCGCCGGTGCCGGCGATGGGATTATTAGAAACGGAACGGGACGGCATTCCCCAGATGCCGATCCGTGAGTGCTTCCGTCCCTATTGAAAGGCATTGGGCATGGGCGCTTATTCAGATATCAAAGGTAGCCGGGTTCAAATACGAAATCTTTTATAAATCAAAATTCTAATAGCCAATCGTGGTGGAAAAAAAAGTCATAACAGAAGTCTATTGCCCTCATTGTAAAATCTGGGTTCGTTCAGGAATTTTCTTCGGAGGATATGATGCATATAAGGGAACGGTTACTGAAGGATGTTCCCAAAACTGTCCGAATTGTGGGCAGATGATCTCAATGAATAAATCGAATACACGCTTTGCTGAGACAAAAGACTGGGAAAAGGTCTATGTCGAGCAAAAAGAAAAATTTCAGGAAATCTAGGATGAAATTACCGCATTAAAGATAACCTCAATAATCACGAGCAATCCGTTGAATTTAAAATGGCTCCCTATGACCGGTGGAAAAATTGCGTTGTCAATATCGAAATCAGAAATAACGACGGAAAAGTTGAAGGTGCGAAAACAGGGACTGCTTTTTTCGTTTTTTACAAAGGAAAACACTTCTTGGTCACTGCATTCCATATAACCTATAGTCCCGGAATTACGTAACGAGTCGAGAAATTAAATCTCCAAATTGCCTTTAGAATCAAAAAATGGTCCAGTAATATAGAATTAAGAATCGTATCATCGT
>Ga0123333_10000932_pt1 | contig 31123 bp, 26 predicted proteins | sample BioC12SIPDNA_3_FD_89957 | JGI IMG/M metagenome (GOLD analysis project Ga0123333, IMG submission 89957) | Anaerobic biogas reactor microbial communites from Washington, USA - Biogas_R2_B C12 SIP DNA | ecosystem: Engineered > Bioreactor > Anaerobic > Unclassified | place: Washington, USA... | reverse complement strand
TACAGCGGGGCGAGCACCGACCCGGCGCGGCGGCGGTCCCACGCCGTGGTGCCGACCGCGGCCATCAGCTCGGAGTACGTCGGCGTCCGGCCGAGCACGTCGGCCCACGCCCGGTCGACGAACTTGCCCTGGGTCGCGAACGGCGGGTACGGCCCGGCGAGGCGCGCCGCGATCACCCGCGACACGAAGTTCACCCCCGCGATGCCGGACGCCTCGTTCGGCCACTGATCCGACAGGATCGTGACCACGTAGCCGCCGCCGGTGGTCTCGACGGCGCCGGACGAGTTGAGCCGCCACCGGCAGCAGCGGGAGGAGAAGAAGCCGTTCTTCATCGGGACCCTCGTGCCCGGCGGTACCCCCGCCGTGATGCCCCACCGCTGGGAGGCGACGACGTCCAGCAGGTAGCCGCGGGCGATCGCCCGGTAGCTGGCGGTCAACGGGCCGCCGCCGTAGAGGAGCTGCTCCATCAGCCGGGTGCGGTCCCGGGCGGAGGTCGAGGTGAGGCCCCACGGGCTGGCGGGGGTGGTCTGGGTCAGCCCGAAGTCGGCGTCGACGCGCCGCATCCCGGCCACGCCGCCGAGCGACAGCCAGAGCGCGCTGGCCTCCGGATCGGCCGAGCGGGAGATCATCGGCCCGACGCGGGCGTGCTCCCAGGCGGTGAGGCCACGGCCCTCGCGCTGGGCCCGCAGCAGCAGCCCGGCGAGGATCTCCGCCTTCAGGACGCTGGCGGTCGTGATGCGCCGGTCGGGGCGGTACTCGTACCAGCAGCCGGTGCGCCGGTCGTGCACCGACGCGGTGAAGCGCTGGTTGGGCCAGCGGCGGCGCAGCTCGGCGTCGAACGCGGCGGTGAACGGAGTCGGCTCGCACGCCGCCCGACCGGTGGTCGCGGCGGCCGCCGGAGCGACGTCGGACGCGGACTCGGCGGTCGCCGCGGCGGGACCGCCACCGACCGAGCCCAGGCCGACGACCACCGCCAAGACGACGGCGGCCACCCGCCGGACGGGACGCGGCGAGTGCCTCACCGGTCGGTGAACGCCTCGCCCTGGCGGGCGGTCAGGGTCACGAGGTCGTCCAGCGCCACGTTCATGTCGACCAGGTGCAGCCCCCACGTCTCGCCCAGGGACTCCTCCAGGAAGCCGTCCCGGGGACGGATGTCGTCACCCGGGGCGAGGCCGATCGCCAGGTAGTCGTGGGTGTCGGTCGCCTGGCACGAGACGTCGAGCGCGTCGGGTACCGACACGAACCGGGTCTCGAGGTCGCCGAGTGCGTCGAGCGCCCCCGCGTTGCCGACGAGCGGCGCCTCGACGGGGACGATCGCGTCGGCGTGGTCCTCGCCGAGCAGGCCGACGGCGTCGACGCACAGGACCCGGCGCCCCTCGGTCTGCCGGCCGAAGAAGGCGCCGGCGACCGGCGGCCGATCGGCGGGGTAGCTCGACCAGGTGACGACGCAGCCGACCTCGTCGGCGCTGGTGCACGCGGGCACCTGGTCGAACGATCCGCCGACCACCTCTCCCGGCGGCGCGAGCACGGACGCCCCGAACAGGTGGGCGGCGACGAGCCGGTCAAGGAGCAGGGGCTCGTCGTCGATCTCCTCGGCGACCAGCCGGGTGAGGATGCCGGCGCCCTGCGAGTGGCCGATCAGGACGACACCGCGGCCCTCGTTCCACGTCGACACGTAGGTGCGCCACGCGTCGAGCACGTCCTCGTAGGCCGTGTCGCGCGCCGAGCCGCCGGTCTCGGGCTCGTCGCCGAAGAGGCCGGCGAGCGTCACCTGCCGGTACACGGGCGCGTACATCCGGCACGACCGGGCGTACTGGGCGGCCTGGGCGACGACCGTGAGGGCCTCGCCGTCGTCGGGCGTCCACTCCAGGTCGCTGTTGACGCCCGGGTCGGCCGACACCGTCGGGTAGACGTAGAAGCAGTCGATCGGCGCGTCAAGGTCGGCCTCGCGCTCCTCGACGGTGACCGTGCCCGTGGCGTCGACGACGGTGACGTCGAGGTCGCGGCACTGGTCGTCGTCGAGGTCGGGGCGGCAGATCCACCGCTCGTCGAGCCCGTAGATCGTGCTGGTGTGCCCGTGGTACGGGTCGGGCACCGCCTCGGTGGTGGTCGACCCCGCCTCGGTGGTCGTGGAACCGGCGGCGTCGTCGCCTCCCCCGTCGTCGCCGCTGCACGCGACGACCCCGACGAGCAGCACCGCCACCGCCACACCGCGGATCAGCGCCCGGCGGAGGGACGGCGGGGCGGAGGCCGGGTCGGTACGGGTCGAGATCACGACGGGTCCTCCAGGATCCGGGCGGTGGCGCTGCAACCGAGGCGGGTCGCGCCGGCGTCGAGCATGGCCCACGCGGTCACCGCGTCGCGGATGCCGCCCGACGCCTTGACGCCGAGCCGGTCGCCGACGGCGGCTCGCATGCGCCGCACCGCCTCGACCGACGCACCGCCGGCCGGGTGGAACCCGGTGGACGTCTTGACCATGTCGGCCCCCGCCGCCTCGGCGGCCGCGCAGGCCCGCTCGAGCGCATCGGGCGCGGCACCGGCGAGGAGCCAGGCCGACTCGACGATCACCTTGAGCAGACCGGGCACCGACGCGCGCACCGCCGCCAGTTCATCGTGCACACCGTCCCAGTCGCCCGCCGCCGCCCGCCCGAGGTCGATCACCACGTCGATCTCGCTCGCTCCCGCCGCGACGGCCGCCGCCGCCTCGGCCGCCTTCACCGCCGGGACGTGGGCACCGGACGGGAAGCCGACGACCGCCGCGGTGGCGATGGCGTCGGGTAGGGCGACCGGCAGCGGCAGGCGCGACGGCGACACGCACACGGCGGCGACCCCCAACCTGGCCGCTTCCCGGCACAGCGCGGCGACGTCGTCGTCGGTCGCCGCGGGGGTGAGCAGGGTGTGGTCGATCGCCCGGGCGAGGGTGGCGCGGGACCGGTCGGCCGGGGCGTCCATCGCGGCCAGACTGTCACAGTGCGCACGACCGTCGTCGACCATCCGCTCGCCGCCCAGGCCCTCGGCCGCCTCCGCGACGTCACCACCGACCGAGCCGCGTTCCGCCAGGCGATGGACGACCTCGCCGGTCTGCTGGTCGTCGAGGCCACCCGACGGCTCCCGACCGTCGCGGTCGACGTCGAGACGCCGCTCGCCGCGACGTCGGTGGTGCGCGTCGACCCCCAGCCGCTGACCGTCCCGGTGCTGCGTGCCGGCCTGGGCCTGCTGCCGGGCGTGCTCCGGCTCCTGCCCGACGCGCCGACCGGCTTCATCGGCGTCGCCCGCGACGAGACCACCCTCGAACCGGTGCCGTACATGGACTCCGTGCCCGCCGACCTCGACGGGCGGCCGGTGCTGGTGCTCGACCCGATGCTGGCCACCGGCGGCTCGCTCGCCTTCGCGTGCGATCGGCTCGCCGCCCGCAACCCCGGCCCGGTCACCGCGGTGTGCGTGCTCGCCGCGCCCGAGGGCGTAGCCCGCATCGAGGCCTCGGGCCTGGTCGACGACCTCGTCGTCGCCGCGATCGACGAGCGGCTGAACGACGTCGCCTACATCGTCCCCGGCCTCGGCGACGCCGGCGACCGCCTGTTCGGCACCGCCTGACCCCGAGGGCGGTCAGAGGCCGAGGGCGGCGGGGAGGGCGGCGACCACCGCGTCGGCCCGCTCGGCGGCGCGGGCTCGCGCCGCGGGCAGGTCGCCGTCGGCGCCGACGGGCTCGACGACCTCGACGTAGGCCTTCAGCTTCGGTTCGGTGCCGCTCGGCCGGACGACGACCCGGCCACCGTCGGTCGTGAGGATCACCACGTCGGACGGGGGCAGCATCCGCTCGGGCGAGCCGAAGGCGAGGTCCTCCACGCGGGTGACCGCGGCGTCGGCGAGGCGGTCGGGCCCCCCGGCGCGCAGGGCGGCCATCGCCGCCGCGATGCGGGCTGCGCCCGCGCCCCCCTCGAGTCGCACGGACCACTGCCGGGTGTGGTGCACGCCGAACCGCCGGGCCAGGTCGTCGAGCCGCCCGGGGATGCTCTCCCCCGCGGCGAGCACGTCGCTCACCATCTCGGCCGCGACGAGCAGGGCGCCGATGCCGTCCTTGTCGTGCACGACGTCGCCGACGCAGTAGCCGAGGGCCTCCTCGTAGCCGAACGCGAGCCGCTGGTGCGCCCCGGGCGCCCGTGCCACCCACTTGAAGCCGGTGAGGGTCTCGGCGTAGGCGACGCCTGCGTCCGCGGCGAGGGCCCGCAGGAGCGAGGACGACACGATCGTGGTCGCCATCACCCCGTCGGCGGGCAGGTCTCCTCGCCGGACGAGGTGGTCGGCGAGCAGCCAGCCCAGCTCGTCGCCGCTGAGCGGCCGCCACGACGCGGGGTCGTGGGGATCGCGGCCGGGCGGGTCGACGACGGCCATCGCCAGGCGATCGGCGTCGGGGTCGTTGGCCAGGGCCACGTCGGCGCGGGACCACGCCGCCTGCTCCAGCAGGCGGTCGAGCGCGCCGGGCTCCTCGGGGTTCGGGAAGGCGACGGTCGGGAAGTCCGGATCGGGGACGGCCTGGTCGTCGACCTCGTGCAGGTCGACGAAGCCGACCCGCCACGCGGCGGCGCGCACGGTGGCGGCGCCGACCCCGTGCAGCGCGGTGTGGGCGACCGCGACCCGCGGCTGGGTGCGGGGCGCACCGAGCAGCCCGACGAGCGACGCGAGGTACGCGTCGACGATCTCCTCGCCGGCGCGGGTCACGCGCGCCGCGCCCGGCCCGGCGAGGGGCAGATCGGTGACCCGCTCGACGAGGTCCATGGCCCCCAGCACGGCGGCGGCCTGCTCGGCGTCGAGCTGACGGCCCTCCGCGTCGTACACCTTGTAGCCGTTGTCGGAGGCCGGGTTGTGGCTGGCGGTGACCATGATCCCGGCGGCGGCGCCGAGGTGGCGGACCGCGAACGCGAGGACGGGCGTCGGGCACGGTTCGGGCAGCACGACGACGTCGAGACCGGCCCCGGCGAGCACCGCCACCGAATCGTCGAGGAACGCCGCTGAGCCGTGGCGGGCGTCGCGGCCGATCGCGACCAGGCGACGACCGCCGCCGTGGCCGTTCACCCACGCCGCGACCCCGGCCGCCGCCCGGCGCACGACCACCCGGTTCATGCGGTTCGGCCCGGGGCCGAGTGCGCCGCGCAGGCCGGCGGTGCCGAACTCCAGCCGGGCGCGGAACAGCTCGGCCAGCTCGTCGGTGATCGCCTCGTCGGCCGTGCCGGCACGGATCCGCCGCAGCAGGTCCTCGACCGCGGCGGCCGTAAGCGGGTCGGGGTCGTCCGCGACCCACGCCTCCGCCCGCGCCAGAAGGTCGCCGACCCGTCGGTCGCCGCCCGGGGCCGAGCCGTCCGCCACCGGTTTCCCCGCTACGCGTCCAGCACCCGGACGAGCTGCGCCAGCGAAAGGCCCGGCCGGGCGCCGGTGTGGCCGAGCACGGCGGCGGCGGCGATCGAGCCGAGGCGCCCGCACCGGTCGAGCGGCATCCCCTGCGTGTAGCCGTGGAGGAAGCCCGCCGCGTACAGGTCGCCGGCCCCGGTCGTGTCGACCAGCTCCGCGACCGGATGCGCCGGGACGTCGTGGGTCTCGTCCGCGGTGACGACCATCGAGCCCTTGGCCCCCTGGGTGAGGCATGCGATCCGGGCCCGGCCCCGCACCTTGGCCACCGCGTCGTCGAAGTCGTCGACCTGGTAGAGCCGGGTGATCTCGTCGGTGTTGGCGAAGAGGATGTCGACCTCGTCGTCGATCAGGGCGAGGAAGTCGTCGCGGTGGCGCTCGACGCAGAAGCCGTCGGACAGCGTGAGGGCGACCTCCCGCCCGGCTTCGTGGGCGGCGTCGGCGGCGACGCGGTAGGCCGCCTTGGCGTCGTCGCGGTCGAACAGGTAGCCCTCGAGGAAGGTCACCTTGGCGGCGCGGACTGCGTCGAGGTCGAGGTGCTCGGGGCCGAGCAGCGACGAGGCGCCGAGGTAGGTGTTCATCGTGCGCTGGGCGTCGGGCGTCACCATGATCAGGCAGCGGCCGGTGGCCGGGCCGTCGGTGGCGCGGGGCGAGTCGAAGTGGACGTCGAGAGAGGCGAGGTCGTGCCCGAACACGACGCCGAGGTCGTCGTCGTGGACCCGGCCGATGTAGGCCGCCCGCCCGCCGAACGACGCCACCCCGACCAGGGTGTTCGCCGCCGAGCCGCCGGACATCTCGGTGCGGTGGCCCATCGCCGCGTACAGCTCCTCGACGCGGTCCTCCTCGATCAGGGCCATCGAACCCTTCACCAGCTCGTGGGCGTCGAGGAAGGCGTCGGCCTCGTGGCTCAGGACGTCGACCAGGGCGTTGCCGATGCCGACGACGTCGAACGTAGGGGTGGGTGACACGGGCGACGACGCTACTCGCGTGGCTAGGGTCCCGGTCACGACGGGTCGCGGGGGCGGCCCCAGGGAGGCAGTTGCGCATGAGGTCGTTCAGGGGTTGGGCCGCCGCCGCGGTCGCCACGGTGACGCTGGGAGCGGTGGCGGTCGCCGCTCCCCCGGTCGCGGGCGCGCCGCCCGCCGCCCGGCCCGCCCAGGGCGCGCCGGCCCCGGGCTTCGACGACCCGGGCATCCCCGTGCGGCCCGCCTCCGAGCGCTACGTGCGCGAGGTGTTCCTCGGCGCGCTGGGACGCGGCGTCGACGAGCCCAGCCTCGCCTACTGGGGCGAGCGGATCGACGACGGCATGGCGAGGGGCACCTTCGCCGCCCACGTCGTCCGCTCCCAGGAGTCGGTGCGCCGCCGGGTCGTAGCCACCTGGGCCGCCGCCGGCCTGACCCCGGGCGCCGGCGGGGTCGACGCCGACGTCGCCGCCGCCCGCTCCGGTCGGCTGACGATCGAGGCGCTGCTGCTCCGCCTGGTGTCGTCGCAGGAGTTCTACGAGACCGAGGGCGGCGACAGCCCCGCCGGCTTCGTGCAGGCGCTGTACGACGTCGTGCTCGATCGGGTTCCCGATCGCGCCGGCGCCGACTACTGGCTGGCCCGCCTCCAGGGCGGAGACAGCCTCCGTACGATCGCCAAGGGCTTCGTGTACTCCGCCGACCACCTCCGTGCGGTCGTCGACGACGCCCACGACCGCCTGCTCGCCCGCGCCGCCGACGACGCGGAGCGCACCGACTGGGCGGCCCGCATGCGGCGGGGCGAGGGCGTCCTGCACGTCGACGTGGCGCTCGCGGCGGGCGAGGAGGCGTGGACCACCGGGTGCAGCGCGCTCGACCCGAACCGCTGCCTGCTGCCGTTCCCGAACGACGTCCTGACCCTGCCCGACGCGACCACCGACACCGGGCGGCGGGTCGTGCTCAAGCCGTCGTGGCTACCCGCCAACGCCGCCGGCGCGCCGTTCGACCCGACCGAGTGGAACCGCCAGGACGGCTTCAGCCCGGGGTCGGCGATGCTGATCCACTCCGCCGGCATCGACCCCACCGAGTCGGGGCTCCCCCACCTGAGCGACATCGACGCCTCCCTCGACGGCGACTCCCCGATCGTGGTCGTCGACACCACCGACGGGAGCCGCTGGCCGTTCTGGGCGGAGCTCGACAGCAACGCGTCCGACGATTCGGAGCGGGCGTTGATCATCCGGCCCGCCGTGAACTTCGTCGAGGGCCACACCTACGCGGTCGGCATCGGCGACGTCGTCGACGCCGCCGGCGACCCGGTCGAGGCCTCGGCCGGGTTCCGGGTCTTCCGCGACAACCTCCCGTCCGCCGACCGGCGGGTCGAGGAGGAGCGCGTGCGCGCCGAGTTCGCCATCGACAACGTGGTGTCCGCCGGCCTCGATCGCGACACCCTGTTCGCGGCGTGGACGTTCACCGTCGCCAGCACCCGCAACCTGGCCGAGCGCATCGTCCACATGCGCGACGAGGTGCTCGTCTCCGGTGTCGGCGGCGACACGCCGTTCACGGTCACGAGCGACGAGCCCCGGGCCGACGGTACCCGTCGCATCGGGGGCACCTACACGGTGCCGTCGTACCTGACCGGTGACGGCGCGCCCGGTTCGCGCCTCAACCTCGGCGACGACTGGCTGCCGGAGCAGAACGGCACGATCACCGTCCCGTTCGTGTGCACGATCCCCGACACCGCGCTGACCACGCCGGCGCGCGCCGGGCTCTACGGCCACGGGCTGCTCGGCACCGGCGGCCAGGCCAACTCCGGCTACGTCCGCGACCTCGCCCGCGAGCACAACATGGTGTTCTGCGGCACCGACTACCTCGGCATGTCGGACTCGGACCTCGGCAACACGATCGGGATCATCGCCGACCTGAGCCGGTTCGCCGAGCTGCCCGACCGCAACCAGCAGGGCCTCCTGAACTTCATGGTGCTCGGCCGCCTCCTCACCGACCCCGAGGGGCTGTCGAGCGATCCCGCCTTCCAGGACGGCGACGGCGACCCCGTCGTCGACGGCTCCGACCTCGTGTACTACGGCCTCAGCCAGGGCGGGATCATGGGCGGGGCGCTGGTGGCGGTCAGCCCCGACATCACCCGCGGCGTGCTCGGCGTGCCGGGCATGAACTACTCGACCCTGCTCGAGCGCAGCGTCGACTTCGACCCGTTCTTCCTCATCATGGCGGGCAGCTACCCCAGCGCCCTCGACCGGATGATGATGATCTCGGTCATCCAGATGCTGTGGGACCGCGGCGAGGGCAACGGCTACGCCAACCACATGACGCGCGACCCCCTGCCGGGCACGCCGGTGCACGAGGTGCTGCTCCAGGTGGCCTTCGGAGACCACCAGGTCGCCATCGCCGCCGCCGACGTGCAGGCCCGCACCTACGGTGCCGCCACGAACGACCCACCCCTGGCGGACGGCCGCAGCGGCGACGTCACCCCGCTCTGGGACATCGACCGCATCTCGTCCTGGCCCCACGACGGGTCGGCGACGATCTACTGGGACAGTGGCACCCCGGCCCCGCCGTACGAGAACGTGCCGCCCCGCCCGCCCGACTACGGCGAGGACCCCCACAGCGACCCGCGCGCCGACCCCGACGCCCGGGACCAGATCAGCGAGTTCCTGAAGCCCGGCGGCGTCGTCGTCGACGTGTGCGACGGCGCTCCCTGCCTGGTCGACTTCGCCTGACCGTTACATCTGGGGTCAGACCCCAGATGTAACGGTCAGGCCCGGGCCACCACCGCCAGCAACTCGGCCACGCGCGTCGCGCGCGCCGCGGTGCGCACGATCTCGGCCACCTCGCCGTCGGCCGCCAGCGGGGACTCGCCCACCACGACCGTGCTCGCGTCGAGCAGCTCGTCGTGGAACGTGCTCGCCTTCAGCGAGGCGAGCAGCTCGGGCGAGTGGGCTCCGGAGTCGCGCCGGTCGCGGCCGACGTCGCCCAGGACCGAGCGCACCTCGAACGGCCCGAGCAGCGTCGAGAAGACGAGGACCGGCTGATCGCGGTCGCCGAGGCGCACCACGTCGTCGTCGATCACGGTGACGTCGGGTCCGCCCAGCTCGATCGAGCGCACGGCCGACAGCCACGTGAAGGGGTTGCTGCCCCGCCGCTCGTCGGCGACCAGACGCCGGAGCTGGCAGGCGGACAGGTCCGGATGGCACCGCGGGTCGGACCCCACGACCACGTCGCGCCCGTGGTCGGGCGTCAACAGGGCGGTGACGGAGGGGACGGTGTGGACCAGGGCGGCGGTGAGGCGCAGCGCTTCGATGCCGGGCAACGGAGGACCTCCGGGTCGGTTGTTAGGTGTACCTATCACATCCGTTCAGGTGGTGTTCAACCGGGACGGGTCGGACGGTGCCGGGCGGGGACCGCCCCGGGGTCACCGGCTAGGTTGGGCGACCTGACGACCCGTCAGATCCGCCCGACCACCAGGAGCCCCGATGCCCGCTCCCGCACCGGCCCTCGGGGCCGAGGGCTGGTTCACCACCGAGCCCGAGCCCGCCCTCCTCGGCCACCGCTGCCCCGCGTGCGGCACGGTCGCCTTCCCCCGCCCCGCGCTCGGGTGCCCCAACCCGGGCTGCGCGTCCGACGAGCTGGAGCCGACCCCGCTGTCGCGGCGCGGCCGCATCTGGTCCTACACCGACGCCTGCTACCAGCCGCCGTCGCCGTACGTGCCTCCCACCGACGAGCACCTTCCGTTCTGCATCGCGGCGGTCGAGCTGCCCGGGGAGAGGCTGATCGTCCTCGGCCAGGTCGTGGCGGGCGTGACCGTCGACGAGCTCACCGTCGGCCAGGAGGTCGAGCTGGTCGTCGACGTGCTCTTCACCGACGACGAGGCCGAGCACCAGGTCTGGAAGTGGCAGCCGGTGGAGGCGGCGTCGTGAGCACGCCCGCACCGGTCGCCGTGCTCGGGGTCGGCATGCACCCCTGGGGCAAGTGGGGCCGCAACTTCGTCGAGTACGGCCGCGTCGCCGCCCAGGCCGCCCTCGCCGACGCCGGCGTCGACTGGGCCGACGTCGACTTCGTCGCCGGCGCCGACACCATGCGCAACGGCTACCCCGGCTACGTGTCGGGGGCGACATTCGCCCAGGCGCTCGGCTGGAACGGCGCCCGCGTCGCCTCCTGCTACGCCGCCTGCGCCTCGGGGTCGACCGCGCTGGAGGCGGCCCGCACCCGGATCCTCGCCGGATTGTCCGACATCGCCCTCGTCGTCGGGGCCGACACCACGCCCAAGGGCTTCCTCGCCCCCAACGCGGGCGACCGCCCCGACGATCCCGACTGGTTGCGGTTCCGGCTGATCGGCGCCACCAACCCGACCTACTTCGCCCTCTACGCCCGGCGCCGCATGGACCTCTGGGGTGCGACCGACGAGGACTTCGCCCGCATCAAGGTCAAGAACGCGCGGAACGGCCTCGCCAACCCCAACGCCCGCTACCGCAAGGCGGTCACCGTCGACGAGGTGCTGGCCAGCCCGATGGTCGCGTCACCGCTGCGCCTGCTGGAGATCTGCGCCACCTCCGACGGCGCCGCGGCGGTGGTGCTCGCGTCGGAGGCCGCGGCCCGGCGGCTCACCACCGATCCGGTCACCGTTCGGGCGGTGTCGACGGTGACGCCGTCGTACCCCAACGTCGTGCCCGACCTGCCCGACATCGCCGCCGACTCGGCCGTCGCCGTGCCCGCCCCCGACGTCACGTTCAAGGCGTCGATCGCGGCCGCCGCCTACGAGGAGGCCGGCATCGGCCCCGAGGACCTCTCCCTCGCCGAGGTCTACGACCTGTCGACCGCCATGGAGCTCGACTGGTACGAGGACATCGGCCTCTGCGGGCCCGGCGAGGCCGAGAAGCTGCTCCGCGACGGCGCCACCGAGATCGGCGGGCGGATCCCGGTCAACGCGTCGGGCGGGCTGGCCTGCTTCGGCGAGGCGGTCCCCGCCCAGGCGCTGGCGCAGGTGTGCGAGCTGACCTGGCAGCTCCGCGGCCAGGCCGGCGACCGCCAGGTCGAGGGCGCCCGCGTCGGCATCACCGCCAACCAGGGCCTCTTCGGCCACGGCTCGTCGGTGCTCCTCGCCCGCTAGCTCGCCCCGCGGGTTCGCCCCCCAGGCCAGATCGTCCGCCCCGCGAGCCAGCTGAGACCCGCCAGGCATGGGGTCTCCACGATCTCTCGGATTCGGGGAGCTCCGGGCCGCGGCCTCAGGCGAGCCAGCGGCTGAGGCTCTCGATCACGCAGACCGGCTTGTCGCCGCCCTCGCGCTCGATGGTGATGGTGATCGTCGTGTCGACCCCGCCGGCGACGTCGGTGGCATCGTCCAGCCGGGCCGAGGCGCGCAGGCGCGATCCCACCGGCACCGGGGCCGGGAAGCGGACCTTCCCGGTGCCGCGGTTCAGGCCGGCCGACACCCCGCGGACCTCGACGATCTGCGGCAGGAACCGGTTCGACAGCGCCAGCGTCAGGTAGCCGTGGGCGATCGGCCCGCCGAAAGGCGACTCGGCCCGGGCCCGCTCGACGTCGACGTGGATCCACTGGTGGTCGCCGGTGGCGTCGGCGAACAGGCCGACCTGCTCCTGGGTGACGGTGACCCAGTCGCTGGTGCCGAGGTCGGTGCCGACCGCGGCGCGCACCGCGTCAAGACCGTCGAGGATCGTGGCGGCCATCAGGGGTGCTGGCTCGAGACGGACACGACCTCGCCGGTCATGTACGACGAGTACGGGCTGGCGAGGAACACGATCACGTTGGCGACCTCCCACGGTTCGGCGGCGCGGCCGAGGGCCTCGCGCTCGGTCAGCTCGGCGAGCAGCTCGTCGCTGGTCACCTTGGCGAGGAACGGATGCATGGCGAGGCTCGGGGCCACCGCGTTCACCCGCACGCCGAAGTCGGCCGCCTCGACCGCCGCGCAGCGGGTGAGGGCCATGACGCCCGCCTTGGCCGCCGCGTAGTGCGCCTGGCCGCGCTGGGCCCGCCAGCCGAGCACCGACGCGTTGTTGACGATCACGCCGCCGGCGCCCCGATCGCGCATGTGGCGGAGGACGGCCCGGGTGGCGCGGAACGTGCCGTTGAGGGTGACGTCGATGACGACCGACCACTGCTCGTCGGTCATGTCGACCAGGTCGGCGGTGCCGCCGAGGCCGGCGTTGTTGACCATGACGTCGATGCCGCCGAGCCGCTCGGCGGCGACGTCGACGAGGGCGTCGACGTCGGCCTGCACGGTGACGTTGCACAGCGCGGTGTCGGGGCGGATGCCGGTCTCCCCGGCGAGGCGGTCGGCGGTCTCGCCGAGGCGCCGCTCGTGGAGGTCGCTGATCAGCACCCGCGCGCCCTCCTCCAGCGCTCGCCGGGCGACGGCGGAACCGATGCCGGTGCCCGCGGCCGCGGTGACCACGACGGCGCGGTCGGCGAGCAGCCCGTGGCCGGGGACGTACTCGGGGGGTGGGTTCGCCATCGGCGTGCCTCCGGTCAGCGGGTCGGGTTCGGTTCGCGGGGCAGACCGAGGCCGCGCTCGCCGATGATGTTGCGCTGGATCTGGTTCGACCCGCCGTAGATCGTGTCGGAGCGGGTGAACAGGAACAGCCGTTGGGCGTCGGTGAGCTCGTCACCCGGCTCGGGGCCGGCGTCGTCGCGCCCGGTGAGGGCGTGGGCGCCGGCGGCGTCGACCGCCAGTTCGCCGAGCGTCCGGTGCCAGGACGCCCAGTAGAGCTTGGTGATGAGCGCCTCCCTAGGCGTGTCGGCGGTGGTCGACAGCACCCGCAGTGTGTTCCACCGCATGATCTCCAGCTCGGCGTGGAGGCGCACGACCCGCTGGCGGATCGCCGGTTCGGTCAGGCGACCGTTCGCCCGGAGGCCGGCGACCACTGCGTCGAGCTCGTTGCGGAACGCGAGCTGCTGGCCGAGCGTCGACGCGCCGCGCTCGAAGGCGAGCAGGCCCATCGCCACCTTCCAGCCCTCGTTCACGCCGCCGATGACGTCGGCGTCGGTCGCCCGGGCGCCCTCGAAGAACACCTCGTTGAACTCGGCGGTGCCGGTGACCTGGCGGATCGGGCGGATCTCGATGCCGGGCTGGTCCATCGGCACCATGAAGAACGTGATGCCCCGGTGCTTCGGTGCGTCGCGGTCGGTGCGGGCGAGCACGAAGCACCAGTGCGACCACTGGGCGAGCGACGTCCACACCTTCTGGCCGTGGAGCGTCCAGCCGTCGCCGTCGCGCTCGGCCCGGGTCGACAGGTTGGCCAGGTCACTGCCGGCGTCGGGCTCGGAGTAGCCCTGGCACCACAGCTCGGTGCCCGCCTTGATGCCGGGGAGGAACCGGGCCCGCTGCTCGTCGGTGCCGAAGTGGATCACCGTCGGGGCGACCAGGCCCTCGCCGATGTGACCGAGGCGGCCCGGACCCTGCGCCCGGGCGTACTCCTCGTACCAGATCACCTGCCGGTGGAGGCCGAGGCCCCGCCCGCCGTGCTCCGCGGGCCAGCCGACGCCGGTCCAGCCGTGGGTCCCGAGGTGCCGCTCCCACGCCCAGCGCTCCTCGAACAGCGAGTGCTCGTCGCCGGGCCCGCCCCGGCCGCGCACGACGGCGAACTCGCCGTCCAGCGCGTCGGTGAGCCACTCCCGCGCCTCGGCGCGGAACGCCTCGTCGTCGGCGCTGAAGTGCAGGTCCATCGGCGGGCGACGATATCTGACGCCCCGTCAGATCCAGGAACCGCGTAACACTTGGGGTCGGAGGAAAACCGTTACCCGCCCGCCAGCCCGGCCAGCCCGCCATCCCGTAACACTTGACACTTGGGGTCGGAGGAAAACCGTTACCCCGCCAGCCAGCCCGCCAGCAAGACCATCCGTCAGTCCTGGCGGGTGACGAGGGGATCGCCGGCCTCGACGACCCAGGTCGCCTCGGTGGTGACCGCGCTGTTCTCGTCCTCGACGTCGGCGACGACCTGGAAGCGCCCGGTGAGACGGTCCGGGGTCAGCTCGACGGCGAGGTATCCGTGGGCGTTGATCTGCTGGCGGAGGTGCGGGGTGCGGGCACTGACGTCCTGCGGGAAGAGCACCGACGAGATCGGCGGCGCCATCAGCTCGGCGCACACGACGTCGGAACCCTCGTCGAACGGCTCGGCGTGGACGTCGAGCACCATCCCGGCGTGGTAGTCGCCGGTGAGCACGACCGGGTTGTCGAGCCCGGCGAGCTGCCCGATCAGGCGGCGGCGAGCGTCGGGGTAGCCGTCCCAGACGTCGAGGTAGTAGGCGGACTCGTCGACGCCGGAGTCGATCCCGGCCAGCACGACCGGGTTGCCGATCAGGTTCCACGTCGCCGTGCTCTCCGCCGTCGCGTCGGCGAACCACGCCTCCTGGTCGGCCCCGAGCCGGGTGCGGTCCTCGGCGGTGCGGGCGTCGCAGTCGCCGAAGTCGGCGTCGCCCAGCTCGTCGCGGCACGGCGGCACGGCCGCGTCCTGCCGCTCGTCGAGGACGTACACACGGGCCAGGTCGCCGACGTCGAAGTGGTGGAAGATCGCCAGGTCGGAGTCGGTCGGCGGGTCGAACCGGGTCGGCAGGTTCTCCCACCAGCCCCGGTAGGCGGCCGCCTTGACCTCGCGCACCCGGTCGGGGTCGGTGCTGCCCGGCGTGGTGTCGTCCATGTAGTTGTTGCGCACCTCGTGGTCGTCCCAGGTGCACACGAACGGGAACCGGGCATGGGCGGCGCGCAGCATCGCGTCGGAGCGGTAGGCGGCGTAGCGGAGGCGGTAGTCGTCGACAGTCTCGGGCAGCCGGTTCGGCAACGACCGCTCGCTGCCGTACTCGTAGACGTAGTCGCCGAGGTGGAGGACGAGGTCGAGGTCCTCCTCGACCATCTGGCGGTAGGCGGCGTAGCGGCCCGAGTCGAGCCACTGGCAGTTGGCGACGGCGAGGGCGAGGCGGGCGGTCGGGTCGCCGGGGGCGGGCAGGGTGCGGGTGCGGCCGACCTCGCTGGTCCAGTCGCCGACGGTGAAGCGGTAGTGGTAGTCGGTGGCGGGGTCGAGGCCCGCCGCCTCGACGTGGAGCGAGTGGCCGAGGTCGGGCTCGGCGGTGGCGACGCCGCGGCCGACGACCCGGGTGAAGCGGTCGTCGGCGGCGATCTCCCAGATCACGTCGACCGGATCGTCGGGCATGCCGCTGCGGTCACCCTCCGACAGCGGGGTCGGGGCGAGGCGGGTCCAGAGGATCACGCTGTCGGCACGCGGGTCGCCCGACGCCACGCCCAGCCCGAACGGGTCGCCGGACAGCCGGGCGGTGTGCACCGTCGTGGTCGGCCCGAGCGCGGCGGTGGTGCTCGTCGTGGTCGAACGCGCCGCGCCGTCGTCACCGCCGCCGCCGCACGCCGCGAGGGCGGCCAGCGAGGCCGCCCCGACGATCAGCTCGCGACGACCGAGCCCCGGCCGGCCACCGGGCGTTCCCCCTGCGTTCATGTCCGGAGTCTGTCACCCGTGCCGCCGGTAGGGTCGCAGGCGATCGCCCGCCGCCGGCCGAGGGGTCCCCATGCAGTACGCCGAGTCCGTCGTCGACCTGATCGGAGGGACGCCGCTCGTGCGGCTCCGCGCCGTCACCGACGGCATCGCCGCGACGGTGCTGGCCAAGGTCGAGTACCTCAACCCGGGCGGGTCGGTGAAGGACCGCATCGCCCTGCGGATGATCGACGCCGCCGAGGCCGACGGGTCGCTGCGGCCGGGCGGGACCATCGTCGAGCCGACGAGCGGCAACACCGGCATCGGTCTGGCGATCGTCGCCCAGCAGCGCGGCTACCGGTGCACGTTCGTGTGCCCCGACAAGGTGTCGGCCGACAAGATCGCCGTACTGCGGGCCTACGGGGCCGAGGTGGTGGTCTGCCCCACCGCGGTCGACCCCGACCACCCCGACTCGTACTACTCGGTGTCCGACCGCCTCGTCCGCGACATCCCCGGCGCGTGGAAGCCCGACCAGTACTCGAACCCGAACAACCCCGCCTCCCACGAGGCGTCGACCGGGCCCGAGATCTGGGCCCAGACCGAGGGTCGCATCACCCACTTCGTCGCCGGCATCGGCACCGGCGGCACGATCAGCGGCACCGGCCGCCACCTGAAGGAGGTCAGCGGCGGCCGGGTGCAGGTCGTCGGGGCCGACCCGGTCGGGTCGGTGTACTCCGGCGGCACCGGCCGGCCGTACCTGGTCGAGGGCGTGGGCGAGGACTTCTGGCCGACCGCCTACGACGCCTCGGTGCCCGACCGGGTGATCGCCGTGTCCGACAAGGACAGCTTCGTGATGACCCGTCGGCTCGCCCGCGAGGAGGGCCTGCTCGTCGGCGGGTCGTGCGGCATGGCGGTCGTCGCCGCCCTCGAGGTCGCCGCCGGGGCGGGCCCCGACGACGTGGTGGTCGTGCTCCTCCCCGACGGTGGCCGGGGGTACCTGTCGAAGATCTTCGACGACGGGTGGATGGCCGACTACGGCTTCCTCGACACCGCGGCGGGCGAACCGACCGTCGCCGAGATCTTCCGGGCCAAGGCCGGCGACCGCCCCCAGCTCGTGCACGTCCACCCCCACGAGACCATCCAGTCCGCCATCGCCTACCTGCGGGAGTTCGACGTGTCCCAGATGCCGGTCGTAAGGGCCGAACCGCCGGTGATGGCGGCCGAGGTGGCGGGGACGATCGACGAGCGCGACCTCCTCGACGTGATCGTGTCGGGGACGGCGAGCCTCGACGACACGATCGAGGACCACATGTCGCCGGTGCTCCCGCTGATCGGCTCGGGTGAGCCGCTGTCGGAGCTGCTGTCGGAGCTGGAGCGGGCCGACGCCGTCCTCGTCGTCCACGACGGCCGCCCCCAGGGGATCCTGTCGCGGCCCGACGTGCTCGGCTTCCTCGCCGCACGGAGCGCCCGATGACCGCCGACGGGTGGGGGTTCGAGACCAGGGCGATCCACGCCGGGCAGGCGCCCGACCCCGCCACCGGCGACGTGGTCGTGCCGATCCACCAGACGTCGACCTTCGCCCAGGACGGCGTCGGCGGTCTGCGCGGGGGCTACGAGTACTCGCGCTCGGCCAACCCGACGCGCACCGCGCTCGAGGAGTGCCTCGCCGCCCTCGAGGGCGGGTCGACCGGGCTGGCCTTCGCGTCGGGCCTGGCTGCCGAGGACACCCTGCTGCGATCGGTCTGCCGTCCCGGCGACCACGTCGTCGTCCCCGACGACGCCTACGGCGGCACGTACCGCCTGATCGCCCGGGTGCTCGACCGCTGGGGCGTCACCCACACCGCCGTCCCGCTCGGCGACCTCGACGCGGTCGCCGCGGCCACGACCGACCGCACCCGCCTGGTCTGGTGTGAGACGCCGACCAACCCGCTGCTCGGCGTGGCCGACGTAGCCGCCCTCGCCGCCCTCGCCCACGACGCGGGCGCGCGGCTCGCGGTCGACAACACGTTCGCGTCGCCCTACCTCCAGCAGCCCCTCGCCCTCGGCGCCGACGTCGTCGTCCACTCGACCACCAAGTACCTGGGTGGCCACTCCGACGTGGTCGGCGGGGCGCTCGTGGTCGCGGACGACGGGCTCGCCGACGAGCTGCGCTTCCACCAGAACGCGATGGGCTCGATCCCCGGCCCGTTCGACTCGTGGCTGGTGCTGCGGGGCGCCAAGACGCTCGCCGTGCGCATGGAGCGCCACTGCGACAACGCCGAGGCGATCGTCGCGTTCCTCGACGAGCACCCCGCGGTCGCCGAGGTTCTCTACCCCGGTCGTCCGGATCATCCCGGCCACGCGGTGGCGGCGAGGCAGATGCGCCGCTTCGGCGGCATGGTGAGCTTCCGCCTCGTCGGCGGCGAGGAAGCAGCGGTGCGGGCGTGCGGGCTGACGCAGGTGTTCACCCTGGCCGAGTCCCTCGGGGGCGTCGAGAGCCTGATCGAGCACCCGGCCCGGATGACCCACGCGTCGGTGGCCGGCTCGGCCCTGGAGGTGCCGGCCGACCTGGTGCGGCTGTCGGTCGGCATCGAGACGCTCGACGACCTGCGCGCCGACCTCGACCGGGCCCTCAGCCCCTAGCGCAGCGCTCCAGCGTGAAGCGGACGGAGGCAGGCGGGCCGGACTGGGACACCGTCGCCCCGTCGAGCGACGCCGCCCAGGAGCTCGCGATCTCGGAGATCTCGACCGAGCCACGCTCGGAGTCGGCCTCGACCACGATCCGGACGCAGCGCCGGCCGTCGTCCTCCCAGCTCACGTAGCGGCCGCCGCCGAAGCCCTCGAACGGCTCGAACCGGCCGTCGAAGGAGCCGCCGTAGGGGTCGGCGACGACCTCCAGCAGGCGGAGGTCGGCCGCACCGAACGCACCCTGCTCGACCGGAACGCCGTCGGCCGCCGGGCCGGGCACCTCGGTGGCGGGCTCGCTCCGGGCGAAGGCGTCGGGGTCGAGGATCTGCTCGCTCGTCGTCGGCGGATCGCGGTACGCGGCGTCGACCGCCGCGGTGCCGCCCCCGTCGGCCAGGGCGGCGACGAACGCCGATCCCGATCCGTAGGGGACCTGCTGCTGGACGAGGAAGGGGACCGGGACGCTCGCGAGGGCGGCGGACTGGGCGAGACCGATCTCGGTCTCCTCGATGATGACGGCGGTCTGCTCGTCGATGTCGAGGGAGTTGCGGAACTGCTCCTCGACCCACCGGGCGGTGCCCTCGACGAGGGCGATGAAGCCGAAGGCGGTCTCGTCGTCGCGCGCGGCGAGCACGTCGAGGCGTCCGAGGTCGAACACCTGGTCGTCGAGCGCGTGGACCAGCTCGTGGACGATCACCGTCTGGACCAACGGGGTGACGACGTCGCCCTTGACGTACAGCTCCTCGGTCGCCGGGTCGTAGAAGCCCAGGACGCCGACCGCGCCGGCCCGCTCGTTCAGATCGACCAGGTCGGTGCCGGGGTCGATCACACCGGTCGCCGTCGACGCGACCTGCGCCCGGCGCAGCTCGTCGTCCTCGCCCTCGCTCGCCTGCCGGAGCGCGTCGACGAACTCGTCGTCGGGCACCGCCTGGACGTCGGGTTCGGTGACGAACTCCTGGCCCCGGACGCGCTCGACGAAGTCGATCAGCTCGGGGAGGACCTCGGCCAGCGGCCGGGCGAGGGCGTCGGGATCGAGCTCGTCGGGGATCGGGAAGGGGTCCGACGGGATCGGGACGATCGGCTCCTCCGACGGCGGAGCCGTGATCTCGGGGTCGCTGAGGTCGATCGTGCTCGGCGGCGCCACCGTCTCGTCGCCGTCGGCCCGGTCGACGATCGCGGCGACGAGGGCCACGACCAGGAGGCCGAGCACGACCAGCCCGGCGACGACGAGCGGCCGGGGTCGGGGCGACGCGTCACCCGGCGGCCTGCCGGGCGTCCATCCCTGCGCCGGTGCGGGCGGCACCGGCGGTGGCGGGGACCACGCGGGCCACTGGTGGGGCGGGCCCGGCGGGTACTGGGCGCCGCCGACGGACAGGCCCTCGCCGGGCCGCGGCGCGCTCACCCGCCGTTCTCGGATCCGGCCGGGGCCTCCTCGGCGGGGCCGCTCGGCGGGGTGACGGGCGCCGCCGGGCCGGTGCCACCGCGGAACACGGCGATCGGCTCGCCGTCGACGACGAGGTCCTGGAAGTACGCGGAGACGTGCATCGGGATGCGGACGCAACCGTGCGACGCCGGGTGGGCGGGGACCGACGGCGCGCCGTGCACCGCGATGCCCCCGACGAAGTAGACGGGGTCGTAGAGGACGCCGAGCGGGGCGTGGCGCTCGCCGACGATGCGCCGCTGGTAGCGGTAGTCGCCGACCGGCGTGACGGCGTCGCCGCAGTGCCCGTCCTCGCAGTAGGCGACGCCCGACCCGGTCGAGACGTGGGTGACCAGCTCGAGCTGACCGTCGCCCCACACGAGGAGCACCTGCCGGTCGAGGTCGACCTCGGTGTGGGTCGGCCCGAGGTCCGGACGCAGCATCGCGATCGCGGGGGCCTCGGCGATCCGGGCCTCCACCTCCTCGGTGACGACGCCGTCCTTGGGCAGGCCGTTCAGGGCCTGGAACGCCCACACCGCCATCGTGGTCTTGGCGCCGAAGCGCCCGTCGGGCTCGCCGGGGTCGAAGCCGAGGCGCGCGAGGTTCGCCTGGAGCGCCTCGGTGCGGGGTCCGTGGCTGCCCGAGGCGAGCGGGCCGACCTCGACGGTCGGGGGCGGCTCGGTCGTGGTGGTCGTGGTCGTCGCCTCGGTCGTGGGGGGCGACGTCGTCGTGGTGGCCTCGGTGGTGGTCGCCCGTTCGAGGACCTCCTCGGAGGCGGCCAGGCCCCCGCCGGGCTCGTCGGCGCAGGCGGACAGCGGGACCAGCAGGAGCCCCGACGCGGCCGCGGCGTGGAGGAGTCGGCGCCGTGGGATCATCGCCCCCGCAGTCTGGCCGACCGGGGCCGCGGATCGCCGTCACATCGCCGGGTACGCGTCCCCCATGTGCGATCCTCGGGACCGTCCCCCGGACGCCGAACCGGCCGTTCCGAGCCCATCCGAACCGCCGCATCCAACCCGCCGTGTCCTCGCCCTCCACCCCGCCCCCCACCCCCGTCGTCGACGACGAGGCGCCCGACCCCGACGCGGACCGGATGCTGGCGGCGGCCCGGCGGGGCAGCAACCGGGCGTGGGCGGCGCTGGTCGACCGGCTCGACCCGGCGTGCCGCGACTTCGCCCACCTGGTGCTCGGGGGCCACGGCGTCGACTCGGCGCTGCTGGCGGCGTACGTCCGCGCCTACCGGGCTCGGCGCACCGCCGAACCACCGGCGACGGTGTTCCTCCTCCACCACACCTGGATCGCGTGCGGCCACGAGATCCGCCGCCACCAGCGTCGCCGCAACCCCGCCCCGGGGCGCCGGCCGATCCGCGACGACCGCACCCCGCGGCTCGGCGACGACCCGCGGGGCCGGTCGCTCGCGCTCCTGCGCCCCGAGGAGCGGGCGGTGTGGGCGCTCGTCGAGCGGGCGGGGTTGCCGGTCGCCACCGTCGCCGCCGCCCTCGGAGTGGAGGAGCGGGTCGTCGCCACCGTGGCGACCCGCGTCGTCGAGCACGTCGACACCGGTCCCCCGCCGAGCCCCTACGACGGCCTGCCGACCGATCCCCGCGAGCGGGCCGTCGAGGTCGAACCCGAACCGGGGCCGGAACCGCGGCCGGACGAGGAGCCGGAGGCGGAGCCCGAGCCGGACGAGGCCGCGGTGGCCGACCCCGATGCCACCGCGGTGCACGACACCCTGGGCGACGAGTTCGGGGCCGAGGAGATCGACCCCGGCTCGCTCGACCCCGAGCCCGCGTCGCCCGCGTTCTGGCGCGAGCTGGGCCGCCGGCTGCGGGCCGAGAGCGAGGCGACGCCCGCCGCCCCGCGCCCGAAGCTCCCGGAGCCGGGCGACCCGTCCCCGTCGCTGACGCCGGCCAAGGCGCCACCGGTCGCCATGCAGAAGCGGGCGCCGCGCCGCGCCCGTCGGCGCAAGCCCGACGAGATCGACCAGCTCGTCGACGAGGCCGGACGCCAGCGGCCCCGGCGGCGTTGGGGCGCCTGGGCGATCCGCACCCTCGCCGTGGTCATCGTGGCAGCGGTCTTCGGCGTGGCGGTGGTCGGGCTGTACCGGGTCGCGTCGAACTCCCGCGAGCCGGTGCGGGGCGAGACGGTCGCCGATGTGGTCCGGCGCAGCATGCTGGTGCTCGACGACGCCGGCACGTGGTCGGCCTCGGTCGAGGTCACGTCGCTGGGCGAGCGGCACCCGATGACCGTGGTCGCCGCCAACGACGGCTCGTACCGCGTCCAGGACTCCGGCCTCGGTCGTCTCACCACCTACGACGCCCGCTTCGCCGTCGTCATGGACAGCGTCACCGGCCTGCCGCCCCGGCACGACACCGGCGTGGCCCCCGGCGCCCCCGACGTCACCGCGCCCCGCCACGGCTACCCCCAGGAGGACCTCGCCATCGCGGCCCGAACGCTGTCGGTCGTCGACGACGAGCGGCCCGCCACCGACCGGCTCAACGGTCGCGACGTGCTGACGATGACCGCCCCGCTCACCGGCGACATCGACCTGACCTACGTCGTCGACGCGTCGAGCCTTGCCCCGGTGCGCATCACGTGGTCGGTCGAGGGCGCGACGGTCCGCGAGCTGCGCTTTGCCGACGTCGAGCTCGGCGCTGCGGCCCCGGACTACACCCAGGACCTCGGCGACGTCGCCGCGACCGACCAGGGCTTCGCCCAGGTCCGCCTCACCGAGATCGCCACCCGCACGCAGATGCAGCCGGTCACGCCCGACTACCTGCCCGACGGGTTCACGTTCACCGGCGCGGCGGTCGACGAGGCCGGCCGGGTGTCGTCGATCCGCTACGCCCGGGGCCCGCAGGAGCTGATCGTCACGCTGCGGCCCTCGCCGGTCGAGGCGGGTGCGGTGTGGGACGACCCGTTCGACCGCGGCGACGACGAGGCCACCCCGTCTGAGCTGGAGATCGACTCGGGGCCGTTCCGGGGCGTGACCGCCCTCCAGGTGAGCGGCGGCCGGGCGCTGCCGTCGGTGTGGGGCGCCGACGGCGAGATCGCCTTCACCGTCGCCGGCGACCTGAACCCCGACGAGCTGGCCCGCGTCGCCCGGTCGCTGCGCCGGTCCTGACCGACACCGCGACCGGGCCCGACGGTCAGGCCGACGCGGCGGCCTCGGTCAGGCGGTTCAGTCGCTCGACGGCCTCGATGTACTCCTCGACGAGGCGGGCCATGACGGCGCTCGTCTTCTCGACCCGGTTGAGCTGGCCGACGACCTGACCGACCGGGTTGAACATCACGGTCTGGGCCTTGTCGGCGTAGCGGTGGCTGCGCGCCACGCAGTCGCCCGACACCATGTACTGGAGCGGCATCGGCAGCGGGTCCGGGGTGTCGGCCTGCTCCCAGGCGTCGGTCCACTCGGTGCGGATCATGCGGCACGGCTTGCCGGTGAAGCTGCGGCTGCGCACCGTGTCGCGGCTGGTGGCGTCGAGGAGCTGCTGCTGCTGGGCGGGCGGGAGGTCGGCCTCCTCGACGGTCAGCCACAGGGACCCGGCCCACACGCCCTGGGCGCCGAGCGCGAGGGCGGACGCGATCTGCTGGCCCGAACCGATGCCGCCGGCGGCGAGCAGCGGGGTCGGCGCGATCGCCGCCGCGATCTGGGGCCACAGCACGATCGAGCCGACCTCGCCGGTGTGGCCGCCACCCTCGCCGCCCTGGCCGATGACGATGTCGACGCCGGCCTCCTTGTGCTTGAGCGCCTGGTACGGCGAACCGCACAGGGCGGCGACCTTGCGGCCCGAGTCGTGGATCAGCTCGATGATCTCCGGCGGCGGCGTGCCGAGCGCGTTGGCGATCAACCGGACCTTCGGGTGCTCGAGCGCCACCTGGACCTGCGGCGTGGCGGTCGCCTCGGTCCAGCCGATGAGCTGGAGCGAGTTCGACTCGCCGTCGGGCAGCTCGGGCACGCCGCGGTCGGCGAGGAGCTTCTGGGCGAAGTCGAGGTGCTGCTGGGGCACCATGTCGCGCAGCGTCTCGGCCAGGTGCTCGGGGTCGAGGTCGTCCATGCCCTCGTACTTGCCGGGGATCACGATGTCGACGCCGTAGGGGCGGTCGCCGATGTGCTCGTCGATCCACTGGAGCTCGACCTCGAGCTGCTCGGGCGTGAACCCGACGGCGCCGAGGACGCCGAATCCGCCCGCCTTGGAGACGGCGACGACGACGTCGCGGCAGTGGGTGAAGGCGAAGATCGGGAACTCGATGCCGAGGTCGTCGCAGATCGGGGTGCGCATGGCGGGTGCTCCAGTGGGTCGGAAGTCGGGTGGTGGGTCGGGTGGAGGTCGGGTGACGGGTCGGCGGGTCAGTCAGGAGGTCAGGTGGTCGGTACGGCGGTGCCGGCGAGGACGCCGCGCAGGGCGGCGACCGCGAGCTGGTCGGTGACGACGTCGGGGTCGACGCGGCGCATCATCTCCAGGCCGAAGAGCAGGGCGATCACGGCGGGGCCGACGCGGGTGGCCTCGGCGGGGTGCTCGACCCACGGACCGGTGACGGCGTCGATGGCGTCCCAGGCCGCCGCGTACCGCCGGGCGAGGTACCGACGGGCCTCGTCGCTCTGGTTGGCGTAGCTCCACAGCTCGTGCTCGAGGGCGATCCAGCGGCCGTCGCCGTCAGGCGGATCCGACACGGCGCGCCACATCGCCGCCACCCACTCGTCGAGGCTGGTCGCGGCGGCCTGCTCGGCGGCGACCGCCGCGGTGGCGGCGTCGACCCAGCTCTCCAGCAGGGCGAAGAGCAGACCCTCCTTGCTGCCGAAGTGGTCGTACAGCGCACCCGACGTGCGTCCCGCCGCCTCGGCGATGGCGTCGACCGACGCCCCGGCGATGCCGCGGTTGGCGAAGAGGGCGGCCCCGGCGTCGAGGAGGGCGGCGCGGGTCTGGGCTCGGCGCTCCTCCTGGCGGGTCACCCGGTCAACATAGGGCTCGTTATGTAACGACGTCAATGTTCCTGGCCGGAGCCGGTCCCGGCCCTCCGTGGGATGATGCGGGCCGGTCCACGGACCGATCGATGGCCCAGGACGAGATGGTGAGGACGTGGCGATGAGGACGAGGCGATGAGGACGAGGACGCGACGGGTCGTCGGGATCGTGGCGGTCGCGCTGACCCTCGCCACCACATCGGCGTGCGAGGTGCCCGACCACCTGGTCGAGAACTGGGTGCAGCGCTGGCCCGCGGTGACCTCGTCGGAGGGCCGCTGGTTCGTCGACCACGTCGGCCGGGTGGTGCTGCTGCGCGGCGTCAACGAGGTCTACAAGTCGCCCCCCTACCACCCCGCCGCCGAGGGCTTCGGCGACGACGACGCCGCGTTCCTCGCCGAGCGCGGGTTCAACGTGGTGCGCCTCGGCGTGTCGTTCATGGCGCTGATGCCCGAGCCGGGCGTGGTCGACGCCGGGTACGTCACCGCGATCGAGGGTTCGGTGCAGGCGCTGTCGCGCCACCGGATCCACGCGATCCTCGACTTCCACCAGGACGGCTACGGCCCGCTCACCCACGGCAACGGGATGCCGGCCTGGGCGACCCTCACCGACGGCCTGCCCAACCCCGACGTTCCGTTCCCCGCGTACTACGTGCAGAACCCGGCGCTGCAGCGGGCGTTCGACAACTTCTGGGCCAACCGGGAGGTCGAGGGCGTCGGGCTCCAGGACCACTACGCCCACGCCGCCGGCGAGCTGGCCCGCCGCCTGGCCCGGTACCGCTGGGTGCTCGGCTACGAGGCGATGAACGAGCCGTGGCCGGGCACCGACTGGACCGCCTGCGCCACCGGCTGTCCCGACCTCGAGGCCGAGCTGCTCGTGCCGTTCTACGAGCGCTTCGACACCGCGGTGCGGGCGTGGGACGCCGACGCGATCGTCATGTACGAGCCGTTCGTGCTGTTCAACTTCGGCCACACCGACACGACGCTCCCCCGCATCGGGCCCAACGGCGCGCTGGCGCCGCACGTGTACGCGCTGAGTCCGGAGGAGGACGCGTCGGTGATCGCCCGATCCGTCGCCGCCGGCGACGCGTCGGGCCAGGCGGTCGTCATCGGCGAGTTCGGCGCCACCAACGACCGGGCCACGCTCGAGCGCCAGGCCGGCCAGCTCGACGACGGCCTCCTGTCCTGGGCGTTCTGGGCGTACAACGAGAACATGGTGTGGAACCAGCACCAGCCGCCGGGGCCCGGGAACATGGTCGAGTCGACCATGGCCGCGCTCACCCGGCCGTACCCGCGCCTCACCGACGGCACCCCGCTCGAGCTCGCCTTCGATCCCGTCACGCGGACGATGACCAACCGCTACTCGACCACCCGGCCCGACGGCAGCCAGGGCGACCGGGGCCTCAGCGCCTACGAGGTGCCGGCCACGGTGTTCCCCGACGGCTACTCGGTGGATGTCGTCGGCGGGCGAGTGCGCTCGGCGCCGTGCGCGCCGGTGCTGATCGTCGAGGCGGCGAAGGGCGGCGCCGAGGTTTCGGTGACCGTCACGCCCGGCGGCGACTGCGCAGCCTGAGCCGCGCCGCCGACGCCGCCCGCCTCGGCCTCATGCGGCCCAGTGCCGCCAGGCGGCGTCGGCCGTGGCGAGGTCCCACTCGCCGTCGTGGATCACGACCCGATAGCGCAGCTCCAGCGGCTCCCCCGCTTCGAGCGTGATCGGTCCGTGCCACAGGAACGCCGGGTAGACGGTGTTGGCCCAGCCCTCGCCGTACCCGGCGCCGGCGCGGCACGTCGCGTAGAAGTCCACGGGATGGGACGGGTTCGAGGGATGGTCGAGCACGCAGGCGCCGACGCCCGACCCGGAGATGTCGCACCATCGGGACCGGTGCGGCGCCACCCGGTCGGCGGTGGTGCCGTCGTCGAGGAGCAGGCGGGTGCCGGTCCAGTCGGCCCGACCGCGGAACGCGAGGCCCGAGTAGCCGCCCCAGGTGCCGTCGTGCGGGGTGCGGTCGAGTTCGACGGGCGTCCCGGCGGTGAGCGTGACGTGCCAGTCGATCGCGTAGGCGTCGTCGCCGAGATCGACGTGGGTCAGGCGCCGCCGCTCGGTCACCGCAACGGTCTCGCGGTCGGGGCGGACCCACTCGATCGAACCGGTCACGGTGTCGCCGTCGACCGTCGGCGGCCCGACGTGTCGCTGCACGCCGTAGCCCTCGGGCACGAGCGACCGCGGCCACTCCTCCCAGAAGTTGTCCCCGTCGACCAGCTTCACCACGAACCAGATCCCACGCTGCCACGGGTGGTCGGCCGGCTCGGCCTGGGTGAGCACCGTGCCACCCGGGGTCGCCGCCGGATGCAGGTGCGGCTTGCGGGGGTGATCCCACGCGTAGGTCCAGCCCCCGGCTCCCGCGGGGACCACGATCGGCTCGCCCATCGGTCCCGACCGTACCGGCCGACGCCGCACGAGTCGCCGGGAGAGACGCCGGGAACGAAACGGGCCGGTCGCGTCTCGTTGGGGATGTGGAGACGCAGGCCCCGCCCCGCCCGATGACCCGCCCCGAACCACCGACCGCGTCCGACGTCCGCACGTTCGACGACCTCTTCGCCGAGGAGCGCACGCCGATGACGCGGCTCGCCTACCTGGTCACCGGGTCCGAACCGATCGCCGAGGAGGTGGTCCAGGACGCCTTCGCCCAGGTGTACGAGCGTTGGGAGCGCCTCGACCGGCCCGGCGCCTACCTGCGGAGCTGCGTCGTCAACGGCGCCCGCCGGGCCGGGGCACGCCACCGCCGGGAGCTGCGCCTGGTGACCGCCCCGCCGATGTCGGCCGGACTCGAGGCGCGGGAGCTGATGGACGCGCTGGGGCGGCTGCGCCCGGCGTGGCGGGCGGTCGTGGTGCTGCGGTTCCACGCGGACATGACCCAGGACGAGATCGCCGAGACGCTCGGGATGCGGGCGGGGACCGTGAAGTCCTCCCTGCACCGGGCGCTGGCCCAACTGCGGGAGGAGCTCGCACCGTGAACGACCACCTGGACCTCATCGACCGGCTGGAGGAGGCCGCCGCCCCGGTGACCGGCACCGGCGTGACCCGCGAGGGCGTCGCCGACCGGGTCGCCGCCCGCCGGCGGGCCCGCACGCGACACAACGGGGTGCTGGCCGCCGCGGCCGCCGTCCTCGTCGCCGTGGTCGCCGTCGGCGTGCTGGCGGCCCGGCCCGACGAGGCGCCCACCACCTACGCCGGGCCCGGCGACCCGACCGACCCGAACGGGTCCACCCTCGAGCCGTCGACCACGACCACCACCGCGGAGCCGTCGGTCACCGAGCCGTTCCCCACGTCCACCACCACCGAACCGTCGGCCAGCGCCACCGAACCGTCGACGCCTCCGTCGACGGTCGATCCGGCGACGGAGGGGTGGCCGCCCCAGCATTACGACCTGGTGCAGGGCGGCCGGACGTGGATCGCGTACCTGGTGGCCGTCCCGACCGCGGCGAACGGCGGCTTCGTCCCCCTGGAGGACGAGCCGACCAACCTGGCCGCCGAGTCCCTCGGCTACGAGCCCGGCCTGGGCGAGATCGCCTGCGACCAGGGTGCGGTCGAGGCGCTGGGGCTCGACGACTCACACGGCTGGATGACCGTGTCGATCCCGTTCGGATCCGAGGACGACGCCCACCGCTTCGTCGACCGCTTCGTCACCGAGACCGGCCTCCCGGTCGTCGGCGTCGCCGAGGTCACGACCTACTGCCTCGACTAGCTGCCGCCGGCCTGCCCGACGTCGGCCATCACGTCGTCGAGGCGGTCGAGCAGGGTCGCCAGGACCGCCTCCTCGCCGTCGGGACGGCGGGGCGAGCCGGGGGCGACCTCGCTCGTCGGAGCCCACCCGCGACGCCGCCAGACGATGGCGGCGTCGTGGCGGTAGGCGGGCACCGGCTCGCGGAACGTGAACGCGCCGAGGGCCTGGAGGGCGTCGTCGAGCTCGTGGACGGCGGGGTCGCCGGCGGCCCACAGCGCGTCGCGTCGGGCGAAGGCGTCGGGCGCCATCGTCGACAGGCCGAGCAGGTAGTCGCTCCCCCACCGCACCATGTCGATCGCCAGGTCGTTGCCGGTGAGCACGAGGAAGTCGGGCCGGTGGGCGTCACGGAGGGCGAGGCGCTCCCACTCCGGCGCCCGGTGCAGCGACGAGTGCTTCGCCCCGACGACACCCGGCACGTCGAGCACCGCCCGGTAGGTGTCGGCGCTCCAGATGCGGCCGTGGGGGTGGAACTGGCGGCCCAGCTCGAAGCCGAGGAGCCGCTCGACCGCCCCGGCCACGGCCGCGTGGGCGGCGGCGACCTCCGGCTCGGGCACCGCGGCCAGGCCCGCGGAGGGGAACAGGATCGCCACCCCGCCGGCGGCCTCGACCTCGGCGGCGGCCCGGCGGTAGCCGTCGGCGTCGAAGGGCCCGTCGCCGTCGACGTGGGCCCCGGCGACGAACGCCCAGCCCGGGACCGGCTCGCGCCCGGCGAGGGCCTCGGTGGTGGCCGCCAACACCCGGCTGCGGGTGGCGGCGTCGAGGGTCGGCCCGTAGCCGGTGTCCATGTTGACGGCGGGCACCAGTCCGGCGGCCGCGGTGCGGTCGACGCCGGCGGCCAGGTCGTCCCACGCCACCGAGCCGTCGACCGCGAACGGCAGCAGCACCGCCGACATCCCGGTGATCACCCGCCCGGGCCGCGTGTTACATCCGGGGTCTGACCCCAGATGTAACACGCGATCCGGCGTCATGCGATCCGTCCGAGGTCGGCGGCGGTGACCGGGTAGCGGGCGGCAGCGCCGGTGGCCCAGCGCTCGACCTCGTCGATCGCGAGCTCGGCGAGGCGCGACAGCTCGGTGCCCTGGGATCCGGCCAGGTGCGGTGTCACGACGCACCCCGGCAGGTGCAGCAGCGGGTGGTCGCGCGGTAACGGCTCGGGCTCGGTCACGTCGAGCACCGCCGTGAGCCGCCCCGACTCGACCTCGGGCACGAGGGCGTCGTGGTCGACCAGCGCCCCGCGGGACGTGTTGATCAGCACCGCGCCGTCGCGCATGGCGGCCAGCTCGGGGGCTCCGATCATCCGCTCGGTCTCAGGGAGCCAGGGCGCGTGGACGCTGACGACGTCGCTGGTGGACATCAGCTCCGGCAGGTCGACCAGGCGGGCGCCGAGGGCGGCCGCCCCGGCCTCGTCGAGGTACGGGTCCGAGACCACGACCTCCAGGTGTGGGAACGGCCCCAGCAGCCGGGCGACCGCCCGCCCGACGTGGGACGCGCCGATCAGCCCGATCCGCTTGTTCCAGTTGCCGACCGGCCGGCGCCGGACGGGCCGGGGCACGTCGATGCCGCGGGCGCGCTCCCGCTCGGCGAAGGCGTCCTTGTTGGCCCACAGGATCGCGGCGAGCGTGTACTCGGCGACCGGTTCGGCGTTGGCGGCGGCCGCCGACGTGACCCGGTCGAGGCGGGCGAAGGTCTCCGCGGTGACGACGTCGCGGACCGTCCCGGCCGCGTAGGCGAGCATCCGCAGCCGGGGCGCCCGGTCGAGCAGGTCGACGTCGAGGCGGGCGCACCCCCAGTGGCCGACGAGCACCTCGGCCTCCGCGAGCACGGCGGCCGCCCGCTCCGGCGGGAGGCTCTCGACGGCCAGCGGGTCGAGCACGTCGCCCAGCGCGGCGAGCCGGTCGAGGTGCCCGGGCCGGAACGCCGCCGCCTCCAGCCCGGCGTACATCGAGAAGGCGATCGTCGGGCCGCTCACCGGCCGTCCCCCCGCTTGGCCGCCACCAGCACCTCGCGCTCGGGGAGCGCCTTGTAGTGCGGGTCGTACGGGTAGCAGCCCGACACCAGGCCCATGCGCGGCGCGGTGGTGCAGTCGCTGAGGGTCCGGCAGATGCGCCGGACGTCGAGCGTGCTTCCGGCCAGCACGTCGGCGGGGAGGTCGGGGTAGCTGAGCGCCATGCGGCCGTACCCCGCGAGCAGGTTCGGGGCCGCCTCGACCAGGGGCTCGGCGACGTGGGCCAGCCACTGCTGGGCGTAGCTGAGCCCCGACGCCACGACGGCGACGTCGGGCACCGCGGCGGCGACGTCACGGGCCGCCGCGGCCAGCCGGGCCACCTCGACGAACGGATCGCGGGGCGGGAGGTACCCATCCGAGGGCGGGAAGGCGGCGGGGCGCTGCACGTGCGGGCAGTAGTACGGGCTGCCGGCGGTGACGCTGACCAGGCCGACGCCCCAGTCGGCCGCCCGGCGGAGCAGCTCGATCGGCTCGCCGAG
>Ga0123333_10000931_pt1 | contig 31139 bp, 19 predicted proteins | sample BioC12SIPDNA_3_FD_89957 | JGI IMG/M metagenome (GOLD analysis project Ga0123333, IMG submission 89957) | Anaerobic biogas reactor microbial communites from Washington, USA - Biogas_R2_B C12 SIP DNA | ecosystem: Engineered > Bioreactor > Anaerobic > Unclassified | place: Washington, USA... | reverse complement strand
CGCTCCCAGCGATCGCCCGCGACCCGATGCCAGTGGTTCTCCGCCGTCTGGGGGTAGTCGACGCCGGCATGGTAAAAGTCGTTCCAGTAGGGGTCGGGCATGCTGCCCGGCACCCGCTCGGGGCGGCGAAACTCGACGGCGCGCTGGACGATCTCTCTGGATTCCATCGCTCTCCCTTTGGACTTGGGTGGACGGGCCTGGAGACAAGATATCCATCATGGCTGAATAGCCATTCGACACCTTTGTATTACTGTACAATGAGACCGCGGCCTTGTCAAATCAGGGATTGCCTGGGCCGGGCTGTTGCATGGTCGCCACGACAGTGGCGGGCGCGGGCCAGTTGACTCCTGGCTCCTGTGGTACTATCATGGCCGCGCGGCAGAAAACTGATCGTGCCAGAGAAGAGGGCGGTCCCACCGCCCAGCGGGGAGGTGCTGCGTGCTGGCCCCGCTATCGCGTACGAATACGCTCCATGGAAGGGTGGTATCGTCATGAAGAGGCTCCAGCCCCCGGCCATCTATATTCACGAACGCGTGAAGCAGGACCATCGGGCACTGGCCCGAGCCGAGCGTCTGCTTTCCATCATGGATTCCCCGAAAATCGTTAGTGGCATTACCGACGACGAACTGGCCAAGATCGTGCAGGAGGCAGGCTGGCGCACCTCGCGTCGAGTAAGCGGCGCCAAAAAGGCCGAGGATCCCACGGTCATCCTGAACGCCTTTGATTTCGACCAGCCTGACGGAGAGCGCGCCCAGGGCAACGGCGACCTCTATTACGGCGGCGGGGCCTGGGCCCGGCGCGACCGCAAGCGCGTCTTTGCCAGCGAGGGAACCATCTGCCAGGATGCCTGGGAGATCCACAGCGCGCTGGGGTGCCTCTTTAAGTGCGACTATTGCGCCCTGGAGAACGTGCTGAACTTGATGGTCAACATCGAGGCGTTCGTCGAGCATCTGGGGCCGTTCATCGACGCCCACGCGCAGACGCTATACAAGTGGGACAGTCGCAGCGATATCCTCACCTTTGAGCCCGAGTACGATGCCACGCGCCCGATGGTCGAGTTCTTTGGCGCGCAGCGCAAAGCCTTTCTCATGCACTACACCAAGAGCGACAACGTGGATGTCTTGCGCGACCTGAAGCACCACGGCCAGACCATGGTCTGCTGGAGCCTCTCCGCGCACACCCAGAGCCGCCTCATCGAGGTGGGCACCGCCACGGACGAGGAGCGCATCGAGGCGATGCGAAAATGCCAGGAGTGGGGGTATCACGTGCGCTGCCGGCTATCGCCCATCGTGCCGGTGGCCAACTGGCGCGAGGAAAACCGCGCCCTGCTCGAACTCCTCTTTTCCAGGGTGCAGCCAGAGGTGATCAGCCTGGAGACCCTCGCCCGCTTCCCCGATTACGAGATGCTCCCCCGCACCATCGACCTAGACCTGCTGGATCCTTCCTTCATCCAGGCGGCCCAGGAGGCCCGGGGGGAGATGGCGGGGCGCATCTATGGCCCCTTCCCGCACGAAAAGCGCGCCGAGATCTACCGTTTCCTGATCGAGGAGCTGCGGCGCCTCAGCCCGGCTACGCCCTATTCCATCTGCCTGGAGTCGCCCGAGATGTGGCAGGAACTGGGCCCCTTGATGGGACAGTCGCCGGAGGCTTACGCCTGCTGCTGTGGCGGGTTCTGCACCCCTGGTCAGCCGCTGATGTCGCCGCCGTGATCCCGGCATAGGTGCATCCGCCAGAGCTGCACGAATCCGGCAGTATCGTTGGGATCTCTGGAGGAGTGGCAAGTCGGCGGGGAGGTGAAGGAGATCAAGCATGATAGCACCCCAAAATACAGCCCAGCTGCAAGCAAAAAGGCGCCAAGTTGACCGGGGCTGCGGGCGCACTCAAGTTATCGCCGGCGCTTGCGAATCTGCTGGTAGCTGCCCGCCAGGGCTACGATTGGCCCCACGGCACCGGAGCCGCATCAAGCCAGCGAAGGATCGTTGATCTCGAAGCAAAGGTGCGCGTTCTCTTGACAGATCTAGCCCCCGCGTCCGCGTGTGCAATCGCAGGCCAGGTGTCGATTTGGGCAGGGAACAACCAGCCCGCCATAGGCAAGATCACAGGCGCTTCGCCAGACGGAAAAGCTGCGATGCAGCACGCCATCGCCGATCTTGTCTCCGGGAAGACACGCTCCGGCATCGCCGCCCTCTGCGATCTCCCAGGCATCGGCTTGGTCATCGCATCCAAGATCTACAGGTTCTGCTCTCCCAAGACGGGAGCGGCTGTGGACCGCCACGCCTCGTATTTCTTCAACTCGCTGCTCGTTAATGATGGCGCTTATGCTACCGAGTTTCAGCGCGAATGGTCCACTGGCGCCCACAAGGCATCTCGGCTGGCGATCTATACCAAGTCCGGGTTATCCCGGAATCAAAGCGAGTATTTCGACACCTATTTGCCGCTGCTCGGGCACATTGCCGCCGAGTTGAACGCGCAGTCTCGGCGATATTGCTGCGCAGCCACGGGCCAGAAGAAGGCCTGGACCCCCGCGGACGTGGAGATGGCCAAGAGGTCGGGACGGGTTAGCGTGGACGCCGAGCCCTGGACCCCCGCGGACGTGGAGATGGCCGCCTACTATTGGTGGGCGTGTCACGGCGCCAAGTAGGGCACGCGCACAAACGCAAAGAATGGCGGCAGCCCCCTACAGCTCCGCATCCAACCTCGCCAGATCCACCAGTTCGGCGCCGGCCGCCGCGGCCTCGGCTCGCGCCGCCTCGGTGTAGCCCGCCCGCGCGAACAGGACGTGGTGGACCCGCCAGCCGCTGCCGTCCGCGCCGCCGCCATCGGGCAGCTTCCGCAGCACCCTGGTCGTCCTCACCTCCAGCAGCTCTTGGAGCACCGCCCGGTCCACCACCTCGGCGCCTTCACGTCCGCCGACGTTTCCAGCAAGCTCAAGGTGCTGTTTCGACCCAAGGGCGCCGGCGTGCCCGAGATGTTGGAGGGCGAGGAAACTATCACCTGGTAGGCTCAGCGCTATTCTCGGCGTGATGGAATGTCATTCATGGCGCGAATAGCCTGTCGAGCGCCGTCAGGAACCGCGGCATGGAAATGCCGAACGCGCAGCCTGACGGCGCTCTTATTGTACTTTGTGGAGGTTGCATTGTGCTAATGCTTGTGGTATAATGTGACATGACAAGCGGCACGGCGTTTCGCCGCCACCGCCGCACATAGCCCGATCCCCAGACGAAGAAGGGGGAATAGGGCGACGCTCGTAGGAACGAGCGTTTGGCGTTCGCAAGAGCGAACGCAGCGCCGTTCCGAACACAAGCGACCGTTGCGAGTCGAGGACTTGAGGGCCGCGTGTGGGGAGCGTGACAAGAGCCTGTCCTCGGGATGGGCATCTTGTCGCGTTCCCCGCACGCGGCCCTTTTATTTTGCCACATGGCGAGGGCCAGGGTACCCAGACATGCACACCGAAGCCGAAATCTACCAACTGCTCATCGATTACAAGGTCCGCACCGCCGAGGCCGAGCAGGCGATGGCGCGGATGCAGACCGTCACCCAGCAGACGACCAACGCGATGACCGGCCTGGCGCCCGCCGCCGGCCAGGCCCAGTCGCGGCTGGCCCAACTGAGCCAGGTCGCCTTGGGCGTCGTCAACGTCGTTGGCAACCTGGCCAACGCCTTCCTGGGCGTCGTCAGCGCCGTCCAGCAGTTCGTCATCCCCGCCGCCAAGATGATCAAGGACCTGGCGGATCAGGGCGCCGCCCTGTCCGCGACCCGCGACGAATACCGCAAGCTGGCGGATGCCGTGGGCGACGCCGGCGACACCATGCTGGCCCAGATGCGGGCCGTCACCAAGGGCACCGTGGACGACCAGACGCTGATGCAGACCGCCCTGCGCCTGACCGAGCTCGCCGGCAAAGAGGCCTTCACCGCCCTCCCCTCCCTCATGGCCATCGCCTCCCAACAGGCCCGCAAGATGGGGATCAGCACGGCAAAGGCGATGGACGACATCATCACCGGCGTGGGCCGCGGCAGCGCCGAGATGCTGGACAACCTGGGCATCGTGGTGGACACCAGCACCGCCTACAAAAAGCTGGCGGAGTCCCTGGGCGTGGCCACGTCCGAGCTGACCAAAGAGCAGAAGCAGATGGTGCTTCTGGCCGAGATCCAGCGCAAGTACGGCGTGGACGTGGAGGCGGTGGCCAGCGGCCAGCTCTCGGCCTCCAAGCAGATACAGGCCTACTCCACCCAGCTCAAGAACCTCCGCGACGAGCTGGTGATGGAGCTGCTGCCCGCGACCCAGGATCTGATGGGCGTGGCCATGCCCCTGATCAGCGGCCTGTTCCAGGACGCCGTGCCCATCATCGAGAACCTGATCACCAAGGTGACCGAGCTGACGGCCGCCTGGGCGGGCAACCGCGAGGCCATCGCCAAGAACCGCGAGGATTTTGAGAAATGGCTGCGCACGCGGGTCGCCGACGCCGGCGGCGTGATGTCCCCTGAACTGGAAGCGGAGGCCCGGGAGCGGGCCCGGGAGACCAAGATCGACCGCGGCGAGGGCCGGCAGGGCGCCATTACCACCTGGCTGGAGACCAACCAATACCAGCAGGTGGTGGACCAGGTCAAGGCCGAGACGGATGCCGTGAGCCAGGGCTACCGCGACCTGATGGACATCTACCAGACGCTGGTGGAGCGGAAGGAGCGCCTCCAGGCCAGCCTCTCCTCGGGGCTCTTTGACGCCTCGATCATGCAGATGGACCGGGAGGCGCTGGCCCAGACCGAGCAAGCGCTCGCCGCCATCGAGTCGCGCCTGGTCAGCATGACGGAGATCAGTCAGCGGGAACGCGAGGCCGCGGCGACCGCCTGGGTGGAGACGACCGACCTGGCGCAGGTACGGGCACAGGAGGATGCCAAACTCCTTGAGGCGATCAGGATCTCCGCCGAGGAGCGCGTGCGCATCGAGGAGGAGGCCGCCCGGCTGATCGCCGAGGCCCAGGCCGACGGCGGGCCGGTGAACGCGCGCGCGGCGCAACTGGAGGCCGAGCGGGCGATCCTGGAGCAATCGCGCCAGCAGTTCTCCGAGTACTATACCGGCATCACCGAGGGGGAGCAGGTCGCCCTGGCGGAGCAGGTGGCCCTGGAGGAGGAGAACGCCCAGGAGCGCAAGCTGATCGCCGAGGGGCTCTACCAGGACCTCATGGACATCGCCTCGAACTACCAGCAGGCCGCGGAGGCCTCGACGACCGAGTTCCTGGCCGACCTGGCGGAGCTCCAACACGCCCACGAGGAGGACCTGCTCGTCTTGCAGCAGGACCGGGCCATGGCGCGGGCGGCCCTGCTGGCCGACTATCAGCAGCAGATCGCCGCGGCGCAGCGGGCCGGCGACGCCGAGGAGGTGGCGCAGCTCCAGTCCAAGCTCAACATCGAGCTGGTGGAGATGAACAACGCCAACGCCAAGGAGGACGCCCTGCAGGACCGGGCCCGCAAGGTGGAGGAGATCAAGCGGATTCGGGCCTACCAGGTGGAGCTCCAGCAACTGCGGGCCAAGATCAACGACGAGTTCGTCATGCGCCTGCTGGACGCGGCCAACAAGAGCGGCCTGGACACCAAGGTGGTGGAGGCCAAGCTGAAGGCGCTCAATGTGGAGCTGAGCGCCCAGGCCCAGGTGGCCATCGAGGTCGCCAAGATCAACCAGCAGAAGGGCAAGTCCGAGTGGCAACTGGCCCAGGAGGTCTACGGCGCCAGCAAGTCCCGCATCGACACCCTCATCGCCGAGGCCAAGAAGCGGCTGGACATCGCCCAGGGCGAGCTGGCGGCTTGGTCGCCGCCCCCGGTGGAGATCCCCGCGCAGGTGGACCTGGACATCACCTACGGCGGGATCGGCGGGGACACGAAGCGCGAGGAAACCGTGGTGGAGGCCCTGGACGCCACGGTGGGGCGGATCGTGGACATCGTGGGCAACGCCATCGACACGCTGGAAAAGCTGGTGGGGTACGAGGAGCGCACCGAGGAGATCAAGGCCGCGGCGCAGCGGCTGGGCGAGGACATCCGTGAGCTCATCGCGGCACTCTTCCCCTACGCCGAATCGTTCGGCAAGGATGCCGCGGGCAACCGGGTCAGCGACTGGCGGGACATCCCCAAGGCGGTGGCCGAGTTCGCCGGCTGGGCCAGCAGCACCATCGGCGCCTACGCCTCCGCCATCTCCACCCTCTCCAACCTGGCCGACCTGGAGATCGCGGACGTGGGCGGCAAGATCGCCTGGGTCGCCGACGTGATCGGCGTGGTGATCCGGGAGCTGGACCGGGTGCGGCAGACCTTCGCCGATGCCGCGGGCCAGTGGCGGGACCAGCCCAAGGACGCGGCCCACTTTGCCCAGTACGCCACCGAGGCCCTGGGCGTGGTCAAGGCCGCCGCCGAGGCGATCTGGAGCCTGGTGGACCTGCCCGAGCTGGAGGACGTCGGGGGCCTCCTGGAGCGGGTCAAGACCATCGTGCAGCACTGGATGTGGCGTCTGGCCGACCTGGCCATCGGGTTTGACGACTTTTTCAAGGACCAGGGCAGCAAGTTCGGGGACAAGGTAGCGGCCTTCGCCGAGTTGGTGGAGACGGCCTTTTCCGCCCTCGCCAAGGTCGCCGAGACCATCCCCAAGCTGGTGGATCTGCCGGCGTTCGACAGCGTGGGAGAGGCCCTGGGGGAGGCGCATCGGTTCATCGCCCACTGGCTCCGGCGCATGACCGAGCTCTACCTGGCCTTCACCGAGCAGTACAAGGTGGACGACAAAAGCCTCCTGGTGGCGAAACTGCAGGCCTTCGCCGAGATGGTGGAAAAGCTCTTCACCATGCTCTCCAAGGTCGTGACCACCATTCAGCAGCTCAAGGACGTGCCCGAGTTCGACGAGACCACGGTGGATGTGTTCGATCGGCTCAAGCGGTTCGTGGCCCACTGGCTGCGCCGGATGGCTGATCTCTCCGCGGCCTTTGAGACCGAGTACGGCAAGGATGCCCTGGCCAAGCTGTACGCCTTCACGGAGACCGTGCAGGCCCTGGCGGTGACGCTGGCCGATGTGATCGTCGCGATCCAGGGGCTCCAGCACGTCCCCGGCTTTGACGAGTCCACCGTGACCACGTTCGACAACCTCAAGCGGTTCGTGGCCCACTGGCTCAGGCGGATGCAGGACCTGTCGCTCGCCTTCGAGGCCAAGTATGGCAAGGAGGCGCTGGCCAAGCTGAAGACCTTCGCCGATACGCTCAAGCCGCTGTTCGCCCTGCTCTCCGATGTGATCGAGACGGTCCGGGAGCTGGAGAACGTGCCCGAGTTCGACGAGGGGACCGTCTCCATCTTTGACCGACTGAAGCGCTTTGTGGCCCACTGGCTCCGGCGGATGCAGGATCTCTCCCTGGCCTTCGAGGCCAAGTACGGCAAGGACGCCCTGGCCAAGCTGAAAACCTTCGCCGATACGGTGCGGGCCCTGGTCGGGATACTGGCGGACCTGGTCGCCGCCATCCAGGATCTGGATGACGTCCCCGGCTTTGACGAGTCCACCGTGGGGGCCTTCGACCGGCTCAAGCGCTACGTGGCCCACTGGCTGCGGCGCATGGCCGACCTCTCCGCGGCCTTTGAGAAGAGCTACGGGAAGGACGCCCTGGGCAAGCTCCAGACCTTCGCCGATACCCTCTCCACCATGTTCGCCCTGCTGCGGGACGTGCTTGAGACCATCGGCTCGCTGCGCCGGGTGCGCAACTTTGACGAATCCACGGTCAAGGTGTTCGACACCCTCAAGCGCTACGTGGCCCACTGGCTGCGCCGGATCGCCGATCTCAAGGAGGCGTTCGAGACCCGCTACGGCCTGGACATGACCGAGGAGCTGCAAGCCTTCGCCGAGATGCTCCAGAGCTCGTTCGGGGCCCTCAAGGATGTGCTCGATCTGATCAAACAGCTCGGCACGGTCAACCTCAAGGTGCCCACGCTGACCTTTGACAACCTGCAGGACGTGATCGAGCAGATCCTGGCGCGGCTGGAGCTGGTGGCCAGCCAGTACGAGGGGACCGAGGGGCAGGCGGTCCTGGCGCGGATCACCAAGCTGGCCGAGGTGCTGGGGCCCATCGGGACGGCGCTGGGGGCCATCGTGCAGCCGTTCGCGGACATGTCGCGGATGCGCTGGATCCCCGAGCAGGCGCTGGCCGCCCTCAAGATGAACGTGGAGAACGTCATCGTCTGGTTCCTCGACCTCGCCGCCTGGCTCTCCGGGGCGACCCTGGACAAGAACTATGAATGGACCGGCGGGGACGCGGATACGCTGGCCGACCGGCTGGAGGCGCTCCAGGGGATCGGCGAGACCGTGACCGCGATCATCGGGCCCTTCAAGCAAGCCTACGAGTCCCTCTTTGACCTGGGCAAGCTGGCCGGCGGCAAGGCCGCGAGCGAGGCGGACATCGGCAAGGTGGGCACCTTCATCCAGCAGGTGTTCCAGATGCTGACCGGCCTCACCACGGGCCTGGCCGTCGAATGGGACAAGAACGGGACGCCCACCGACCCCATGACCACCATCGAGCGGATCAAGGCGGTCATCGGCGGGATCATCGAGGTGTTCGACGCGGGGATAGACGCCATGGACCGCCTGTTCCAGGCCAAGGTCCCCAGCACGGAGACGATCCAGAGCTTCGTCAGCGCCATCATCGCCCTCTACACCGAGTTCGCCCGGGTTCTGGGGCTGATGGAGTACGACGCGACCAATTTCCTGCGGGACGTGTCCTGGTACGCCATCGGGCAGGGGCTGGTGCAATCGCTGATTGACGGCATCTACTCCATGTCCAGCGGCCTGACCGCGGCCAATGCCTGGCTCTGGTCCTTCATCCAGGCCATGCCGGGCGCGGGCGGGCTTCCCACGGCGACCATGGCGCAAGCGAGCGCTGGCAACACCTATCACTATTCGATCAACCAGTATGGCGTGAAGGAGGCCGGCCACGGCGCCCGCGACGCCCTGGTGGGCTTCCGCATCTACAACAACCTGCGAGGCAGATAATGGGATACCTGGGTGAAGAAGCCTGGTACTGGATTGACGCCTACGGCAACGAGTACCTGCTGGGCACCAACGACACCAAGACGCGCTTCATCCGCGAGTACGGCGGGGTGGACATGCCCGAGCCCGTGCACATCACGGAGCGGAGCCCGGCTCACCATGGCACGGTGCATCGCGGCTGGCACTATAGCGAGCGGACCATCACCCTGGGGATCACCTTGCGCCCGGGCTCCCGCGCCGCCCTGTGGGACGAGCTGGGCAGCCTGCGCCAGGTGCTGAACCTGATCCGCGGCAAGGGCAAGCTGAAGGCGATCATCCCCACCGCGGCCCCCGCCGCGACCTACACCCGCTACATTGATTGCCGGGTCAACGCCCCTTTCAACGCGGGGAGCGACAATCAGCCCAACACCCAGTCGCAGAACGCGGTGCTCCAGTTCACGGCGAGCTGGCCGCTCTTCTATGACCCCACGGAGCAGGTCTCCAGGAAAGCGTTCAATGGATCCACGCTGCAATCCCTGGTGGTGGACAACGCCGGCGAGGAATATGCCTGGCCGCGCTACGTCATCTATCCCCCCGCCAACTATGCCCAGGTCCGGCTGGCGGGCTCGCCGAGCGACTACATGCTCCTGCGCTACGACATCACCGCGGCCACGGGCCCGGTCACGATCTACGTGGTGCCCATCGCCAAGGACGACGCCTACGGCAAGCGGGCCATCGGCGCCTACGGCGAGGACCTGACCTACCTGGTGAGCAAGGAATCGCGCTGGTTCGGCATCCCGCCAGGACGCCAGACCCTGCACATCGCCGCCACCTACGGCGGGACCGGGCGGGTGGACGTCTATTGGCACAACGAATACCTGGGGCTGGGAGGGTAGACCATGGCCAACGACATCCTCTGGGAGGTGTACGCCGGCGCGACCCCGGCCTGGACCAACGTCTCGGGCCGCCGGATGGTCTTTGGCGGATCGCCCAAGAACATCGACGTGCCGGTGGTGGTGGGCGAATGGCAGCGGGGGGTGCACCTGGGCACCACCGACCCGGGCATCGACACCTGCGGGAAGAACCACCTCCCCGCCCCTCGCTTCGTGACCGCCTCCACCTACGACGGCGGCTCCGGGCAGGAGCACCTGAACGACACCAACCTGGCCGCCACGGAGTGCACCCTGCGGGTCCATGTGACGCGGGACCTGGTGAACGGCCTCAAGGGGGCGCGCCTCTTCATCTATGACGGGCTGAACACCCAGACCCGGGCCGAGGGGCTCAAGGTCTACGCCTTCCAGCGGGGCGTCTCCGGCAGCGCCTGGACGCTCATCAACGATGGGCTGGCCGGGATCGGCGGGGACAACCCCGGCGAGCGGCTGGACCTGGCCGACTCGGCGCCCGCCGCCGACCACTATTACTACATCGCCCTGTCGGTGCAGCTCCAGCGCTACGACGTGCTGCCGACCTTTAACATCGGCTTCCAGTTCGACACGTCCTACATCGAGCAGTCCATCGCCGCCTCGGCGGACGACGCCACCGAGCTGAACAGCACCACCGCCGTAGACCTGGACGAGCTCAACCTGCGGCTCAACTATGAGAATGTCCTGGGGGCTTACTCGACCATCGGCCTGCGCTGGCAGGACGTGCACATCCCCGCCACCGCCACCATCAAGAGCGCCAAGGTCCTCTTCAACAGCTCCGCGGCGTACACGGAGCCGGCCACCGTCACGATCCGCGGCGAGAAATCGGTCACCCCGGCGGCGTTCCAGGCCGTTAACGGCAACATCTCGGGGCGCACGCCGACCACCGCCAGCGTCTCCTGGCCCTTTACCAACTGGGGCGCGGATGGTACCTGGGAGGAGACGCCGGACATCGCGGCCATCATCCAGGAGATCATCGGGCTGCCGGGCTGGACGCACGCCTCCAGCGACCTGGCCCTGATCATCCAGAGCGGCGGGGCCAACACCAACCGGCGCGCTGGCAAGTCGTACGACAACGCGGCCCACCTGCCGCCCAGGCTCTACGCGGAGTGGACCTCGTATGCGGGGACCTCCTCCCACATTCGGGGGTTCCTCAACTTTTGCACCGGCGATCCCGAGTACGAAATCTGGCTGCTGGACAACCAGCAGGAGCGCCGCTTCCTGATCGACGAGCTGCCCAGCGGCTTTCACTGGGAGAAGGCGTCGCAGGGGTGGGGGAGCTTCTCGGACCTCAAGGTGAACATGGCCAGCCCCGCCTACCCGTGGCTGCGGGCCCTGGACAAGCTGCTGATCCGCCGGGGGCGCCACGACCTGATGGCCGCGCTGATCGAGAAACCACAGAGCGACCTGCCGCAGGAGGGGGAGGCCGGGGCCACCTACACCGTGCTGGGGCGCTCGCTCAACGCCCTCCTGGAGCGGCGGCGCTGCGTGCCCCTGCCCGGGGAGGGGTACCTGCAATACACCGGGCACCCCGACGACGCGGCCAAGTACATGGTGCAGTACAACTTGACCGACACCTACGCCGAGCGGCCCGACGACACGGGCCGGGCGGAGCCGGGCTTTTCCGTGCAACCGGCCCGGAGCGAGTGCCCCGAGGATGCCGTGGCGGCCAACCGCACGGTCAAGTACACCCACGAGCAGACCGTGGGCGACGCCTGCGCGGACCTGGCCTCGCGTTATGGGATCGATTACGAGGTCAAGGCCGACGGCGAGGGGCGGCTGGACTTCGAGACCTACTACCCCTGGCGGGGCGTGAACCGCGCCGAGGGGAACCCCGAGGGGAACCGGCAGGTGATCTTGACGGTGGACCGGGAGAACCTGGTGGGCATCAGCGCCTACACCGACCGGCTGAAGGTCTACAACGTGATCTACGTGCTGGGGGTGAACCAGGGCGCGGGGCGGCTGGTGGTCATCTGCAAGGACGAGGCGTCCATCGCCACCTACGGGCGGCGGGAGGGCGTGCTGTCCATGGGCTCCACGGTGGACCAGGGCGTGCTGACGCAAAAGGGCCAGACCATGCTGGCCATCAACGGCCACCCGGTGGAGGGCGTCACCTTCACCTTCCGGCAGACCGAGGCGCTCAAGTACGGCCGCGATTTCGACGTGGGCGACTATGTGAGCGTCTATTTCGAGCCGTTCCAGCTCAACCTGGCGGAGAACTGGCGGGTGAAGCGGGTGGCGGGGACGCTGGTGGAGCGCGCGGAGCAGCCGGGCCAGATCATCGAGGAGCTGGAGATCACCCTGGGCCAGGACGAGCCGGACTTGCTGAACGACCAGGCCGGGGGCGGGGGCGGCTCCAACGTGGGGCCGATCATCTCCACGGAGAACCCGACCACCATCCAGCCGGACGACAGCCCCTACGCGGGCGATCCCAGCGATCCCCACTTCCCCGAGCTGGCCAGCATCCTGCACGTGCACGGCATCTCCACCAACGCCCCTTACGACACCGGCGGCAAGCTGACCAACCAGGAGGACATGTACGCCTCGGACAACCCCGGCTCGGCGGACATGGAGTTCGTGCGGCGGAGCCACCAGCACGCGCTCTTTGACACGACGACGCCGGAGGACATCGCGGCGACGGGGAACGACCGGGCCAACGAGAGCGACTACCACGCGGCCTTCAGGAGCCACGTGCACAAGTGCGCCCGGTACAGCCACACGCACAGCATCGCCTCCAGCGGCGCGCACACGCACACCACCGACGAGCACACCGGCCACGAGCACTCGCTCCAGCTCTCCGGCTGGCACACCCATTCCGCCAACCATTGCCACAACGCCAGCGCCAGCGGCGTCACCAGCACGGACAGCGGCCACTACCACACGATCTCCTGGTCCATGGGGAGCGGCAACATCGTCATCGACGAGCAACTGGGCACCCTCAATTTCCAGCATCACGACGAGTATCACACCACCGTTTCTGCTGGGGCGCACACCCACACCATCGCCTCCAGCGGGGCGCACACGCACACGACGGGGACGCCATCATGATCAACAGGACCATCCACCGGCTGGCCTACCACCGCGAGGTCGACTGCCTGGCCTTGCACTGGCACCGCTTCGCGGACGGGAAGCGGGCGCCGGATACATTCACGGCCCACTATCAAGAGATGGGCAAGAACTTTGGGGACCCAGAGCTATGGGCCGCGGCGATCTCCACCCTGTTCGCGCAGGCGGAGTCGCTGGTGACGGGCTACGAAGGCGCCGCCTGGTCCGCCTACCGCGTCTCGGGGATCTATGTGGACAGCGTGCAGATCGAGTGGGGCAAGTGGGCCCCCAGCTACGACGCCAACCTCAACTATGGCATCGCGGTCCACTACTCGCGCCTGCGAGAGGCGGTCAAGCTGCCCAGCCAGGCCGGCGGGACGCTGCTGCTGGAGATCCTGGGCGGCCAGGACGAGGACGCCGAGACGCCCTACTACTGCCGGGTCAACGTGAACAAGAACGTCATCACGGACGCCAAACAGATCGCGGCCATCGCGCAGGCCGTGAGGACGATCCTGGCAAGTGCTGACAAATTGGCGACCTATCTGGACGAGCAGATCGGGTGGTCAGATGACAGCAGACGTTAGCGGCCTGGAGCGACTGGAGGCGGAACGGCGCTGCGAGCGATGCCACGGGCCCATGACCCACCTGTGGGGGCACCTGCTGCTGGAGTTTTGGAACATCCCCGCAGAACACGAGAGGTCCGTCCTGGACATCGTGGAGGGGCTGGAGAAGCGGGCGCTCTGCTGGCACTGTTTCGTGGAGTTGCTGGCCACGCTCCAGGGGTTCTTCTGTGGACCAAAATCACAAGGCGGAGGAGGAGGACCATAAGAACGACCCGAGGTACGCCAAGAGGCAGAACGTAGAGATCAAACCGCTATTCTGGATTGAGGAGGCGGCATCGGATGCCGCATAGGAGAAGAAACCAATGGACCTGCCGACCATTCCTGAAGCCTTCACCAACCCGCTGGCCGTGGCGGTGGCCGTAGGCCTGCTGACCGCGTTCCTGAAGGGGTTCATCAAGGGCAAGATCGAGACCGAGCCGGGCAATCCGCAGCTTGAGGGCAAGGCGGACGTGGTGATCCTGGGCCTGGTGCTGCTGTTGGGGATCCTGATCCCGGTGGCGGCGCAATGCGTGACAACCTGGCCGCCCACGCCTGCCGGCCTGTTCACGGCGGTGATGGTAGGGCTGTTCGGCGCCGGACTATCGAGCTTTGGGGCCAAGTTTGTGATGGCGCTCTTTGCCTGGGTGACGCCGAATACACAGTAGGAACAGAAAAGCCCGCCAGGGGCGATCCCCCTGACGGGCCAGAGTTCTTTGCCATGTGGCAAAACTATTCCCTGTCGCTGCTGGACCACAGATCGCCAGAGATCTCGACCAGGATGACTCGACCATGGCCTGACGGTCCACGTCGGGGAGCGCCATCAGCCCCAGATCGGCTTGACGCTCGCCGGGGCCTGATATACCATCAGATGGCTGCTCTTGTTGACCGATCCCTCCTGTCATTCCTCTTGGGGCGGTGGGACCCCAAATCCCATTGGGCTCGCGGAAAAGCCACACAGCGATCATGGTACTGGCGATTCAGCTTGGGGCGTCCTCCGCGTTTCGCACTTTCCGCCTCGTTGGAGATCTGCCCGATGCGGTCCATAAACCGGCTCATCTCATCCAGGGCACAGCCCCGCCAGCAGGCAGAGGAGGCCGGCCCCAGCAAAGTGGGCGCAGAAACGCAGCGTGGGCTCCTCCGTCTAGAGCGTCACCGTGCGAGGCTGGGCGCCTTGCACCTCGGCCGTGGTGACGGCGGCGATGGTGCTGCCGGCATAGGCGCACTTGGGTTTGAGGCAGGTGCCCATGCAGGCACCGCCCTCTTGCCAGAATGTGCGCACGAGCGCCAGTCCACAATGGGGGCAATTCGCCGCCAGGGTAGCGCTGCTATTCCCAATAGATCTGCCAGAAACCCTCTGCTCTGCCCGATCCAGGTGAATTGGTCGCAGTTGGCGACCACCTGCGCCAAGAGGTAAACGCCAAGTCGATCATGGGCGGTAAAGCTTGGGCGGCTATTGACACTTCCTCCAGAACAGGTTGAGCGATCCCACTGGCGCCTGTGCGCCCAGCCAGCCGACTGATTGTGTCCATATGATGACCTTCTTTCGAACCGAGCCTTTGCGCCACAGATCCCTGAACAGCAGTGGCGTATACCGAGTCTGCGCTGATGGTGCCGGTTCCAGAAAGACGCTGCCATCCATGCCGACCGCGGCCCACCCCTCCTGGTTTGCATCCAAGGCGCGCACCTGCCACCAGGTCAGCCCGGCTGCGGACCTGAACGGCGACCGGCGCCTCCTCCTACGGCTCAGCTGAGGAGCGCAGCTCGAGATTGTCAAACTCGAACACGGCTTCTTTGCCCGGCATCAAGTCGATGGCAAAGCCCACTTGCCCCTGCGAGATCAGGGCATCCTCGAACATGCCCACAAAGTGGTCGTTGATCAGCAGGGCGAACTGGCCGTTGCCCGCGGCGACCGCAAGGCGGTTCGTCTGCCAGGGGCGGATGGCGGCACAAGGGGTCCAGTTGGCCAGCAGCGTCCACTGCCCCTGGACCATCCGCGCAAGGTAGTAGCGCTGGCTGTTGATGATGGCAAAGAAGTACTGGCTGTCCTCACTCGCGTGCAACACCAGACCATGGCCGGCGTCCGCGCCGCTGATTTGGCGCATGTCGGCTGCAAAGTACAGGGGCGTGACGGCCGCCGCGCTCAGCCTGATGGTGGAATGCACTCCCTTGGGCGTCTTCATGCTCCAGCGATAGGCCCCATCCGCCAGCTCCCGGGTCCAACTGCCATAGTCGTTGGCGTCCGTGTCCGTCGGCCAGTTGCGGACGTTGGCGTCGAAAGTGTCATAGATGGCCGACGCGGCCCAGACAGGGTTCGCCTCCACGGTGGCGCGCAGCGCCTGGCCGACCAAGAGGGCCTGTTCCAGGTTGAGGGTGGGCGTGCCCGACGGCGCGAGCGAGGGCGAGGCGGTGGGCGGCGCCATCGTCGCCGTGGCCCGCAGCGTGGGTCGGGGGGTATTGGTGGCGCGGGGCGTCACCGCGGCGCCGTGGACGGTGACAGTGGCCGCCGCCTTGACCGCCGCGGGCGTGGCGGCGTATTCCTTCACGACCTCCGTCGCGGCGCCCCTTCCGACGACGACCACCCGGGAAGGCGTGCCGCCGGGGGACCGCGGCCCGGCCTGGTCCTTCGATTGGAGCGATGATACCATCCCCGCCACAAGCAAGGCGAGGAGCAGCGCCACCTGGGCGTAGCCGAGAGCCATTCCCAGGGTCGCCTTCCCCTTGCCCTGCAACGCGCCTCCGCTCCGGTCAATCTCCCTCCTGGCCCGGCGGCCGGTGACGATGGCGATGAGCGCGCCCAGCACCGGGACCAGGCACCAGGCCAGGATGCCCGCGATCAGGCTCGTCTGCGCCAGCGGGCTCTGCTTGGCGGTCGCCGGCGGTTCGGCTGGGGGCGGAACCTCGGCGTCCGGCTCCCGGGAGCGCCAAAAGTCGATCAGCGCCAGGCAGGCCTCGGTCCACTTGGGGTTCACGGAGAGCGCGATGGTGGTGCGCTTGCCAGTCCTCTTGGTCTCAAAGATGATCTGGCACGAGTCCCCCCAAGAGTCTTGGTGCTGGGTGATCTCGAAGGTGTCCAGCGCGCCCCAGGGGATGTAGCGGCTGCCCTTGCCGCCGATGCCGGCAGCGTTCAGGCTCGCGCTGCTGCGATACAGCCCCACCTTGGCCTGGATGGCCAGCGAGGGGTTCGTCTCCAGCCAGCGGGCCGCCCTTTCCTGGCGAGCCTCTCGCCCGCCCCAGAGCTGGGCCAGGAGCGGGAGGCCGCGCTCGACCAATTGCTTCCACTTGAGGGACAAGACGCGGCATCGCGAATCCATCAGCACAAAGGTGCAATCCTTCGCCAGGCCCTGGCCCCTCTGCCCCAGCGCGGCGGTCAACAGGCCGTAATCCGCCTCGGGCAGCTTGTCCAGGTTCACCCACTGATAGTTGTAGGTGGAGGTGCGCAGCGGGCGCCAGGTGAACCCGGTGGGCAAAAAGAGGTAGGCCAGGCGGAGGTCGTCCAGCGCCAGGGACGCCCGCTCGGAGGAAAGGCGCGCCCGCTTGACGCTCAACAGGGCGCCTTCCAGCGCGGCGTCGCCGTGGGAAGTGATGAACTCGGCGACCGAAGCCGCGCCGCCCGCTGGGGCAGCCACTGGGGCCGGAGCCTGCGCGGGAATGCGCTCCGCTGGCGCAGGCGGCTCCACGGCGGGGGCAGGCTCGGGCGCCTGGGCGGCTGGCGCGGGAGGCGGCGCCTCCTCCGGCAGCGCGCTGGGCAGGCCGACGGCGGGCAGCCTGGCGGGCGGCAGGGCGGCCAGGTCCTTCAGCAACGCCAGCAGGGACCGGTCCGCTGGGGTCGGGTTGGGGTTGGCGCTGGGATCGGAGAGCGGCACATACCCATCCTGCTTCTTGCGCCAGGCGTTGCAGAAATAGCCGCCTACGCCAAAGCCGCTGATGACGCTGACGCGATAGCGCGCGCCGCCGATCTCTGCCCACACCTCGGAGGTCTTGCCCTCTTTGGTCAGCGCGGCGGCATAGCCTCGCTGCAGAAGGTGGCAGACCAGGTTGGTGGCTAAATAGATCGGTGTCGCCGTGTCCTCCAGGCCCTCGGGCTCCTGGGGCAGCTGCATCTGTCGCCCCAGTTGCTGCTGACACAGGATCATGGCGTAGGCGGCCTGGGGTTGGTATCCTCCCGCGCGCAGGCAGGCCTCGAAGGCGGCCAGCGCTTCCGCAAACTTGCCATACTCGTACAGCTCAACCGCCTGGTTGTAGAGCTCCAGCGACGATGGCGGCTCGGCGCTGGCGACAGGCTCCGCGGCGACGAGCTCCTCGGCCTGCGGCTCCGGGCGGCCCAGCCGAAAGCTCTCCAGGATGCCGCGCAGCAAGGGGCGCAGCTTCTCGACCTTGGCGGCGGGCATCTCGGCGATGAACTGGAAGGTCACGCCGACGCCAAAGAGCGTGACCGCTTCCTCGGTGATGCGACCGCCCTGGGTATCATAACTGTACTCCATCCGCGCCGCCGGCTTGTCCGCCAGGGTGATCGCCTCCCCGGCGAGGAAGCGATAGCCGGGAAAGTCGCCCGCCAGGCTGTCCCGGTTCAGCGCGATGTACTCCTCCGGCGTGCAGGGCATCTTGATCATCTGGCCGGTCGGGCCTATGGCATAGACCGGCGACCCACTGCTCCCCTGCAGGATCTCGCCGCGCCGCGCGTTCACCATAAAGGTGGGCCGCCCGCCGGGCGCGGAGGGCCCCGCCACGGCGATAGGGATGGTCCACGACCCGGCCGGCTCGTCCTGGTAGATGACCGGCCAGTCGGCCGGGTAGGCGAGGGAAAAGTTCCATTCCTCGTGGTAAAAGGTGGTCGTTCGAACCTCTGTGGATGGCATTACGCACCTCCCCTGGTCAATTCGCCCCGCGCCCTTACCGCTATTTCAGCAGCGCCGGCAGATGCACCACGGCCAGGCTCGGCAGGCGGGCCCAATACAGGCCCGAGCTGTAGCTGCCGGCCAGCAGCTTGGCCGGCGAGTCCGTGGTGATGGCGAGCGAGTAAACGACAGGATAAAAGATCCCGCTGCTGTAGCCCTGCCAGGTCTCCCCGCCGTCCAGCGAGCGCAACACGCCAAACCCCTCCGTGGCGGCATAGACCCAGTTTGGATTCCGGGGGTCGTAGACGATCTTGCGGATGGCGGCCACATCCTCGAGCTTGGGCTGCCAGGTCTTGCCCCCGTCCGTGGACTTGAAGAGGCCTTCGCGGAGAACGCCGGTGAGGATCGTGCTGCCATCCCGAGGATGAACGGCGACGCATTCGACCGTTCTATCGCCCAGTCTACCGAAAACGCCCATCACCTGCCAGTGCTCACCGCCGTCGGTGGTCTTGGCAATGCCTCCGCCGAACTGCAATCCGGCCCATACCGTCCCCGGCTGGCTGGGGTCAACGGCCACGGCGACGGCCGGACAGAGGCCGCCGCAGCTTGGGAGGTTGGGGAGCCCCTGGTTCTTTTGCACCCAGGTCTGCCCGCTATCAGCGCTCTTGTAGATGCCCTGCTGCCTGGCTGCCACATAGATCGGGCTCGACGCCTGGGGGACGACGGCGATTTGATAGGCGGCATTCACTGCGGTGACCCGAGCAAACGTGGCGCCTTGGTCGGTGGATTGAAACAAGTTAGGCCAGGCTACCACATAGATCTTGCGCGAGTCCGTCGGGTCCACGGCGATATCGTCGATGCCGGCACACCAAGTGGTGTCGGCGCAGGCGAATTGCCAGGTCGCGCCCCCGTCCTGTGTGCGGTAGAAATGCCCGGATCCATCGGTCCCGGCATAGATGTTCTGCGAGCTCTGCGGGTCCACTGCCACCGCGTGGATGAGCAGGGCCGTGATCCCCGCCGAGGCGCCAACCCAGTTCTCGCCTTGGTCGCTCGACTTGGCGACGCCCCCGGCGTAGCCAGTCTGCGGCGAGGTGGCCGCATAGAGCGTATCGGGCGTGGATGGATGAAACGCGATGTCGGGAACCATCGTTCCGACTACCGTCCCATAGGAATTCTGCCAGTGCACGCCGCCATCGGTGCTTTTGTGAAAGCCGCCGCCCCCGCTGTAGAGGATGGCTGGATCGCTGGGATGAAAGTACAGATAGCCTGGGCCGATCGAACTGTTGGCGTGGTCATAGCCCTGATTCACCCTCTGCCAGAGGCCCTGCTCATAGACATAGTACTCCCCGCCGATGATGGCGCTCAGCCGGTTGGCATGATGGGGGTCGGTGGCGAGGGCATTGACCCCTTCCCGGTATTCGGCCGAGCCGGAGCGAAACGGCAGGCCAGTGTTGAGGGCGACCCAGTGTGCTCCGCCATCCGTGGATCGGAAGGCGCCGTCATGGATCGTCCCGGCGTACAGCACGGCGGGATGGGCTGGGTCAATCGCGAGGGAGTACACCCCGCCCGTATGCATTGTCTCGGGATAGCGAGGGAGGCCGCTATCTTGCATGGTCCAGGTGGCGCCGCCATCCACCGATTTAAAGATGTTGCCCAGTATCAGGCCAATCCCTCCGCCAAGACCCGCATACAGGGTGTTCGTGTTGAGCGGATCAATGGCGATGTTCAGCGCGACCAGGCTTTTGTCCAGGCCGGCGCTCGCGTCGGTCCAGGTGGCGCCGCCGTCGGAGGACTTCCAGATGCCGTCATAGTCGGTGCCTGCGTACAAGGTGTCCGGGCGCCGCGGGTCGATTTCCAGGCAGCGGATGGGATAGAAGGTCAGGCCATTGCGGGCGGGCCTCCAGGACTGCCCCCCGTCGGTGGTCTTGAACGCCCCGGCATCCCGCGTGCCCACGTACACGATCTGGGCGTTGGTCGGGTGGGCCGCGATGGCGGTCATCTCGCCGCCATGGAGGGGATAAGAGGTCCAGAGCTCGGCCGCGGAGGCGGACGGTGAGAGCACGGGGCCGCGCGCCGTCTCCCCAGAGGGGGCGGCTTCCTGACCGGGGCGCAGCCAGCGCAGCGGGCCAAAGCCCCCTGGCGCGGACCAGGTCTCGGCGACGGCCCCCTGGCTCCCCAGCAGCAGGACCGCGATCCCCAGCATGATGGCAAGGCCAAGCCTGTGGCTGCTTAACTTATAATGCTGGCTCATGGTGATCCCTCCTTGAGCGGATTCTGTGAATGTCTCTGTTGCCGATCGGGCTGATTCTGAAGCTCATCTCGCGCTCCTGCTGCTGGGATCGCACCCAGCCGCTTGGCGCCCTTACCGCTATTTCAGCAGCGCTGGCAGATGCACCACGGCCAGGCTCGGCAGGCGGGTCCAGTACAGCCCCGCGCCGTAGCTGCCGGCCAGCAGCTTGGGCGTCGCGTCCGCAGTGATGGCGAGCGAGTAGGTGAGGGGATAAAAGATCCCGGCGCTATAGTCGTGCCAGCTCTCCCCGCCGTCCAGCGAGCGCAACACGCCGAACCCCTCCGTGGCGGCATAGGCCCAGTTTGGATTCCGGGGGTCATAGACGATCTTTTTCACAAAGGCGATCCCCGCGACCTTTTCCTGCCAGCTCTCGCCGCCATCGGTTGACTTGAAGATGCTGCCGTCGCTGAACCCCGCGCCCACCAGGACCACGTCGCTGTCTCGGGGGTCGACGGCGATGGCCTCGACAAAGTTCTCGGCGGTCAAGCCCTTGCCCTGCCAGTGCTCGCCGCCATCGGTGGATTTGAGGATGCCGCCGCCGTATTGCGTCCCCGCCCACACGGTGGAGGGGGCGCTGGGGTCGATGGCCAGGGACAGGATGGGGTTGAGCGAGGATCCAAAGGTCGGCAGCCCCTGGTTCTTCTGCTCCCAGGTCCGCCCCCCGTCCTGGCTCACATAGATGCCCCGCCCAAAGCTGGCGCCCACATAGATGGGGCCGGAGCCCTGGGGGGCCATGGCGATGCAGTTGGGCCACTCCACCGCCGCCACCCGCTGAAAGACCTCGCCATAGTTGGTGGAGCTATAAAAGTCGCCCGCGGCGATATAGACCTTCTGCGGCGCCGCCGGATCCACGGCCACGTCGCTGATCGCGCCGAAATCATAGATCTTTTCCTCGTAGGGCCCGGGATTGCGGGTGTAGTAGCCCCGGCCCCAGGTCGCGCCGCCATCCTGGGTGCGGTAAAGGAACCCGTCTCCGCTGCCCGCATAGAGGCGGGCCGGGTTCCGCGGGTCGGACGCCACGCTCTCGATGGAGGTGGCGGTGATCCCCTGCCAGGTTTCCGTCCAGGTCTCCCCCCGATCCACCGATCTGTAGACCCCGCCGACATAGTCGCCCAGCACGTCGGTGGCGGCATAGATCGTGTCGGGGGTCGTCGGATGGAAGGCGATGCCGGGCACGCGGCCCGAGCGCCGCCAGCCCAGCTTGCGCGTCCAGTTGACGCCGCCATCCGTGCTGATGGTGAAGCAGTCGCCGGCGCTGTAGAGGATGTTCGGGTTGGTCGGGTGAAAGTAGAGATAATCGGTAAAAAGGCCGCTGTTGGCGTCCAGGTTGCCCTGGTTGATCAGTTGCCACTGGCCGGACGCATAGATGTGGTACTTGCCGCCGATGATCCCGCAGAGCCGGTTGCCATGGTGAGGGTCAAGGGCCAGGGCATTGACCGCTGCATAGTTGTCGGTGGTGCCGTAGCGGAAGGGCAGCCCCTGGCTGAGCGCGGCCCAGGTCGCCCCGCCATCGAGGGAGCGGAAAACGCCCCGATAGTTCGTGCCAGCGTACACGGTGCGCGGGTTCGCCGGGTCGAGGGCCAGGGAAAAGACGCCGTTGATGTAGCTGCCCGCGTGCAGCGGGATCCCCGTATCCGCCAGCGCCCAGTTGGCCCCGGCGTCCTGCGTCTTGTAGATGTGCCCCACATCCAGGCCGACCCCGCCCGCCATGGCAGCGTAGAGCGTCCTGCTGTCCTGCGGGTCCATCGCCAGGCTAAAGACGATCAGCGTGAGGTTCAGGCCGTTGCCGGCGTTGGCCCAGCTCTGGCCGCCGTTGGTGGACTTCCAGACGCCGTCATTGTCGGTGCCCGCGTAGAGGGTCTCCGGGTGTCGCGGGTTGATCAGCAGGCAGCGGATGGGGTAGAACGTCAGCCCCTCTCTCGCGGGCTGCCACGTCTGCCCCCCGTCGGTGGTCTTGAACACCCCAGCATCCCGCGTGCCCACGTACACGATCTGGGCGTTGGTCGGGTGGGCCGCGATGGCGGTCATCTCGCCGCCATAGAGGGGATAAGAGGTCCAGAGCTTGGCCGCGGAGGCGGAAGGCGCAGCCGCCTCCTGGCCAGGGCGAAGCCAGCGCAGCGGTCCAAAGCTCCCTGGCGCGGACCAGGTCTCGGCGGCGGCCCCCTGGCTCCCCAGGACCAAGACCGCGATCCCCAGCATGATGGCCAGAACAAGCTTGCGGTTGCTCGATTTACCGGTATGATGGCTCATGATGACCCCTCCGTGCATGGATTCTGTGAATGCCCCTATCGCCTATTCGCCAACGCCGACTTGCCATAACCGCACGCTCTCCGCGGCCGAGGCCAGGTGGGCGCCATCGGGGGAGAAAGCGACCGCTTGGATCCACTGGGTATGTCCGGTGAGGGAGCCCAGCTCCTGGCCGCTCTCCACCTCCCAGAGCTTGATGGTGAGGTCCCAGGAGGCCGAGGCCAGCAGCCGCCCGTCCGGCGAGAAGGACACGCCGCCTACCTGGCCGGTGTGTCCGGTGAGGACGCGCAACTGGCGGCGGTTGGCCACGTCCCACAGTCGCACCACGCTATCCACCGACCCCGAGGCGAGCAGCCGCCCATCCGGGGAGAAGGCGATGCTCTTTAGCGTGCTGGAACTGCCCTCCAGCGGGGGCAGCGCGGCGGCTGTCGGCATCTCCCAAAGCAGGATATCGTTGGACCCCGCCCCGCCCACGGCGGCCAGGATGCCGCCATCCGGCGACCAGGCCACCGCCTCGCCCCAGCCGCTCAGCAGGGTGCGCAGCTCCTGGCCAGTGGCCGCGTCCCACAGCTTGACGGTGGAGCCGGTGGCCGTCGCCAGGAGCGCGCCATCGGGCGAAAAGCACAGGCCGTTGGAGTCGGCGCTCCCCGCCAGCCGGAGCAACTGGGCCAGGCCCTCCGGGTCCCACAGCCCCACCCCTTCATGCCCGGCGAGGGCCAGGCGCTGCCCGTCCGCGGAGAAGGCCATCCCGGCGGCCCAGTTCGGGGCGATCTGACGCGCGGCGCCGGAGGCGAGGGTATAGAGCAGCACGGGCGAGCTGCCGATGAGCAGGGACTGTCCATCCGGCGCCCAGGTCAGGCCGGTGGTATAGTTCTCGTGGATCACCGCCGCCTCCAGTTGGCCGACGTTTTCGGCCGTGATGGCCCGCAGCGAGGTGGGTACGGGCGTACTCTGCGCCGTGGTCAGGGGCAGCGTCGCGGTGGGCGCCGGGGCGAGCCCGCGCTCGATGCGCCAGAGCCGCAACTGGTCGCGGGAGCCGCTGGCTAGGAGCTGCCCATCGGGCGAAAAGGCCACGTCCTCGGGTTGGTTGGCATGGCCCGTCAGAACCAGCAGCTCTTGCCCCGTCCCTACTTGCCAGAGTCGGACGGTCAGGTCGCCCGAGGCGGAGGCCAGGAGCTGCCCATCGGGCGAGAAGGCCACCTGGTTCACCTCGCGCTCGCCAGCGCTGATGACGCGCACCTGGCGTCCGGTGGCCCAATCCCAGAGGCGGATGGTGCCGTCCACCGAGGAACTGGCCAGCGTCCCCTCCGCAAAGGCCAGGCTCTTGATCCAGTTCGAGTGCCCTTTGAGGGAGCGGACGAACTCGCCGCTGGCCGCGTTCCACAGCTTGACCTCGCTCAATCCGCCGGAAGCGACGAACTGGCCGTCGGGCGAGAAGGCCACCGCGTTCACCGAGCTATCGGCGGGGATGGTGCGCAGCTCGCGGCCGCTGGCGACCTCCCAGAGCTTGACCGTGCCGCCGGTGGCCGTGGCCAGCGTGGCGCCGTCGGGCGAGAAACTGGCGGCGCGGGAGTCGGCGCTGCCCGGCAGCGCCCGCACCTCCCCCCAGCCGTCGGTGGCGATGAGCCGCACCCCGCCATAGGCTACGGCAGCCACTAGTCGGCCATCCGGCGAGAGGACGGCAGCCGCGCCCCCGTCCGAGATCACCTGGCGCGCTTCCCCGGTGCGCGCGTCATAGAGAAACGAGCCGCCCAATAGCAGGGATCCGCCATCCGGCGTCCAGGCGAGGCTGGTCGCCCACCTCTCGTAGAGCGCCGCCAGCGTGGCGCGCACCAGGAGCGGCGCCGTGGTCGGCGTGGGCGAGGCGGTGGAGGTGGGCGGGATGCGCGTGTGCGTGGCCGGCGCCAAGGTCGGCGTCGCCGAGGACGGCTGTATCGCCGAGGGCTGCGCCTTGGTCGCCGTCGCGGGCGGCAAGGCGGTCGCGGTGGCCGGAGCCGCGGCGGCGATCTGAGGCAGCGCCGTCGCCGTGGGCTGGGGGGCGGCGTCCGTGCCGGGCGCCAGCACCTTCTCAATGATACCGGCGGCAATGGACAGGGCGCTCTGCTCCGTCGCCGTCACCGTGGCGCTGGGCGTCGGCGTCCAATGGACGACGACCGGGCCGCACGCCGAGAGTCCGGTCGCCAGGACCCCAACCGCCAATAGGACCAACCAGGCTGCGTAACGGGACGTTTTCATCCTTATCCTCCCCTTTTCGGTGCGCTATCTGCCATCAGGATAGCGCACCCCTGGCCTGCGCGCTTGACAGCGAGCGGTACAACAGCTAGACTGGGGCCAACAATACCCGTACAGCTTGATCCTGAACTCGCGGTCCCGGTCCAGCAGCGAGCGGAGGTGGCCATGTCCCCCGCCTTTAAAGAGGCCAGCTTTCCACCAGACTATCGCCAGGCGCAGGCGGCCCAGATCCTGGCCGCCGTCTATCGGTCGCGCAGCATCGCCGTCACCGGGTTGGCCGGGATGGGCAAGTCGAACGTGGTGCGCTTCATCGCCTCCCACCCGGAGGCCCGGCGGCGCTACCTGCGAGAGCGCGCCCCGGATGTCGCCGTGGTCTATGTTGATTGCGCCAGCCTGCCCGCCAACGATGAGGACAGCGTTCTGGAGGAAACCCTCGCCCAGCTCTACCTGGAGGGGCTGGCCGGCCAGGCCCCCACCCTGCCGCCCGCCGTTCTCTCGCTGCGGCGGAACCTGCGGGCGCAGGTCCTGGGGCTGGACCCGGCGCGCAGCCTGGTCTTGATCCTCGACGATTTCGACCAGGCGGCCCAGGCCCTGGGCGAGCCCTTTTTCAACTACCTGGCCCATCTCCGCAACGCCCGCCCGCGCGCCAACCTCTCCTACGTCTTTGCCACCCGCCGCCCCCTGGGGCATCTGTACGAGCTGCAAGAGCTGCTGGACGATGGCTGCGTCGTGGGGCCCTTCACCCCTGCCGACGCGCTGGCCTCGCTGGAGCGGGACGGGGCCCGGCTGGGCTACGCCCTTACGCCCGAACAGGGACAGGCCCTGCTGCACTGCACCGGCGGGCACCCTGGGTTGCTCAAGAACGCCGCCGAGCTCGTCGCCAGCGGGGACGCCAGCGCCGAGCAGGGGCCCGACGAGCTGGCGCGCCAACTGCTGCGCTCCCCCAAGGTCCGCATCGCCTGCGCGGACTTGTGGGGTGACCTGACGGCGGCGGAACAGGGCGTCCTGGGCAATCTGGCGCAGGGCATCCCTCTGGATCAGGCGGCCAATCCCCAGGCCCTGGCCTTTCTCCGCGAGAACGGGCTGCTGGTCCCGGAGGCCGGGCCCGAGCGGGTCTTTAGCCCACTACTGGCGGCCTTTGTGCGCGCCCAGTCGGCGCCCGGCGGCCAGGTGCGGATCGCGCCGGCGCCGCCCAACCATGCCCGGATCGAGGTTCGCGGCAGCGCCCAGATGGCCGACCTCACGCCGCTGCTGTTCGGGCTGCTCTGCGCCTTCTCCCAGGCTCCGGAGCATATACTCTCGCGGGAGGATGTTATCCGCGCGCTCTATGGGGGTGGGGAAGGGGTGAGCGATGAGGCCATCTCGCAGCTCGTCAAGCGGCTGCGCTTGGCCCTCGACCCGGCGGCACAGAGAATGGCCAACGACCCCAGCTATACCTGCGTGGAGACCATCAGGGGCATCGGGTTCCGGTTTCGGGGTTAGGGGGGGCATCTCGCCTTCCTGGCGGCCAGGCGGTTGGGCTAAAGCCTGGCGCATAGCATGCCCGCCGCCAGCAGAGCGTAGCGCTTTTGCTGCCTCTCGGACGCCTCGCTGGCGAACTGGGCGCTCTGGTAGTAGAGCACGGGCAGGGTGGCCTGCACAAGGCTCATCCAGTAGGGGCGCAGATCGCCCTCCTGGATGAGATAGTGGGCCGCCCGGCGCCGGATCTCGCCGATGGCCTGCCACAGGCGCTCAAAGCGCTCGTCAAAGAGCGGCAAGACCGCCGCCGGCAGCTCGGGCGCGGCGGGAAGCGTCAGCCCGGCGGCCAGGAGCGCCCGCTCAAAGGCCACCGCCACCCGCAGGTCTTTTTCGTGATTCAGCCGGGTCAGCATGAACTTGCACTCGGCCTCCAGCCGCGCGAAATCCCGCAGGGTGTGTCCCCGTCTCTGCTCAACCGGTACCCCTTTGTCCATGGCCTCCGCCGTGCGTTGTTGGGAGAGGCCATTGCCCGTGTGGGAAAAGTCAATGAACCACACCCGCCGCTCGCCGGCTTGGTCGGTTTCCACCAGGATGTTCCTGGCGTTCAGGTCGCCGTGCACCACGGAGCGATGGATGTCTGTGGTTAGGCTGCGCCGCCGCCAGGTTCTGAGGAAGGCGATGGGGTCGTACCAGGGCAGCTCGGGGTCGGGGCAAAAGGCGGGCCGGAGCAGTGGCCGAAGATCGCCCTCGGCGGCCGCGAGCTCGCCGCTGTAGCCGTCGCCCGGCTCCAGGATCCTCCAGGCCGCCTCAATGATTGGCTGCCTCTTTTGATGGAGCAGGTCGTACTCCTGGTAGAGGTCCGCCTCCGCGGCGGCCCCAGCCTGGTACCACGCCTCTCCCAGGTAGGCGAGGCTTTCGCCGATCAGCTTGACGACCTCGGCGGGCGCGTGCCCCTGGTAGAACTGGTGCAGGCTCTGGACCTGGGCGTGGCGTCCCTGGCTGGCGAACTCGTAAGCGATGCCGGCCAGATCGCCCCACTCGGCGTAGCCCACGATGCCCGGCTTGCGAGAGAGCGCCGGCAGGACGAACTCGGCGTATTTGTCCTTCTCCCCGGCCATCTCGCGCCGATCCCCCAGCTTGACGACGAACGGCCGCGGCAACATCCGCTGGCCCAGCCTATCGCCCAACGTGGCCAGCACCGTGGCGTTGCCGCTGTATCCGCCCGAAAGCGGCTCCACCCGGATGTAGCCGGCGTCCGGGACCGCGCGAAAGAGCGCCTGCAAGATGGCCCCATACTCTACCCGGCCCAGGTGCTCCTGGCCCGAGATGGCGGGAAGCTGATCGCTGAGCAGGTCGGCCTTGAGCGCGGCCAGCTCCCGAGTGGCCTGGTCCAGCGCCTGGCCCGTCTCGACGAGCGCGGCGCGCCCCTTGCGGCCAAGCCACCAGGCATGGATAGCCGCCCCGTCCAGCGCCAAGAGCAGCGCGCTCAGGCCCAGCACGACCCAGGAGGCGATGGGCACGCGGAACAAGCCGTAGGTCGAGGCGTGACTGAGGGATAGGGCCAGGGGATAGAGGGCGACCACGGCCGCCACAGCGAACAGGATGAGGAGAGGGACCTGGCCGCGCAGCGATGGTCTTGGCACTGACGAACCACCTTTCTCTCCTGACGATCTGGTGACGCACCAACCCCACTGATAAGCCGCTGGGACCTGTTCCAGTATCGGTATCCAACGAGATTATACGACAAAGGTCACCCAACTGACAACCCGATGTCAAGCAGGCGGCCCGCACGGGGCCTATACTGGGGGCAGTGATGGGCAACGGAAGGAACGACAATCAAGGAGGAGATGCGATGAGCGACCTTTGGAGATGCCCCAAGTGCGGCGCGATCCTGCGCAAGGGAAACCCCGAATTGGCCCAGATGGTGATGAGGGGAGGGCTGCTGGTGGGAACGGCAACCTGCGGCGTGTGCGGCGCCCAGTTCGGCCAGGGCGACGTCTACCGCGGCCTGTACGACTATGACCCATACAGCCGCGCAGGGTCGCCCGCGGGGAAAAAGTGGTGGCAGTTCTGGAAGTGAGGGACCAAGCGTTGGCGTGGCGGTAGCTCATAGATGAATCTAACCTGAGGGCAGCAGGCCAGAAAGGGGCGCAACATGACCACCATACGGTATCAAGTCATCAACATGGCTTGTGGGAATTGCACGTCCAAGCTCACCAATGGGCAGCGCAGATTCGGCCCGGCCCAGGTGCGCTGTGGCAACTGCGGCGCGCTCAACGAGACCGGGCTTAGGCCGTGGAACAAGCTAAGCGCCGGGCAAAAAACCATGCAGGCGATCGGGGAGGTCGTCTGGCCCTCGTGGCTAGCGGTCCGTGGCTTTGACGGCGTAGTGGTGGGGCTGGTCACGCAGTTCACCCTCTGGTTTTTTGCCATGCTGCCATTGATGATGGTCGGCATGATCGTGCTGGGCGAGTCATCCTCCCGCATTTCAAATCTGATGCCGGTGGGGCTGATGATCTATCCAGGGTTGTTGGTCTGGCGGCTGGCCAAGCTGGTCCGCGAATCCGATGACTGCACCGCCACGGGCGAGCCGCCCACCTGGGGCAAGGCCGGGAAGGCGGCTTCTCCCGAGATGGTCGAGCGCCAATACGCCCGGGTCAGGAAGGTGCTAAAGGCGTATGCTTCGAGCACCAGCGCCTTCGCCATGATTAGAAAGAGCGAGAGCCTCAGAAAGCTCATGCAGGAGCCCGGCACTCTCACCTCTCTGCTCCAGGCCCTTGGTGATGGGGATGCCGATGTGCGCAGGACAGCGGCGGTCGCCCTGGGACAGATGAAGGCCGGGGCCGCCGTGCAGCCTCTGCAGGCGCTCCTGGAGGACGAAAGCGATGATGTGCGGGTGGCCGCGACGTCGGCGCTGCACGCTTTGGGCTACGAAGCGGGATAGGGCCGAGAGGGATGGTGTTCCAGGGGGCTGCGGGAGCGCGGTCCTCTGGCAGCGCTACGGGCATCGGTGAGGTCCGTGGCCCAGGGGAGGCGTCAGAGATCAGCGTCCCTGGCGCCTCCCCTGGGCGCGAAAAGTAGATTCGACTGACGCCCTTCGTAAAGCCCTGCGGAGGAGCCCTGATGGGCAGGCGCTTGCTGACGCCCAGCCGGGCCGCCTCAAGGATAACATCCTGGGGGACGGGGTGGTGCTCGCCCCCCCACGCACATCAGGATGTCGGCGGCCTCGATTAGCGGGTCGCCTCCTCGATCAGTCTCAGTTCGGCAATGGCATTGGCAGCACATTGGCAAATACTGCGGCGCAGCTGGTGGCTCATGGATTGGGGGCGGACGAGCGCGGACTGGGAGACCTCCAGCACCTGGGCCTGGATCTCGCGGATGACCTGGTAGGCGCGGACGTGCTCGGGGGTATCGCCTGCTTCGTAGAAGCGCTGATCATAGGCGCTTTCCAGTTGTTCCGTTGCGTCGACGGGTGGCGCCTTGGCCGTGGCCGCCGGCGGTGTCTTCTTGGGTGCTACGGCCTGGCGCTGGCACGCCTCGCCTTGCCTTGTCGGCGCACGGTCGCCCTGCCGCTGCCGGACCGCGTACTGCACCGCCGCGATGGTCACCTTGCTACGGCCGCGCAGTTCATTGGCGATCCTCACCTGATCAGCCTGCTCCAGCCCAGCCGCGACGACTTCCTCGGCATGGCTGGCAGCCAAGGTGCCTTCAGCCACCAACTCCAGGACGGGCTCGGCCAGGCTCAGGAGCGCCAGCCTGCGTGATACCGTGGCCTGGGAGATGCCCAGGGCCTCTGAGAGCTTGCCCTGGTGCCCCCGAATCTCGGGCGCGTGCAGCAGTTCCTCGTACAGCCGCGCCTCTTCCAGGGGGTTGAGCGCCTTTCGGGCGAGGTTTTCCCTGGCCTGGGTGAGACGCAGGTGGTCGGGCCGGCGCGGTTGCACCAGGACGTGCAGTTGCGCCTTGCCCAGAAGGACGGCGGCGGCCAGGCGCCGCTGGCCCACCACCAGCTCGTAGCCCCCCTCCCCATTCTCCACGACCACGGGCGGCTGGGTGGGCTCCCCGTTCTCGAACGTCTCAGCGAGCGCGTGGAGGTCGCCGAGGTCGGTGCGGACATTGCCGGCGTTACGGATCTGCGTTACCTCGACGAGCTCTACCCGGGGCGCGCGGCCGTTGTCTTTGCCCATACTCGACTCTCCTTCGTTTCCCGAAGACACTCACAAAACGCCACATGCGAGGGCGAAAGCGTTTCCTATACCTGTGCATGGGGGGTGATGTGAACAAGTATAGCATAGAGCTTCGCTCTTGCCAAGTAGAGTCAAGCACCCGTTTTGCCGCATGGCCAGGGCGGGGCGGCGGGCGCCAGGGGCTAGCGTCTGCGCGTGGCGAGCTCGAACGTGGCGGCTCGGGGGCCTCGGCCTGGAGGTGGAAGCCGCGGCAGAGGATACGGCACGCGGCGCCGTGGAGCGGCGCCGGCTCAGGGCCGGACGCCACCTTGACGCCAGGGAGACGGTCAGCCTCGTCCCCTTG
>Ga0123333_10000928_pt1 | contig 31161 bp, 33 predicted proteins | sample BioC12SIPDNA_3_FD_89957 | JGI IMG/M metagenome (GOLD analysis project Ga0123333, IMG submission 89957) | Anaerobic biogas reactor microbial communites from Washington, USA - Biogas_R2_B C12 SIP DNA | ecosystem: Engineered > Bioreactor > Anaerobic > Unclassified | place: Washington, USA... | reverse complement strand
GCGCTCACGCCGCCCCCACGGGGGTATCGGCGAGGCGCGAGCTGCCGAGGTACGCGGCGACCACCGCCGGGTCGTCCTGCACCTCGGCGGGGGTGCCGTCGGCGATCAGGGTGCCGTGGTCGAGGACGATGACCCGGTCGGCCATGCCGCCCACCACGCGCAGGTCGTGCTCGACGACGAGGAGGGTCAGGTCGAGCTCGCGCCTGAGCCTGAGCAGCGTGACCATCGTGTCGTCCTTCTCCTCGACCGTCATGCCGGCCGTGGGCTCGTCGAGCAGGAGGAGCGTCGGCTCGGTGGCGAGCGCGCGCGCCACCTCGATCAGCTTCTGCACGCCGTAGGGCAGCGCCCCCACGGGCTGGTCGCGGTAGGCCTGGAGGTCGAGGAGGTCCATCAGCTCCTCGGCCTTGCGCCGTTGCGCGACCTCGTCCCGCACCCAGCGCGGCGTGGCGAACAGCGCGTCGAAGAGGTTCGCCCTCACGTGCATGTGCCGGCCGAGGAGCAGGTTCTCCAGGCACGTCATGTGCCTGAAGAGCTCGATGTTCTGGAAGCTGCGCCCGATACCGAGCCGCGCGACCCGGGCCGGGGCCAAGCCGGTGACGTCGCGGCCGCGCCACAGCACGCTGCCGCGCTGGGGGCGGTAGAAGCCGCAGACGACGTTGAAGACGCTGGTCTTGCCGGCGCCGTTGGGCCCGATCAGCGCCGTGACCTGCCCCTCCTCGAGGGCGAAGCCGACGCCGGCGAGCGCTGTGAGGCCGCGGAACGCTAGGTGGACGCTTCTGAGCTCGAGGAGCGGGGACATGCGACGGGGCGGCGGCCCGACCCAGGCTGGACGGGCCGCCGCGCGATTCTCCTTAGAGGGTCAGCCAGTCGGAGACGGGCCTGAGGCCCTGCGGGGTGACCTGCAGCAGCATGACGGAGTTGTTCCCGCGCGGGCCGTCGACGAACGAGACCTCGTGGTAGAGGCCCTCGGTGTAGCCGTCGAGGGACCGCAGCGCGGCCAGGAAGCCCTCGCGCGTGAGGTCGGGGCCGGCGGCCTCGAGCGCCGCCACGAGCGGCTGCGCGAACGCCACGCCCGCCAGGGCGAAGAACGGGTTGTTGGCGACTTGCGGGGCGTAGGCGAGGATGACGTCCTGGAAGAGCTGGTCGGCGACGGGGTCGCCGTTGCCCGCGCCGAGGACGACGCTGGGGAGACGCAGGAAGACGCTGTAGAGCGCGCCCTGCATCCCGGGGTTCTGCAGCAGGCTCGGGTCGAGGAGCGTGACCGTCGCGAGCATCTGCGGCGTGAAGTCGAGGCGCTGGAACTCGCTAACGAGGTTCGCCGCCGCCGTGGGGTCGGAGAACATCAGGACGCTGTCGGCGCCCGAGCCGCGCAGGCGCAGCGCCTGCACGCCGAGGTTGGTCGTGCCGCGCTCGTAGCTGACGCGGTCGCCGACGGTGACGTCGTAGCCCTGCGCCTGCAGCCGCGCGACCTCCTCCTCGAGGCCCCTCAGGCCGGCCTGGCCGTAGCCGTCGTTCTGGTAGAAGATCGCGATGTTGCTGCTGCCGAGCTCGGTGACGGCGTAGCGGGTCATCAGCGCCGCCTCGACGACGTAGTCGGTGAACGTCGTGTAGACGAGCCCGTTCGACTGCTCGGCGAACACCTCGGAGCCGGTGGCCGGGGCCACGAACGGCACGCCGGCACGCTGGATCAGGGGCAGCGCGGCCAGGCCGTTGGCCGTGCCGACGCCGCCGACGAAGGCGAACACGTCCTCGCGGTCGATCAGCTCGCGGACCACGGAGACCGTGCGGGCCGGGTCGTAGCCGTCGTCGCGGGTCTCTAGCACGAGCCTGCGGCCGTGCACGCCGCCCTGGTCGTTGATGTAGCGGAAGTAGGCGTCGATCGCCGTGGCGACGGTGCCCCAGGCCGCGGCGGGGCCGGACTGCGGGCCCCACGTGCCGATGACGACCTCGGTGTCGGTGACGCCGTGCTGCTGCGCAGAGGCGACGCCCCCTACCAAGGCCACGACGAAGGCTAGAACCAAGAGCCTCTTCATGTCGCTCCTCTCCCCGCCGTGGCGGGTCCAGCAAGGTTGTGCGTTCCGGCGAGACTACCACAGGGTCCGGCGCCCCGAACGCCCCGTGAGCCGCGTTCGGGACGCACATCGGGGGCGGGCACCGCGCCCCGCGGCGGGCGGCGACGGACGACTGGGGCCGACGCCTGGCCGAGGCTCACACGCGCTTGACGTCGGGCCGGCCGAGCAGCCCGTGCGGCCTCACCAGCAGCACGAGGATCACCACGAGGAACGCGAAGCTGGCCTTGAACTCCAGCGAGACGTAGACGCCGACGACGAGCTCGAGCACGCCCAGCACGTACCCGCCCAGGACCGCCCCGGGCAGGCTGTTCATGCCGCCTATCACGGCCGCGACGAAGCCCTTCGAGAGCGGGTCGAGCATCATCGTGGGGTTGAGCAGCGTGGTGGGCGCGAACAGGAGGGCGGCCGCCGTGGCGAGCACGGCCGCGGCCGCCCAGGTGGCCATCAGCACGGTGCGCACCGGCAGGCCCATCGCCTCGGCCACGTCGGCGCGCTGGGCCACGGCGCGCATCGCCACCCCCAGGCGCGTGTACGTCAGCAGGGCCCACAGCGCCAGCATCAGCACGACCCCGAGGGAGGCCGTCACCAGCGACGCCACGCTGAACGAGGCGCCGGCGAAGCGCGCGATCGTGTCCGGAGCCAAGGTGGGCACGACCTTGTTGTCGGTGCCGAACACCAGCGCGTCGAACCCGCCGAGCGCCAGCGCGAGCCCCAGCGTGAGGATGATCAGGCCGAGGTCGCTCGTCGTCTTCGCCTGCCTGACGACCACGAGGTAGATCAGGGCCCCGATCGCGGCGGCGGCGGCCAGCGCCAGCGCGAAGGCGATCCCGAACGGCAGCCCCAGGCTGGTGAACCCCACGTAGGCCAGGAACGTGCCGAGCACGCCGACGTCGCCGTGCGCGAAGTTGAGGATGCGGGTCGTGCGGTAGAGGAGCACGAGGCCGATCGCCACGAGCGCGTACACGGACCCCGTCGCCGCGCCGCTCACCAGCACCTGCAGCGCCTCGCCCAGGCCGCTCACCGCGCCACCCCCGCAGCGGCGCGCGCCGTGTCGGGAGGCTCGTGCCCGACCCGTCTCACATCGGCCACGTCTTCCAGTACCGCCTGACCTTCAGCCAGCGCCCGTACAGCCCGGCCGGCTCGAGCACGAGCACGAGGATCACGACGAGGCCGAACACGAGCTGCGACCAGGCGCGGAACGTCGCCAGGTAGATCTCGAGGCCGGCGATGAACCCGGCGCCTAGCAGCGCGCCCGGCAGCAGGCCCAGCCCGCCGATCACGGTCATCAGCAGGAACTTCACGGAGAGGAGCAGGTTGAAGCTCTCCGGCGTCAGGTACCCGACGAGGGGCCCGTAGATCGCGCCGGCGAGGCCGGCGATGCCCGCCGAGACCACGAACGCCAGCGTCTTGTGCTTCGCGAGCCCGATGCCGCTCATCTGGGCGGCGAGGTCGGCGTCGCGGACGGCGCGGAACGCGCGGCCGACGTGCGACCGCTCGAGGTTGAAGACCGTCCACACCGCCAGGGCGGTCAGGCCGGCGGCGAGCCAGTAGTAGGCGGCGTCGGCGTAGAAGTCGACGCCGAGCACGACGGGCCTGTCGGCGATCGTGCCGGTCGACGCGCCCACGAAGCGCCAGTTGTTGAGGATCTGCTGGATCGCGAGCCCGAAGCCCAGCGTGGCGATCGCCAGGTACGGGCCCTCCAGCCGCAGCGCGGGCACCCCGATCAGCAGCCCGAGCACGGCGGCGAGGAGGACCGCGGCCGCGACCGTGAGGACGTAGGGCACGCCCATGCCGGCCAGCGCGACCTGGGCGTACGCCCCCGCCGCGAGGAAGCCGGCGTGCCCCAGCGACACCTGCCCCGTCATGCCCACGAGCACGGCGAGCGAGACGGCCACGAGCGCGTAGACGAAGAACAGGGTGACGTTGTAGACGACGTAGCCCTGCGCGACGAGCGGCAGGGCGATCAGGGCGGCGGCGACCACGGCGGCGCCCACCCAGCCCGCGGTGCCGCGGATCAGGCGCAGGTCCTGCTCGTAGCGGTCGCGGTAGAGGAGGCTCTGGCGTCCGTAGCGCCGTGGAGGCCTCGCCGGCGTCGCGGACGAAGGTGGCGGGGACCCGGACGACGGGGTGGCGGGCGCCGGCGCGGCGGGCGCCCGCGGCGCTCCTCGCGGGGCGCCCTCCCGGTGCGCTTCGCTCGCCGCCTCGTCGGTCACGCGTAGAGCTCCTCGACGAGGTCGGCGTAGCGCGCCGCGATGCTGGCGCGCTTGACCTTCAGCGTCGCCGTCACCTCGCCGTCCTCGTGGTAGAGGCGCTTGGGCAGGATCGCGAAGCGCTTGATCGTCTCGACGCGGGCGAGCGTGGCGTTGACGCGCTCGACCTCGCCCTCGATCAGCGCCACGACCTCGGTGTTGCGGGTGAGGTCGGTGTAGGTCGAGTAGGCGATCTGGCGCTCGGCGGCCCAGTGGCGCACGTTGTCCTCGTCCAGCACCAGCAGCGCGACGAGGTAGCGGCGCCTGTCGCCCAGCACGACGGCGTCGTTGATGTACACCGACGACTTCAGCTGGTTCTCGATCTTCTGCGGCGCTACGTTCTTCCCGCCGGCGGTGATGAGGATGTCCTTCTTGCGGTCCGTGATGCTCAGGTAGCCGTCCGCGTCGAGCTCGCCGATGTCGCCGGTGCGCAGCCAGCCGTCCTCCAGGGCCGCGGCGGTCGCGGCGGGGTCCTTGTGGTAGCCGAGGAAGTTCCCGGGGCTGCGCGAGAGGATCTCGCCGTCGTCGGCGATCCTCACCTCGACCCCGTGGAACGGCGTGCCGACGGTGCCGAGGCGCACGTCGTCCGGGTTGATCGTGATCAGGCCCGTCGACTCGGTGAGGCCGTAGCCCTCGCGGATGTCGACGCCGATGCCGCGGAAGTAGGCGAGTATCTCGGGCGCGATCGGCGCGGCCCCCGAGATCGCCAGGCGCACGCGGTCGAGACCGAGTCGGTGCTTGAGGGGCAGCAGCACGGCCAGGTGGGCGAGCGCCAGCGTGAGGGCGTTGCCCCTGGCCGCCTCGGCGCCCGGCAGGCCCGCCCAGCCGCGGGGTCTCGCGGCCCTCATGGCCCAGCCGTAGGCGAGGCGCTTGAGCAGCTGCGCGTCCTTCATGTGCAGCTCGACGAGCGAGTAGAGCTTCTCCCAGATGCGCGGGACGGCGAAGAAGATCGTGGGCCGGATCTCGCGCAGGTCGTTGAGGACGGTGTCGAGGTTCTCGGTGAAGCTCACCGTGTAACCCCACCTGATCGGGTTCGCGATAGAGATCAGGCGCTCGACGATGTGCGACACCGGCAGGAACGAGAGGAACTCGTCGCCCGGGCCGCAGCGCAGGGCGTGGGCCAGGGCCTCGGTGGCCCATACGACGTTGGCGTGGCTGAGCATGGCGCCCTTGGGGTCGCCGGTCGTGCCCGAGGTGTAGATGAACAGCGCCACGTCCTCGGGCCGGACCGCGGCCAGGCGCTCGTCCACGGGGCCGGGGTCGGCGGCGTAGCGGGCCCTGCCCGACGCGAGCGCCTCGCGGTACGGGGTGACCCCCTCGTCCTCGGCCTCGTCGTCCTCCATCAGGAGCACGAACCTCACGCCGGGGCACTGGTGGCGCACGGCCAGCCACTTCTCGAGCTGCTCGGCGTCCTCGAGCACGAGCCCGACGGCGTCGGAGTGCTGCAGGTAGTAGCTCAGCTGCTCGGGGCTGCTCGTCGTGTAGACGCCGACGGTGGCGCCGCCGGCCGTCTGCGTCGCCATGTCGGCGACGGTCCACTCGGGCCGGTTCTCGCTGAGGATCGCGACCCGGTCCCCGGGCCGCAGGCCCAGCGCGACGTACTCCGCCGCCAGGGCGTTGACGTCGGCGACGTACTCAGCCCAGGTGATCCGCTGCCACAGGCCGAAGCGCTTGACCCTCTGCGCGAGTCCCGTGTCCGCTGCCCGCGCCCTCAGCAGCTCCGGCACGCTCGCCGGTAGCTCGGTTGTCATCTGACGCGATACTACCCCGACCCGGTAGGCTCGCTTCGGCCACCACGCGCTCCACCCAGGCACAGACCCTGACGGCCGTCAGCTCGGGCTCGTTGTCCTCGTCGACCGCGAGGCCGAGCAGCTCGCCGCCGCGCAGCGCCAGCGAGGCGGAGAAGCCGTAGTCCGCCGCCGGCCAGCGCCCCACGAGGCGGGCGCCGGTGGCCTCGAGCCGGTCGGCGACGATGCCGATCGCGTCGACGAACGTGTCGGGGTAGCCGGCCTGGTCGCCGGTGCCGAAGAGCGCCAGCGCCTTCCCGCGGAGGTCGAGCGCCTCCAGCTGCGGCAGGCGCAGCTCGAGGTCGGGCGGCAGCTGGCCGACGTTCCAGGTGCAGGCGCCGAGCACGACGAGGTCGTAGCCCGCCAGCTCGGCGGGGTCCACGTAGGCGACGTCGAGGGTGGGCACGCGGCCGCCGAGCAGCGCCCTCAGCTCGGCGGCCACCAGCTCGGCGACGCGTGCGGTCGTCCCGAAGAGGGTGGAGTAGACGACGACGGCGTGCCTGCCTGCGATGCCCACTGGCGCGAGGCTAGCGCCGCCGTCGTCCCGGCCGCCTCGACCCAGGTCAAGGCCCTCGCGATAGCATCGCGGCGTGCCAGGTACAGACACCGCCAACGTCGTCAGCGCCGCCGCCCCGGCGGGCAGCGTGCTCACGGAGTCCCAGGTCGCCGCGGCCCTGGCTCAGGGCCTCGCCGGCCGCTTCGCCGGCGAGCGCGTCCTGGTGCTCGTGCCCGACCACACGCGCAGCGTGCCGCTGCCCCTGCTCGTCCGCCACGTCGCGGACTGCCTGAGAGACGCCAGGTCGGTGCACGTGATGGTGGCGCTCGGCACCCACCCGCCGCTGCCCGACGAGCGCGTGCGCGCGCTCCTCGGCCTCACGCCGGGCGAGGGCCTGCTAGCCGATCCTCGGTTCGCGTTCTCGAACCACGCCTGGTACGAGCCCGGCACCCTGGTGAGCGTCGGCACGATCCCGCAGGCCGAGGTGCGGGCCACGGCGGGAGAGAGGTGGCACCCGACCCTGGGCGGCGACGTCGACGTGCTGATCAACCGCGCCGTGCTCGAGCACGACCACGTGCTCATCGTGGGGCCGGTGTTCCCACACGAGGTCGTGGGCTACTCCGGCGGCGCGAAGTACCTGTTCCCGGGCATCAGCGGCAAGGACATGATCGACGTCACGCACTGGCTCGGCGCCCTGGCGGGCGTGCGGCGCACGATCGGCGTGAAGGACACGCCCGTGAGGGCGCTCATCCACGCCGCGGCGGAGCGGGTGCCGACGCCGGTGACGCTCGCGGCGGTCGTCGTCGACGGTCCCGACCTCGCCGGCGTGTTCGTCGGCGACCTCTTCGGCGCCTGGTCGGCCGCCGCCGACCTCTCGGCCGAGCGCCACGTGAACTGGGTGGAGAGGCCGTTCCACAGCATCCTCTCGTGCGCCCCGCCCATGTACGACGAGCTGTGGACCGCCGGGAAGGCGATGTACAAGCTCGAGCCGGCGCTGGCCGCGGGAGGCGAGCTGATCATCTACGCGCCGCACCTGGCCGAGGTCTCGTCGGTGCACGGTCACCACATCCGCGAGGTCGGCTACCACGTGCTGCCCTACCTGCTCCACCACTGGGACCGCTACCGGCACCTGCCGCTCGGCGTCCTCGCCCACTCGACGCACGTGCGCGGCGACGGCGACGTCGACCCCGCCACCGGCGCCGAGCTGCCGCGCGCCACGGTCACGCTCGCGAGCCGCATCCCGCGCGAGGAGTGCGAGGCGCTGGGCCTCGGCTACCGCGACCCGGCCACGATCGACCCCGAGGAGTGGGCCGGCCGCGAGGACGAGGGCGTGCTGCTCGTCCGCAAGGCCGGCGAGGTGCTCTACCGGGTGCGCGAGGGGTGAGCTCGGCGGTCGACCCCGCGAGCGCCCGCGCCCTCGTCGTGATGGGCGTGTCGGGGAGCGGCAAGACGACCGTGGGCGCGCGGCTGGCGCGCGAGCTCGGGTGGGAGTTCCTCGACGCCGACGACTTCCACCCCGAGGCGAACGTCGCGAAGATGGCGGCGGGCCAGCCCCTCACAGACGCCGACAGGGCGCCGTGGCTGGCGGCGCTGGCCGCGGCGCTGCGGTCGCGCCTGAGGGCCGGCCGCGGCGTGGTGTTGGCGTGCAGCGCGCTGCGGCGCGCCTACCGCGACAGCCTCAGGACGGCCGGCCCCGGCGTGGCCTTCCTGTACCTGCGCACGCTCCCCGAGCTCGCGCGCCGGCGCGTGGCCGGCAGGCGTGGGCACTACTTCCCGCCCGGCCTCGTCGAGTCGCAGTTCGGGGCTCTGGAGGAGCCGGACCCCGACGCGGAGCCCGACGTGATCGTGGCTCCGGCCGACGCGCCGTTGGGGACGTTCACGCGCGACTGGGCCGTGCGCCGCCTGTCCGAGCTGGAGAGGGCGGCCGACACGTGAGCGGCGGGCTGCCGGCACGGCGCCCGCCGCTCGACGCGCTCCGGCGCCGCCCTAGCGGCGCGACGAGACGCGGTCCTTGAGGCTCTTGCCCGCCTTGAACGCGGGGTAGTTGCTGGCGGGGATGCTGATGCGCTCCCGCGTGCCCGGCCTGACGCCGGACCGCTCCTTGCGCGAGCGGACCTCGAAGCTGCCGAAGCCGGTGAGGGTGACCTTGTTGCCGCTGGCGATCTCGGACATCATCGTGTCCAGCAGGGCATCGACGGTCTCCTTGACGGTCTTGCGCGGCAGCTTCGTGGCGCTGACGACTTCGCCCACGAGGTCCGCTTTGCTGACGGTCTTGGACTTGGCCATGTCCTAACCCTCCCTTTCCCAGCTCGAAGTTCGGCCGAGTATAGGGCAAGTCCCTCGCAGAAGTCGCGTGCTCCACGGCACGTTCCGCATGCTGGCTCGGCCGCCCACACCGTTGACCGGGCACGTGAGCCGGACATGAGGCACCGGGCGGGCCGCCGACCTCGCCAGCGGCGTGGAGCCGCGCTTCCCGACGCCGCCGGGGGCGCTCGACGCGCCGTTCTGAGGCGGGCGCTGGTCGGGCGGCGGGGCTGGCCGGGGACCCCGCCGGTCGCCTGCGCTTGTGCAGGCCTGCCCGTTCGGCGTATACTTCTCCTTCGGTGTCTCGGCCCCAGGGCCGGGAGCGCATTCGCGGAGGTTGTCGATGTTCGCTATCGTGGAATCGGGCGGTAAGCAGTACCGCGTGGCCGAGGGTGACGTGCTCCGGCTCGAGAAGCTTGACGCCGAAGCCGGTGCCACGGTGGAGCTGCCGGTCCTGTTGCTCGGTTCAAGCGACGTCAAGGTCGGCACCCCCACCGTCGACGGCGCCAAGGTCACGGCCGAGGTCATCGGCCACGGACGTGGCGACAAGGTGCACGTCTACAAGTTCAAGGCGAAGACCAACTACCGGCGCCACATCGGGCACCGGCAGAGCTACACCGAGGTGAGGATCACCAAGGTCGAGGGCTGAGGAGGGCTAGGCGATGGCTCACAAGAAGGGCGTAGGCAGCTCGAAGAACGGCCGCGACAGCCACTCGAAGCGCCTCGGCGCGAAGCGCTTCGACGGCCAGTTCGTGCTGGCCGGCAACATCCTCGTCAGGCAGCGCGGCACGAAGTTCAAGCCGGGCGCGAACGTCGGCATCGGCCGTGACTTCACGCTGTTCGCGCTGCGCGACGGCACCGTTCGGTTCGCCGACAAGGGCGCCAAGGGCCGGTTCGTCAACGTCGACACGCTGGAGACGGCCGCCGACTGACTCGTCGCGGGCTATCGCGGCCCGCGACGGTGTCGGCAGCTAGGGGCGCGGTCCTCGCGAGGGGACCGCGCCGTTCGTTAGGGCTGGTGCGCGCTTGGCCTTCAGGGACGTACTCGACATCACGGTGCAGGCCGGCAGGGGCGGCGACGGCGGGCTGTCGTTCCTCAGGCTCAAGTACGTCCCCAAGGGCGGCCCCGACGGCGGCCACGGCGGCGACGGCGGGTCGGTGGTACTGAGGGCCGTCGACGACATCACCTCGCTCGACAAGCTCGTCGGCCGCACGACCTTCAAGGCCGAGTCGGGCAAGCAGGGCGAGGGCCGCGAGCGCGCGGGCAGGACGGGCGCCGACCTCGTGATCGAGGTGCCCGTCGGCACGCGCGCGACGGACCGGGACACCGGCGAGGTCGTCGCCGACCTCGTCGCGGTCGGCCAGGAGGCCGTCGTCGCGCGCGGCGGCAAGGGCGGGCGCGGCAACGCCTCGTTCGCGACCTCGACCAGGCGCGCGCCTCGCTTCGCCGAGCGCGGCACGCCGGGCGAGAGCCGCCGCCTGCGGCTCGAGCTGATGGTGATCGCCGACGTAGGGCTCGTCGGCTACCCGAACGCCGGCAAGTCGAGCCTCCTCGCCGCGCTCTCCGCAGCGCGCCCGGCGATCGCCGACTACCCGTTCACGACGCTGTCGCCGAACCTCGGGGTCGTCGAGCGCGGCCACGACCGCCTGACGATGGCCGACATCCCGGGCATCATCGAGGACGCCCACCTCGGCAAGGGCCTGGGGCTCGACTTCCTCAGGCACGTTTCCCGCACGCGCCTGCTGGCGTTCGTCGTCGACGCGTCCGAGGCTCCCGAGGACGCCCTGCGCGCGCTGCGGCACGAGCTGCGGGAGTACGACCCCGGCCTGCTGGAGCGCCCGGCTCTGCTCGTCGTCAACAAGGTCGACCTCGTGGACGACGCCGAGCGTGAGCGCCTGGAACGCGAGCTCACGCGGGCCGGCGTGCCCGTCGTGTTCGTGTCGGCGACGCGGGGCGACGGCCTCGACGAGCTGAAGGACGCGCTCTTCGACCTCCTACCCCCTAAGCCCGAGCCCGTCGCGGCGACGCGCGAGCCGCGGCCGGCGGCGGAGCCGCCCCGCGTCAGGCGGCACCCCAGCGGCCAGGGCTGGGTCGTCACCGGCTCCGAGATCGAGGCGCTGGTGGCGCGGTTCGACCCCACCAACCGCGACGCCGTCGCCTACCTCCAGCAGCACTTCCGCTCCGCCGGCGTGGACAAGCTGCTGAAGCGCGCCGGCGCCAAGACCGGCGACGAGGTCCACATCGGCGACGCCACGTTCGACTACCTGTCCGAGGACGAGCCGTCGGCCGGGTCCGAGGGCGAGACGGCCTGACCGGCCGCACTCGCGCGGCCGGGACCGCGGCGAGAGGGAGCGCCGCCTGGGCCGCCGCCGGGCAGCCTTCGTCCTGAGCCCACGACGCGGGCGTCGGTGCCGAGTGGGCCGCGAGACGCTCATGCGCGCGTGATAGCTTCTGCGCAGGTCCGTCCGCCGGGGGGAGGCGCGGCGGGTCGCGAGTACATGACCGATGACGTGACCACGACGACAAGCCGGCCTACCTTCACGAGCGCGGAGTGCCGCGCGCTGCTGCCGCGGGTGGCCGCCCTCGTCACGCCCGAGCGCCTCGAGCACGCCCGCCGCGTCGCCGAGCTCGCCGTGCGGATCGGGCGCAGCGCCGGCTTCTCCGAGGACGACCTGCGGCGCGTCGAGCTGGCGGCCCTGCTCCACGACGCCGCCCGCGACATGTCCGACGAGGAGCTGCTCGCCCTGGTGACCCCCCGGAACGCCGTCGAGGCGGCCCACCCGCTCGCCATGCACGGGCGCGCGGCCAGGCGCCTCGCCGAGGAGTGGGGCGTGACGGACCCGGCGGTCCTCCGCGCGGTCGAGGGCCACGTGTTCGGCGTCGAGGCGGGCGACCGCGTCGGCGCGGCCTTGTACGTCGCCGACGTCTCCGAGCCGGGCCGCGGCGTGAACGAGGAGCTGCGGGAGCTGGCGCTGCGGGACCTGTGGGCCGCCTACGCGCGGGCCGTGGCCACGAAGGTCGAGTACCTCCGCGGCTGCGGCAAGGAGATCCACCCCGACACGCTGCGGGCGTACGAGTCGCTGCGGGAGCGCGATGCGCGCCAGGGCTAGGCTCGTCACCCTCCTGGGCGTCCTCGTGGCGCTGGCCGGCCTGGCCGGCTACTGGCTGACCCGCGACGTCCAGCGCGGCGCGCTCTCCGCCGACCAGCGCCGCCTCCTCGGCCTCGACGAGGACGAGTTCCACGTCAGCTTCGTCGTCGCCGGCCGCGACCTCGCCATCGGCTACGACCGCTCGGAGCCCATCTACGCCCAGGACGGCACGATCGTCGGGTGGCGCCCCGTGAACCTGCGCACCAGCACGCTGGGCACCAACACCGACACGATCCTCTACGTGAGCATCAGCGGCGACGACATCACGATGATCGCGATCCCGCGCGACGTCTGGCTCGACGACCTCGTGACCAGGGTCAACGCCGTCTACTACTTCAGGGGCGCCGAGGGCCTGCGCAGCCGCGTCGAGGCGATCCTCGGCGTGCCCGTCGACTTCTACGCGATCGTCAGCCTCGACATCTTCCAGAACCTCGTCGACGCCCTCGGCGGCGTCACGGTGGACGTGCCCTACCGCATGTACTACCGCGACACCGCCGGCGGCATGCTCATCGACTTCCAGCCCGGCCCGCAGCACATGGACGGCGTGGCGGCGAGCAAGTTCATCCGCTACCGCAACACGCTGCGCGGCGACATCGACCGCATCGACAACGTCAAGCGGCTGGCGTACGCGATGCTGCAGCGCCTGAAGGAGATGAACGTCAGGGCCGTCACGCTCGTGCCGAGCCTTGTCGAGACCTACCTCGCCGACGTCGAGACGAACGCCAGCCCGGCCCTGGTCAGGCAGCTCGCCGCCCGCGTCCCCAACCTGCGGCTCGCCGCCACGGCCACGCTGCCGGTGCACGAGGTCGAGGGCCGGGGGTACGTGCGCTACGACCCCGCCGAGGTGAACGCCTTCATCGCCCAGACGTTCGGCGGCGAGGCGCGCGACTTCAGCGAGCCGCCCGAGCAGGCCCTGCTCGTCACCGACCGCTCGGGCGTGCCGGGCCTGGGCCAGGTGTACGTCGACACGCTCGTGGCCGCCGGCGTCCCGGCCGAGCTCGTCACGCTGCGCGACGGCGGGGGCGAGGAGCCGGGGCCCACGCGGCTCTACGCCACCCTGGAGGCCTGGTCCGACGCCGACTACTACGCCGAGCTGCTGCACGCCAGCAAGCAGCAGGTCGACCGCATGGACCCGTACGACGGGAAGCGCGTGCGGCTCGAGCTGGTGCTCGGCGCCGACGCCGCCGAGCGGGTCGACCACCGGACGGCCGTCATGGCCGGCGTCGCCAGATGACGACGGCGACGAGAGCGGAGGAAAGCTTGAAGACGACATCCGGAACCGGGCCAGCCGGCCAGGGCGCACCCAAGGGGGGCGTGCCGCGCGAGGTCCAGACGATCGTCGACGCGCTCGACGACAAGCGCGCCGTCGACATCGCCGTCCTCGACCTGCGCGAGGCCTCCGAGTCCCTCGACTGGTTCATCATCGCGTCGGGCGAGTCGACGCCGCAGCTCCAGGCGATGGAGGAGAGCGTGCGCGAGCGCATGAAGGCCGCTGGCCACCTCCCGCGCGGCGTCGAGGGCCCCTCGAACCGCTGGGTGCTCCTCGACTACGGGACCGTCGTCGTGCACGTGATGAGCCCGGACGCCCGCGACTTCTACGACCTGGAGGGGCTGTGGGCGGACGCGAACCGCGTCGAGGTCGTCCCGAGCTGACGCCCGACCGACTATCGCCCGCCGCAGGGGGCGGCGCGCCCGCGACAGGGCGTCACTGGGCGGAGGAGCTCGCCGAGCGCGCGCTCGCCGCCAAGGGGTACGCCGTGCTGAGGCGCAACTACCGCCTCCGGGGAGGCGAGATCGACCTCGTGTGCCGGGCGCCGGAGGGCACCGTCGTGTTCGTCGAGGTGCGCCAGCGCCGCGCCGCCGGCTTCGGTGGGGCGGCCGAGTCGCTCTCGGCCGCCAAGCTGGGGCGCCTGCGCGACGCCGCGGCCCACTTCCTCGCGCGCGAGCTCGGGCGTCCGGAGGCGAGCGCGCGCTTCGACGTCGTGCTCGTGGCCGGCGCGGGGCCCGGCGCGCGACTGACCCACCTGGAGGACGCGTTCTGAGGCCCGCCGACCCCGTCGCCGCGGCGGCCGCCGCGGCCGTCCCCGCGGCCGGCGGACGCACCGTGCGGGTGAAGGTGTGCGGCGTCACCCGGCCCGAGGACGCCCTGGTCGCCGATGAGCTCGGCGTCGACGCGATCGGCCTCGTCTTCGCCGCGTCGCCGCGGCGCGTCGAGGCAGCCGCGGCGCGCGAGGTCGTCGGGGCGCTGGGCCCGTTCGTCGTGAGGGTGGGCGTGTTCCGCGACCAGCCCCTGGAGGAGGTCCTGCGCCTGGCGTCGGAGCTGCGGCTCGACCTCGTCCAGCTCCACGGCGCCGAGGACGCCGCCTACGCGGCCGCCGTGCGGGAGCACGTGATGGTCGTGCGCGCCGTGGCGTCGGAGGCGGCGCCCTCGCCCGACCGCCTCGCCGGCTACCCCGCCGACGCCTACCTGCTCGACGCGCGCGAGCCCGGCTCGGGCCACAGCTTCGACTGGGGAGCGGCGGCGGCGTGGCGCGGGCATCCGCGGCTGGTCGTCGCCGGCGGTCTCACGCCGCGCAACGTCGCGGCGGCGATAAGGGCCCTGTCCCCCTACGGCGTCGACGTCAGCACCGGCGTCGAGTCGGCGCCCGGCGTGAAGGACCGGAGGCTGATGACCGAGTTCGTCCGGGCGGCGAAGTCGGTGGTAATTCACAGCCGGGCCCCAGGGTCCGGCGGCTGAGGCGACGGCCCGCGAGGGGTTCGCACCGGCCGCGACGGGGCCGCCCGGGTTATCCACAAACAGGCCCGTTTCTCCGCAGGTCTGTGGACAAGGCCGCGGCCGGATGTGAAGGGTTCGACCTGGACGGGTCAAACGTCCCAGCGCCGTCCAGGACGGCAACATCCGGGAACCGAGCCGCGGCGGCGGCCCCTATCAGACCGCGGCCGCACTGTCAATAGACACACTTATCCACAGCGCGAGCCCGGCTCCCGGACGACCGTCCGGCACGGGCCGAGACGCCTCGCCGATGTACGCTTCTAGCCACACGCCGGGCCCGCTGGGCCTACCGCCGCCGGCGCGACGGCAGCGCCGCGCCCCAGGGGAGGCAGGAGCGCATGCAGACCGTCAACATCGCGAACGCCCGCCGCTTCTCGCTCGCCGAGGTCCAGGTCGGCCGGATCGTGCAGGCCGGCGACCTCGCCTGCGAGCTCGTCTGCTTCGAGGCCGGCCAGTCGTGGTCGGGCGGCTCCGGCGGGGCCGTCGTCTACCAGGTCCTCGAGGGCGAGGCGCTGGTCAGGGCGGGCGGCGCCACCGAGCGCGTGGGGAAGGGCAAGCTCGTGGCGCTCGACGCGGGCGAGGACCACACGCTGGAGAACGCCGGTGGCGGCCTGCTGGTGGTGCTGGCCACGCGCAGGGCGTGATCGCGGCGGACCCGGTCGCCCGCCGCGCCCGCGCGGCGGCACGTGAGCGGTGACGTGACGAGGGCCGGCACCACGACGAACGCGGCCGCGACCTGGGAGGCGGCGCTCGAGCTCCTCGCGGAGCAGCGCGCCGCCATCGCGCTGGGCGGCGGGGAGCGCGCCGCCGAGCGGCAGCACGCCAAGGGCCGCCTCACCGCGCGTGAGCGCATCGCACGCCTCGTCGACGACGTGCCGGACGCGTTCAGGGAGCTGATGACGTTCGCCGGCTGGGAGATGTACCCGGAGGCCGGCGGAGCGCCCTGCGGCGGGGTGGTCACCGGCCTCGGCCGCATACACGGCCGGGACTGGATGATCATCGCGAACGACGCCACCGTCAAGGCGGGGGCGTTCTTCCCGGTCACGGCGAAGAAGGTGATAAGGGCGCAGACGATCGCGCTCGAGAACCGGCTGCCGACCGTCTACCTCGTCGACTCGGCCGGCGTGTACCTGCCCATGCAGGACGAGATCTTCCCCGACCAGGACGACTTCGGCCGGGTGTTCTACCTCAACGCGCGCATGAGCGCCCTAGGGGTCCCGCAGCTCGCCGCGATCATGGGCAACTGCGTCGCCGGCGGCGCGTACCTGCCCGTCATGTGCGACAAGCTCGTCATGACCGACGGTTCCGGCCTCTACCTCGCCGGACCGGCCCTGGTGAAGGCCGCGATCGGCCAGGACGTCGACTCCGAGGAGCTCGGCGGCGCGGCGATGCACGCCGAGGTGTCGGGGACCGTCGACTACCGCGAGCCCGACGACGAGGCCGCCCTGGCGCGGCTGCGCAGCCTGGCCGCCGGCTACGCCCGCCCCGACGCGGCGCCGTGGGCGCGCGACAGGCGTGAGGGCGCGCGGGCGACGGGCGACCAGGCGGCCCTCGAGGCGATCCTGCCCGTCGACGGCGGCAGCCGCGCCTACGAGGTCAGGGACGTGATCGCGTCGCTCCTCGACGAGGGGCCCTTCGACGAGTACAAGGCCGAGTACGGCGAGACGATCGTGTGCGGCACCGGCCGCCTCGGCGGCTACCCCGTCGGGGTCGTCGCGAACCAGAAGCGCGTGATCCGCAAGCAGGGACGCATCGAGATCGGCGGCGTGATCTACGGCGACGCCGCCGACAAGGCCGCCCGCTTCGTCCTGAACTGCAACCAGGCCGGCGTGCCGATCGTGTTCCTGCACGACGTCAACGGCTTCATGGTGGGGCGCGACAGCGAGCGCGACGGGATCATCCGGCGCGGCGCCAAGCTCGTCAACGCCGTCTCGAACAGCGTCGTGCCGCGCATCAGCGTGATCCTCGGCGGCTCCTACGGCGCCGGCCACTACGCGATGAGCGGCAAGGCGTTCGCGCCGCGCTTCATCTTCGCGCTGCCCAGCGCCCGCTACGCCGTGATGGGCGGCCAGCAAGCCGCCAGCACGCTCCTCGACGTACAGGCGGCGCAGCTCAGGCGCCAGGGACGCGAGGTCGACGCCGAGGCCCTCGAGGAGCTGCGACGCGAGGTCGCCGCCCGCTACGACGCGGCCCTCGACGTCCGCTACGCCGCCGCGCGGCTGTGGGTCGACGAGGTGATCGCGCCGCGCGAGCTGCGCTCCGCCCTCGTGCGGGCCCTGGAGGCCTGCGCCCACGCCCCGGTCCCCGCGACGTTCCCCCTGGGCGTGTTCCAGGTCTGATGTCCCTGACGTTCCACAGCCCCGCCTTCCTGTGGCTGCTCGCCGCGGTACCCGTCGTCGTGCTCCTGCACTTCCTGCGGGCGCGGCGGAGGCAGCACGCGGTCTCGGCGCTGTTCCTGTGGGAGCGCGCGACGCACGCCGCGTCGCTGAGGCGCCGGGTGCGGCCGTCGTGGCTGCTGCTGGCGCAGCTGCTGTTCACGGCCTTGGCGGCCCTGGCTCTCGCCCGTCCCGCGCTCGCCGCCCGCGAGGCGCCCGACCGCGTGATCGTCATCGACGCGTCCGCCTCGATGGCCGCGGCCGCCGCCCCCGGCGAGGGCGCGGGCACGCGCCTCGACCTCGCCCGCGACCTCGCCCGCGAGCTGGCGCGGGGCGCGGGGAGGCTGGCGCTGGTGCGCGCCGGCGCCGGCGCCACGCTGCTGGCGCCGCTCGAGGCGAGCGCCTCCGAGCGGGACGCGGCCCTGAGCGCCCTCGCCGCTGGCGACGCCGCCGCCGACGTCAGCGGCGCGCTCGACCTCGGCGCCGGGCTGCTGCCCGGCGCCGAGGTCCACGTGATCACCGACCAGGCGCTCGCGCTCGGCAGCGCGCGCGTGCACGTCGTCGGCGAGGAGGTCCCGAACGTCGGCATCAGCGCCTTCACGGTCGGCGTCGGGCAGGTGTTCGTGGGCGTCGTGGCCAGCGGCCCGCGGCCCGCCGAGGCCCGCGTCGTCCTCGAGCAGGACGGCGCCGAGCTCGCCTCCTCCGACGTCCTGGTGCCCGCCGGCGGGGTCGGCACCGTCACGTTCCCGATCCCCGACCTCGCCGGGGTCGTCACGGCGCGCGTCGTGGGCGCGCCCGACGCGCTGCCCCTCGACGACGTCGCCTACGCCGGCAGCCGGCCGGTCACCGTCGTGACCGACGACACCCACGGCGCCGCCACGCGCGCGCTCCAGGCGGTCCCGCAGACCGAGGTCACGTACAGCCTGGGGGCCGCCGGCCTTAGCGCCGACCTGCACGTGCTCACCGCGGGCGGGACCCCGACCCGTCCCGGCCCCTACGTCGCGTTCGCGGCCCCGGCGGAGGAGCCGACGTACGCCGTGATCCGCGACTTCGACAGGGCGCACCCGCTGCTGCGCTTCGCCGACCTCTCCGAGGCCGTGGTCGGGCTCGACCCCGCTCGCGAGCCGTGGCCGGAGGACGCGGCGGGATGGCGGGTCATCGCCCGCACCGCCGACCTCACGCCCGTGGTCCGCGTGCGGGAGGAGGGGCCGCTGGCGCTCGATCTGGCCTTCCACCCGAGCCAGACCGACCTCACGCTCAGGCCCGCGTTCCCGGCCCTGTTCGCCAACGTCCTCGCTGCGATCGCCACGACCGAGTCGGTCCGCCTCGGGGAGGCGGCCGCCGGCGGCGGCCCCTGGCTCGAGCCCGGCGTGTACGGCGTGGACGGCGGCCTGGTGCTCGTCTCGCTGCTCTCGGCCGGCGAGTCCCGTCTGCCGCGCGAGGGCGCGCCGGCGGGCGCGAGCGCCGGCCCCGCAGGACCCGCCGGGAGCGTCCCGGCTCCGGGCGACGCCCCGGCCGCCGCGGTCGAGCCGCGCGGGGCCGGACCGTCCGCTCCGCCGGGCTCCGCGCCCACGCCGCTGGCCGTGGCGCTGTCGGCGCTGGCGCTCCTCGCCCTGACGGGCGAGTGGCTGCTGCGCCGCACCCGCTTCGCCGGCGCCTGAGGCGACCGGATGCCCGGACCCGGTGCCCCCGAGCGAGCCCCGGTTAGACTGCCGCCGTGACCCGCGCCGACCTCGGCCTGCCGTTCGTCACGGCCCTCGTGCTGGCGATGGGCCTGGCCACGCTCAACAGCGCGGTCGCGGGCGGCGAGGAGTTCCAGCGCCAGCTCGCGTTCCTTGGCGGCGGGGTCGTCCTGTGCGCGGCCGTCCTGTGGATCGGCAAGGTCAGGATCGTCAGGTTCACCCCGCACCTCTACGTCCTCTCGCTGGGGATGCTGGTCCTCGTGCACCTCTTCGGGCGCGAGGTGAACGGCGCCAAGTCGTGGCTCTACCTCGGCCCGCTGCCCGGCTTCCAGCCCAGCGAGCTCGCGAAGATCGCCCTGATCCTCGCCCTGGCCTCGGCGATGCACGAGCGACCCATCCGCGGCGTCCTCGACTACCTGCGCCTGGGCGCCCTGGCCGGGCCGCCCGTGGCGTTGGTGCTCATGGAGCCCGACCTGGGCTCGGCGCTGGTGATCGCGATGGTCGCCGCCGGGATGGTGCTGGTGCGGGGCGTGCCGTGGCGGCAGCTCGTGCTGATCGTGCTGGCGGTCGTGATCGCGACGCCGACGGTCGTGCTGCCCAACCTCGCCGACCACCAGCGCGACCGGCTGCTGTCGTTCCTCGACCCCGAGGCCGACGCGCGCGGCGCTGGCTACCAGATCATCCAGGCCACGATCGCCGTCGGCTCCGGCGGGCTCCTGGGCAAGGGCTACAAGCAGGGCACGCAGGGTCAGCTCGGCTTCATCCCCGAGCAGCACACCGACTTCATCTTCCCGGTCCTGGCCGAGGAGGGCGGCTTCGTCGCGTCGGTGACGCTGCTGATCCTCTACGGGCTGCTGTTCTGGCGCCTGGTGGCGATGGCATCGGAGTGCCCGTTCGAGCGCGACCAGCTGATCATCGTCGGGGTCGTCGTGCTGATCGGCTTCCAGGTGCTCGTGAACATCGGCGTCACGCTCGGACTGGCGCCGGTCACCGGCATCACGCTGCCGCTCGTGTCGTACGGCGGCACGAGCCTCCTCTCGACGCTGCTGGCCCTCGCCCTGGCGTTCACGGTCCACCGGGACCGCTACGCGGAGTGGTGACGGCCTCTGGTAACGTCGTTCCCATGAGCGAGAACGCGCAGCCCGCGCCAGCCGCCGCCGCTCCGGACCCCACCACCGCAGCGGGCAAGGCCGCTCTGCGCGAGCAGGTGCTCGAGGCACTCAAGGTCGTCCGCGACCCCGAGATCCCCGTAAACGTCGTCGACCTGGGCCTCGTCTACGAGGTCGACGTCGACGACGCGGGCAACGTCGGCGTCGAGATGACGCTGACGAGCATGGGCTGCCCCGTGCAGGACCTGATCCAGGCCGACGCCGAGCTCGCCGTCATGAAGGTGGACGGCGTGAACTCCGTCACCGTCGACTTCGTGTGGTCGCCGCCGTGGAGCCCGCAGAAGATGACCGAGGACGGCAAGAAGCAGATGCGCATGTTCGGCTTCAACGTCTGACCGGCTGCGGCGAACCACCCGCCGCGCCGCGGCGGGACCCGATATCTTGCTAGCCATGTTCCGGAGGAGCGGGCGGCGCCGCGACGCGCGAGGCGCCGGGTGGGAGGCGCTGGCTCGCGAGCTCGAGCTGACGCCCGGCGACGACCTCGCGGGCAGGCTGCCCGACCAGCTCGGCCTGGGGCCGGGCGAGGTCGCGCCGGTCTACACCCTGGCTCGCCCGGGCCAACCGCGGCTGGTCCTCTTCGACCAGGCGCGCGAGCGCGTCGGGCCGACCGGCCGCGTCGAGGGCCTCAGGACCTGCGTGCTCGTGCGCGCCGAGCCGGGCGTGTCCCTCGTCTCGGTCAGGGTCACCGAGCGGCTCGGCCGCGCCATGGAGCTGATCGAGGCCGGGCGTACCGGCAGCGTGCGCGTCGACACCGGCGACGACCCGGTCTTCGACGGCCGGCTCGCCGCCTACGCGCGCGACGTCGCCGGCGCCAGGTCCCTGCTGACGCGGCCCGTGCGCGAGGCGCTCTACCGGCTGCTGTGCTCGGGGCCGCCGGCCGCCGGCCCCGACGGTCTGCCGGTGCGCGGGCGGGTGGCTCCCGTCGTCGTGATCGGCGGCCGCAACGTGCTCCTCACCCTCGAGGAGCCCGAGCCGGTGGGCTTCGAGAGGCTCGCCGCCGCGGCGGCGGACATGCTCGGCCTCTACGCGGCGCTCGCGGCGGCCGCCGCCCTCGCGGCGGCTACGGACGATGGTAGGGGTGACCGGCCCTGAGGCTCTCGATCCGGTAGAGCTGCTCGAGGAGCACGACGCGCGCGAGGTCGTGGGGGAGGGTGAGGCGCGACAGCGCCAGCGCGCCGTGCGCCGCGCGGCGCAGCTCGGGACCGTGGCCGTCGGGGCCGCCCAGGAACAGCGTCAGTCGCGACGTGCCCGCCGACTCGAGCCGGGAGACCCGCTCGGCCAGCTCGGCGGTGGTGAGCTGCTCGCCGCGCTCGTCGAGGAGCAGCAGGTGACCGTCGGCGTGGCGCAGCGAGTCGACGGCGTGGCGGGACCTGGCCGCCTCCGGTCCTAGCGACGAGCGGTCCTTGACCTCGACCTCCTCGAGCTGCGCCAGGCCGCGCAGCAGCGCGGCGTAGCGCGCGGCCGCCGCCGCCAGCGGCCCGCGCCGCAAGGGGCCGACGGCGACGAGCCGGTACCGCATTACCGCGCTTCGTCGGCCGCCGCGCTCGGTTCCGTGACGGCCGGGAGGTCGGCCTCGGTGAGGCCGAGCTTGGCCAGGAACTCGGCGCGCCGCGTGCGCCGCATCCCGGAGCCCGCCAGCGCGCGCGCCAGGGCGGCCAGGTCGAGGGAGGACGTGACGGCCGCGAGCTCCGTGCGCGAGAGGGAGCGGCCGTGGAGTATGTGCTCCTCGAACGCCGCGTAGGCGAGGGGGCAGACGGCCTTCACGGCCGTGGCGACGGCGTCGCCGTAGGCCCTGATCTCGTACTGCGCGTGCCAGTCGAGGCGCAGGCGCAGGAAGTGGAAGAGGTTGTTGAGGTCGATCTGCCAGTACATCTCGGTGTAGAGCGAGAGCGGCAGGTTGATGCGGGCCAGCTCGCGGGCCACGTCGTCCTCGAGCAGGCTCTCGTACTCGTCGTAGGCCCGCTCCTGGCCGGTGGCCAGTAGCGCGAGGACCTTCTCCTGCAGCTCGTCCGGCACGGCGCGGTCGTCGCCGCCTTGCTTGTTCACCTTGCTCTGGAAGCGCACCTCGTGGCGACGCGGCACGTAGAACTCGTCCTTCATCACGCTGTAGCGCCCGCTGATCTCGTTCAGGCGCGCGGTGCGGTGGCGGATCCACTGCCGCGCCACGAAGATCGGCATCTTGACGTGGAACGTGAAGATCACCTGCTCGAACGGGCTGGTGTGCTGGTGTCGCAGCAGGTAGTCGATGAGAGCGGCGTCCTCCCTGACCGTCTTGGTGCCCTGCCCGTACGACACGCGGGCGGCCTGCACGATCCGTTCGTCCCCGCCGAGGTAGTCGACGAGGCGCACGAACCCGTGGTCAAGGACGGGCATGGGCTTGTCGATCAGCTCCTCGGCGGCGGGCACTACGACTCTCGCCATGGGGACCGACTCTAGCAGCCGTGCCGGTCGGGCCCGCCTGGTCGCGTCGGGGACGCGGTTCCGGGCGCCCGAGCGGCGGTCGGGGCAGGTGCATGAGGCGAAAACGTGAGAATAACGTGAGTAACACGGTTCACACGGGGACAAAGGTCCCTTACTCATCGGGTTCTTCGGCTCTCATCGGACCTTCACCGCGTTGACATGGGGGTGGGCGTGTGGTCTACTCTGGGTCGGACTCTCATGGGTCCTGGGCCGCAGCGAAGGGAGGTGCACCTACTTGAACCGGCCCCGGAAGACATGAGCGTCTCCGATCAGCTTCCGACGGACGGACACGGGCGCGGCGAGGAAACACGGAAACTCCCGGGCCCCCTCGACGTCGGCAGCCAGTCGGGCAGCATGCAACGTCAACAGTTCAAGGGGTAAACCACATGAAGAAGCTAGCAGTTGCGCTCTTGGCAGCGGTGCTGGCGAGCGGCGCCTTCGCCCAGTCCTCGTTCCCGGACATCCCGGCGAACCACTGGGCCGGCGACGCCGTAGACCGTATCGCTGACCTTGGCATCGTCATCGGCTTCCCCGACGGGACGTTCCGCGGTAACGAGGCCTTCACCCGTTACCAGGCCGCCCTCGTGGTCAGCCGTCTCCTCGACGTCCTGAACGAGAACCTGGACGCCGCCATGGCCCTCACGCAGGCCGACATCGAGTCGCTGCGCAACGCCGTGCAGGAGATCGGTTCCGACGTCGCCGCCCAGGGCGTGCGCCTCTCCTCGGCCGAGTCCGCCATCGCGGGCCTCTCCGACGAGGTCGCCGCCAACACGGCCCGCCTCGACGAGCTCGAAGCTCGCCTGAGCGACGCCGGCGCGGGCGTCGACGAAGCGGTCCTCCGTGACCTCCAGAACCAGATCGCCTCGCAGCGCGTCGCCATCGACACCGCGCAGGCCCAGGCCGACGCCGCCGCCGCGCGCGCCGACGAGGCCTACAACCTGGCCAACCAGGCGGCCAACCAGGCTCGCCTGAACGCCGAGGAGCTCGCCGCGCTCAACCGCGTCGTCCAGCTGCTCAGCGACCGCGTCGACGCCCTTGAGTCGGCGGGCGCCGGTGCCGGCCCTGTCGTCTCCGGCGACAACGCCGCGCTGGCCGCTGCTATCGAGCGGAACCGCAGCGACATCGCCAACCTGCGCGAGTTCGTCATCCTCCTCCGGCGTGACCAGGTCGCCCTCCGCGACCGCGTCGCCGCCCTGGAGGCCAGCGACGCCGAGCAGAGCGCCGCGATCGCTTCCCTCGAGGAGCGCGTCACGGCCCTCGAGGAGAACCCGCTCGGGATCACCGGCAGCATCAGCCTGCACTACCAGGTCGGCCGCGTCGACGGCGTCGCGTTCGACGTCGACCGCGTGTACGGGCTGAACAACATGCGCAACATGGGCGCTTCGGTGTTCTCCACCGGTTCCGAGGACCTCAACGACGACGACGACGAAGTCGACGTCGGCGAGAAGGCTCAGGACCGCGTCGACATCGAGCACCAGACCGGCACCATCGACGCCACCCTCGACCTCGAGTTCCGTGGCTCGCTGTTCAACGGCGCCGGCAGCCCGAACGCGCTCAACTCCTTCGAGGCCGTGCTCTCGATCACGATCGAGAACATCGGCGACATCGACGGCGACGCCGACGCTCGCGACGAGATCGCGTTCGTGATCGACGAGTTCACGACCACCTTCTCGCCGATCGGCGGAGCCCCGCTGACCTTCCAGTTCGGCACCGATGTCGAGGCCGAGTTCACCGACTACGTGCTCGAGACCGAGGACCCCGGCTTCGTCGCCACCCTGGGCGGCGTCGGCTTCCTCGACTTCCTCGACCCGACGGTCACGATCGTCTACACGACGCCGGCTGACGACACCTACCTGCGCGGCGCCCGCCTCACGCTCAGCCCCTTCGAGGGCGTGACGCTCGGCGGCAGCTTCGCTCAGCAGGCCGCCAACGCCGGTGACAAGGACGACGTCCTCGGCGACAACGACACCCGCACGGTGTGGGGCGTCGACGGCGAAGTGTCCGTCAGCGTCTTCGACCTCGCCTTCGAGTGGGCCAACGGCACGGGCGGCGCCTCCGACGAGAGCGTCCTCTTCGCCACCCTCGACGTCGACGTCGCGGGCGCGGGCATCCCGATCCTCTCGTCGTTCGGGGCGAACTACCGCTCCATCAGCGACGCCTGGACGGCCGCCGGCAACGAGTACAACCTCGGTGCCGACGACGACGACTTCGAGTTCGCGGAAGACCAGACCGGTTTCGGCGTGAACGCCGGCCTGTCGCTGTTCATCCTCGACCTCGACGCGTACTTCGACAGCTTCGAGACCGCCGCCGGCGACACCTCCGTCGCCTACGGCGTCGACGCCTCGGCCGACCTGTTCGCCGGCTTCGCTCTCAGCGGCTGGTTCCACCAGGTCGCCGTCAACGGCGAGACCGTCGACAGCCAGCGCTACGCCGCCAACGCCGACGAGGTCCTCGTCGTCGGTCTGGACATGCGCCGCGACAACAACTTCGACACCGGCTTCGGCGTCGAGCTGAAGCACGACGGCTCGGCTGACAACGCGCTCATCAGCGGCCTGAACATCACCGCCGGTTACAAGATGACCGAAGCGGACTTCAGCCGCTCCGAGCTCTACGTCAACGCCGACTACACGCTCAACGTCTCGATCGTGAGCCTCACGCCGTACGTGGGCTACCGCATGGTCAACGACTCCGACACCATCCAGGTGCCGGCCGCCGTCGCCGACCAGGCCCTCACCGAGCTCAAGGTGGGCGCTGGCCTCACGACCGACCCGCTCAACGTGTTCCTCGCCCCGAGCCTGATGGGCGCGGTCAACTACCGCAACGCCGTGCACACTCCGTTCGCTGGTGGTCAGTACACCTCCACCGAGCTGCAGTGGAGCGTCGGCCTCGTGCTCAACGAGTTCATCTTCGACCACAGCACGCTGACGGCGAAGTACGGCTCGTGGACCGGCACGAACATCACGAACTCGGTCAGCGACGACACCGCGACGGACATCAGCGGTGGCGACCAGAACAACGGCGTCACCCAGAGCACCTCGGGCTACGAGATCATCTGGAACTACTGGGATCTCGAGCTCGCCTACGGTGTCTACGAGAACGGCGACGGCTCCTCGGCCCAGGCCTTCTCGATCGCCTACACCGTCGACCTGCAGTAAGGTCGCAGCGGCCTAGCGCCGCAACGGGCAAGAAGACCCCGCCCTTCTCGGGCGGGGTCTTCTCTTGGTGCGAGGAGGGCCGCGCCGCGACGCGGCCGCCTCGGGCTCAGGCGACGACGGTCAGGCCGCCGGGCTCGAGCTCGACCTCGTAGGCTTGCTCCCTGCCTGCCGACTCGCCGTCGGCGTGGCCGTAGCGCGGCGTCTGCCACGCGACGCGCAGCCGCCTCCCCCTATGCAGCCAAACGAGCGGGTGGGCGAGGTGCGTGCCCCTCATCACCCGCGGCAAGATCGCGAGCGTGCCGGCGAGCCCGAAGGCGCCGGCGACCACGACGTCTAGTAGGCCGTCGTCGGGGCGGGCCGCCGGGGAGAAGAGGTAGCTGCCGCCGGTGCGCGGGCCGTTCTGGGCTGCCACCAGCAGCGAGCGTCCCCGGTAGACGACCGCGTCATCGACGCTCACCACCACGCCGGCCGGCCGGGCGCGCCCGAGGCTGATCACGACCGCGTAGAGGTAGGCGGCCGGCCCCTTCAGGAACTGGGGGGCGCTGCCGAGCCGGTGGGCGACGTCCGCGTCGAAGCCGGTGCCGAACGCGTTCACGAACGGCGACCCGTTCACGTAGGCCAGGTCGACGTGACGCCACGAGCCGGCTGCGAGCCGGGCGACCGCGCCGGCGACGTCGCCGCGGACCAGCCCGAGCGCGTGCGCGAAGTCGTCCCCCGAGCCGACGGGCACGACGCCGAGAGCCCTGCGCGTGACGACGCGGCCGCCCTCCGCGCGCAGCAGCCCGGCCACGACCTCGTGGACCGTGCCGTCGCCGCCGGCGGCCACGACCGTGGCGCCCTCGGGGCTCGCCGCGGCCAGCGCGGTGGCGTGGCCAGGGCCGGTCGTGACGTGGAGCACGTGCTCGAGGCCGGCGGCGTCGAGCCGCCGCACGAGGTCGTCGAGGGCGGCCCGCGCCCGGCCGCGACCCGCGGCCGGGTTGAACACGACGTGATGCACGGAGGATTCTACCGTCGGCGGCGGCCGGGCGGCGCGACGTCCCGCGCGCGGGGCCGGCGTGTGGGGCGCGCCTTCCTCCCGCGGGGCCGGCGCGTCGGGTGTGCCGTCGGCGGCCGCTACACTGTCGCCATGCTGACCACTGTGGACCTGTTCGACCTGGCGCGCGTGCCCGCGGAGCTGCGCGGCCTGCTGGACGAGGAGCTGCCGTGGGGCGCGCTGGCGCGGCTGGACGCGTTCGGCGCCGAGCTGGTCGCCGCGCCCGGGGACGTGCACGCGACCGCCGTCGTCGAGGGGCCGCTGTACATGGCGCCGGGCGCGCGGGTGGGCCCCCACGCGTACCTCACGGGGCCCGTCTACCTCGCCCCGGGCGCCGAGGTCGGCCACGGCGCGCGCCTACGCGGGCCCGTCGTGCTGGGCCCGGGCGCGAAGGTGGGCCACGCCAGCGAGGTCAAGCGCTCGCTGCTCCTGGGCGGCGCGAAGGCGCCGCACTTCAACTACGTCGGCGACAGCGTCGTCGGCCACGACGTCAACCTCGGCGCCGGGGTGAAGGTGGCGAACTTCAAGGCGTTCGGCGGCGAGGTCAGCGTGGGCGGGGTCCGCACCGGCCTGCGCAAGTTCGGCGCGGCGATCGGCGACGGGGTGTCGATCGGCTGCAACGCCGTGCTCGCGCCGGGCACGCTCGTCGGCAAGCGGACGGTGATCTACCACGGCGCCACGGTCCGCGGCGTGGTGGCAGCAGGTACCGTCGTCAAGCTGAGGCAGGAGCAGGAGTCTGCGCCGCTCGAGGGCTGAGGCGACGGCGTGATCCCGCTGCGGGACGCGAACCCGGCGCACGCCAGGCCGTACCTGACCTGGGCGATCGCCCTGGTCAACGTCGGCGTGTTCCTCTACATGGCGAGCCTGGGCGACGTCTTCGCGCTGACGAGCTTCCTCCTCGACCACGCCTTCGTGCCCGCGGCGTTCCGCGAGGCGCCGGGTGACGCGCTCCCCACGCTGTTCACGAGCATGTTCCTCCACGGCGGTTGGGCGCACCTGCTGTCGAACATGGTGTTCCTCGTCGTCTTCGCCGACAACGTCGAGGACCGCTTCGGTCGCCTGAGGTTCCTGGTCTTCTACCTCGTGGGCGGGGCGTTCGCCACGCTCGCGCACGCCCTGTTCTCGCGCGAGTCCCTGGTGCCCCTCGTCGGCGCCTCGGGCGCGATCAGCGCCGTGCTCGGCGCGTACATCTCGCTCTTCCCGCGGCAGCAGGTGCTGACGTTCGTGCCGCCCCTGTTCGTGCCGTGGCTGGTCCTGTCGTTCCTGGCGCGGGTGCCGAGGTTCTTCCTGTTCTGGCTCCCCGCCTGGGTGTTCATCGGCTACTGGGCGCTGCTGCAGGTCCTCGAGGCCGGCGCCTCCCTCGGCATGTCGGTGCAGGAGGGCGGCGTGGCGTGGTGGGCGCACGTGGGCGGGTTCGCCTTCGGCCTCGCCTGGACCCGCCTGTTGGGGCCGAGGCGCCGGCGCTCCTAGGCCGGACGCGGCGGCGGGGGCTGCGGTGCCACGCCGGCGCGAGCGCGACGGTGAGTGGAGACGGGCGCGCGCCCGGCCCGCGAGGGCTCCGGGCGCGCGCCACTGCTCGGGTGGCCCTCAGCCCTGGGCCGGTTCGATGAGGCCGTAGTCGCCGTCGTGGCGGCGGTAGATGACGCTGATCAGGTCGGTGTCGACGTTGTGGAACACGAAGAACGTGTGCCCGAGCGCCTCCATCTGCAGCGCGGCGTCCTCGGGCGCCATCGGCCGCATGACGTGCCGCTTCACGCGCACGATGCGCGGGCCGTCGCCGAACACGTCGTCGGCCTCCTCGGCGTCGGCCGCGGCGGTCGCCTCGGAGTCGGGAGGCGTCGGGGCGGCCTCCTGGCGCTTGGCCAGCATCCGGCCCTTGAAGCGCTTGAGCTGGCGGTCGAGCTTGTCGACGACGAGGTCGATCGCCGCGTAGGTGTCCTGCGCGCTCTCCTCGGCGCGGATGATGCCGTTCGGCAGGTTCACCTGCACCTCGACGGTCGCCGGGTTGGCGGCGTCCTGCTTGGTGTCGTACGACATGACGACGCTGGCGTCGACGATCTGGTCGGAGAAGCGGTCCAGCTTGGCCAGCTTCTCCTCGGCGTAGCTGCGCATGGCGTCGGTGACGTCGAGGTTGCGGCCGACCAGCTTGTAGATGTTCATGGCGCTCCCTTCGGTCGCTCCCCCAGGGCGCGGCGCCCTGTGAGACGAGTCTACCACCGGCCGCCCGGGCCTCCGAAGGGACCGCAGGCCCTTACCGGCGGGTTGTCGGCTGTGCTAGACGACGTTCTTGGCACCGGTGGTAGAGTCGCCCCGGTGGCCCCGAGAGAGCGCAGCAGGACGGCGTACTACGGCTCGGGGGCGGCCCACGCGGACCCCGGAGGGGGCCGCGCCGGCTCGCCCGACAGGCGCCCGTCGCGCAACGGCAACGGCAAGGAGGCCGCGCGCCAGGAGCGCGACCTCAGGCGCTGTCCGGCCGGCGAGGGCATCGAGGTCCTGCAGGAGAAGTGGGTGCTCCACATCGTCCACGCCTTGCTCGACGGCCCCAAGGGCTTCAACGAGCTCGGCCGTGTCGTGGGCGGGTGCAACCCGACGACGCTCACGCAGCGCCTCTCCCGGCTCGAGGAGCTGGGCGTGCTGCACCGTGAGCCGGGGCTGGCCGGGGGCCGCTGCAGCTACTCCCTCACCGAGGCCGGTCTGGGCCTGGAGCGCGTGATCGCGGCGATCCGCAGCTGGGCGGCCGCACACCTGCGCGACGCCGCGCTCCGCAAGGACGCCTGAACCCCTAGAACGCTCCGGCCGCGCCCGACGTCGGCGCCGCGGCGTAAGGTCGCTGCCCTCCTGGGTCGGGCTCGCCCGCCGCGCTCAGTCGCGCTTGCGGCCGAAGATGCCGCGGCGCGCGCCGCGCCTGGCCTCCTCGAGCTCGGCGCGGAGGCCGTCGATCCTGTCCTGCATGGCCAGCAGCCGCTGCTTGAGCTTGGCGTTCTCGGCGCGCAGTCGCGCTACCTCCTCCTCGGGGTCGGGTCGCGTACGCGCGGGAGCGGCCTGGCCGTCACGGCTCCCGGCGGCCCGCCCGTGGTCGCCCGCGGTGGGGTGACCGTCCCGGCTCGCGGCCGGCGCGTCGGCGGTGCCCGCGGCCTGGGTGGCGCTGGCGTCGAGCTCGCGCAGCGATTCCTCGATGACGGAGGTGTCGTGCTTGACGCGGGCGTAGGTGCGTGCCTGCTTGGCGTCGGCGGCGAGGACGAGACGCGTGGCGCGCTCGCGCAGAGCCTTGTCGCCCAGCGGTTTGGGCACCAGGAGGTCGACGCCGGCGTCCTGGGCGGCCGCCCTGACCTCCTCGGGGACGCCGAGGCCCTCGCCGGGGTCGACGGTCACGATCACGGGCACGTGCTGCAGCCTGGCCACGAGCTTCAGGCGCCTGCACACCTCGATGCCGGACATGCCGGGCAGCTCGTTCGCCAGCACGACGAGGGCCGGGGTGTTCGTCCTGAGGAACTCGAGGGCCTGCTTGGCGCTCTCGACCGCCGCCAGCGTGCTCTCGCCGTCGGAGAGCAGCAGGTCGAGGAGCTGGCGCTGGCCGGCGTCGGGGTCGGCGATGAGGTACTGCCGCGAACTCATCGGGCCCGAGGGTAGCAGACGCGTCCGCCAGCGCGGGGGAACGCGTCACGGACGGTGTAGGGCGCTCCGCCCCGTCCGGCCCCGGTCGCGGCCGGCGCGGGGCGGGCCACGACCGTCAGGCCCCCTTCACCGGCAGGTTGGCGATCAGTACCATGCGCTCGCCCTGCTGCTCGACGCGCACGTCGTAGTCGCCGTCGGCGGCGGGGAAGTACTTCTTGATCACGGTGAGGAGCTCGCGCTTGAGCTCCTCGACGTTGCCGGGCGACAGCTTCGCCCGGTCGTAGGACAGCACCAGCTTCAGGCGTTCCTTGAGCTCGTCCTTGGACTTGCGACGCTTGAACAGGCCGAACATCAAGCGCCCCCGAAGAGGCGCCTGAGGCCCGCCAGGAAGCCGCCCTGCGGCTCGAAGCTGGGGTAGGGCACGTCCTCGCCCTTGAGGCGCCTGGCGATGTCGCGGAACGCGGTGCCGGCGCCGAGCTTCGAGGCGTCCTCGAGCGACGCCGGGTTGCCGATGTTCGTCGACACGATGATCTTCTCGTCCTCCGGCACGATGCCGATGAGCTTGACGCCGAGGATCTCGAGGACGTCCTCGACCTCGAGCATGTCCCCGCGCTTGACCATCTCGGGGCGCAGCCGGTTGATGATCAGCCTGACCTCGGGGATCTCGCGCGCCTCGAGGAGGCCGATGATGCGGTCGGCGTCGCGGACGCTCGAGACCTCCGGGTTCACGACGACGAGCGCGCCGGACGCGGCGCTGGCCGCGGTCTGGAAGCCCGACTCGATGCCGGCGGGGCTGTCGATGAGGACACGGTCGAAGCCCTCGTCCTCCAGCAGGGTGCGG
>Ga0123333_10000924_pt1 | contig 31221 bp, 24 predicted proteins | sample BioC12SIPDNA_3_FD_89957 | JGI IMG/M metagenome (GOLD analysis project Ga0123333, IMG submission 89957) | Anaerobic biogas reactor microbial communites from Washington, USA - Biogas_R2_B C12 SIP DNA | ecosystem: Engineered > Bioreactor > Anaerobic > Unclassified | place: Washington, USA... | reverse complement strand
GGCTCGACAAGTGGACGTGGGTCGGCGGGGCCACCGACTCGATCACGAACAAGGCCAAGTGGCACCACCCGGGCGAGGACGGGATCGGGTTCCCCGGCGCGCGCACCGAGCCGGCCGCCGCCGCCGACGACTACGTCTGCGTCCCCGACGACCGGCACCTCGTGATCCGCGACGGCCAGTCGATGCACATCCAGGTGCTCGACAACCAGGGGACGACCGAGATCATCCCGGGCGGCCGCCTCGACCTCGAGGGCAACGACACCGACCGGATCTCGTACTCGAACATCATGGTGCTCCAGGGGATGCTCGCCGGCCCCGGCACCCTGACCACCGTCGCCGGCGGCGAGCTCCACTGGCAGAAGACGATCAACGGCGGCACGTCGATGCGCAGCGACGAGGACCTGTCGCCCTCTGCGCCGCCGGCCAAGACCGTCATCGCCGAGGGCGGCACCCTGCGGGTGTCGCCGGGTGGCGTGCAGCTCGCGAACCTGCGCACGATCGTCAACCACGGCACCACCCAGGTCGTCGGCAACAGCGCATACATCGCGCTCGACGACGGCACCTCGTTCGTCAACCTCGGAACGTTCGACTTCCTCGGCGACGGCGACGTGCTCCAGGGCAGCTTCGCGTCGCCACGAGACCTGCCGCTCTTCCGCAACGAGGGCCAGGTCCGGAAGCTGAGCGGCGGGTCAGGGCAGAGCACGTTCGACGTCCCGTTCCAGCGCGTGGCACCCGGGTCGCAGTCGGTGACGGCGGGACGCCTCGGCATCTGGCACGACACGTCGATCACCGCGTCGGTCGCCCTCGGTGCCCGCTTCGGCACCGGCGCGTGCGGCGCCGGCGCCAACGCCACCTGCACCTCGCCGGTGCTGAACGGCACCCAGCCGCAGTTCGCCGAGGTGCAGCGCGCCACCGGCGCCGGCTCGCCCGCCACGGTGTCCATCGCCGAGGTGCCCGGTCTCGGTGAGCCGCTGACCAAGGGCGACCCGGTCGACCTGACCGCACCGGCGGCGAGCAACGCCAACCCCATGACGATCCGCCTCGGCATCGACTCCACGCTCACCGGCGGCCTCGCCGCGTCGGCGCTGAACGTCACCCACGACGGCGGGGCCAACCTGCCCGACTGTCCCGCGTCGCTGCCCATCGCCGGTGCGTGCGTCGACCGCGCCGCCAGCACCGGCGACGCCGGTGACGACGTGGTGATGGTGGTCAAGACGCCGAGCAACGGCCGCTGGCGCATCCGCTGACGACCGCCGGCCGACCGGTCGGGAGCCTCCGCCGATCCCGAACGGTCAGCCGGCGAGCACCTCGCGGGCCAGGGCGACCGCCTCGTCGCGCGACAGCAGGCTGCCCGCGCGGGCGGCCGCCGCGGCAGCGTCGCCGAGCGTTTCGGTCGCCGCCTCGTACCAGGCGAGCAGGTCGGGCGCCGGGGGGAACGCGCCGCCCTCGTCGTCGTCGTCGGGGGGCTCCTCGACCGCGGCGACCAGCCGGACCGCGGCGTCGGCATCGCCGCGCAGCGACGCGACCCCGGCGACCGCCCGGACGCACTGGGCCAGCTCGAACGGCTGGGCGAGGTCGGTGCAGTGCACCAGGGCCTCCCGGAGGTGACGGGCCGCGCCCTCGGCGTCGCGCCCCGCCAGCGCCACCCGGCCGAGGGTGAGGCGCAGGTCGCGTCGCGTCAGCCGCGAGTCGGCGCCGACCAGGCCGAGGCCCTCCTCGGCGAGGCGACCGGCCTGCTCGTGGTCCTCGGCCTCGAGGGCGATCTCGGCGAGCGTGTTGAGCGTGTCGGCGACCCGCTCGCGGTCGCCGCGCCGCCGGACGAGCTCCAGCCGCCGCTCGTGGGCCGCCCGCTCGCCGTCGAAGTCGCCGGCCATCGCCGCCGCGATCGCCGAGGCGGACAGGGCGAGCGCGTGCGGCTCGTACAGCTCGTGGGCCTCGGCCAGCGCCAGGGCCTCGTCGATCGCGACCGTCGCGGCCTCGCGATCGTCGGCGAAGAGGTGGCAGGACGCGAGGAAGCAGAGGGCGAGGGCGGTCGTCTCCGGATCGGCCGGCTCGGCGCCCGGCGCGGCCCCCCGTCGGGCCCGGTCGGACCCCTCGGTGAGCCGGGCCACCGCGTCGTCGAGGTCGTCCTGGTAGTAGGCGAGGATGCCGGCGGCGACCGCGGCCGGCGCCCGTTGATCGCCCTCGAGGCCGTCGTCGGCGAGGATCCGACCGAGCCAGCGGCGACCGTCGGCGAACAGGCCCCGTCCCACCCAGAACGGCCGCAGCGCCACCGCGAGGCGCGCCGCGTCGCCCAGTCGCCCCCGTTCGAGGAGGTGCTCCATCGCGCTGCGGTGGTTCGCCTCGTCGGCGCGCAGGAGGGCGAGCACCACCGCGGAGCCCGTCGAGTCGATGGCGGGACGGGCCGCCTCGGCCGCCCGGACGATCTCGGCGGCGTGGCGGTCACGCACCTCCCCCGCGTGCCCCGACGAGAGCAGCCGCTCGCGGGCGAAGTCGCGGACGGTCTGGAGCAGGCCGAACCGCAACGAGGCCCCGTCGGCGTCGAGCGGGCGCACCAGGCTGTTGTCGACCAGCACGCTCAGGCCGTCGAGCACGTCGACGTCACCGGCGAACGCGCACACCGCCTCGGCCGCCTCGACGGTGAACGACCCGGCGAACACGCTGAGCCGGTCGAGCAGGTCGCGGTCGGTCGGCTCCAGCAGGGCGTAGCTCCAGGCGAGCGTGGCCCGGAGCGTGCGCTGCCGGTCGGGCAGGTCGCGGCCGCCGCCCACGAGGAGGCCGAGCGTGTCGTCGAGCCGCGCCAGGAGGTCGCGAGGGGCGAGCACCTTCGCGCGGGCCGCCGCCAGCTCCAGTGCCAGGGGCAGACCGTCGACGCGTGCGCAGATCGCGGCCACCGCGGCGCGGTCGTCGTCCGACGACGCGTAGCCGGGCACCCGCGCGAGGCTGCGCTCCAGGAACAGGGCCACCGCGTCGTCGTCGACCGGCAGCGGACCGACGACGTACTCCTGCTCACCGGCGACCCTGAGCGCCACGCGGCTCGTCGCCAGGACGGTCAGGCCCGGGGCCGCCGCGAGGAGCGCGGCCACGTCGCCCGCGGCGTCCTGTAGCTGCTCGAGGTTGTCGAGCACGACGAGGGTCGGCTCGTCACCGATCCGGGCGGCGACGGCGGCGGTCCAGTCGCCGTCGGCCGGCTCGGCGACGCCCAGCGCGCCACCGGCGAGGGGCAGGACCCGCTCGGGGTCGTCGACGGCGGTGAGCGGGACGAACACGACGCCCCCGGGGAAGTCGTCGACCACCACCGGGCCCACCTCCATCGCGAGGCGGGTCTTGCCGACGCCCCCCGGGCCGGTGAGGGTCACCATCCGGACGTCGGCGTCGCGTAGCGAGCCCGACACGTCGTCGACCTCGCGGGCCCGACCGACGATCGGCGACGGGGGCACCGGCAGGTCGGGCCGGGACCGGGCGCGGGGCGCGGCGGTGGCGGCTTCCGGGGCGGCGGCCAGGTCGGGGTCCTGGACGAGGATGCGGCTCTCGAGGTCGCGCAGTGCCGGGCCGGGATCGATCCCGAGCTCGTCGACGAGCGTGTCACGGGCCCGGCCGTAGGTGCGCAGGGCCTCGGCCTGCCGTCCGCTGCGGTACTGGGCGAGCATCAGCAGGCCCCACCGCCGCTCGCGCAGGGGCGCCTCCTCGACCATCCGCTCGAGGGTGGCCACCGCGTCGACGTGGCCCCCGCACGCGATCTCGGCTTCGGCTCGGTCCTCGGCGGCGTCGGCGCGCTCCTCGGCGAGACGGGCCACCACCGGTCCGGCGAAGGGCTCGAACGCGAGGTCGGCCAGCGGCTCGCCCCGCCAGAGGGCGTCGGCGTCGGCCAGGCGGGCCCGGGCCTCGCCGTGGCGACCGCCCGCCCGCGCCTCGCGGGCCTCGGCGACGAGGGACGCGTGGCGGACGGCGTCGACGCGGTCGGGATCGACGTCCAGGAGGTAGCCCGGCGACCGCGCCACCAGCACCGAGTCGCCGCCACCGGCGGGGGCGAGGGCCTTGCGGAGGTTCGACACGTAGACCTGGAGGCTCCGGCGCGCACCGTCGGGAGCCTCCTCGCCCCACACCCCCTCGATCAGGCGGTCGACGCTCACGACCCGCCCGACGTCGACGGCGAGCAGGGCGAGCACCGACCGCTGCTTCGGGCCCCCGATCGCCACGGGCTCGCCGTCGAGGACCGCCTCGAACGGTCCCAGGACCCTCAACTCGAGCACCCGCGTCCCCCTCCCGTCGCGGGACCGACCCTACCCGGCTCCACCGAACGCGGTCCGCGGCCGGGGAGGCCCACCCCGCGAGGGCCCGCGCCAGCGGTGGGATCGACGGCTACCGTCACCTGCATGTCGGCCTCGACGCGGCGGCGCCTGATGCTCGCGCTCCGCATCGTGGTGAGCGCCGGGATGCTCTGGTTCCTGCTCACCAAGATCGAGTCCCAGGGCGCCGTGCTCCCCGAGTGGACCACCAGCACCGCCCTCTGGCTCGCCGGGGCGATGGCGCTCACCCTGCTCAGCATCGTGCTGTCGGCGTGGCGGTGGCAGACCGTGCTCCACGCCATGGGCCGACCGGCGCCGTTGCGGCGGCTGCTGTCGCACTACCTCGCCGGCCAGTTCGTGGCGAACGTGCTGCCGACGACGATCGGCGGCGACGTGCTGAGGGTGTCGCGGCTCGCCCGGGACAACGGGCGGGTGCCCGACAGCTTCGCGTCGGTGGTGCTCGAGCGGCTGACCGGCTGGCTGGTGCTGCCGCTCATCACGTTCCTGGGCCTGGCGCTCAACCCGCCCCTCCAGGACCTGGGGCGGGCGACGCAGATCGCCTTCAGCCTCGCCTGCGGCACCCTCGTCGCGCTGGTGCTGCTGCTCGTCGCCGTGGCCGCCCACCGCTGGGGAGACATCGACGCCGACAAGGGCTGGCGCCGCTTCCTCGCCGCCGTCACGCTCGGCCTCGACCGCCTGCGGGCCCAGCCCCGGCAGGCGTTCTCGGTGATCGCGGTCGGGTTCGCGTACCAGCTCACGCTGATCGCGGCCGCGGTCATGGCCGCCCGCGCGCTCGGCATCCCGGCCGCCGGACCGACCGCGCTGCTCGCCTTCTTCCCCGCGGTGGCGATCGCCCAGGTGCTCCCGATCAGCATCTCGGGGCTCGGGGTCCGCGAGGGCCTGTTCGCGCTGTTCCTCCGGCCGCTGGGGGTACCCACCGCCCAGGCGGTCGCGCTCGGCATCCTGCTGTACGTGCTCAACCTGCTCGTCAGCCTCCTCGGCGCCCCCGCCTTCGCGGTCGGCGGCCGCTCCCGCGACGACGATCCCGCCGCGGAGGAGGCCGTGCACGCGTGAGCGGCGTCGCCACCGAGGACGAACCGACCGGCGACGACGCGGTCGAGCCGGCGTACGCCACCGCCACCGCCCCGCGCCTGCGGTGGTGGCGCGAGTGCATCTACGTCCTCGTCTTCTACGCCGTCTACTCCTGGATCCGGAACCAGTTCGGCTCGGCGGGCGTCGGGGCGCGGGAGATCGCGTTCGAGCACGCCCTCGACGTGATCCGGGTGCAGGAGGCGATGGGCCTGTGGTTCGAGCCCGCCCTCCAGCGCTGGTACCTGTCGCTCCCGGCCCACGGCCTGATCCGGCTGTGGAACATCTACTACGGCACCGCCCACTTCATCGTCACCGCCGCGGCCCTGATCTGGCTGTACCGGGCCCAGCGCGACCGCTACCCGGTCTGGCGCACCACCCTCGCCGTCATGACCGCCCTCGCCCTGGTCGGCTTCGCGTCGTACTCGCTGATGCCGCCGCGCCTACTGGCCGACACGTCGAAGTTCGGCGCGTGCTACCAGCAGGAGCCCGACTGCAAGGGCTTCGACTTCGTCGACACGCTCGCCGTCCACGGTGGGTGGCTGTCGTTCCAGGACGACGAGGTCGCCGAGGTGTCCAACCAGTACGCGGCGATGCCGAGCATGCACACCGGTTGGTCGACCTGGAGCGCGTGCGTGCTGTGGGGCCTGGTGCGGCGCCGGTGGGTGCGCGCCCTGGTCGCGCTGTACCCGGCGGTCACGGTGTTCTGCATCCTCGTGACCGCCAACCACTACTGGCTCGACGCGGTCGGTGGCCTGGTCGCGTTCGCGGTCGGGTACGGCGTGGCGCGCCTGGTCACCGACGGCAACGAACGCCGTCTCCGCCGCGTCGAGGCGTCGGGCGCGACCGCCTGACCAGGGCGGCAGCCCCGCCTTGAGCGGCTTCCAACCCTGCCTTGAGCGGTCCGTCGGATCGTGGCGTCGTGCCCCACCGGGCACGAACCACCGATCCGAAGGGACCCACCATGAGCACCATCCACCCCCCGTCCGGCCCGATCCCCACCTCGCCGTGGCGGGCGAGGCCGCGCACCGCCCCGCCGGTCGTCCCACCGCCCGTTCCACCGATCCCGCCCGTCGAACCGCCCACCGCGTGGGCGCCACCCCCGTCGGCCCCGTTGCCGCCGCCCACCCCGGTGCCGCCGGCCGCCCCGCGCCGCGGTTCCCGCTTGCTGGTCGCCCTGATCGTCGTCACCGCCCTGGTCGCCGTCGGGGTGATCGCCGTGTCGGCGACCGCGATCCGCTCCCAGCGTCGCGACGCCGCCGACCGGGAAGCGCTCGCCGCCGCCCTCGCCGACGGCGACCTGGCCGCGGTCGAGGGGCTGGTCGCGTCGCGGCCGGGCCTGTTCGACACCGACGACCGCCTCGATGCCGGGACCGACGACGAGGTCGAGCTGAACGCCCGCGGCTACGGCATCGTCGCCGTCGACCTCGACGGCGACCGCGAGTACGTGCTCGGCCTGGACGACGACGTCGAGGCGATCCTCGTCACCCCGGACGGCTCGGCCGAGCGGGCCCGGAGCGGGCTCTTCGTCACCGACGACGGCGAGCACCGGCTCGCCCTGGTCGGCGAGCCCGACACCGCCGTCGAGCTCGCGCTGCACGGCGTCGCCGAGCGCGAGCTCGACGTCTACGGCGACCCGGTGGAGGGCGAGATCACCTTCCCGGGCGAGGTGGTCGACCACCCGTTCACCGTCTCGGCCGGGCAGCACTACATCGTCGAGGCGCCCGACGGCCACGGCCTCGAGTCGAGCCTGACCGACCTCGACGGCAACGTGGTCGAGACCTACGTCGACGACTACGGCGACACCCGGTTCGTCGCCGAGGAGACGGCCGACCTCCGGCTGCGGATCGAGGCGACGACCTCCGACGCCGTCGGCCCCTACGAGGCGCACGTCTGGGAGGTCGCCTGGTACAGCGCCTCCTACGGCGACGAGGGTGACGCCGCCTTCCTCGACCTGGCCGTCGAGCCCGGGGTCATCCGGCCGCAGTGGGACCCGGCCCGTAGGTCGCTGTCGTTCTGCGTCTGGGTCCGGGAAGACATCGAGCTGGAGCTCACGGTGCAGGGCGACAACCCCGCCCGCGGCTGGGAGCTGTTCTCCTACGACGAGGCCGGCGAGCAGGACGACTTCGTGCACCACCCGGACATCCTCCGCTCCACGCTCCGGTTCAGCCGGACCGGTGCCGACTTCACCAAGTGCTTCGACCTCGTCCCCGACGAGTTCGGCAGCGGGTCGGCGTCGGTGACGCTCAGCGGCAACCCCGTCTGAGCCTTCGCTCGACGCAGAGCCCCACCCCCACCCCCGGCCCCGGCCGGGCCGGCCGCACCCCTCACCGGCGGTGCGGCCGGCCCGCGCCCGGGGTGGGGAGCGTCCCGGACGCCCTCAGCCGTCGGATCGACGCCGGGTCGCGCGCGGCGCCGCCCACCGCACCGGGGGTCCGTGGAAGCCGCAGCGGGCGAGGACGTGGTGCGCGACCGGCGACGGGCGGGGCCACAGCGACAGGCGGACCTCGGCCTCGTCGACGGTGGCGGGCTCCAGACGCAGCCAGGCGACGGGCGCGGAGAGCGTCGCCCGCTCCCCCGCCGCGGTCACCACCTCCTCCAGCGCGGCCCGGCCCTCGGCGCCGAGGTACTGGGCGACGATCGAGTGGACGACGACGGTCGCGACCCCCTCGACGGGTTCGGCGAGCCGATCGCGGAGCCACCCGGTCGCCTCGGCCCGGTCGATGCGGACGGGCACGTCGGCCGCGACCCGGAGGGCTCCCTCGAGCCGCTCGCGGCGGTGGGGCTGGTCGGGCCAGAGGCACGCCCGGAGCCGCAGCCGGCCCTCGGGGGTGCGCGGGTCGACCGGGTCGAGGTCGCAGCCCGCCCGCTCGGCGACGCGGAGCGGGGCGTCGAGGCGGGGCTCGGCGTCGGTCCACGGGCGGACGAAGCGGACCGGCGCCCCGGCCGGTCCGAACCGCCCGGTCCGCCCCTCGTAGCGGAACCGGTCGAAGCGCAGGTTCAGCCCGGCACTGGCCCCGATCTCCAGCACCCGCAGCGGCAGACCGGTCCCCGAGACCACCAGGTAGCCGCCGAGGAGGGCGGCGCTGCGGCCCGCCTCGTTGGTCTGGATCGGGCGCCCGGTCCGCTCCCGCACCCGGTCGAGGTGGGCGGCGACGGTGGCCACGAACGCGTCTCCCACCGCCGCGCCCGGCCGCCCGCCGGCCGACGGGTAGTGGCCGGCCAGGTCGTCGGCCTCGCCGGAGAGCACCAGCTCGTGCACCGCGGCGAGGAACCGCAGCACGACCGCGGCGGCCGTCGGTTCATCCGCGTACGGGGCGAGCGCGGCGCCGCACGGTCCGCCCGCCTCGACGTCCGCGAGCACGGCTCCGAGGACCTCGTCGTAGAGCGCGGAGCCACCGATGCGACACCCCCGCTGCTGGGCGAGCAGCAACGCCGACAGGTCCGACCCCACGCCGCGATCATGGCAAGCCGGGCCCGCCCCGACCGATGCGGAGCGGTGGCGATAGCTTGGACCCAATGCTCCTCGACCGGATCCACTGCCCGGCGGACCTCCGGCGTCTCGACCACGAGCAGCTCGACGAGCTGGCCGCCGAGATCCGCGAGTTCATCGTCGACGCCGTCTCGACGATCGGCCACGGCCACCTGGGCTCCAACCTCGGCGCCGTCGAGCTGACCCTGGCGATCCACCGCGTCTTCGACTCGCCCCGCGACATCATCCTCTGGGACACCGGCCACCAGGCCTACGTCCACAAGCTCGTCACCGGGCGGCGCCGCGACTTCGCCACGCTGCGCTGCGAGGGAGGCCTGTCGGGCTACCCGAGCCGGGCGGAGTCCGACCACGACTGGGTCGAGAACAGCCACGCCTCGACGATCATCAGCTACGCCCACGGCCTGGCGGTCGCCGAGGAGTCCGAGGTCGGCGAGGGCCGACGCATCGTCGCGGTCATCGGCGACGGCTCGATGACCGGCGGCATGGCCTACGAGGCGCTGAACAACCTCGGCGTGTCGGGCAAGAAGGCGATCATCATCCTCAACGACAACGGGCGGTCGTACGCGCCGACGATCAGCCGCATGGCCGAGACGGTGTCGCGGCTGCGGGTCGACCCCCGCTACGTGCGTCAGCGGGCCAAGGTCGAGAGCGGGCTGCGCAAGGTGCCCGTCGTGGGCGACCACCTCGCCTGGGGCATGGTCGGCGCCCTCGCCGGTGTGCGCGAGATGCTCGAACCGCCCGCGTTCTTCGAGGCGCTCGGGGTGAAGTACACCGGCCCGATCGACGGGCACGACATCGCGGGGCTCGAGACCGCGCTGCGCCACGCCGCCCACCTCGACGAGCCGATCGTCGTGCACGTCCTCACCGAGAAGGGCAAGGGCCACCCGCCGGCCGAGAACGACCCGATCAAGCGGATGCACGACATCGGCGCGCCGAAGCCCGGCTCCTACACCGCCGCGTTCACCGAGGCGCTGATCAAGGAGGCCGAGAACCGGCCCGAGCTGGTCGCCATCACCGCCGCCATGCCCGACTCGACCGGCCTGCTGCCGTTCGCCGAGCGCTTCCCGGGGCGGATGATCGACGTCGGCATCGCCGAGCAGCACGCGGTCGCGTCCGCCGCGGGCATGGCGATGGGGGGCCTGCGGCCGGTCGTCGCCCTCTACTCGACCTTCCTCAGCCGCGCCTTCGACCAGGCCAACCTCGACGTCGGGCTCCACGGCCAGCCGGTGGTGTTCTGCCTCGACCGGGCCGGCATCACCGGCGACGACGGCCCGTCGCACCACGGCGTGCTCGACATGGTCCTGCTGTCCAAGGTGCCGGGCATGACGATCCTCACCCCGTCGTCGTACCAGGAGCTCCAGCAGATGCTCCACGACGCGCTCGAGATCACCGACGGGCCCGTAGCCCTCCGCTGGCCCAAGACCGCCTGCCCGCAGGTCCCCGACGACCAGGTCGGTCGGGGCCTGGCCGGCCGACGGGTCCGCGCCGGCACCGACGTGTGCCTCGTCGGCGTCGGCAAGATGCTCGCCGCCTGCACCGAGGCGGCCGAGGCGCTCGAGGCCGAGGGCGTGTCGTGCACGGTGTGGGACCCCCGCGTCGCCCACCCGCTGCCCGACGAGGTCGTCGCCGACGCCGCCGAGCACCCACTCGTCGTGTCGGTCGAGGACGGCTACCGCGACGGCGGCATCGGCTCGCACCTCGCCGACCGGATCGCCGAGGCCACCGCGTCCCGCCCCGCGGCCGAGCGTCCCCTCGTCAAGGTGCTGGGGGTTCCCACCGAGTACCTCGCCCACGGCAAGGCCGACGCCATCCTCGCCCACCTGGGCCTCGACGCCGCCGGCATCGCCGCCACCGTGCGCGACGCGCTCGCCTGAGCGGAACAACTCGGGCGGCAGGGGCGTTCGGTCCCTCGTGCCCCCGTACTCGAGCGTGACCGCCACCGAGCCCGATCCCCGCCGGTGGTGGGTCCTCGGCGTCCTCTGCGTCAACCTGGTGCTGATCGTCGCCGCGGTGTCGTCGGCCAACGTCGCCCTGCCGACCCTCGCCCGCCCCGACACGCTCAACGCGTCGCAGACCGGGCTCCAGTGGATCGTCGACGCCTACGCCCTCGTGTTCGCCGGGCTGCTGCTGCCCGCGGGGGCGATCGGCGACCGCTTCGGCCGCAAGGGCGCCCTCCAGGTCGGCCTCCTGATCTTCATCGGCGGCTCGCTCGCCGCCGCCTTCGCCGGCGGCACCGGTCAGCTCATCGCGGCCCGGGCGGTGGCCGGCGCGGGCGCCGCCCTGATCATGCCGACGACGCTGTCGATCCTGAGCAACGTCTTCCCGCCGCACGAACGGGCCCGCGCCATCGCCATCTGGGCCGGGTTCGCCGGGGCGGGTGGCGCGATCGGCCCGCTGGTCGGAGGCTTCACCCTCACCCACTTCTGGTGGGGTTCGGTGTTCCTGATCAACGTCATCATCGGGACCGTCGCCCTGGCCGTCGGGGCGGTCATCGTCCCGACCTCGCGCGACCACGAGCGCTCGCCCCTCGACCCGCTCGGCTCGCTACTGTCGATGCTCGGCTTCGGGTCGCTGCTCTTCGCCGTGATCGAGGCGCCCGAGCGGGGCTGGACCGACGGCGTCGTGGTCCTGACCGCGGTCGCCGGCGTCGCCCTGCTGGGCGGCTTCGTCGGTTGGGAGCGGGCGTCGCGGTCGCCGATGCTCGACCTGTCGCTGTTCCGGGTGCGGCGCTTCTCGACCGGCGTGATCACCATCACCATGGCGTTCTTCTCGATGTTCGGGATGTTCTTCATCGCCACGCAGTACTTCCAGTACGTGCGGGGCGACAGCGCCCTGGTCGCCGGGGTCTCGATGCTGCCCAACGCGCTCGGCATGCTGTTCTGGGCGCCGCGCAGCCAGCGGATCGTCGCCCGCATCGGACCCCGCCGCACGATCGCCGGCGGCCTGCTGCTGCACGCCACCGGGTTCCTGCTCCTGTCGTTCGCGTCGGCCGACACGCCGTACCTGCTCGCCGGGCTGGCGCTGGCCGTGATCGGCACCGGCTCGGGCCTGGCGATGGCCCCGACCACGGCGATGATCATGTCGGCGGTCCCGATGAACCGGGCCGGCATGGGCTCCGCGGTCAACGACACCGCCCGCGAGGTCGGCGGCGCCACCGGCATCGCCGTGCTCGGCAGCATTCTCGCCACGCGCTACCGGGCCGGTCTCGGCGACGCGCTCGCGTCCGTGCCGAGCGGGTTGCAGGCCCTCGTCGAGCGGGGCGTGGGCCAGGCGTTGCGGGTGGCCGAGACGCTGGGCGGCCCCGAGGGCGCGGCGCTCGACGAGGCCGCTCGGGGCGCCTTCACCTCGGCGATGGCCGTCACCCTCCGCCTCGCCGCCCTGACCGCGGTGGCCGCCGCCCTCGTCGTCCACCGCCTGCTGCGGGGCCCCGCCGGGGAGGCCGAGTCGGCTCAGGCGGGCGTGACGATCGAGGTCTGATCCGGGTACGGGAGCGTGGGCGTGAGCCCGCGGTAGGCCTGCGCCCGCACCGGCGCGGCGTCGATGGCCTCCTGGTAGCGACGGCGGCGGGTGTTGTCGAACACGACGATGCCGTCGGCCGCGAGGTGGTCGAGGGCGGCGAGGAGGCAGGCCTCCCGGGCCCGACCGTCGACGACGATCAGGTCGTAGGTGCCGCCGATCTCGTGGATGCGCTCGACGTAGGGCGCGAAGTCGAGGCCGCCGTGGCCCTCCTTGGCCGAGGGCACCTTCGGTTCGTCCGACTCGACCGCCTCGACGATCTCGACCGTCGCGTTGGCGGTGCCGGCCAGGTTGGCCTGCATCATCTCGCCGAAGCCGCGGTGGTGCTCGACCGAGTGCACCGACTCGACCCGCTTGGCCAGCCAGATCGTGCTCGCCCCCGATCCCCACTCGAAGGCGCGGACGCCGTCGCGGTCGGCCAGCCAGGCCTCGACGTGGTCGATGGCGTCGTAGGTCCACCACGGGACGTCGAGCTCGGAGATGCCGATCGAGTCGTGGGCGCGGGTGAGGCTGTAGGCCCAGTGCTTCAGGCGGGAGTCCCGCGGCGGGGGGTCCTCCGGCAGCAGCCGGACCCGGGTGAGCACCTTCCCGACACCCCTCGCCCCCGACGCGTAGGCCCGCTTGGCCGTCGCCAGCGCACTGGACTTCATGGGGCTCCTCCACATCGGGATCGGGGTCCGGCCACCATCGGCGTGCGACCGCTCCCGGCACGGTAGGGGACGCGGCCCACCGCGCCCCTCCTCCCGAGGCCACCCGTCCTCCCCTTCTGCGCGCCCACCGGCCGCTCTGTTCTACGCGCCCACCGGGACACCCGTGTCCCCCTCAGCGCGCAGAACCGCATCGGGCCCCGGGCCCACCTAGGTTGCGGCCGATGAGCGACACCCTCTCCCTCCAGGGCCGGACCGCGCTGGTCACCGGCTCGTCCCGCGGCCTCGGCGCCGCCACCGCCCGGCGCCTCGCCCGCGCCGGCTGCGACGTGGTGATCACCTACCGTCGCAAGGACCGCGAGGCGGCCGCCGTCGCCGAGGCGGTCGAGGCCACCGGGCGTCGGGCGTGGGTGCACCGCTGCGACATGAGCCGGATCGACCACATCGACGCGCTCATGGACGCGGTCGAGGACCCGGCGACCGGGCCCGGCCGCCTCGACGTGGTCGTCGCCAACGCCGCCGCCACCAGCTTCCGACCCCTGATGGACGCCCAGCCCCGCCACGTCGAGCGCACCTTCGCCATCTCGGTCACCGGCTTCCTGCGCCTGGTGCAGCGGGCGGTCCCCCTGATGGAGGCGGGCGGCGGCGGCCGGATCGTGGCGGTCTCGGGCGCCGACACGGTCACGTGGATCCCCGCCCACGGCATCCTCGCCGCGGCCAAGGCGGCGCTCGAGTCGATGGTCGCCTACCTGGCGTGCGAGCTGGGCGAGCGGGGCATCACCGTCGTGGGCGTCAACCCGGGGTGGATCGACGGCGACAGCCTCCAGCTGATGCTCGGCCCGTTCTACGAGGCGGCGGCCGACGTCGAGCGCCGCACGCACCCGATGCGCTCGACGATGAGCCCCGACGACGTGGCCGAGACCGTCGCCCTGCTCTGCACCGACGCCGCCCGGCTGACGAGCGGATCGATCGTCCGGGCCGACGGCGCGGGCGTGTTCGCCTTCTGCGGCCGGTTCATCCAGCTCGCCGCCGAGCAGGCGATGGCCGCCGGCGCGGTCGATCCCGGCGACGGCGACGCCCCGAGCGTCGTCGGCCCCACGTGATCCCGCTGAAGTTTCAATCCTGGTCCCCGGTATCGGTGGATGAGGATTGAGATTTCGGCGGCTACCCGGTTTCGGCGGCTACGAGTACGGGTCGGAGGTGTAGAAGGGGTTCTCGCCCGCGCCGTGGTCGGTCTCGTCGACGACCTCGGTGATCTCGGGGACGCGGGCGAGGATGGCGGCCTGGATGCCGTCGCGGAGCGTCATGGCGCTGATGGCGCAGCCCTGGCAGCCGCCGCCCATCGTGATGTGGGCGGCGGAGCCCTCGACCTTGACGAGCGCGGCGCTGCCGCCGTGGCTGGCGAGCGCCGGGTTGATGTGGCCGTCGAGCAGCTGGACGACCCGCTCCTCGACCGTGCCGGTCAGCTCGATCTCGCCGTCCATGCCCAGCGGATCGGGCCGGTTCGGATTGCGGAGCACGAGTCCGCCCTGGCCCTCGCGGGACGGCACGTCGAGGGTCGCCCCCCGCAGCCGGTCGATGCTCCCCGCGGGGATCCACACCGTCAGGCCCTCCTGCACGGTGACCGAGTCGTCGGCGTCGGCCTTGGCCACCGGCTCGAAGCTGAGGTCGTAGGTGAAGTCGGCGCCGCGGACCCCGGTGATCTCGACCCGGAGGGCGAGGGCGTCGGCGTCGTCCTCCGCGTCGCGCAGGTCGGTGACCGCCGCCAGGGCGGTCTCGGTGAGGCGCAGCACGAGTTCGGTGTCGGGGGCGGCGTCGGCGGTCTCCATCGTCGGACCAGGCTACCGACCGGGGCCGCTCACCCCTCGGCCGAGGCCCGGAGCAGGGCGACGTACTCCTCTGGGAAGACCACCGGCTCGCGCGGGTGCTGGAGATACCCGACCCACATCTCGTCGGCCGAGACGAGGACGAGCATCGTCCCGTACCCGTCCTGGGTGTCGGCGACGAACAGCTCGCCCCGGCCGATCCGGCGTACCTCCCGGGGTACCTCACCGGTCGTGCAGCGCCGCACCGACGACGCGTAGCGCTCGGCGTAGGCGGACGCGTCCGTCGGCTCCTCGAACCGGTAGGCCGCCACCAGCAGGGTCGCGTCGGCGGCGTCGCGGTACCGGCCGACCGCCTGGCCCTCGGGCCGGGCCGGGGCGTCAACCCCGTCGCAGAGCACGTCGAGGAAGGGACGGTCCTCCCGGACGATCGAGCGGTCGAACCCGGGCACCTCGGGCAGGCGCCGCAACAGGTCGCCGTCGTACCCGACGCCGTCACCGGTCGGAACCGGCTCGGTCGTCGTTGAGGTCGAGGAGGTCGTCGTCGATGTGGAGCTCGACGTGGCCGTGGACCCGGCCGAGGACGACGCGGTCGTCCGACCCGCGTCGCCCGTGTCACCGCCACCGTCGCCGGTGCACGCGCCGAGGCCCGCCACCGCCACGGCGACAACCGCCAGCACCCGGCGCGGCCTCCGCATCATCGGTCCAGCTTGCCCGCTGCATCCAAAACCCGCCCGGTCGGCCGGTGTCGGCCGGGACGGCGCCCGCGGCCGTCAGCCCGACAGTTGGGCGCGCAGCTCGTCGACGGACAGCGCCTGGGCCTCGGCGGCCGCCGGGTTCCGTCGGGGGATCTGACGGATCTCCGTGCCGTCGGCATCGAGGAGGAAGAAGGCACTCGACGAATTGATGGTGTGAGCGCCCTCGATCGACTCCTCCGGGACGAGCGCGACGATGACGCGGTCGCCGACCCGGACCTCGGCGTCCAGATACACCAAGAGGTACCGCGCCCGGTCGTCCTCGGTGTAGAGGTTGGCGTCGTAGATCTCGATCGCGGCGCCCTCGCCCACATCGCCTCGGAGGACGTCGATGACGGTGAGGGTCAACAGCCGTTGCTCGATGCGTTGGTTGGGATCGGCCTGGGACTGGTGGCCGCCGGTCAGGCGGGTGCCGTCGACCGTGCCTTCGACGATGAGCTCCGACTCCCGCCGGAGCTCGTCGAGGGATGTGAAGGCCCATTCCTCGGTGCCTTCCACCAACCCGACCTCGATTCCGTCCGATCCATCGGTCGTCTCGACGGGCGGAGAGCTGGGGGTCGGGTCCGCTCCGGTCCCGGTCCGCGAGGGTTGGGAGCAGGCTCCGACGGCGAGCAGGGCGCACACGAGCAGGATCGAAGTGCCCCGCCGGCTCAAGAACGAATCGCGCGGAGGCTGGGACCGCTTCAGGATCGTGAGGTTCTTCATGTCAGTAGTCCACGTTGATGTGGTCAGCACCGTGGGTGCCGAGGAAGGGCTCCCGGCATCCGCGCACCGTGGCGGTCACGCCCACGCCGCCTGCGGCATCACCGCCGAGCGGCCGCGACCGACCGACTCGGGTCAGTCGTAGTACTCGGCGCCGACGTGGGTGATCGGGTCGTCGCCGCGGAGGTGGCGCAGCGTGTTCTTCAGCTTCTTGAGCTGGATGAAGATGTCGTGCTCGGGGTACAGCCCGGGCTGCGCCGGCTGGGGGCTCTTCCAGTAGAAGCTCAGCCACTCCTGCACGCCGGCGAGCCCGGCGCGCTGGGCGAGGTCGAGGAACAGGGCGAGGTCGAGCACCAGGGGGGCGGCGAGGATCGAGTCCCGGCACAGGAAGTCGACCTTGATCTGCATCTTGTAGCCGAGCCACCCGAAGATGTCGATGTTGTCCCAGCCCTCCTTGTTGTCGCCGCGGGGCGGGTAGTAGTTGATCCGCACGACGTGGTGGATGTCGCCGTAGAGCTCGGGGTTGCGCTCGGGCTCGAAGATCGTGTCGAGCACGCCGAGCTTCGACACCTCCTTGGCCTTGAAGGAGTCCGGATCGTCGAGGATCTCGCCGTCGCGGTTGCCGAGGATGTTGGTGGAGTACCAGCCGTCGACGCCGAGCAGCCGCGCCTTGAGGCCGGGGGCGAGGATCGTCTTCATCAGGGTCTGACCGGTCTTGAAGTCCTTGCCGGTCACCGGCACGCGGTTCGCGCGGGCCAACTCGAGGAGGGCGGGCGTGTCGAGGTTGAGGTTCGGGGCGCCGTTGGCGACCGGGATGCCCTGCTTCAGCAGCGCGTAGGCGTAGATCTGGCTCGGTGCGATGTCGGGGTGGGAGTCGCGCAGCCCCTGCTCGAAGGCCTCGAGCGACGCGTGGACGTCGCCGGGCTCCTTGTAGACCTCGGTCGAGCCGCACCAGACGGCTACGAGCCGGTCGCAGCCGTTCTCCTCGCTGAAGCGGCGGATGTCGTCGGTCAGCGCCTCGGCCTGTTCCCACTTCGAGGCCAGGTCCTTCACGTGGTCGCCGTGGAGGTTGCGCACGTAGGCCTGCTCGAACACCGCGGGCATCGGCCGGATGGCGCGCAGCTCCTCGCCGAGCTGCTCGAGCAGGTGCCCGTCGAGGACGCCCGCACGCTGGGCGGCGACGTAGGCGTCGTCAGGGAACACGTCCCAGCCGCCGAAGACGAGGTCGTCGAGGTCGGCCAGCGGCACGTAGTCCCTGATGAGGGGCACGTTGTCGTCCGAGCGCGGGCCGATGCGGATCGTGCCCATCTGGGTGAGCGAGCCGATCGGCTGGGCCAGGCCCTTGCGGATCGCCAGGCACCCGGCGACGAACGTCGAGCCGACGGCGCCCATGCCGGGCAGGAGGACCCCCAGCTTCCCGGTGGCGGGACGGATCTCGGCGTTGGACTGCAGCGGCACGGGCGGTTCTCCGGGGGCGGGGGACGGGGTCGAGCCGGACGTCGCGGGCGACGGGCTCGGGGCCGAAGCAGGCTACGTCGCCGCCCGGTCGGGGATCGGATCAGGCGACGGGGGCGGCGCCCACCGCCTCGTCGGCCACGGCCAACGCCTCGTCCAGCCACGCGAGGCCCTGGCGGACCTCGTCGACGGGGGTGTTGACCGGCGGCACGACGTGGAGGCGGTGCCCGGCGACGAACGGCATCAGGCCCCTCTCCCTGCACGCGGCCACGACCCGCGCCATCGGGGCGGCGGCTTCGCCGGTGGCGCCGACCGGCACGAACGGCTCGCGGGTCTGCCGGTCGCGGACCAGCTCGACCGCCCAGAACACGCCGAGGCCGCGCACCTCACCGATCGACGGGTGACGCTCGGCGAGGTCGCGGAGGCCGGGACCGAGCACGTCGCGCTCGAGCATCCGGGCGTGTTCGAGCACGCCCTCGTCCTCGAACACACCGATCGACGCCACGCCCGCCGCGCACGCCAGCGGGTGCCCGGAGTAGGTGAGCCCGCCGGGGTAGGCGCGGGTCGCGAAGGAGTCGGCGATCGCGGGGCTGATGATCACCCCGCCGAGGGGCACGTAGCCGGAGTTCACGCCCTTGGCGAAGCAGATCAGGTCGGGCACGACCCCCCAGCGGTCGATCGCGAACCACTCGCCGCACCGGCCGAACCCGGCCATGACCTCGTCGGCGATCATCACGATGCCGTGCTCGTCACAGAGGTCGCGGACGCCCCGGAGGTAGCCGTCGGGCGGTACGAGGATGCCGTTGGTGCCGACGACGGACTCCAGGATCACCGCCGCGACCATGCCCGGACCCTCCGCCGCGATCGTGGCGGCCAGGTGGTCCAGGGCGCGCTCGCACTCCTCGGCCTCGGTCGACGCGTGGAACGACGACCGGTACAGGTACGGGCCCCAGAAGTGCACGACGCCCGGCAGCGCCGGCTCGCTCCCCCACCGGCGGGGCTCGCCGGTGAGGGCGATCGAGCCGTGGGTCGCGCCGTGGTAGCTGCGGTACGCGGCGAGCACCTTGTGGCGCCCGGTGTGCAGCTTCGCCAGGCGGACGGCGTTCTCGGTGGCCTCGGCGCCACCGTTGGTGAAGAACACCCGGTCGAGGTCGCCAGGGGCCCGCTCGGCCAGGAGGCGGGCGAGCGTGCTGCGGGCCTCGTTGGCGTGTCCGGGGGCGATCATGCACAGCGTCGCCGCCTGCTCCTGGATGGCGGCGACGACCCTCGGGTGCTGGTGGCCGATGTTCATGTTGACCATCTGCGACGAGAAGTCGAGGTACCGGCGGCCGTCCTCGTCCCAGAACCAGCTCCCCCCGGCGCCGGCCACGACCATCGGATCGAGGGTCGCCTGGGCGGACCAGGAGTGGAACACGTGGGCGCGGTCGTCTCGGTAGGTGGGGCTCGTCGAGGTCACGCCCCGGACCGTACCGCCCGACCGGGTGGCCCACCCCGGGGCAGGGGGGTTCGGCGGCCGCCGCGTCGGGTACGAGCGGCCGTCGGCGTCCGCCCGGGCGCCCCGACCCAGGAGACCACCTTGAAGTTCCGTACCGCCGCGCCCGCCGCCATCGCCACCCTCGCGCTGGCCCTCGCCGCCTGCGGAGGGGGTGGAGACCGCCCGTCGGCGAGCGAGCTCTCGGACAAGTTCCAGGCGGTCGGCGCCGACGAGGAGACGGCCGACTGCGTCGCCGACGTGCTCGTCGACTCCGACATCTCCGACGGGGCGCTCCGCGACTTCCTCGAAGCCGACCTCGACGACGACAGCGACCTGAGCGACATCCCGGTCAGCGACGACGACGAGGCGGCCGGCGAGGCGGTCGAGGCCGACATCCAGGAGTGCATCCTCGGCGACGTCGACCTCCCCGACGTGTCGGTCCCCGACGAGGGCGAGTGACCGCCTGACCGCGGGTGGCGTCCGGCCGGCGACGGTCGGCCGGACGCCGGTTCCCCGGTCGCAGCGCGTGACCGGGTCCGTAGGCTGGCGCGGTGGAGACGGCGATACCGCTCGGGCGCATCGCGGGGGTCAGGGTGGGGATGAGTTGGCTGGTGCCGCTCGTCGCGACCCTCTGGACCCTCCTCCTCGCCGAGCGGGTGCTGCCCCTGGCCGTGCCGGGCCGGACGCCCACCGCCTACTGGCTGGCCGCCGTCGGTGGTGCCGCCGGCTACTTCGCGTCGATCCTCGTGCACGAGGTCGGTCACGCCCTGGTCGGGCGCCGTGACGGCATGGCGGTCAAGGGCATCACGCTCAGCCTCCTCGGCGGTCACACCGAGTTCGAGTCCGAGCCGGCGACCCCCGGTGCCGAGCTGCGGGTCAGCGCGGTGGGTCCACTCGCCAACCTGGCCCTCGCCGTCGGCTTCCAGCTCACGACCGCGTTCGTGGGTGCCGACGCGTTCGGCGGGGTCGGCCTCGCCGGTCAGGTCGTGCGCTGGCTGGCGGTGATGAACCTGCTGCTGGCGGTGGCGAACATGATCCCCGCCCCGCCGCTCGACGGAGCCGCGGTCGTCGGCGCGATGGTCTGGATGGCGGTGCGCGACCGCACCCGGGCGGCCCTGATCACCAGCGGCATCGGGATCGTCGTCGGCGTCACCGTCGCCGGCCTGGGGGCGTGGCTGCTGGTGCGGCGGGTCGATCCCTTCACCGGCGTGCTCGTGCTGGGGTACGGGCTGTTCATGGTCCAGGCGGCCCGCCGGCAGCGGGCGGTCGCGCCCGCGCTCGGGCGCCTGCGGGCGGCTCCGGTGGCGTCGGTGATGGTGCCCGACCCTCCGATCGTGCCCGAGTGGGCCACCGTCGGCGACGTGGTCACCTGGGCGGCCGCCCACCCAGGCCACCGGGCCTTCCCGGTGCAGGCCGCCGACGGACGGATCACCGGGGTGCTGACCGCGCCGCTCGTCGACGCGATCGACCCCGGTCGGTGGGCGACGCTGCGGGCGATCGACCTGGCGTGGCCGATCGACCGGGTGCCCCTCGCCGGGGCCGACGAGTCGGTGCTCGCGGTGATCCGGCGCGCGCCGGAGCCCGCGGTGCCCATCCTGGTGCTCGGACCCGACGGTCGGGTCGCCGGCGTGGCGTCCCCCGACGCCGCCGAGCGGGCGGGCTACGTTCCGCCCCCGTGACCGACGACCTGCCCGCCAGCCTCTCGTACCGCCTCGACGGCCCCGTCGCCGTCGTGACCCTCGACGACGGCAAGGCCAACGCCACCGGCCCGGCCGAGATCGCCGGCCTGGCGGCCCTGCTCGCGCGCGCCGAGCGAGAGGCCACCGCCCTGGTCGTCGCCGGCAACGCCCGGGTGTTCTCCGCCGGGTTCGACCTGGCCGTGATGACCGAGAGCGTGACCTCGATGCGCTCGCTCGTGACGGCCGGCGGACGCATGTGGATGGGCCTCTACGGCTCGCCCCTCCCGACGGTCTCGGCCTGCACCGGCCACGCCCTCGCCGGTGGGGCGGTCACGCTGCTGTCGACCGACGAGCGGATCGGTCCGAGCGACGCGCCGGCCAAGGTCGGCCTGAGCGAGGTCGCGATCGGGATGCCGCTGCCGGAGTTCGTGGTCGCCCTCGCCCGCGAACGGTTGTCGCCCCGCCACCTCACCCGGGCGGTCCTGGGCACGGTCTTCACCCCGGCCGAGGCGGTCGAGGTCGGCTACCTGGATCGCCTCGTCCCCCAGGCGGACGTCGTCGAGTCGGCGGTCGCCCGCGCCCACGAGCTGGCCGCGCTCGCGCCGGTCGCCGTCGGGCGCACCAAGACGACGCTGCGCCGCCCGACGATCGACGGCGTGCTCGGCCGCATCGACGACGACATGGCCACGATCGTGCCCCCGAACCCCGGCGGCTGACCGGGGAACGAGCCACCGGCTACTTCCGCGCCAGGCGGCTGAGGCGGCGGGCGGTCGCCGGCAACCGCTCGACCACGTCGTGGAACACCCGCGCCGTCTGGGCGGCGGCGGCCTCCTCCGACACGAACGCGACGAGCTGGCCGTGGATCTCCGGCGGCTCCGACGAGGCCTGTCCCGGGACCGACAGCCGCTCGGACGCCTCGCGGGTCGCGTCCTGGTCCAGGAGGAACAGCCACGAACCGGCGAGGCCGAGCGCCAGGTCGGTGCGGCGACCCTCGCGAGCGACGCCGTCCGCGCCGCCCTCCGCCTCGATCGTCGCGTGGGGTTCGCCGAAGGGGTTGAGCGGGGTGCGGGCCCGGAACGTCAAGCCACCCCACGTGAAGCTCCGGTCGCCGCCCTTGCCCTCGAGGCTGGAGAAGTCTTCCTCGACGAGCGACATCACGTGCCGCCCGCGGCCGTCGATGCGGAACATCTGCTCACGGGCCCCGACCACGACCGGCACCCGGGCGGCCCGGACGTTGCCGAGCGGCTGGAACCGGGTGGTCATCTTGTTGATCAGCACCAGCAGCAGCAGCGGGACGAGCATCCCGGCCAGCATCAGCCCCGCGGCCAGGACGAGCCGCTTCGCCTCGTCGACGCCCCGGGCCATCTCGAGCGAGAACGGCACGTCGGTCGCGATCGGGTCCTCGCCGCCCTCCGCGGCCAGGTACAGCCGGACGTGACCGGTGACCGACCCCGAGGCCCGCGAGCTGGCGTCCACCTCGACCGGCACGGTCAGCGGCGCGGTGATGGGCGTGCACCCACCCTCGCCCCGACCGATGCCGTCGGCCTCGATCGTGAACGAGCCCGCCTCGCTCGGCGCCGACCGGACGGTGATGTCGTCGAGCCACGCGCAGCCCGAGGCGTCGGCCGGCACGAAGCTCAGATCGCCCTTCGCCTTGCCGTCGCCGGTGATCGAGGACAGCTCGAGCCGGGGCGGCGCGACCTGCGGGTAGCCCTCCGGGCGGAGCACCGCCACGTCGACCTCCGGCGACACCGAGCTGATCCGCGCGCCCGAGGCGGTGACGGCCTCCATCCGCAGCGACACCCGGAGGCTGGCCGCGGTGACCGAGCGCTCGACGGTGTGCTCGGTCACGAACCGGTCGTCGTCGACCTCGAGCTCGACGGGCACGACCGCACCGGTGATCGGATCGGTGAGCGTGCCGGTGACCGAGACCTCGTTGAAGGCCTCGTCCGCCTCCTCGCCGTCGCGGGTGGCGATGGTGGCGGACAGGGTCCCGGGCTCGCCGAGGCGGAGCACGCTGTCGCCCGACAGGGTCGCCACCAGGTCGCTGAAGGTCAGCACGTGGATCGAGCCGGGCACGTCGCCCGAGCCGACGAGCGCGACGGTCCACTCACCCTCGCCGGTGCCGTCGTCGGGCACGTCGAAGTCGATGGTCAGCGCCTCGTCGGTGAGGCGGGCCACGCCGGTGGAGACGCCGCCGATCGAGTCGGGGCCGTCCTCGCCGTTCGCGATCTCGACCCGGTCGCCTTCGGGTGGCACCACCACGGCCCGACCGTCGTCGCCCGGCACCGCCGCGAAGACGTGGACGCGACGCAGCGACGACGAGACGGTGAAGGTGATCGACGCCTCCTCGCACACGTCCGCGCACGGGACCGAGCGCACCGGTTCACCGGTCAGGGAGCCACCGCCGATACGCGACCCGACGAGGTCGAACGTGCGCAGCAGCTCGGCGGTGTCGGCCGCCGGCAGGTACACGCCGGGGGTGTCGGTCTCGGGATCGCCGCACGTGCGGTTGGGCGACCGGCCGACCGTCAACGCCTCCAGCAGGTCGGCCCCCTCGCCGAGCGGAACGGTGACCAGCGTGATGCGGTCGCCGCGAACCTGATCGGCCACCCCGCCCTCGCGGCACAGGGCGTCGATGCCGGCGCGGGTGACCTCACTGACGGCGTCCTGGTCGACCAGCTCGATGTCCGGCGCGTAGTCCTTGGTGAGCCCGTAGCGCTCCTGCTTCTCGGGGGTGTCGCGCGCGCCCAGCACGAAGTTGCCGTCGGTGAAGAGCAGGATCGACTTGCAGACCTCGCCGCCGGCGCCGGCGGTGGTCTCGGTGGCCCGGTCGGCCAGGGCCCGCCGGGCGCCGTCGAGGGCGTTGTGGAAGTCGGTGTCCATGCTGGCGTCGCGGTCGGCGAGGCTGGCCACCTGCTCGTCGACCTCGGCCCGGGTGTCCTCGGTGAGCGGCGTCCACTCCCCGACCGGGGCGAAGTCGAACGAGAACGCCGACACCAGCACGTCGATGTCGATCGCGGCGGCGTCTCCCTCACCCTCGCGGAGCCGGTCGAGGCTCTCGACGGCGACCTGGGCCGCCACGACCCGCTGGTCGTCGGGATCGGTCTCGCGGAGGCTGGCCGACTCGTCGACCAGCAGCACGACGAGCAGTCGACCGGACGCGCCGACGCAACCGGCGAGGCGGTCGAACGGGTCAACCTCGGTCTCCTCGCCCTCGGCGCCCTCGTCACCCTCGTCGGACGGCTCGTCGGCCTCGTCACCGGACCCGTCCTCCTCGTCGGCCTGGCGGGAGGGACGGTCCGCACCGGCGGGTACCGCCAGGACCACGCCGAGGCCGAGCACCAGGAGGACGGCGAGCAACGCCCGCGGGAGCGTGCGGTCGCGGGTCACGACGCCAGCTCCGTGGCGATCGCCCACACGTGGGCGCCGGTCACGAGGAACGCGGCGACCAGCAGCACCGGGATCAACCGCCCGACCAGGCCGGAGGGCCGGTACCCCGGCGACAGCCGGCGCTGGACGTCGACCCGGCGGAACAGGCCCACCGCCAGGATCACGACCACCGAGCAGAGGATGTACCCGACGACGTTCGCGGCCATGGTGCCGACCATCAGCAGGACGACGCCGGCCAGGATGCTCGCGGCGGCGACCGCCAGGATCACGAGCGGCGGCCCCGTCGCGTCGTCATCGTCGTCGGCCGGGGCCCCGGTGAGGGGTCCCGTGGTGGCGTCGGTCATCCCGTCGAACCCCCCATCGTGGTGCGGCAGGACGCTAGCCGACCTCCGGTGCCGGCCGGGCGGGGTGGAACCGCGTCGGGGGCTCGTGACGGATCTGGGCGAGGGCCTGCTCGGTCATCCACTCGTAGAGGTCGCGCAGCTCTGGCCGTAGCGGCGACGTGAGCATCCGCCCCGCGGCGGCGGCGTCGTCGGCCCGCCAGGTCGCACGGTCGACCATGAAGATGTCACGGTAGGAGCTGCCGGGGTACTCGACCTCGATGTCGACGACGGCCAGGTCGGCCTCGCGTGCGGCGTCGATCTGGCGGTGGATGCTGTTGCTGACCGAGACCATCGACTCGCGGCTGGCGACCAGCGCCTCGGCTACCTCGTCGTCCACCACGTGCTCGCCGCCGGCCAGGATCGATAGCTGCACCTCCCGGCGGAAGGCGTCGAGCGTCTCGTACAGCTCGGCGAGGTCGACGACCGGCACGCCCAGGTAGCGGACGACGGTCAAGACGGACCCCGCCACGGCAGCACGAACCACACCGCCTTGCCGCCCTCGACGGCCCGGGCGCCGAAGTCGGCCGCCATCGACGAGATCAGGTGGAGGCCGCGGCCGGAGGCCGCGTCGACGCTGTAGTCGCGCACCTGGGGCAGGGTCGGGTCGGCGTCGACCACCTCGACCCGGAGGTCGCGGTTCCGCGAGATGCTGACGGTGAACGGGGTACGGGCGTGCAGCACCGCGTTGGTGGCCAGCTCGCTCACCAGCAGGAGACACGTGTCGACCAGGTCGGGCGGCGCGCCCCAGTCGCCGAGCATCGACGCGCAGAACCGGCGCGCCCGACCGACGCTGCGCGCGTCGGCGTCGAGCCGGATCCGGTCCAACACGGGGCGTCAGGCTACCCCTGCGCCCACGGGACGCCCGGGACACCCGACCGGGCCCGACCGGGCGGGACTTGCCAGACTGCGGCGATGGGTTCGAGGAGCAGCAGGACGCGCTCGCCGCGACCGACCCGCGACGAGCGGCGGGCGGCCTTCCTCGACGCCGCCGTCACCGCGATCCGCCGCGACGGGCCGTCGGTCTCGATGGAGGCGATCGCCCGAGAGGCGGGCGTGACCAAGCCGATCCTGTACCGGTTCTTCGGCGACCGCGACGGGTTGCTGCGAGCCCTGAGCGAGCGGACGGCAGCCGAGGTCGACGAACGCATCCGGGCCGCGCTCGCGAGCGGCGCGGCCGGCGACGATCCGCGCGAGGTGCTGCGGTCGACGATCGACGCGTACGTGTCGCTGATCGACACCGAGCCCGACCTGTACCGCTTCGTGACCGACCAGTCGGGGAGCGGCCCGACGATCAGCGGGCTGTCGGCCGCGATCGCCCGCACGGTCGCCCTGGTGCTCGGCGAGGAGCTGAGGGCTCGCGGCCGCGACTCGGGCGCCGCCGAGCCGTGGGCCTACGGGATCGTCGGGATGGTGCACCTGGCCGGCGACTGGTGGGTGCGAACCCGCACCCTCCCCCGCGAGCGCCTGGTGACCTATCTGGTCGACCTGCTGTGGAACGGCTTCGCCCCCTTCGCCGGCGCCGAGGTCACCGACCGGCGGTAGGTCGCCGACCGAACGTACGAACGCTCAGGGGAAGCGGGCCCGGGCGCGGGCGTCGTACTCGGACGTGGCGAGCAGCTCGACCGCGAGGGCGAGGTCGCCGCGGGCCTGCACCCACGGTCCCCAGAACGAGAGGTCGCCCGCGCCGGCCGACCGGCCGAGGTACCGCGTGAACGCCGTCGCGGCCCAGTGGCGGCCGCCCTCGGCGGAACCGACGATCGACCACGCGATCCGGCCCGGCGCTTCGGGACGTCCGACCCAGTAGGCGACCTCGCCCGCGCCGGCGGTACGGCCGAGCGCGTCACGGTAGATCGCCGCGATCCACGCGGCGTCGTCGCCGGCGCTCGACCGGTACTCGGCGGACGCGAGCAGGGCGGCGCCGGTGCGCGCCTCGCTCCACGACGGGGCGGCGAGGCGGTCGGCCCAGTAGGCGACCTCGCCCGCGCCCGGGTTCCGACCGAGCAGGTCGCCGTACAGCGCGCGGACCGTGTGCTCGCGGGCCTCGGTCTGGGTGCCCATCGTCGCCGCGGTGGCGCGCCGGGTCGTCGCGCCCGACACCAGGCGGGCGGTGATCGCGTCGGCGTCGGCGGGGCCGCCGGGCGACCCGGTGAGGTCGACCCAGGCGGCGTCGACCCACGCGCCGTCCGCGCCGTTCAGCCGGATCGCCGACGACGGGGTCGACGTCGCGCCCGGTTCGCCGCCGTGGACCGGTGTCACCGTCGCCGCCAGGTCGACCTCGGTGGGCAGGCCGGCGACCACCACGGAGACGGCCGGGCCGTCGACCCTCACCGTCTCACCGCCGATCGCGACGTCGTAGGCGTCGGGGGCCACGCCATCGGCCCACGGCACGGGGGCGGTCCAGGTCACGGTGGCCGAGCCGGGGGCGGGCCCGGCGGCCGCCGCCACGTCGGTCGCCCGTCGCGGCGCCCGGTCGTCCCGGCACGGCTGGTTGCGGAGGCTCTGGGACTGCACGGTGACGCCCTCGACCGAGCACGACGGCGCCGTCGACGGCAGGTCGGCCGGGTGGGCCGAGGCGGGTAGCCGCGGCAGGGCCAGGCTCGACGGGTGGTCAGCGCTGTGCGCGACCTCGTTGGTCGACGTGCCCTCCAGCGACGTGAACTCCCAGAACGGCTGGTTGCCGCCGGGAGCCTCGATGCTGAGTCGCAGGCTCGAGCCGGGCCGGACGACGTGCGCGAACGGGAACGAGGCGACCCGCACGGGCACGAACTCACCGGCCGGGAGGTCCGCGGCATCGGCCTCGCGGTGGGTGTGGACCGGGTGGAGCTCGGTGCTGCGCGCGGTGTCGAGGGCGCGACGGCTGGCGCGCAGCCAACCGCTCTGGATGTAGACCTCCTGGCCATCGGGGCGGACCTCGGTGAGAACCACCTCCAGGTCGGTGTCGACCGCGGTCGACCTCAACCAGAGGTCGACGCTCGCCCGCCCGGCGTAGACCTCGGTCGTCTCCGCCTCGGGGGTCGTGAACGTCAGGTGGGTCCGCTCCCCGGGCGACTCCCAGTGAACGTCGGGGTGGCGCTTCCACATGCGGTCGGTGCCGCCGTCGAAGGTCGACTTGCGTCCCTCGTCGGGGTCGTACCGGTACGCGGTCGCGCCGCGCGGGTCGTCACCGGTGATCGTGGGGGCGTCGGCGGCGAGGCCCCCGTCGGGCTGGAGGTACCAGCGCTCGACGGTCGTGCCCGGCACCGGGTAGGCGGAGTAGAGGCCGTCCGCGGTGGCGTAGGGCCCACCTTCCAGACCGGCGACGCCGCCGACCTCGTAGCGGATGCGGATCGGCTCCTCCTGCTCGTAGGCCGCCTTGGCCTCGGCGAAGGACCCGTAGCCGTCGAAGCGGTTGGGGACGACGTTGATCGGCGGGTCGAAGATGCCGCCGAGGGCGGCGGGCAGGATCAGGTTGAGGGTCGTGAGGTCGGGGATCTGCTGCCCGACGTAGAAGTCGACGAACTCGACGACCCGGGGCAGCTCGGTGGGCCCCATCGGTTCGACGTGGGTGCCGTTCGAGAACAGGGCGCGGAACGGGACGCCGTTGTCCTGGAACCGCAGGGCGAGGTCCACGGCGCTGCCGCCGGTCTGCTCGTCCTGGAACTGCGACGACAGGTAGGTCGGCACGTCGATCGAGTCGACCAGCCCGTTCATGTCGAGGTACCGGTAGCCGTCCTCCATGAAGCGGACCGGCTGGATCTCCGACTCGATGTCCTGGCTCTGGAGGCGCAGGCGCTGGTTCTCGGCGCAGACGGTGTCGCCGCCCTCGATGCGGTCGCGGGCCCACGGCCGGGCGGCCGGGCGCGCCGCCGCCTGGCGGTCGAGTGCCCAGTCGAGAGCGAAGCCCTCGTTGCGGATGCCGCCCGGGTACAGGATGCCGCTCAGGGCGTCGCCGTACGGCGAGAGCGGCGTGATCGCCTCCAGGTGTGGCGGCTGGGTGGCGGCGACGTAGAGCTGGCTGATGCCGGAGTAGGAGATGCCCACCATGCCGACCCGACCGTTCGACCACGGCTGGTGGGCCAGGGCCTCGATCGCGTCGTAGCCGTCGGTGCCCGCGGGGGCGGTGTTGTAGTGGAACGCCCCTCCGGAGCACCCGCTGCCGCGCATGTTGACGCCGACCACCGCGTAGCCCCGGAACAGGTAGAGCAGCGCCTCGACCGGCAGTCCGGCCGGGTTCGACGGGTCGTAGCCGGAGTAGATCACGACCGTCGGCCACGGGCCGGGACCCCACGTGCCGGAGTCGGGGAAGGCGACGTTGGCGCTGAGCAGGGTGCCGTCGCGGGTCGGGATGTAGCCGTAGCCCGACCCGATCTCGACGCCCTCGTAGATCGACTGGTCGGGGTGGACGTCGGGATCGATCACCGCGACCGGGTCCGACGTCTCGCCGCCGGCCCGCACACGGTAGCCGTCGCCCGGCACGACCCTCTCGAACAGCGACGCGCCCTGCTCGTCGGCGGGCTCGGAGTCGAGCACGTCGCCGCCGGGACCGATCAGCTCGACCTCGGTGCCCGGCTCGTGTCCCCACGACGCCACCATCTCGATCGAGCCCTGGACGGTGAACTCGGCCGCGGCACCGGCGGGTCCGATCGGCGGGGCGAGGAGGCCCAGCGCGACCACGACGGCCACGATCAGGGCGCGCGGGCGCGGACGGTGGGCGGTGGTCAAGCGTTCATCCCCTGGGTCGATGCGGCCCGCATGGTGGCCGACCCGGCCCCCGCCCGCAACCACCGTCCAGCGCGCGAGCCTCCGCCGGGCGGCGGACGAACCCGTCAGCCGCCGTGGAGGCGACGCACGATGCGGCGCACCATGGCGTCGGTCGCCTTGGTGCGCCGGAACGACGTGAGCGCGACCGGCGCACGCATCCGCTGGCGGGCGACGGCCTGGGGGCGGGTCATCTCGCGCAGGCCGTCGGGGCCGTGGATCCGACCGAAGCCCGACTCGCCGACCCCCCCGAACGGCAGGGCCGGGATGGCGGCGAAGGAGATCACCGAGTTGACCGACACCATCCCGGTGCGGAGCCGACGGGCGATCTCGTCGCCGTTCGCCTTCGAGAAGACGGTGGCGCCGAGGCCGTAGCCGGTGGCGTTGGCCCGCTCGACCGCCTCGTCGATCGAATCGACGCGGGCGATGGTGACCGTCGGCCCGAACGTCTCCTCGGTGACGGCGCTCGAGTCCTCGGGCACGTCGACCAGGACCGTCGGCTGCGCGTAGCGGTCGTCGACCGCGTCGACCCCGCCGAGCAGCGCGCGCCCGCCCCGGGCGACGGCGTCGGCCACGTGACGGCGGACGACGTCGAGCTGGGACGGCATCGTCATCGGGCCGATGTCGGCCTCGGGGTCGATGCCGGGCCGGACGTCCTTCGCGATCGCCACGACCTTCTCGACCAGCTCGTCGTAGACGTCCGCGTGGGCGTAGACGCGCTCGACGCCGGTGCAGGTCTGGCCCGCGTTGGCCATGGCGCCCCACACGGTCGCGTCGGCGGCGGCGTCGAGGTCGGCGTCGACGTCGACGATGACGGCGTCCTTGCCGCCGCACTCCATGACGACCGGCGTGAGGGTGGCGGCCGCGGCGGCCATGACCTTGCGGCCGGTCGCGGCCGACCCGGTGAAGGCCAGCTTGTCGACCCCGGACGCGACCAGCGCCGACCCCGTGGGCCCGAAGCCGGTGACGACCTCGAGGAGCCCGGGGAGCTCCATCGCCTCGGCCGCCGACTGGCCGAGCCACTCGCCGACGCCGGGCGTGTGCTCGCTCGGCTTGAACACCACCGCGTTGCCGGCGGCGAGCGCGTAGGCGATCGAGCCCATCGGCGTGAAGACCGGGTAGTTCCACGGCCCGATCACGCCGACGACGCCGAGCGGGAGGTACTCGATCGTGGCGGCGTGGTTGGCCATGAGCATCCCGGGTGACACCCGCTGGCGGCCGAGGACCTTGGGCGCGTGCCTGGTCGCCCAGGCGAGGTGGTCGAGCGTGAGCAGGACCTCGAGCCAGGCGTCGGCGCGCGGCTTGCCGGTCTCGGCGTGGACGACCTCGGCGAGGTCGCTGGCGCGCCGCGCGATCAGCTTCCGCCACGCGGCGAGCGCACGGCCCCGGCCGTCGAAGCCGAGCCCTTCCCACTCGGCCGCCGCGGTCCGCGCCCGGGCCACCGCCGCGGCCACGTCGGCCTCTCCGTGGACCGCGTGGGTACCGACCACGTCGCCGGTCGCCGGCTGGGTCGACGTGAAGGTCTCCGCGCCCGTCTCCGGGTCGCGGGTGGGTGGATCGGCTGCCGTCATCGGGCTCCTCTCGAACGGGCCGCCACCAGCACACCACAACCCCTCCCGACCGGGGGACCCCGGGGCCCGGACGGGCCGGGCGCGGGCGCGTCTCAAGGCGGGGGGCGGCCGGCCGACAGGCACCAGGGCCGCACCGGACGGCCGGCGGAGGACCCCGATGGAACACGACGAGACGCAGCCGCCGGCCCCACCGCGATGGGACCCGGTCGCGCCGC
>Ga0123333_10000923_pt1 | contig 31280 bp, 26 predicted proteins | sample BioC12SIPDNA_3_FD_89957 | JGI IMG/M metagenome (GOLD analysis project Ga0123333, IMG submission 89957) | Anaerobic biogas reactor microbial communites from Washington, USA - Biogas_R2_B C12 SIP DNA | ecosystem: Engineered > Bioreactor > Anaerobic > Unclassified | place: Washington, USA... | reverse complement strand
GACTTGATCGTGTTGTCATAGGCTTCCTGGCCGGACTCGGCGTAGAATTGCAGCCAGCCCGAGTCGCGCGCGCCCATGCCATCTGAGTGATCGCAGTGGATGTTCAGCGGGCTGGAGAGAGCCCGGTTCACCACGGTGAGCACGATCGGAAGGCGCATGCCGGAAGCGATATAGAGCATCTCCCACATGAGGGCAAGGCCGTTTGCAGCCGTCGCCGTCATAACTCGGGCGCCGGCTGCCGAGGCGCCGATGCAGGCGCTCATCGCGGCGTGTTCGCTCTCTACGGGGATGAACTCTGTGTTGACGATGCCGTCGGCAACGTACTGCGAAAAGTTCTGAACCACGGCCGTCTGTGGCGTGATCGGGTAGGCCGCCACAACGTCAGGGTTGATCTGACGCATCGCCTGGGAGACGGCGTTCGCGCCGTCCAGAGGCATGTACTTGCTAGCAACCATTCCACTCCTCCTTATTTCCAGGTCGCCAGGGACCTACTCGTTCACGTTCTCGAAATCGGACTCGGGGACCATATGGATAACCTTGCCCATCTGACCCGTAAAGCTGTGTGGTTGGCGGATGTTCACAGGGCAGCGTTCGGCACAGACGCCACAGCCCTTGCAGTGGACATAATCATAGGGGCCTACTTTTCCGTCGACCACGGTGATGGCCGCATCCGGGCACATGATCCAGCAGGTCAGGCACTGGGTACACTGCACCTCGTCTCGCACCGGCCGCATGGTGCGCCAGGTGCCGGTCACATAGGTTTCTGAGTTGCCAACGGCAGTGACAACCCCCCCCGGGGCAACCTGATCCCAGGGCAGATCGAGCCGCGGGGCTTCATGCTTGGTCGTCATGGAATAACCTCCAACTGGTGAGAATAGTCGAGCATCGTGCCGTGCTGCCCAGGGCGCTAGCCCTGCACGCACTCTGAATGAGCGCGCTGGAGAGCTCGGACGTTGGCTTCCACAACCTCGGGGCGCAGCTTGCCGCCTAGGCTTTCGCGTGTGGCCCCGACCACCGCCTCCAGATCGACCAAGCCCTCGGCCGCACGAACGACGACGCCAAGCAGAAGGGTGCTTGGAATGTCGCGTTTGAGCTCTGCCATGGCGATTCCGGTGGCGTCCACAGTCCAGACCGTTCCGCCAGAGAATCCGAGCCGCTGCCGGATTTCGGCGGGCGTCTGCTGCGTGTTGACGATGAGCGTTCCCTCTGGCTTGATCCCCTCGGTGAGATCGACAATGCCGATAAGGTTGGGGTTGACTACCACGACCAAGTCCGGCTCCAGGATCGGGGCATGGATCTCGATTGTGTCATCACTCAGCCGGGTGTACGCCTTGATCGGGGCGCCCATGCGCTCTGCCCCGTATTCCGGGAACGCCTGAAAGTAAAGCCCCTTGTGCATGGCGGCCTCGCCCAGCGACTCGCCTGCCGTTACCACACCCTGGCCGGCACGCCCATGCCAGCGGATCTCGAGCATCTGGCTCATGTTGACCTCCTAGCGACTTGAGATTCGGAGCAGACGCCCTGTTGACGCCTGGCCGGAAAACAGAAGACTGGAGCATCTATCTCGAGCGATGGACCGGGCGACGCAAGCAGGATGGGCTCGGGAGGACCATTGATGGAAAGCCGCTCGCTACGGATGCCCCAAAACCGGTTCATTCTAGGCCTCAGGGCGAGCCATTGTCAAACCCATGGTGGCCAAGAACTATGCGCAGGAAATCGTACGAGATGCTGGCTGTGGACGGCTCCCGCTGTCAGCTCCTCGCCGGACATAGCATGCCTCAGCGTTCAGGCTTAGCCGAGCGATACCGCTTCGATCCCGTTGGCGCAGCAGATGCCTCCAGTGACTTGCACGAGCGGCGATCCATACGATGCCTGATGAGCGTGCGCCATGGAGGAAAGTTCTCTTGCGATAAAGCGGAGGGCCCAGCCGGGCCCTCCGCTCGCCAAGTATGTTGGTGTGTGACGGGAGAGGTACTCTACCAGTCACGCAGGTCGGCGTCAGTACTCATCATCCGCCACGTGGATTGGGCGCTCTCTACGCCGGGGTGTCATCCCGCGTGGGCCGGATTCCAGAAGGCTTGCGCAGCGCACGCACAGGCTGGTCTCGGGCATGATCTCCAGTCGCTCAGGCGCTATCTCGGAGCCGCAGTTCTTGCAGATACCATAGAGACCCTTCCGGACCCGCTCGATAGCCTCATCGAGCGCGCGAAGTCGATCCTCGCGGTTCTGGATCAAAGATATCACCTTACCGCGCTCATAGATCGCGGCGGCAGCATCGGCCGAGTCCTCGTCTGTGGCAGAAGCAGGCTCGATCTCTTCCTGCAGCTGCTCGCGCAGGTGATCGATCTCCTCCAGGGTGCGCTCTCGCTCCGCCTCTAGCTCCCGAATCTTGTCATCGCGCATGCTCATGTCATGATCCCTTTTCGTACGTGATGAGCGAGCACACGTTGTACCCGTTCAGCCGGTCTCGCCCCCCGAGTTCGCCAAGCTCCACCAGGAAGGCCATGCCCGCTACGATGCCACCTAAGCGCTCAACCAGCTCCGCTGCCGCCAATGCGGATCCGCCAGTCGCCAACAGATCATCCACGATCAGTGTCCGTTGCCCAGCCGAGATGGCGTCTCGATGCATCTCCAGCCGGTTAACTCCGTACTCCAGTGTGTACTCTGCGCATACCGTCTCACCCGGCAGTTTGCCCGGTTTGCGGACGGGGACGAACCCTGCCCCGAGCAGATAAGCCAAGGGGGCGCCGAAGATAAAGCCGCGCGCCTCTATTCCCACCACGCACTCGATCCGCTCTTGTGAATAGGTGCGCGCCAGGAGATCGATCGCCTCGCGCAGCGCCTGCGGGTCACTCAGCAGGGGGGTGATGTCCCGGAACTGGATACCCTCGATGGGAAAGTCGGGGATGGTACGGATGCGATCTTGCAGGCTCATCGATTCCTCATCTATCTGGAATACCACGTAAAACCCGATAGCCTGTCGGGCAGTATCCCCAACAGGCAATTGGCTGTATCTACGCGGATGTTACCACTCGCCGCGAGGCCTGTCAAAAGCATGTTGAGGCCTGTGGATCTCCATCTGGTGTGGCTTGCGCGATCCTTGGCTGGTCCAATCTGGACTTGGCCGGGGTTACCTCAGTCTCATCCTGTCCTGTGGTATAATCTACCACGCAAAGACGGGGGCACTTGAGCCCTCGGACGGAAGGATCCGAAGGGGTCGCGGTCACCGGCCAGGGCACGCGATCACCGCTCACAGGACGAGGTCAGAGACGATGTCGTTGCTCGACAACACCATCCTGCAGTATGAGACGACGCTGGCGCGCGACGCCCAGCGCAGAATTCGGCAGCTTGGCAGTGCCGATCTCCTGATCGGCATACCCAGCCATCGTAATGGGCGCACGATCGGTGAGGTCGTGGATGCGCTGGTGGCAGGGATCCGTTCTTACTACCCGGATCAGCGTGTTGTGCTGATGAATGCAGATGGCGGGTCGTCCGATAGCACGGTACGCCACCTGCGCGATGCTGACGTACCGGACAACGTCAGCAAGCTCCTGACCACCTATGATGGCCCCACCGGCAAAGGTGCGGCTATCCGGTGCCTCTTTGAGGCAGGAGCCCGTTTGGGTGTGCGTGCGTGTGTTATCGTCGAGGCACGCGCGCTCGGAATCCAGCCGGAGTGGCTGCCGGCGCTGGTTTCCCCGGTGCTGCAGGGCGATGATCTGGTCATGGGCTGCTACCAGCGTGCGGCGATCGATGCGGCACTGACTGACAACCTGGCGTACCCCTTTCTTCACTCCTTTTGGGGATCGGACCTTCGCGAGCCATTGGCGGGCGAGTTCTGTGTCAGCGGTCCCACCGCCGCCCGCCTGGCGGCAGCGGATGTGTGGGAGACCAACGTGGCTCGATTCGGCGTCAACGCGTGGATCGCCTTATATGCAATCACCGAGCATCTGAGGCTGGCGCAGGTCGATCTCGGCTACCGGGGGCCGAGCGGGGGCGAGCCCGCCATGCCTGGCGATCTCCGCTTCATTCACACAGTCGGAACGCTCTTCCGCGCTCTGATGGTGAACCGGCGCTCCTGGATGCAAGGCATGGGCAGCGTCCCGGCCCCTTTCCGGGGATTGCGGGCCGTCGACCGCCGGATGGAGGGGGAGGAAGATATCGCTCCGCTGCTGGCGGCCTTCCGGGAAGGAGGGCGCGAGTTTGCCACGGACTGGCAAGGAATCCTGGCCGCGGAGACACTGAAGCGTGTTCTGGATCTCCAGAGCGCATCGGACGAGCTGCTGTCCTTTCCCATCGATCTATGGGTTCGCGTGATCTACGAGTTCGCGACGGTGTTCAACAAGGGCGAAGGCGATCCGGACAAGGTTGTCGAGGCGCTTCTCCCACTATACTACGGGCGGGCCGCCGTCTATGCGCGCGAAGTGTCGCAGATGAGCCTGTATGAGCGCGACCGCGCCGTTCAGGGGTTCTGCGCCGCCTTTGATGCGCAGCGCGAGTACTTTCGGCAGATGTGGGAAACCTACCAGGAGTGGGAGGATGATGTGACCCACTACTGGACGAGCTAGTTGCCGGCCGCGGGGCCGGAGCCGCTAGCTCCGCCTTCGCAAGCGGCCAAAAGGAGAGGGATGTGAGCGCCGTCCACCGGGGCAGGTATCGGATGCGGGTGGTCATTGCCGCGGTCCTCGCGATCGCCCTGTTGGTGGCGCCGACGTTTGCTTCATCCGATGCGCCTTGCGTTGCCGCGCAGGCTCCATCCGGTGTGCGATACATCATCTCGCTTGAGACCACTGGCCTCGAACTGGCATCTCAGGACGAGGCCGCTGCGGCCAGAGGGGGTCCCCCGCTCGCCTACGACGCGCTCGCGGCCGACGTGATGGAGCGCGTTGCACAGATCCCCGGTGCCTCGGTTGAAACAAGGCTGGGAGGTTTGTTTGAGGGCCTCGTCGTGCGCATCGGCGCAGGAGATGAACAGGCACTGGCCAGCCTGTCCTCTCTACCCGGGGTTCGAGCGGTCTATCCCGATGCCGAGTTCGGCCTTGCGATGGACCAAGCCCTTGAGGTGACAGGCGTGGACTTGGCGTGGGCCATGGTGGGAGGGAGCGCGAGCGCAGGCGCCGGCGTGCGCGTGGCACTCATCGACGGCGGCGTCGATCCGGCGCATCCGATGCTTTCGGCCCCAGACTGGGCGTTCCCCGCCGGCTATCCGCTCGGGTGGCCAGCGTACGCCTCTCCCAAGGTGATCGCCGCCAGGGCGTACTTTCGTGCCGGGGACCCTCCCGCGCAAGGCGAGGGTACCCCGAGCCCCGGATCACTCAGCTCGGGACACGGCACGCATATGGCTGCGGTCGTGGCGGGTATGCCCGTGACTGTCACGCTCGATGGCCAGGAGCGCTCGCTGGCCGGCGTGGCGCCTGGCGCCCGGTTGATGAACTATCGGGTGTTCTATCCCTCCGCCTCCGATGGATACGAGCGCGCCTATGCCGCGGAGATCATCCAGGCCATCGCCGATGCGGTTCAGGATGGCGCGAACGTCCTCTGCCTGGGCTGGAGCGGCGGCGCGGAGGAGCTTCCATATGCTTCGCCGGTGGCTGATGCCCTGCGCGCCGCGATGGATCTGGGGGTCATCGTCGTCGCGCCTGCCGGCAACGACGGACCAGGCCACGGTTCCGCGAGCCGTCTGCCGGGTGGTATCGAGGAGGTTATCACCGTCGGCGCCCAGGGCGTTTCCTACGGGCGAGCGCAGTTCGGCGCTTCTCTTGTCCAGGACACCCCGCTTGTGTCTCTCCAGGCGATCGCAGACGTCGCAGCTGGCGGCGATCCCTACGGATGTGCCCCAGTGCCCGCCGGGAGCCTGAACGATGCGGCGGTGCTCATCCGCCGCGGCGCGTGCTCCTTTGCCGACAAGGCCTATCACGCCCAACAGGCCGGCGCTGCGATCTCGCTGATCATCAACGACGAGGACACGGTCACGGAGATGGGCTGCTCCGGCGCCTATTGCGCCCCGGGCACGATTACCATCCCGGTAGCCATGTTGCCCAGCGCGGCGGGGGAGCAACTGCTCACCTGGGCTCAGACGTCCGGTGCGATGCCTACGGTAATGCTGGGGGTCTCCGGACGCCTGCTATCCGGCAGTCCTGAGTTGCTGCCGGGCTTTTCCGCGCGCGGGCCCGCATTTGGACTCTATCTCAAGCCAGACTTGGTCGCCCCTGGGGCCGCGATTCTCTCGGCTGCGCCGACGGGAGGAACCGCAGGAGAGTATTCTGTGCTCAGCGGGACGAGCATCGCCGCGGCCCATGTTGCCGGAGCGGCCGCGGTGGTTCTCGGCACACATCCCGGGTGGCAGCAGCAGGAAGTAAAGGCCGCCCTGATGGGTACCGCCCGCAGGGGGGCAGCGGATGGCATCGACGAGCCGGCTGCGCGGCAGGGCGTGCTGGATTACGGCGCCGGTCTGCTGGATCTTCCTCGGGCACTCAGCCCGTCCCTCTTGATCGATCCCGCCAGCTTGTCGCTCGGGTCCCTCTCCGACTCAAACCCACGCGAGGTTCAGCTGCGGGTCCGCGATGTGCGTACGAGCGGCGAGACGCGTGAGTGGTCCATACAGACAGAGTTGACGGAGGGCCTGTCGTTGGTATCGCCGCAGTCGCTGAACACCCAGCCGGGTGAAGAGGCCCTCCTGGAACTGGCTTTCAGCATGGCGCCAGGGGCCGAGGCTAGCCTCAGTGCCGTGGTCACTCTGTCTGATGGGAGCGACTCCTATCGGCTGCCGGTGTGGGGCGCTGCGGAACCGCTTCCGGCTGGTGCCACGGTACTTCTGGTTGATAACGACCTGGAGTTTAGCGGGGGAAGCGTCGATACGCGACCGTCGATTGAGGCGGTTCTCACACAACTCGGCGTGAGCTTTGCCGTGTGGGATTCGGATGCCCTGGCAGGTGCGGCACAGACTTGGCCGGATGCCGAGACCCTGCAGGGGTACGAAGCGATCATCTGGACGCTGGGTGAGAAGCTGCATCCGGATGGGACCTTTGCCGTCTCCACGCCGCCCACTTCCCGTGACGAGCAGGCGCTCATGAGCTACCTGGATTCCGGGGGGCGGCTGCTCGTCATGGGACAGAACGCCGCGGAGGCGCTGGACACGAACCCGGATCCGGATCCCGTCTGGGGTCGCTCGACGCTGTTCCATGCCTATCTGGGCTCCCACTGGTTGCAGGGCAACGTTTTTGGCACGGCCTCGGCGCCGCCCGAGACAGTCGCCGTCACCGGGCTGCCAGGCACATTCATGCAGGGGGTGCTGCTGGACCTCGGCGCACTGGGAAGCGGAGCAGGAAACCAGCACAGCATCGATGAACTGGGGGCAGGGGGCGCCCCCTCAGCGGTAGATGACCGGGTGGTGCCTATGGCGGCTGCTACGGGCTCGAAGACGCTCGGTGCGGGCTATGTGATGCTTGCCATATACAGCGATCCGACCCTGGAAGATCCAGACGTTGACATAACCTATCGTGCCGTGAACCAGTCCTTTGGTCTGGAGGGCATCAACGATCGCATCGAGGTCACACGCGCGCGGGATCTGCTTCGTCGGCAGCTGGATTGGCTCCTCGATGACCTGGACGTCACGGTGGCATCTGACTTGGTGGGCGGTCCCTACGCCGTTACCTGCCTGGTCGCTGAGGCCGCGTCTTCGGTCGGCGCTTCTATCGTTTCAGAGCGTTGGCGCGTGCGTGAGGGAGCCAGCGCCGAGATCGTCGCAGCCGTCGGCGGTAAGGCTTGCGTAACCTTTACCGATGTGGGTGAGTATCCTGTGACTGTTGAGGTGCGAGATGCGCTGGGACATACGGCCCTGGGCGAGGGCGTGGTCCGCATCGTACCTGGCGGGGCCTCCGACCTGCGAGCCAGCCGGTCCGAAGCGTTGGCGGGCGATGAGATAGTCTACACCATCCGGGCCATGAACACCGGTCTGACCAGCATCGAGGGGCGCTTCTCCATGCCTCTTCCTGCCGGGGTAACGCACTTGAGCCACACCGGCGAGGGCGTGTCGTACATCGGCGGCGTGCTCGAGTGGCAAGGCGCGCTCGCCCCGGGCGCGACCCACACTGCGTCGCTGACCGTGCAGATCGGCGAGGGCCATGAGCCGGGCGCGCTTATCCAGGCGGCGGCCACGTTCACCATGGAAGGAACGGCCTTTGTCCGGCGTGTCGCCACGGAGATTGGGGGATACCCTCTCTTGTTCCTGCCGGTGTTGCGGCGCTGAAGACTCTGGGGCGTGCCCAACCTGAGCCGCCTCTGCCCGGGGGTGCTACCGGCGGCTAGGCCCGATGGCCTTTCCACTGTGGACCGCGATCTCTTGGTTCCGAAGCGAAGGCGGTTGATGGCAGGCGTGCCGGAGTTCTCCAGTCTGGCCACTCGACCTCGCCGGCCACCTGGCTGCGCTGGATCACCGCCCCGTGTGCAGCGGCGCTACAGAGACGGGTGCGGGCTCGGCGTTCCGACGGGGCGTCAAAGCCATGGAGGAACTCCGTTTGGCCCGAAACGGATCAGGCCACCCATTGAGGGTGGCCTGATCCGTGCCTATGTGAAGCATCCGATAGTGGAGATGGCGGGAATCGAACCCGCGTCCAGAAAGTTCGCCCAGTAGCGTCTACAAGCATAGTCGCTTCAAGTATCTCGCGGCTCTGTCCTCAAGCGACGGACTTCAGAGGCCGCCAGCCGATTCATCTTTGGCCCGCATTATCGGCATCAGCCGGCCGCATCCCGATTTAGTCGACGCCTGGCTCCTCCCTCTCGGGATAAGGAAAGGGACAGACGTGGCCGACTCTGTCGGCCAGTGGCATCACTCAGCCGTTGTTACGCGGCGAGAGCGAATGCCGGAGTTGTGCTTGTGTTGGCACTTGATTGTTTGCCCCTGATTAGCGAGGTTGAGGCACCTCGGCTTGCAGCTGCTGACCTGCCCTCCCTGTCGAGACCTTTCATCCCCGACACTCTCAGTATAGCACGAGCAGACGGGGCTCGCAACCGGTGCGGACACGCGGGCCTCGTGGCGCCGCGTATCCCGCTGGCACAAAGGGCCGTTGCCCACCGCTCACCAGGAGGTTATAATCGCAGTATCTGCCTGAGGGAGGGTCAGCATGGGCTCTGTGCGCGTGGGGATCATCGGCGGGAGCGGTATGTATGCCATTGACGGGCTTTCAGAGATCGAGGCCTGTTGTCCGGACACGCCCTACGGGGCCCCGAGCGATGAGTTGATAACCGGCATGCTGCGGGGCGTACCCGTGGTCTTTCTGCCTCGTCACGGCCGCGGGCACGTTATCAGCCCCAGTGAGCTGCCATCACAGGCCAATATCTGGGCGCTCAAGATGCTGGGAGTGACGCACATCATCTCGATCAGCGCCGTCGGCAGCCTGCAGCCCGGCATCGCGCCTCGAGACATCGTGCTTCCCGATCAGCTTATCGATCGCACCAAGGGCATGAGGCCTGCCTCGTTCTTTGGTGCTGGCCTGGTTGCCCACATCGCCTTTGCGGAGCCCTACTGCCGGGAACTACGGCGGGTTGTGTACGAGGTGACGCGCCAGGTCGTCGGCGATGGGGCCCACGATCGCGGCACCCTGGTGGTCATGGAGGGGCCTCAGTTCTCTACGAGGGCAGAGTCTCGCTTCTACCGGCAGATCGGAGGTGATCTGATCGGCATGACGGCGCTACCGGAGGCGAAACTGGCTCGTGAGGCTGGGATGTGCTACTGCACCCTGGCGATGGTCACGGATTATGACAGCTGGCATGAGAGCGAGGACGCGGTTACGGTGGATATGGTGGTGAGTAACCTGGCGGCGAATCTTGAACACGCTAGGGATATTGTGGCCACAGCCGTGCCTCGCATCGCCAGCGAACTCGCTTCGTGCTCCTGCCAGGATGCGCTGCGCAACGCGATCATAACCAATCCGGAGGCGATCACGGGAGAGTGCAGGGAGATGCTGTGGCCGTTGATCGGTCCCTATCTGACACAAGAGGGTCAGTAGGCTGTAGCTGCTCCGTTGCTCGAACCGCAACGCACGGCTACTCGCGGATTCGTTCCTTGATCACGCGCTCCATCTCGCGTTCCGCGTCCCGGTCGCGCAGGCTTTCTCGCTTGTCGTAGCTTCGTTTGCCCTTGGCGAGGCCGATCTCGACCTTTGCACGGTTGTTCTTTAGATACAGCCGCGTGGGAACGACCGTGAAGCCTCTTTGCTCGACCTGAGCACGCATGCGCTGGATTTCCTTGCGGTGTAGCAGGAGCTTGCGATCGCGGAGGGGATCGTGATCCAGATAGCTGGCCTCGTCATATCCAGAGATGTGAGTGCCTACCAACCAAGCTTCACCATCACGGAAGGCCACATAGCTATCACGCAGATTCACGCGGCCCGCCCGGATCGACTTTATCTCAGAGCCGTGCAGAGCCAGCCCGGCCTCCACGGTTTCACTGATGGTGTAGTCGTGAAAGGCCTTGCGGTTCCGGCTGATGGTTCGATTGGGCCCTTGATCGGTGGCTTCTCTGTTCTTCTTGGCAGCCATGAGAACCTCTACCGCCCCTGTTCCTGCAGGTAATCGACGGCGCGATCGAGTTGCGGGTCGCGGCCAGCGGCCGCGTCCTCGGGTGTGATCTCTACGACGATGTCCGGCGTCAGCCCGTCCCCGTCGAGAATGCGACCTCCGGGCAACACCCACTTGGCGATGGTAACCCTCAAGCTGGATCCGTCGGTCAATGTATGTGTGGACTGCACGGAGCCCTTGCCATAGGTGTTCGTTCCGACGAGCATACCGCGTCCGTGATACTGGATCGCTCCGGCGACGATCTCCGAAGCGCTGGCGCTTCCGCCGTTGACCAGGATCACCAGGGGGATCTCCGTAGCAAGGCCGTTGCGCACGACGTGATGGGACGCCTCCTCCTGGTCCCGCGGCCGCTCGGTGACGACAAGTGAATTCCTGGGCAGGAACTCGCTGGTGATGTCGATGGCCATATGGAGGTACCCACCCGGGTTGTTGCGCAGGTCCAGGATCAGGCCCGTCGGGTCCTCTCGAAGGATCTCTCGCAGCGCCGCTCGAACTTGGTCGAGCGCTACGGCGTTGAACTCGGTCAGCGAGATATATCCGATGCCTCCATCCAGCATTCGGCTCTCAACAATGGCGACCTCGATGCGTGCCCGGGTGACAGAGACGCTAAAGGGTTCCTCTAGGCTCTCTCGGCGGATCAGAAGCGTCACTTTTGTCCCTTCCGGGCCGCGAATGAGCGTTATGGCGTCCATGAGTTCCATACCCTCGATCGACTCCCCATCGACGGCGAGCACCTCATCGCCGGCCTGAATCCCAGCTCGTTCGGCGGGGCTGTTTGGCAGGGGCTGAACGATGGTCACCACGCCGTCGATGAGGTCAACTGTGGCGCCGATTCCCTCGAACGAGCCTTGCATGTCCTCTTCGATGATCGCAGCCTGTACAGGCTCGACAAACATCGTGTGGGCATCTCCCACGGCGGCAACCATGCCTGCAGCGGCGCCATAGGACATCTCCCGCGGATCCAGCTGATCGGGCTCGACGAACTCGTCGGCAAGGATCGTCCGAATCTCATCGAGGATAGAGAAAGGATCGGTGTCCTCAACGCCGTCGCCGCCGGTTTCAGCGGTCGCTGCGGAGACGGTCGGCGCCTCGTTGGCCGAAGCGCTCGTCAGCCACATGGTCGCCATGCCCGCTGCAAACCCTATCCCAACAAGCATCGCGATCACCGCCAGCGTTACCATGACCTGGGCGCATGACGTGCGGGGCGATGCGGAGCCGTTCTGCTCTGTGTTCATTCGGCGTCCTCTTGGCTTGAGCTGCCTGGCCGACCTCGACCAAACAGCCAGAGTATAGCACACAGCGATAGGGGCCCCAACGAACGACTGTGGCGCATGGGCGTCGTGTGAGGGAAACTCAAAGGAGGCGCGAAAACAGACGACTCACATCTGCGAGAGGGCGGTAGCGTCGCTAGCCGGCGGCGATCGATTCTCGCGCGCGCTTCTCCCGGCTGGGGCCAGCCGTCTCTGCGGCGAGCAGTCCAAACGATACGCCGGCAACCACAAAGAGCACGCCATTCAGCCACAGGGCAGAGCTGAAAGAGAAGCGGTCACTCACGGCGCCCAGCAGAATCGGACCCATGACCATACCGAGATCGCTGATGGTACGGTACACGCCCATCGTCAGGCCCCGACCCCCTGGGAGATCGAGGTCGGCCAAATAGGCTGCCGGCGCGGGGCCGCCGATGCCCGTCCCAAGGCCGAGAAGCAGGCTGCTCGCCATGAAATGCGCATAGTTGTGCCCGAGCGCGTAGCTGATGACCGCCAAGCCGCAGACAATACAACTCGGCACAATGGCCATCTTGCGGCCGTAGCGGTCGCAGAGCACGCCGGCTACGCTGATCGTGAGAAAGTTGACCACCGCGATGGCCGTAAAGGCATAGCCCAGCTTTTCGGGGCCTATGCCGAGCTTGGACTCCCCCAGTAGGGGTAGAACGGTGCTCTGTGTTCCTGATCGCGTGAAGAACACGGCGATCGATACCAGGCATACCAGAAGAAAGTTGCGGTCAGTGAGAAGTCCCAAGCCTTCGCGCCACCCTGCCGGTGACGTTGCCGCGACGCCCTTGCTGCGCGTGCCAGCAGAGGCGGCCAGGTCCTTGGTCTCAGGAACGGCAAAGAAAGCCCAGGCGGCGGAACACAAGGCCAGCGCACCGTACACAAAGAACGGGACCTGATACCCGAACTGTTCACCCACCAGGCCTCCGATGATCGGGCCGACACTCACGCCCAGGAGCAGAGCACCCTGATAGGAGCTCATGGTGCGCCCTCTGTTGCTCGGCGTGCTGATGTCGGTGACAACGATCATTCCGGCGGTCATCTGAAGCGCCGATCCGAGCCCCTGTAGGAGACGAAAAGCCACCAGCTGTCCGAAACTGGAGGCCAGACCACTGAGGATCGCCGATACCGAAATGAGCAGAGGGCCACCGACAAGCAGGGCTCGTCGTCCAGCCCGCTCGGCCATCGTTCCGGCTGGGACGTTGACTGGGATCCGAGCGATGCCAAAGCTCGAGACGAGCAGGCCCACCATCGCAGCGCTCACGCCAAAAGAGCTGGCATAGAGCGGCAGTATCGGGCCCACCAGGCCAACGCCCAGCATGTTGATAAAGGTCGATACGAGCACCGGCGCGAGATACCGCCTGACTCGCGTCCGGGAGTCTATCAGATCCACTCGTTCTCTGCCCGCTTCCTGGCTAGGGCGGGGGGAACGCGTCTGGTTCATGCGTATTCCTTCCCTCGGCGTGCGCCCAGAGCGGGCGCACGCCGTCTCTCACCGGCCGGGCCCTAGGACTGCCGGGCCAGCTCTGTCTTGATGATCTCGGCAACTGCCTGTGCGTTTGCCTGCCCGCGAGTCTGCCGCATCACCTGACCTACGAGGAAACCGAGTACCTGCAGTTTGCCTTCGCGGTACTGCTGTGCGGGGCCAGGGTTCTGATCCAGCACCGATAGCACGATCTCGGTGAGCGTGTCTTCATCGCTGATCTGTGCGAGGCCCTTGTTCTTGACGATCTCCTCGGCGCTCCTGCCGCTAGCGAACATCTCATTCAGCACATCCTTGGCCGTCGTGCCGTTGATCTTGCCGCTCTCGACGAGCGCCAGCAGGCTCGCCAGACCCTCGGGGCGGACAGGACACGCCTGGATGTCGCTGCCGCTCGCCCCCAGCAAGCGGTACAGATCGCCCAGCACCCAGTTCGCCACCGTCTGCGGGCTCGTCGGTCCCTCGCAGGCCGCGCAGGCTGCCTCAAAGTAGTTGGCCACCTGAAGGTCCTGCGTGAGCAGCGCGGCGTCCGCCTCGCGGATTCCATAGCTCTGCGTAAAGCGCTCCTCTTTCTCATCGGGGAGCTCGGGCAATCGGCAGCGAATGCCGGCCCGCCACTCCTCGTCGACTTCAATAGGGGGCAAGTCGGGCTCTGGGAAGTACCGGTAGTCCTCTGCTCCCTCCTTGGATCGCTGAAACAGCGTGCGATGGTTCGTCTCGTCCCAGCCCATCGTCACCTGCTGGACCCGTCCCCCTTGCTCCAGCACCGCGATCTGGCGCTCGATCTCGTATGCGATCGCCATACGCACGGATCGGAAGGAGTTGAGGTTCTTGACCTCGACCTTGGTGCCGAGCACTTCGGCGCCTTCAGGGCGAACCGAGATATTCGCCTCGCAACGCATCGCGCCGTCCTCCATGTTGCCGGTGCTCACGCCGAGGTATCGCAGTATCTGACGCAGCTTGGATAGATATGCATAGGCATCCTCTGCCGAGTGCAGATCGGCCTCGGTCACGATCTCCATGAGGGGGACGCCCGACCGGTTAAAGTCTACGAGGCTGACGCCACCCTGGTGCACCAACCTGGCCGTATCCTCCTCCAGGTGTACTCGTCGGATGCCGATGCGCCGTGCGTCTCCCTCCACCGTGACGTCCAGGTGTCCTGAGGTGCAGAGCGGCAGGTCATACTGAGAGATCTGATAGCCCTTTGGGAGATCAGGGTAGTGGTAGTTCTTGCGGTCGAACTTGCTAAAGGACGGGATCGTGCAGTTGAGGGCCATGCCGGTGAGCACCGTCGCCTCGACCGCCACGCGGTTGATGACGGGCAGCACGCCGGGCATTCCCAGGCAAACCGGGCAGGTGTGTGTGTTCGGGGCGGCAGAGGTCAGCTCGTTTGGGCATCCGCAGAACATCTTGGTCTGCGTCAGGATTTGGGCATGGACCTCCATGCCGATGGTGGCAACGTATTCCATGGCTCTCCTCAAGGGCACGTTTGGCCGGGATTATAGCCCAGGCGGCTTGATCGACGAAAGCGGGTGAATGCCGGGCGCGCGTTGGCCGGATACTGCCAGCGCAACGGCTAGATATCGAGGTTCTCGACCTCACGCGCGTGGGTCTGGATGAACTTGCGTCGCGGGGGCACATCGTTACCCATCAACATGTCAAAGACGCGATCCGCTGAGGCGGCATCGTCGATTGTGACCTGCAGCAATTGCCGAGCGGTCGGGTTCATGGTGGTTTCCCAGAGCTGATCTGCATTCATCTCGCCCAGACCCTTGTACCGCTGAAGCTCGATGTGGCTGCCGTTCAGTTCCGCAACGCGTGCATCCTTTTCCTCTTCCGAGTAGACGTACTCGGTGGACTTGCCTGAGGTGATGCGATACAAGGGAGGCTGCGCCAGGAAGAGATGACCGCTGGTGATGAGTTCATCGACGTAGCGGAAGAAGAAGGTCAGAAGGAGCGTGATGATGTGCGCCCCATCAACATCGGCGTCGGTCATGACGATGATCTTGCCGTACCGCAGGTTGCTGAGGTCGAACTGGCTGCCTATCCCGCATCCCATGGCCTGGATCAGTGCCTTTATCTCGTTGCTTTCCAGGGCATGATCCATCCGTTTCTTCTCGACATTCAGGATCTTGCCGCGCAGCGGTAAGATGGCCTGGAACCGGCGATCGCGGCCTTGTTTGGCCGAGCCACCGGCCGATTCGCCCTCGACGATAAACAGCTCTGTGCGCTCAGGGCTCCGCTCCGAGCAATCAGCCAGTTTTCCCGGGAGGGTGCTGGTCTCCAGCGCGGTCTTGCGTAGCACGAGCTCGCGCGCCTGCCGCGCAGCGACTCGGGCGCGCCGGGCGGTGGAGGCCTTCTCCATGATGGTACGCGCGGCGGGATCCTTCTCCAGCCACTTGCCAAAGGCCTCACCAAAGAGACTCGCTACCTGGCCCTGGAGCTCTGCATTCCCCAGTTTTGCCTTTGTCTGGCTTTCGAACTGAGGATCGGCCAACTTGACGCTCACGATGGCCGTCAGGCCCTCGCGGACATCCTCACCGGAAAAGTTGCCCTCGTTCTCCTTGATGATTCCTGCGTTTCGCGCGTACTCGTTGAGCGATCGGGTGAGGGCACTGCGGAAACCCGTGAGATGGGTTCCACCGTCGACGGTGTTGATGTTGTTGGCGAAGGAAAACACGGACTCTGCGTATCCATCCGTGTACTGCAAGGCCACCTCAATGTGCGTGCCATCCACGTCGCCCTCAACGTAAAAGGCCTCATGCAGGCGCTTGCGGTTGCGGTTCAGGAGATGGAGGAAGGCCTTGAGGCCCCCCTCAAAGTGATAGGTCGCCTCCCGGCCGTCGCGCTCATCTCGACATTGGAGCGTGAGCCCGCGGGTGAGAAAAGCCATCTCTCGGAACCGCTGGGTCAGCGTGCGGAAGCGATAGTCCAGGCTATGCATGATCTCGGTATCCGGCAGAAAGCGCGTGCGCGTCCCCCGGCCTTCCGCCTTACCCAGATCCATGACCTCGGTTACCGGACGCCCTCGCTCGTATCTTTGCGAGTAGCGGTGGCCCTCGTACTGGACCTCCACTTCAAGCCAGGCTGATAGCGCATTGACCGCGGACACTCCGACCCCGTGAAGGCCGCTCGCCACTTTGTAGCCACCACCGCCGAACTTGCCGCCCGCATGGAGAACCGTATGGACCACCTCCAGCGTGTTCTTGCCTGTTGTGCGCTCGATGCCGACGGGAATGCCCCGCCCGTTGTCCTGGACCGATACGGAGCCATCCTCATGGATGGCGACCTCAATGCGGTCACAGTAGCCCGCCAGGGCTTCGTCGATCGAGTTGTCCACGACCTCAAACACGAGATGGTGCAGCCCACGTTGGTCGGTGCTGCCGATGTACATGCCCGGCCGGCGGCGCACGGCCTCCAGGCCTTCCAGGACCTGGATATCCTCGGCGGAGTAGTGGTTTGGTCGCTCGGTCATATCAGATTCGCCCCCGGATTCCATGGCGTCGACAAAGCTCAGGTCTTGCCCTGCGCCATGATCAGGCTGCGGAGTGCAGCAGAACGGTCACGATAAAAGTAAAAGAGCGCCGCCGTGAGGCCCGTACCGACGAACGCGCTGGCCAAAATCGCTACGAAGGTGACAGCCGAACCCGAGCCGATCGCGCGATACCAGATCAACGACAGGCCGGTATCCAGCAGGTTTACCAGAACCAGCAGCCCCAAGGTCGGCCAGAGACTGCTGCGCACCACGAGCAGACTGCTGAGGACCGCATTCAGAGGCTTGTGCCCCGCCAGCGTGACGGCTTGCGGAAAGAAGGACGCATACAGGAGCGCCCACCCGAGTGCCAGGAGGGCAAAGACGGCGAATATGCCCACGAGTGAACTGGCCAACACGGCCGAGACAAAGGCGCACCCGATCACGAGCGAAATCAGAGCCAGGCTGGCCCACGACCTGAACAGAACGCGTACAAACGGCGCCAGCGCGATGGGCTCGTCACGGATGCTCTGGGCGATCAGCAGGAGATAAGCGGTGCCGATCAAGATACCAAGAGCCACGAGTGCGAGCGAGGCAAACGCCATCTGCCAGAGCTGAGATAGCTCGATGATGCGATCGCCGACCTCGATCGGTAACGCTGCCGAGATAGCTGAGATGCCCAGCCGGCTGGAAGCGATCAGGCCGATCAGGTTCGTTCGAGCCGTCGTCTCCTCCAGCGTCTGTACCAGCGCCGTCACCGCGTCCGGATCGGCGCCACCGGTGCTCGCCAGGGCACCAGCCATACCATTTAGCCAGCCGATGAGCTGGCTCACAATCGGCGAGATCGAGAGCTTGGGGGCGCGCCACACGCTGAGGTCAACCAGTACCGGGAGAAGAGCCAGCCAGGGCCGGCGAAAGACCAGGCGGAAGCCTTCACTCAGTGTGTCGATAACACCCATCCACCAACCTCCTCAGGGATTCTACCATATTCCCACACGTGCGTGAAACGCCACGGGCCACCGCGGGAAGAGAAGAGGGTTCTCGCTCAGGAGGCGGGTAGAGGGGGAACGCAAAAACCAGGGCGCCATTGGCTTGTGGTGCCGGCGCCCTGGCGTCGTGACTTGTCCGGACTATCGGGCTCCAACCGCAAAAGGAACCATTCCCCACTCGATGGGATCGCGGCCGTCCTCGAAGGGGCAATCATGTCTGGCTTCTTCGTTCTGTTTGACTCGCGCACCCAGTGCGGCAAGCTTGGCGCAGATATCCTCATAGCCCCGGTCGATAAAGCCTACGTTGGAGATCGTCGTGTTCCCCTCGGCGGCAAGAGCCGCGAGGATCATCGCAGCGCCCGAGCGTATGTCGAGGGCGCAGACCTCGGCGCCTTGTAGGGCGGTTGGTCCGTGGACCATGGCGGTGCGGCCCGATCCCGAGACGTCTATGCGCGCACCCATGCGCGCGAGTTCGCTCACATACTGCAGGCGGCCCTCGAACATGGTCTCATGGATCGAGCTGTTACCCTGCGCCTGAGTCATGACGGCCGTGAACGGCGCCTGGAGATCGGTCGGAAAGCCCGGGTAGGGGTAAGTCTGAATATCGGCGGGCATGAGCTTTTCAGGCCCTGTGATCTCATACACGTCGCCCTCGTTACGTACCGTAGCTCCGGCATAGCGAAGCTTGTCTGTGAGAGCCCCCATCCAGCGCCCGACGCGGCCGTCCATCGCCACACGTCCACCCGTTATCGCCGCTGCGAGGGCAAAGGTGCCTGCTTCCATCCGGTCCGGCATGATACGATACACCGCGCCGTGGAGTCGCCCGGCGCCATCGACCCGGATGGTGTTTGTCCCGGCCCCATGGATACGCGCACCCATGGCGCAGAGAAAGCTCGCCAGATCCGTGATCTCTGGCTCGATCGACGCGTTTTCGATGAGCGTGGTGCCTTCGGCGAGACAGGCCGCCATCAGGAGGTTCTCGGTACCTGTGTGGCTTGGGTAATCGAGATACAGCTTGTGCCCCTGAAGGCGCGGGCTTGAGATTATATAGTCCGATTCATCGGTTTGGACGTCGGCGCCCATGGTCTCAAAGCCCTTGAGATCGACGCTGACGGGACGGCTGCCGATGGCGCAGCCTCCGGGGTGGGGTGCCCGAGCGTGGCCAAAGCGCGCGAGCAGGGGGCCGACGATCAGAAAGCTGGCCCTCATCTGTTGGGCGAGGTCACGAGGTAGCACTGAGCGGGAGATGCGCGTGGCCTTGATGCGGAGCACATTGGGACCTTCGAAGCGAGCGGCCACGCCCAGGCTGTGAAGGACCTTGACCAGCGTGCGGATATCTTCGATGTACGGAACGTTTTCCAGCAGGATCTCGTCTGCCGTCAAGAGGCTCGCCGCGATTATCGGGAGGGCCGCGTTCTTTGCTCCTCCGATCGTCACCTCTCCACGGAGCGGTCTCTGGCCTTCAATTAGTATGGGCATCGCATCATCCCCATCGATGCTGTGAGCTAACGCTATTATAGTGCATTCAGGATCCTCTTTGTAGTGCCTTGCGTGCCACGGCAATGCGCGCCCGGGAGCGCCGCAATGCCAGATCGTGCGCTGCCTGCAACTCTGCGCGGATCTCGTGTCGTTTTGCCAAAAGCCTTGCCCGTTCGAGGTCGTCTTCGGCGCGCCGCAGGTCGATTTCCTCTGCTCGTTCGGCCGTGTCTGCCAGGACGGTAACGGCGTCGTCCACGACCTCTACGAACCCTCCGCCCACAGCCCAAGTATCCGTGCCCTGCTGATGCACAATATCGAGTTCGCCGGGCTGCAACAAAGCCAGTAACGGAGCATGGTGCGGGCGTATCGTGACCGTTCCCTGTACCGCAGGTGCCGTGAGCGCCACGGCAGGTCCATGATACAGCATCCTGTCTCCCGTGACCACTGTGACATCCAGGCGTGCCTCGGTGCCCGGTGCCGGCTTGGCTCCATCCGCCATATCAGGAGCCTGACCTCGTCGCGGCCGCAGCTATCACGTCATCGAGCGTACCCTGCATGTAAAAGGCCTGCTCGGGGTAGTCGTCCATCTCACCGTCCAGGAGAGCCCGGAATCCTCGTACCGTTTCGCGAATCGGGACGTAGCGACCCTCGCGCTGGGTGTAACTCGATGCAACGAACATCGGCTGTGACAGGAAGCGCTGGATCTTTCTCGCGCGTGAGACGATGAGCCGGTCGTTCGCCCCCAGTTCCTCCAGGCCGAGGATCGCGATGATGTCCTGAAGGTCGTGGTAGCGCTGCAGAACGGACTGCACTTCTCGGGCTGTGCGGTAGTGATCCTGTCCCACGATAGCCGGGTCCAGGATGCGGGAGGCGGAGGCCAATGGGTCGAGAGCGGGGTAGATGCCGAGCTCGGCTATCGAACGCTCCAGGGCGATCGTGGCGTCCAGGTGGGCAAACACCGTGGCAGGCGCAGGGTCACTATAGTCATCCGCGGGGACGTAAACGGCTTGCACAGAAGTGATCGAGCCCCGCACCGTGGAGGTGATACGCTCCTCCAGTTGGCCCACCTCCGCGGCGAGAGTCGGCTGGTATCCCACCGATGAGGGCATGCGCCCCATCAGAGCGGATACTTCAGTGCCTGCAAGGACAAAGCGGTAGACGTTATCGATAAAGAGCAGCAGATCCATGCCCTGATCTCGAAATCCCTCGGCAATAGTCAACCCCGTCAGAGCAACGCGGGAACGGACGCCAGGAGGCTCGTTCATCTGGCCAAAGACGAGTGAGGTCTTTTCCCGGACGCCCGCCTCTTCCATCTCGTGCCAGAGCGCGTTGCCTTCGCGGCTGCGCTCGCCTACGCCACAAAAGACCGAGTAGCCGCCGTGTTCATACGCGATGTTGCGGATCAGTTCATAGATGATCACGCTCTTGCCCACCCCGGCGCCTCCAAACACGCCGACCTTGCCTCCGCGCGGGAAGGGCGTCAGCAGATCGATCGCTTTGATGCCCGTCTCGTAGACTTCCACATCTACGGACTGCTCGGTGAAAGGAGGGGCGGGCCGATGGATCGGAAGCGAAGGACCTCCGGAGAGTGGTCCCATTTCATCGATCGGCTCACCGAGAACATTGAGCATCCGGCCCAGCACCTGCTCGCCGACGGGCACCGTGATGGGACCGCCACTATCGATCGCCCGCATGCCTCTCTTGAGCCCTTCCGTGGCGCTCATCGCCACGCAGCGCACAGAACCGTTATCGAGTTGCTGCTGCACCTCGGCGACCACGTTCTGCTGCCCGGGCGCCCGGATCACCACGGCATGGTTGATCGGCGGAAGCTGGTCCGGCGGAAAGGCGATATCTACAACCGGTCCAATGATCTGTGTGACGTATCCTGACGGGCGATCGCTCATGCTCAACTCCCGTTTTCCAGTGAGAGTGCACTGCTCACTTCGTTCATTTCTGCCGTGATGGTCTGTTGCCTTGTCTTGTTGTAGTTCAGGCGAAGGTGCTCCACCAACTCTTGCGCGTTGGTGCCGGCCGAGCGCATGGCAACTGCGCGTGCGACATTCTCGGCAGAAAAGGCCTCCAGGACCGCCAGATGGACCGCGGATTGGAGCACGCGCGGCAGGAGCGTGTCTACCAGCGTAGCGGCATCAGGCTCAAAGTAGAACTGCCGCAGGCGGGGCGTGCGAGCAACATCCAGAGGCAGCAGCCGGCGCACCGTGGGCTTGAGCCGTGCACCGTCCCGATATTGTGTGTAGGCTATGGCTACCTGGGCGAACGCCCGGTCACGGTAACCCCGGAGCATGTAGGTGGAGATGGGCGCGATTTCATCCATCTGCACGTGAGAGCTGAGCTGGCTCCAATCAGCCGCTACCGGCAGCCCACGGTGGAGCAGAGCGGAGTGTCCCTGTGATCCGATGGTATGGAATTCGACGCCGTCAGCGAGACCTTGCGCGTACTCCAAGGCCACCCGGATGACACTCTGATCCTGTCCGCCCGTCATCCCGCGGGAACTCGTCACAAGCAGTAGACAGGTTCGGTCTCCCGCTCCGGATGTTTCAGGGGCCAGCGACGACGTTACGTCAGGATCATCCAGCGAAGCGAGAAGGCCCAGCATGCGCCACGCGCTGTCCGTATAGGCAATCGAGTTGTCAAGGCGCTCCTGCATGCGATGCGCCGTGACGGATGACACCGCCTCCATTGCGTGGATGACCTGCGATATGCCGGTCACGCTCCGGATGTGGCTCCGAATATCCCGCAGCGAAGGCATACGCTAGCCTCGATTGGCCCAGACGGTGCGGAAGAACTCGCGCAGCGATAGATCCAGCACCTCTTGAACCCGATCCGTCATCCGGCGCTCAAAGGAGACAGCGTTTCTGACGCTTTGGCGCTCGCGCCCCAGGTACTGGAGGAAGAGAGATTCGAACTCGGAGACCTCGTCGATGGCTATCTGATCCAGATAGCCGTGGGTGGCCGCATAGTAGAGCACCACCTGATCCTGAGGAGCGACATAGCTGTGCTGACTCTGCTTCAACATCTCTACAAGGCGAGCACCACGTCCCAGCGAGGCTTGCGTGGCGGCGTCGAGGTCAGTTCCGAACTGGGAGAAGGCTTGGAGCTCGCGGTACTGGGCCATGTCCAGCCGCATCTGTCCGGCAACCTGGCGCATCGAGGCGCTCTGAGCGGAGCCTCCTACACGCGATACCGATAGCCCGGCGTTGAGCGCAGGCCTGATACCGCTATGGAATAGCTCGGTCTCAAGATAGATCTGGCCGTCCGTAATTGAGATGATGTTGGTAGGGATGTAGGCTGCAAGGTCACCCAGCTGCGTCTCCACGATGGGCAGAGCCGTCATGGAGCCCCCTCCGCGGCTCTCATCGAGGCGCCCCGCACGCTCAAGTAGACGGGCATGGAGGTAGAACACGTCGCCAGGGTAGGCCTCACGTCCGGGAGGGCGGCGGAGCAGCAGCGACAACTGCCGATAGGCCCAGGCATGCTTGGTGAGATCGTCAAAGACGATCAGCGCATCCCGGCCGGCAAGCATAAACTCCTCGGCCATGGCGCAGCCGGCGTACGGGGCGAGATACTGAAGCGCAGCGGGCGCGCTGGCTTCCGCGGCCACCACGACAGTGTGCTCCAAGGCTCCTGCCCGATCCAGCGCCTGGACGACCTGGGCCACGTTCGAGAGCTTTTGTCCGATGGCCACGTACACACACAGTACGTCGTTTGGCTGCTGGTTAAGAATCGCGTCCACCGCCATGGTCGTCTTGCCAGTCTGGCGGTCACCGATGATCAGTTGCCGCTGCCCCCGTCCGATGGGCACCAGCGCGTCCACGGCCTTGATACCAGTGATGAGGGGGCTGTCGACGGGAGCGCGCTCGATGATCCCCGGCGCCGGATGCTCAACCGGTCGCACCCTGGCGGTGCTGATCGGACCCTTTCCATCCACGGGGCGGCCGAGGGCGTCCACCACGCGGCCGAGCATCTGCTCTCCGACGGGGACGGAGGCCACGTATCCCAGCGCCTGGACGTTGCCCCCGCGCACGATCCCCTCGTTGGGGCCCATGATGATGGCACCGACGGCGTCCGCCGTCAGGTTCAACGCCATGCCGAGGGTGCCGTTATCAAAGTGGAGCACCTCTCCGACCATCACCTGCCTCAGCCCCGATACATGCACGATGCTTTCGCCGACATCGACGACGGTGCCCATGGAGACGGGCTCCGGCGTGTAGCTAAAGCGCTCTATCTCTTCGCGCAGCCCGGATAGGGCCTGTCGCAAGTCTTCGCGGTTCATCTGTTGGGCGTCGCTCATGCTGGGTTCCTGTTCGTGGCAGGACCCGCACCTTCGGGGATTCTGCAATTGGCGCAGAGGCGTTCGTGTAGTGCATCCAGCCTGGCCCGGACGCTCCCATCGATTACGAGGTCATCCATACGGATCCATACACCGCCGAGGATCGTCGCATCCAGGTTCACGTCCAGATCCACGGGGCGCCCGACGATCCGCTCCAGGTAGGTCTGCAGAGCGACGCGCTCCGCAGGAGATAGCGGTACAACGACGCGAACTTGAGCGCGCTGAAGTTCGGGGTCCTGGGGAGGTCCCTGTGGTTCAGCAGTGATCTCGTCCTGTGGCGTTCTGCGCAACGGGAAGCCTGGCTGTCGTTGCATCTCGGTCATGCCGTCTTGACCTGCTCCAGGAAGTCCTGAATGAGTCGATGGTGTTTGCTCTCATCGAGCTCTTGCCCGATCACACGGGAGGCTGCGGCTATGGAGAGATCCACGATCTCCTGTCTCAACGCCACCTCTCCGAGCTCAAGCTCGCGCTGCGCCTGAGCCTGGGCGCGCGCGATGATCTGCTGGGCCTCATCTCGTGCGGCGGCGAGTATCTCCTGCCTCTGTTGCTCTGCAGAACGGGAGCCCTGCTCAACGATCTCGTGTGCTTCCTGGTGGGCGCGCTCGATCTCGCTGGCGTAGCGCTCCTGCATCTGTTGCAGCAGCAGATCAGCCTCCTTGGCCTTGGCCATGCTTTCCTGTACGCGCTTCGCTCTCGCATCCAGAGCCGCGAGCAATGGCTTGTGAAGCAGCCGGTACAGGATGAAGGCCATCAACGCAAAGTTGATCGCCTGAGATAGCAGCAGACGGGGATCGATTCCTAGTTGTCCCACACCGAGTTCCTTTCGGAGATGCTGCTCACCTAGGACACGAACTTGACGGCGAGCGCAACCACCAGGGCATAGATGGCAATCGCCTCGGTAAAGGCCAAGGAGATGATCAAGTTGGTGCTCACGGCGCGCTCCGCTTCCGGATTGCGGCCCAGGGCCTCCATGGCTGCCGAGGCCAGCTTTCCGATGGCCATGGCAGGGCCCAGGCTACCGAGGGCGATCGTGAGTCCAGCGACCAGATCGGGGGTGATTTCCATAGAGGTCTCCTTGCTGTGGTGTCTTCGGTCGAGAGCCGGGTCGCGTCAGCCGTGCGCAGCAGCGGCGCGTACCGCGAATGCCGTGCTCAGAATGGTGAAAATGAACGCCTGGACGAATCCTGACATGATCTCCAGTCCGATAAAGGGGAGCGAGATCAGGTAGGGTAGGATAAAGGCCATTACGAGGAGCAAGACCTCCCCACCGAACATATTGCCGAACAGGCGGAACGAGAACGATATCACCTTGGTGAGCTCTTCAAACACTTCCAGGATGCCCACAAAGAACTCGAGTACGCCATTCAGCAGCAAACTGGGCTGCACCTTGCCCTTTACCAGACGCTTGAAGAACTCGATGAATGATCCCAGACGGACGAAACGCCCGAGGTAGGGAACGAGACCTTGTTTGGATATGCCAAAGCCCTGGGCCGAGAGCACCGAGAGCAACGCCAACGCCACGGTCGTATTCAGATCAGCATTGGCGCCCCGGAACAGGGGGACAAAAACGCGCGACGTCTCCTCTCCGCGCCAGAGGCCGATGCTGCCAAAACCGGGGAAAAGAGAGAACCAGTTTGTCGTGAGGATGACGATAAAGAACGAGGCGGCGATGGGATAGTAGCGGCGCGCCTCGGGACCCGCGAAGCGAACCATATAGTCCAGAAGACCTTCGTAGATCGTCTGTACGATGTTCTGCGTCGACCGTGGGGAGGGGCACTCCACCAGGCGCCGGGAAACTCGCCATGAGAGTAGCGTGAGCCCCAGCATCACAACCCACGTCGTCAAGATCGAGTTCGTGATGACGAGGGGGCCGACGCGGAACAACTCTTCGGCGCCGATCTCGATGGTCAGCTCGCTAAGCCGCAGGGGGGCGTAAAGGTTGGCCCCGATCACGGCAACGACAAACAGGCCGATGATGACCTTCTTAATCAAGACGCTTGCTCCTCATCGCTCCTTGAGCGGAGGGATTCCACACTCTCCAGTATCCCGACCACGGCAATGACCAGTCCGACGATGACCAGCACGAGAGACAACACGATGCCGGTTTTCAGGATGCGATCAAGCCACAGGCCGATCAGGCGCATCACTACAGGCAAGGCTAGGAGGGCCAGCGCCTTTGCCGCCGTCTTCCAGCCGCCTCCGAGATCGCTAAAGGCGTACGCTGGATCCTCGTGGTCATTAAGGTAGTTTCGGGACCGGATGGCCAGCCGGATGATAGCGATCTGCCCGATCACAATCCCGGCAGCGAGCAGCATCAGGGTGGCATAGGGAGTCGTGCCCAGGAGGTTATCGACCTGTCTGCCCACCCACAAACCGAGGAAGATCAGCCCGGCCGCCGTGAGCCCCATCGTCATGCCCAGTTCGGTGGCGAGGCCCGTAATCTGTCCTTTGTTCTTCATCTGAGCTCCGCGCTGTTGGCCACAGGTACAGGCCCTTGCGCCGCACTGCGCATCCCAAACATCGAATGATACACCCCTGACAGGGGGCCGTCAAACCTCCAGCGGAGGATGCATCAGGCTGGGAGCCTGCGTTTTGCTGCGCAACCGTTGGCTCAGTCGTCCTCTTCGTCCGTTCCAGGCGCAGAGCTTGGCTCGATGGGGACCCATCTGTGGCCATGGCGCGCCAGCAGCGCATCGGCGCACGCAGGCCCGGGGCTCCCCGCTGGGTAGGTCTGTGGAACCGAGCCGCTCGTGAGCGGGTCAGTGAGTTGCCAGGCCAACTCGATCTCGTCGCTGCGCGTGAACAGCGATGCATCCCCCTGGAGAGCGTCCAGCAGCAGTCGTTCGTAGGCATCCGGTAGAGCGTACTCACCAAAGTGACTATCGTACCTGAACACCATGTTGACCGTCTCGGCCTGCATGCCCGAGCCTGGCCGCTTGGCGTCAAAGCGCAGATGCACGCTCTCGTTGGGCTGAATGATCAACGACAGCCGGTTGGGAGGGAGCGGGCCCGATTCGGAGAATAGGCGATGCGGTACCGACTTGAACTGCAGCGCTATCTCCGTCGTCTTGGCGTTCAGCCGCTTGCCCGATCGCACATAGAACGGCACGTCGCGCCAGCGCCAGTTATCTACGTGCAGACGCAGCGCCGCGTAGGTGGGCGTGTTGGAGCCCGGATTCACATGGGGCTCGGTTTGGTAGCCTTCATATTGCCCGTACACGCAGTCCTCGGCAGCGACCGGGCGGATGGCCTGGAGGACCTGCACCTTTTGGTCACGAAGCGTCTTGGCGTTCAGCACCGACGGAGGCTCCAGGGCCGTGAGAGCTAGAAGCTGCAGCAGATGGTTTTGGAACATGTCGCGGAGCACGCCGGCTCGATCGTAGTATCCCCCTCTATGGCCTACCCCGACCGTCTCAGCCATCGTGATCTGAACGTGATCGACATAGTTGCGATTCCAGAGCGGCTCAAAGATGGCGTTCCCAAAGCGGAGGAACAGGATGTTCTGCACCGTCTCTTTGCCGAGGTAGTGGTCGATACGGTAGATCTGCGACTCGTCGAACACCGCGTGCAGTTGCTCATTGAGCCGATGGGCGCTGGCCAGGTCGGACCCGAAGGGTTTCTCGATGATGATGCGCGACCAGCCTCCGGGAGTCTGGTTCATTCCAGAACGCCCGATCTGTTCAATTACGGCAGGGTAAAGCGACGGCGGAATCGCAAGGTAAAAGAGCCGGTTGGGAGCCGGCGGCTGGTCCGCATCGAGCCGCGCCTGCAGCGCTTCCAGCGCGGCATAGGTCGACGGGCTATCGTACTCGCCCGGCTGATAGTGTATCCGCTCGCTAAAGATGTCCCAGCGCTCGCACATCCCGGGCTTGAGCCGGGCGTAATCCGCTACGCCTTCTAGCAAAGACGCCGAGTAAGCGGCATGATCCAGCTCGCTGCGAGCCGTGCCGATGATGCGAGTGTTTGGGTGGAGGACTCCCTCGCAGTTGAGGCTATGGATGGCCGGGATGAGCTTCCTCCGCGTGAGGTCCCCCGATGCGCCAAAGATAAAGATAGTAGCTGGCTCATGCATCGCGTTCGCCATGTATACCTCCGAGGCCTATCTCGTTACTGCCTGCCTTCTCTGCCGCCAGGGCAGCCTCTCCCGTGGCGCTGTGGCAATGGCCGGAGGAAGCCCAGTGGGCTTGCAGGTCGCGAATCAGGGCATCGATGACGGGACTCTGTGCACAAGGGCCATGAGATGAAGCCTCCGGTGGAGGCGAGGCTCCTGCGGAGAGGGCAATGATCTCCGTGGCGATTCGTTCACCGTCCACGGCGCCGAGCGGTACGTTCCCATGCACTGCGATCGAAATGCCGCGCTCCCGCAGGGGCACGCTCTCGATCTGCCTTGAGAGGGCCACTGACTGCTCCGGCGCCAGATCGACCGGCAGAACCAGCACATCACGGACGCCCGCGCGAGCCAAAGCCACGAGTTGTGCCAGCAGAGAAGGGTTTGCGAGGGGATGCGCGATGGCTATGCCGGTAAGCGGGTCTAGGCAGTCCCGCAGGCGTTGCACCAGTTGCGAGAGGAAGACGGCGGATTGGGGCGCAGTCCCTGTGCGGCCGTAGGCCTTGCGGATTCGCGCCAGCACAAGCGGGCGCGTGAACCAGCCGCTATCGCGCTCGATTGCCCCCCCACTCGCACGCAGGCGTGGAGCCCAAGCGTCCGGCCCCGTGTACGTGTCCGGCAGGGCCTCCGACACGACGATGGTGACTCTGGCATCCTGGGAGACCTGATCGGCGTAAGCATCGGCAAGTATCGCAACCGGAGTCAGGGTGGAGATCTGCCGGGCCCGGGCAGCGTACGAAACCAGCGCACAGAGCGCCACCAGGAGCAGGGCCACGACGCCGCTGGCCGGATTCGGCCACCCGAGCCACACCGAGAAGGCCAGAGCCCCGATCAGTCCCAGAGACAGGCGATAGCGGTGTTTGGGAAGATCGTGGGCAGCGCAGGACCAGTAGTTGGCCAGGCTCCAACCGATGACCATACCGCACGTCAGCAGCACGACACGATTCCACACGGTGATCCGTTCCCTTCGTCAGGTTTCGAGCGAAGCAACCGCGCGAGACCAGGGGCTCAGTCCTCTACCTCTTCCTGCGTCGGGCGGCTGCCTTCAACTCCTGATGCGAGATCCAGCATCTCCATGGTGATGGCATGCTGCCTCGCGGAGTGATATTGCAGCGTGAGTTCCTCTGTCATGCGTTTGAGGTTCCCGCTGGCCGTCTCCATGGCGCGATATCTGGCCGCCTGTTCGCTCGCGGCAGCCTCCATCACCATGCGGTACAGACGACCGATTGCCCATCCATCGATAGCACGCTGAAGCAGTATCTCTGGATCGCCTTCGTAAAAGACTTGAGACGGTTCCGATGGAGGCCGTGGCAGCATGGAGAGATCGACGGGAAGCCAGCGTTCAGCGACTGGAGGGGACACCGAGTCGGCTCGATATGGCGAGTAGACCACATAGATTGCGTCGCACCGCCCATCATCCAGTTCGTCGCGTAGGTCGGCCGACATGCTCGCTACCAGCGGCATGTCGGCGACACGGGAGGTCGGGAGCGGCCATTCGTGTGCGATCTCTCGGCCGAGGCGCCGAAGGTGGGCGCCAGCGCGAGCACCGAGGACGCCAATGTGGACCACGTCGCTCTGAAGTGATTGCGCCGTGATCAATCGCTCCGCTCCTTGCGCGACCGTCTCGTTATAGGCCCCGCACAGTCCGCGTTGCGAACTGATCACCAGCATCAGTGGCGCCCGCGCGGGGATAACTGCCGACGCGATCCCGAGCGTGCCGAGCACACGCGCCGGTACACGCGGGACTGAGAGAGCCAAGGCCCTTTCCAGGTAGCTGCAATAGCGGCGGCTCGCCTCCATGCGCGCCAATGCCTGACGCCAGCCTCCGGCGGAGATCGTGCGCATCGAGTTGACAACCGGTTCGATTGCCTCGACGTTATCGCGCCTTTCGCGGATGCGCTCGATGTCATCCATCGCTGCTGAACGACTCTGTAAAGGCTTGGATGGCTTCGCGGAGTTCGTCCTCGATGGCGTCGCTCAAGCGGCTTTCCTCATGAATAGAGCGCAAGGCGCGAGGCACGTTTCGCTCCGCATAGGCCCAGAGTTCGGCGTCGTATCTCTCAACATCGCCGATGGCGATTTCGTCCACGTAACCCAGATCAACGGCGAGCAGCGTGAGCACCTGCCGTGCAAGAGGCAGTGGCGCATAGGGCTTTTGGCGCAGTATCTGGCGCAGCCGCTCTCCACGGACCAGTTGCTGCCGGGTGGCACGGTCGATCTCTGTGCCAAATCGGCTAAAGTGCGCCACCTCCTCGTACTGAGAGAGCGTGAGGCGCAACTGTCCGCTCACCCTGCGCATCGCCTGAGTCTGGGCCGCGCCTCGCACCCGAGACACGGACTGCCCAATGTCGACGGCTGGCTTGAGATCCTGATTGAATAGCTCGGGATCGAGATAGATCTGCCCATCAGTGATCGAGATGAGGTTCGTGGGAATGTACGCAGAGATGTTGCCTCGACGCGTCTCGACGATCGGCAGGGCCGTGATGCTGCCGCCTCCCGCATCGCCGTGTCTCCGGCAGGCGCGCTCCAGCAGGCGGGAGTGCAGGTAAAAGACGTCGCCCGGATAAGCCTCTCTGCCAGGCGGGCGGCGCAGGAGGAGGGAGATCTCTCGGTATGCGTCAGCGTGCTTTGTCAGATCGTCATAGACGATGAGCACGTCGCGTCCCTCATCCATGAAGGCCTCGGCGATGGCGACACCGGCGTAGGGGGCCAGATAGAGCAGGGCGGGGGGATCATCCGGGGCCGCCACAAGCACGATCGTGTGGGCGATGGCGTTACCTTCCTCGAGAATCCGCACGGCCTGAAGGATCGAGCTTGCCCGCTGACCGATGCACACGTAGATGCAGATGACGTCACTATCGCGCTGGCTGAGAATGGCGTCGAGCGCGATGGCCGTCTTGCCGGTCTGTCGGTCGCCGATGATGAGTTCGCGCTGCCCACGCCCGATCGGAATCATGGCATCGATGGCCTTGACGCCCGTGTGCAGGGGGACCGACACCGGCTCCCGTTGCACCACGCCCACGGCCTCGCCTTCGATCAGGCGTCTGTCGTCGATATAGAGGGGTCCTCGCCCATCGATCGCCACGCCAAGCGGGCTGATGATTCGGCCGAGCAGGCGCTCACCTACAGGTATCGTGGCGCGCTGACCTGTCGCCCAAACGATGTCGCCGCCCTGAATGCCTTCCGCCGGGCCCAGTAGAATACAGTCGGCCTGGTTTGCGTCCAGGTTCATCACCAGCCCCAGAACCGAGTTGGGGAACAACAGCAGTTCGTCCGTTGAGGCTTGCGGTAGACCCCATACAGAGGCGACGCCCTCGCCTACCTGTTTGACTGTGCCTACAGCCTGTGTCCGTAGGCCGGCCCGGCTGCTGGTACTGCTTGTGGCGATGTGTCCTAGGAGGTCACGAAGCGAGTCCGATGAGTGCCTTCGCAGGTACTCGGACATGCCGGCGCTCAGGTCCAGCGAGGAGCCAGAGATCGTGCCCCACAGCGGCACGGAACTGGTGGTGGTGCGTGGAATGAGATCCATGTCACCGACCTGGATCGGATGCTCGG
>Ga0123333_10000922_pt1 | contig 31281 bp, 19 predicted proteins | sample BioC12SIPDNA_3_FD_89957 | JGI IMG/M metagenome (GOLD analysis project Ga0123333, IMG submission 89957) | Anaerobic biogas reactor microbial communites from Washington, USA - Biogas_R2_B C12 SIP DNA | ecosystem: Engineered > Bioreactor > Anaerobic > Unclassified | place: Washington, USA... | reverse complement strand
GAGCACTCGCGAGGGCCTCGCACCTGCTCGCCCGCCTCCGCCCGTCACGGCTGGGCCTCTCGCTGCCCGGCGGCTGGACCGCCCTGGTCCTGGCCAGCCTCTCCTTCCTTCCCTCCCTGGTCCCCCGCCCGGCGCTCTACCAGGGCCTCATCACCGGGCTGACCGCCGCCATCGGCTACGGCCTCGGGGTGCTCGGGGCCTGGGTATGGCGTGAGCTGGCCGACCGCGAGCTGCGCCACCCCTCCCCGTGCTCGGTGCGGGCCCTGCTCGTCACCGCTCCGCTGCTGCTTCTCGCAGCGCTCGCCCTCGGCGTGGTGTGGCAGCGCGAGTCCTCGCTGCTGCTGGAGATGGAGCCCGAGCACCCGGCCGCCGCCCTGGTCAGGTGCTGGCGGCCTTCCTGCTGGCCTATCCGCTCACGCTCTTGCCGCTGTTCGGCTTCGGCGTGCTCGACGCCGCTCTGCTCGGCGCCTGGGTCACCATCGCCGGGCCGGCGCTGGAGCCGGCGATCGTCGCCGGGCTCGTGGTCTGGCGGGTCGTGGGCATCCTCGGGCCCCTGACCCTGGGCCTTGCCACACTCATCTGGTGGCGCCGCTCAGGAGCTACCGGCGACTCACTGCCAAAAGTCGCCATGAAGGGTCGCTCCGTCAGCGACCTGTGACACAAGCCGGGTGATCCTGGCACACCCTCACTGGTGGGCCTGAAACTTGCCTCGTCGGATTCCCCCAAGGGTAGGACCACCGTGGCTAGACTCAACCATGACGCCAACCGCGCGCGCCCAGGTCGCCCAGCAGCACGACGACCTGATGAGGACGCTCCCCTTCGCCGACACCGCCGACTTCGAGGCCGCCTCCCGTGGCTACCTCGGCACACTCGAACCGCCTGTGGTCCGCGACGCCGACGGTGAGGTGGTGTGGGACATGGGCTCCTACGCCTTCCTCGAGGGCGAGGCTCCCCTGACGGTCAACCCCAGTTTGTGGCGTCAGTCCCGGCTGCTGACCCGGCACGGGCTGTTTGAGGTGGTCCCCGGCATCTACCAGGTGAGGGGCTTCGACCTGTCGGTCATGACGCTCGTGGAGGGCGAGGTGGGCGTCGTGGTCATCGACCCGCTCATCAGCGTGGAGACGGCGGCCGCCGCACTCGGGCTCTACCGGGAGCACCGTGGGCAGCGGCCGGTGACGGGGGTGATCTACACGCATAGTCACGTCGACCACTATGGCGGTGTCAAGGGCGTGACGACCCAGGAAGAGGTCGACGCCGGCCAGGTGCCGGTCCTGGCCCCGGAACACTTCCTTGAGCACGCCGTCTCCGAGAACGTCTACGCCGGGACCGCGATGGCCCGCCGAGCGGGGTACATGTACGGCGCGGCCCTGGACCGTAGCCCGACCGGTCAGGTGGGGGCCGGCCTGGCGCAGACGACGTCCACCGGCACCATCAGCCTCATCCACCCGACCCTGGAGATCACGACCACCGGACAGGAGGAGGTGGTCGACGGGGTCCGGATGGTCTTTCAGATGACCCCCAACTCCGAGGCGCCGGCGGAGATGCACTTCTACTTCCCGGGGTTCCGGGCGTTGTGCCTGGCCGAGAACGCGACGCACACGATGCACAACATCCTGACCATCCGTGGGGCCCTGGTCCGGGACGCGAACGCCTGGTCGGACTACCTGACCGAGGCGATCGACCTGTTCGCCGACATCACCGACGTGGCCTTCGCCTCCCACCACTGGCCGACCTGGGGCTCCAGTCAGGTGCGCGACTACCTGTCGTTGCAGCGGGACCTGTACGCCTATCTGCACGACCAGACGCTGCGGATGATGAACGCCGGGCTGGTCGGCAGTGAGATCGCCGAGGCGATGATCCTGCCACCGGCCCTGCAGGAGGCCTGGCACGCCCGGGGCTACTACGGGTCGGTGAGCCACAACGTCAAGGCCATCTACCAGCGCTACATGGGGTGGTATGACGCCAACCCGGCAAACCTGTGGCAGCACCCGCCGGTGGAGCGGGCCACCCGCTACGTTGCGGCCATGGGCGGCGCAGATGCCGTGGTCGAGCTGGCCCGGGGCGCCATCGAGGCGGGAGACTACCGCTGGGTGGCCGAGGTGGTCTCACACGTGGTGTTCGCCGACCCCGGCCACGCCGCGGCACGTGAGCTGCTGGCCGACACCTTCGAGCAGCTCGGGTTCGGCGCAGAGAACGGCACCTGGCGGTGCGCGTACCTGTCGGGGTCGCACGAGCTGCGGCACGGCGGCTTCGGCAGCCCGACCCGCGCGTTGTCACCAGACATGCTGGCCTCGCTGACCCCGGCCCAGCTGTTCGGCGCGATCGCGGTGCGGGTCAACGGCCCCCGTGCGTGGGAGGAGCGTCTTGAGCTGGACGTCGACCTGGGCGACGACGGACGCTACCGGCTCCGTCTGGCCAACGGGGTCCTCACCTACACCACCGCAGCACAGTCGACGACGGCCGACCTCGTCCTGCGGATGCCGCGCGGTGCGCTGCCCGCCCTGCTCGCCGCCCCCGTCGACCCGTTGGACCTCCATGCCCTCGGCATCCAGATCGAGGGCGAGGTCTCCGTGCTGGCCCGTCTGCTCACCGTGCTGGACGACCCTGACCCCGACTTCGCGATCGTCACCCCCTGAGCTCCTGGACTCCAGGGAAACGGCAGGGTTCGGGACGGTCCTTTGCGGGCTCAGACTGCTGAGGCAGTGCGTTGCTCGGCGCGGTTCTTCAGGAACACCAGGGGAAGGAGCCATCCACCGAACGCCGTGACGATCCACACCACGAGGGTCGCCAGGATCCAGGTCGTGACGCCCGAGATGCGCAGCCCTCCAGGGAAGAGGGAGGCAATGAGCAGGGCCACGAAAGTCGAGACCAGTCCGATGCCACCCAGCATGGCTGGAGCGAACTGGCGGGCCAGATTGAAGATGAACGGCGCCAGGATGCTCTGGGCGATCGCGAAGACTCCGACCGCGACCAGGAACCCGGAGAAGGACAGATGGACGTCATCGATGAGGAGCGAGGCGGCGAGTAGTCCTAGGGCCGCCGTCCCGATGAAGATCCCAGCACGAATGAGGAGGCGAATCATGGTCTCTCCGCTCAGCACGCCCAGCCGAGCAGCCAGGATCGCGCTCACGATACCGGGGCAGTCTCAGGCGCCGCTAGCGTTGACTTTTCCTTGGCCGCCACCCAGCGAGAGTCGGGAGGATCGCACATGGTGAGATCACTCCACGTCACCTCATCGACCATGCGACTGGTCAGCGAGCCCGCCATCTACGGGGTGGTCCTGGTCGCCGGGCTGGTGGTCGTGGTCAGCAACTCCGCCGATGCCTCCTGGGACGTCCTGGTCAAGGTGCTCGCCACCCTGCTCGTGTTCTGGTCCGCCCACGTCTATGCCGGCGCAGTCTCCCGTCTGGGAGGCACGTTCGAGCAGGACGCGCCCACCCGGGCACGACTGGGCGCCGCGGTCGGCCACGGGCTGACTCACTCCTGGGGGATGCTCATGGCCGGCCTCATCCCGTTGGTGGTCCTGTCGCTGGGCGTCATGGGATTGGTTCGTGACAGCGTCGCCATCTGGGGGACGCTATGGACGGCGGTGGTGGTCTTAGGTCTGCTCGGGTGGCTGAGTGTCGCCTCCTGGTCCTCCCGGCCCGTCTGGGGTCTCGTGGGCGCTGTCATCACCTCGGCGCTGGGAGTGGTCCTGATCCTCCTGAAGGCGGTCGTGTACTGATCCCCACGACGCTCGCCCCCACACCGTGCGAGTCCCGCCAAGTGCTGCGCGAACCGGAAAGTGGCAGGTCTATCTCAGACCTCGCGGACTCACTAACATCTGCTCATGAGTGCACTCGCGGCCACGGTCGAGATGACCGTCCTGGTTCTGCTGGCCGCGATCCTGGCGGGTCCTATCCTGGGCGCCAGGTTCCGGGTGCCCGGGCTGCTGGCGCTGATCTTCCTCGGCATGTTGTTCGGCCCGTTCGGGCTCGGGTGGCTGGGGCGGACCAACCTGGTATTCGATCTCGGTGCGATCGGCATCCTGTATCTGATGTTCCTGGCCGGTCTCGGGTTCAATATCAACGCCTTCAGCCAGGGCCGGGCCAGCGCCCTCGGCTTCGGGTTGTTGTCCTTCGTCTTCCCCTTCGCTCTGAGCATGGTCGTGGGCATGTCGTGGCTGGAGGCCGGCGTACTGGGTGCAGCGTTGCTGGGATCGATGTGGGCGTCCAACACGCTGGTGGCCTACCCCGACGTGCGTGCGGCGGGGCTGGAGCAGACCCGCGCGGTGCGCGATGCGATGTCCGGCGGCGTAGTCGCCGACATGCTGGCCCTGCTCGTCCTGGCCATCGCCACGACCTATGCCGTGGTCGAGACGCTCGAGCCGGACAACCAGGACCTGGGTGCTGTGCCGACGCTGCCGCTGTTCCTGAGCATCCCGGCCCTGGTGGTCTTCACGTTGTGGGTGCTCCCCAGAGTGGGACGTTGGTTCTTCGTGCGGGTCGGTCACTCCCGGGTGCAACGGGTGTTGTTCGTGCTCGCCGGGATGGCCGCCGCAGCCACGTTGGCGGTCCTCGGGGGGATCGCCGGGATCATCGGTGCGTTCCTGGCCGGAATCGGGCTGAACCGTCTGGTGCCCAACAACAGTGAGCTGATGGACCGTGTGGACTTCGTGGGGACGACGGTCTTCGTCCCGGCGTTCCTGGTCTCGATCGGGCTACGCATCGACCCCGGGGCACTGGTGGACCCGCGAACCATCCTGCTGGGTGTGCTCTTCCTGGTCCTGGTGATCGTGGGCAAGGGCCTGGCGGTGCTGGTCGCGAGCATCTTCTTCAAGTACTCCCCCGCTGAGCGCGGTCTGATCGGGTCGCTGAGCATCGGGCAGGCGGCCTCCACACTCGCGGTGGGTCAGATCGGTCTGGAACTGGGCCTGTTCGAACAGGAAGTGGTCAACGCCTCCATCCTGACCATCGTCCTGGCCGCGCTGCTCACCAGCTTCGGCACCCAGCACTACATCCGCCGGATGCCGGTCACCCCGCCGAGCTCCGGTGCGATCGGCGAGGTGGTGCTCGTGGACGTCAGTGACGACACCTCCGCGATGAAACCGATGCTGCACCTCGCCGGCCGGGTCGCTCAGGGAGACGACGGGGTCGCCACCGCGTACGCCGTGGCGCGCCGGGCCGACAAGATCACCACCCGCGCCAGGCTGGGCCAGGCTGAGGAGACCGCGGCGGCAGCCGGTTACGACAGTTCCAGCGTGCTGCGCCTGTCCGAGTCCTTCGCTGACGGAACCCTGGAACTGGTCGAGGAGCACGACGCCACCCTCGTCGTCCTGGCCTGGCACGGACCACGGCTCAGCGTCGAGCACTTCTTTGGCAGCGAACTCGACACCATCGGCGCCAACTGCCCCGTCCCCACAGTCGCTGCCCACCTGACCAGCACGTGGGTCCGGGTCATCGTCATCCCCGGCACCGGAGACGTCCCCTGGCAGGCTGAGGACGTGCGACTCACCCTCGATGTCGCGCGACGGCTGGCCGCCGGAGGCGATGACCCACTGCTGGTGATCGCCAACGACGAAGCCACCACACGCGAACAGCTCGGCCCCCGGGCCGAGTACGAGTTCGTCCTGGCTCACCGCCCCGGGGACGAGCTGCTACCTAGGCTGCAGCCCACTGACCTGATCGTCGCTCCGGCCTACATGCTCCAGGAGATGCCAGTTCACCGACGGTTGAAATTCTCCGTCGCCCTCACCGAGCACAACCTCGCCATTGTGGCCGCCCCAGGCCGGTTCGCAGTCCTGTCCGCACGGCAGCATGCGATGGGGCAACTCCTCGGGCAACACGCCTGAGCCGCGAAGAAGACCGTCGCGTCAATCAACCCAGCCGCGGTGGACAGGCTCGTTCACGCTCGTTGGTCGCAGGCGACCATGCAGTACGCCACGTCAGGGTCAACGCCGCGGCGATTCAACGGTCTAGACAGACACCAGGTCCCTGGCCGCGTTCTCGATCGTCTCCTCCGACAGCAGCACCGTCAGGGCGGCGTCGCCGAGCGGGATGAAGCTGTCCTCGCTGGTCACCCGTGCGACTGTCCCGTCGAAGCGGTGGTCCACCAGCGCGGTCACCACCCCCTCGGAGACGCCGCCGGTGCGCCGTGTCTCGTCGACGACCAGGACCCGGCCCGTGGCGTGCGCCTCGCGCAGGATGTCGTCGACCGGGAGTGGCCGGAGCCAGCGCAGGTCGACGACGCGGGCGCCGATCCCGTCGGACTCCAGCCGTGCGGCGACCCGCAGCGACATGGGCACCCCGTTGCCGAAGGTGAGGATCGTCAGGTCCTCGCCGGTGCCGTAGGTGCGGGCTCGGCCGAGGACCGGATCCGACGACGAACCAGGGGCAGGGTATGACGTGGCCCAGGCCCCGTCGCCCGGCTCGTGCAGGTCCACAGTGTGGTAGAGCGCGATCGGCTCCAGGAACACGCACGTCGAGCCGTGGGTACGGGCCATCGTCAGGCAGGTGCGCATCATCATGCCGGCGTCATCCGGCCGGGATGGTGAGGCCACGACGAGGCCGGGGATGTCGAGCAGCACCCCGAGCGCGTTGTCGTTGTGGAAGTGCCCGCCGAAGCCCTTCTGATAGCCGTAGCCGGCCACTCGCACCACCATCGGGTTGGTGTACTGCCGCTGGGAGAAGAAGGGCAGGGTTGCGGCCTCGCCGCGCAGCTGGTCCTCGGCGTTGTGCAGGTAGGCGAGGTACTGGATCTCCGGCACCGGCAGCAGCCCGGACACGCCTGCGCCGAGCGCGAGGCCGAGGGTCGACTGCTCGTCCAGCAGCGTGTCGAAGACCCGCGCCCGGCCGAGCCGACGCTGGAGTCCCCGCGACACGCCATACACCCCGCCCTTGCGGGCCACGTCCTCACCAAAGACCAGCAGCCCGGGGTCGGCGGCCGTTCCGTCGACCAGGGCGCGGTTCACCGACTGCGCGAGGGTCAGCGGTCCCTCGTCCTCGGGCAGCCGGCCGTCGAAGACCGCCCGTCGTCGCGCCGGGTCGCCAGCACGCTCCGGCGCTGCGGCGACCGCAGAGGGGTCCGGTCCGGCCAGCGGCTCCATCACCTGCGCCGCGGTCGTCATCTTGGGCAGCGCGACCACCTCCTGCGCGACGTCGCGGACCCGCTGCCGCACCGCTTCGTAGCGGTCCACCACCTCGGCGGGAGTCAGCACGCCTGCGCTGATCAGGAGCCGAGCGGTGCTCAGGACAGGGTCCCGGCCCAGGTCCGCAGCCAGCTCCGCCGTCGACCGGTAGGCCGACTCCACGTCCGACCCCGCGTGGCCCATCAGCCGCACCGTGCGCAGGTGGAGGAAGGCCGGCTTGCGGCGGTCCCGCACGTAGCGCGCCGCCTCCCGGGAGACCCGGAGCGTCTCGGCGAGATCGCAGCCGTCGGCGCCGAAGTAGGCCAGGCCCGGACGATGGCCGTAGGCGGACTCGACCCAGCCGGCCGGGGTGGGCACGCTGATGCCGATCCCGTTGTCCTCGCAGACGAGCAGGAGCGGCATCGGCACCCCCTGGTAGGACGTGTGCACGGCTGCGTTGATCGCACCCGCGGCGGTCGAGTGGTTCACCGAGGCGTCGCCGACGCTGCAGACCACCACCGAGTCGGGTGGCCACGGACACTCCACACCGAGCTTTGCCGCCCGCGACACCGAGAACGCCACGCCCATCGCCCGCGGCAGGTGCGAGGCGATCGTCGACGTCTGCGGGATCACCGCCAGGTCGGCGTGGCCGAAGACCTTGTGCCGACCACCGGAGATCGGCTCCGAGGCCGCCCCCACCAGCCCGAGCAGAACGTCCCGCACCCCGTCGTGGCCGGGCACCTGCGTCGCCCGCTGCAGGTAGAACCCGCCGGAGCGGTAGTGCAGCAGCGCCGGGTCGGTCGGCCGCAGGGCCGCCGCCACGGCCGCGTTGCCCTCGTGCCCCGAGGACCCGATCGTGTAGAAGCCCTCACCCGTGCTCCGCAGCCAGCGGGCCGCCAGGTCCAGGTGCCGGCTGCGCAGCTGTGCGTCGAACAGCTGCAGGGCGAGCTCGGCGTCGAGCCCCTCCGGCAGGGTGGTGCCGGGATCCCGCCGGAGGGCGGCGGCGTGCTCCAGGAAGTGGGTGTCGACCGGCTCGCTCACACCGAGAAGTCCACGCCCTGAGCCAGCGGGAGCTCGCCGGAGTAGTTGATGGTGTTGGTGGCCCGGCGCATGTAGGCGCGCCAGGCGTCGGAGCCGGACTCGCGCCCGCCACCGGTCTCCTTCTCCCCGCCGAAGGCACCGCCGATCTCGGCGCCCGACGTGCCGATGTTGATGTTGACGATGCCGCAGTCCGACCCCACCGCGGACAGGAAGATCTCGCTCTCCGCCTGGTCCCGCGTGAACAGCGAGGAGGACAGCCCCTGGAGCACGTCGTTGTTCAGCGCGATGGCCTCGTCGAGGTCGTCGTAGGCCATCACGTAGAGGATCGGCGCGAAGGTCTCCCGCGTGACGATGTCGGTCTGTCCGGGCATCCGCACGACCGCGGGCTGCACGTAGTAGGCCTCGGGTGCGACCTCCGCCAGCTGCCGTTCGCCGCCGACGACGACCGTGCCGCCCTCGGACTGCGCCTGTTCCAGGGCGGACCGCATCGCGGTGTAGGCGTCGCCGTGCACGAGTGGGCCGACCAGCGTCCCGTCCGCGAGCGGGTTGCCGATGGGCAGCCTCCCGTAGGCCTCGGCGAGCCGCTCGGTCAGCTCGTCGACGATCGACGAGTGGGCGATGACCCGGCGCATCGTCGTGCATCGCTGGCCAGCGGTGCCGGCGGCGGAGAAGACGATCCCCCGCAGGGTGAGGTCCAGGTCGGCCGACGGCGCGACGACCGCCGCGTTGTTGCCGCCCAGCTCGAGCAGGGACCGCCCGAACCGGTTGGCGACCCGGGGCCCGACCGCCCGGCCCATCCGGGTCGACCCGGTCGCGCTGACCAGGGCCACACCACGGTGGTCGACCAGCGCCTCCCCCACCTCCGGGCCGCCCACGACCACCTGGCTCACCGCGGCCGGGGCACCGGCCTCCTCCAGCGCCCGCCCCAGCAGCGCGGCCGCCGCGTGCGCGCACAACGGCGCCTGTTCGGACGGCTTCCACACGACGGTGTCCCCGCAGACCAGGGCGATGGCGGTGTTCCACGACCAGACCGCGACCGGGAAGTTGAAGGCGCTGATCACGCCCACCACACCGAGCGGGTGCCACGTCTCCATCAGCCGGTGTCCGGGCCGCTCGGAGACCGACGTGCGGCCGTACAGCTGCCGGGACAGACCCACCGCGAAGTCGCAGATGTCGATCATCTCCTGCACCTCACCGAGCGCCTCGGAGGTGATCTTGCCGACCTCCAGGCTCACCAGGGTGGCGAGGTCGGCCTTGCGCTCACGCAGCAGCTCCCCGAACCGCCGTACGACCTCGCCCCGCTGCGGGGCCGGGACGGTGCGCCACTGCAGGAAGGCCTCGCGGGAGCGACGGACGACCTCGTCGACCTCGTGGGCGTCGCTCCACCGGACGCCACCGAGGGACTCCCCGTTGACCGGGGACCGGTGCGACTGGTCGCCGGCGATCGCGGCCAGGTCGACACCGCAGCGTCCAGCGGCTTCCTGCGCCTGCTGCTGCAGGGTCTCGGCCGTTGGGATCTGGGTGCGGGACATGTGGTGCCAACTCCTTGGTGTCGGGCGATGGTGAGCGTGGTCAGACGATACTGAGCGATCAGACGATGGTGGGTAGGGGTCGGACGATGATGAGCAGTGGTCGGGCGACGGCGCATGTGGTCACACGATGTTGAGCTCGGGACGGGCGTCGGCGCGCGTGAACCGCTCGAGGTCGAGCGCACTGACGTCAATGATCGGTGATCGGTCGAGGAACAGGTCACGCACCACCTCACCGACGGCGGGACCCATCAGGAACCCGTGGCCGGAGAAGCCGCACGCGTAGAGGAAGCCGGGGACCCGGCGGGACCGCCCGATGAGCGCGTTGTGGTCGGGCGTCATCTCGTACAGCCCCGCCCAGCCACTCCGGACGCCGACCTCGGCCACGGACGGGGCCCGCCGCTCCAGCGCCTCGGCCAGGGCGGTCAACCAGCCGGGGTCGGCGGCGGTGTCGAAACCCCACGAGTCCTCGCTCTCCGGCATCCCGATGAGCAGGCCGCGCCCTTCACCGTGGAAGTAGAGGCCGCTCGCGAAGTCGATGGTGAACGGCGTGTCCGGGGCGAGGTCCGGCATCGGCTCGGTGACCACGATCTGCCGGCGCAGCGGCTCCACGGGCAGGTCGACCCCCGCCCAGGCGCCGACCTCCCGGCTCCAGGCGCCCGCGGCGCACAGCACCGACGAGGCGCTGATGGCGCCGTCGGCGGTCTGCACGGCCAGGATCGTGTCGCCCTCCATCACCAGGCCCGTCGCCGCGGTGCCCGGCACGATCGTGGCGCCCGCCGCACGAGCCGCACGGGCGTATCCCTGCACGACGGACTCCGGGGTGCAGTGGCCGTCCCGCGGCGACCAGAGTGCGGCCTTCAGGCCCGTGGTGTCGATGAGCGGCGACAGCCGTGCGGCCTCCTCGACCGTGATCATCCGGCTGTCCACGTCCATCGCGTGCTGCAGTGCGGCGTTCCTGGTGAAGGTCTCCACCTGCTCGTCGTTGTCCAGCAGGAACAGGTAGCCGACCTGGTGCAGGTCGATCGGCTGGTCGAACTCCGCCTCGAACCGCTCGAACGCCTCCAGGCTGCGCAGGCCGAGCGCGATGTTGATCTCGTCGGAGAAGACGGCACGGACACCGCCCGCCGCCCGCGAAGTGCTCCCCTCACCGAGGGAGCCCTTCTCGAGCAGGACGACGCGCACCCCGGCACGCGCGAAGTGCAAGGCCGAGCTCAGGCCCATCACCCCGCCGCCGATGATCACGACATCGGCCTCTGACGGCAGGGGCCGGTTCCTCCCGGTCACGGCCCTCCCGCTCCGCCGTCGCCGGCGGCACCGACCTCGCGCTCCAGCCGCTGCTGCGCGAGGAGCGCGAGCGCAGCGGCCTGGTCACCGAGTACGGCGTCGTCGAACAGCACGGTCGAGGAGTGGTTCATCGCCGCGGTCTCGGGATCCACCCCGGGCGGGCTGGTGTGCAGGAAGATCATGGCCCCGGGCACCTGCTCGAGCACGAAGGAGAAGTCCTCCGACCCCATGAGCGGGTCCGCCGCGTCGACGACCCGTTCCGCGCCGAAGGCCGCCCGGAGCTGCTCACCGGCCCACTGGGCCTCCGCCTCGTCGTTGACGGTGACCGGGTACTGCACGACGAACTCCACCTCGGCCGTGCACCCGTGGGCGGCCGCGATTCCCTCCGCCAGGCTCCGCGACTCCTCCTGCACCCGCTCCAGGCTCTCGTGGGACAGCGTGCGGACCGTGGCCCCCAGGGAGGCCCGCTCCGGGATGACGTTGACCGCCTCGCCCGCCGCCAGCTGGGTGATCGTCAGGACCACCGGGTCGAAGACGCTGAACCGGCGTGTGATCATCGCGTGCAGCTGACTGCCGATCCCCAGCAGCGCGGTGACCGGGTCGACGGCCGTGTGGGGCTGTGAGCCGTGCCCTCCCCGGCCGACGACGGTGATCTCCAGCCGGTTGGACCCCGCCATCGTCGAGCCGGAGCGGAGCTCGAACTGCCCGGGCACCCCGGGGAAGACGTGGATGGCGTAGGCCGCGACGGGCTTCTCCCCGCTGGCCATGAGCAGCCCCTCGTCCAGCATGTACTTCGCCCCGCCATAGCCCTCCTCACCGGGCTGGAACATGAAGACGACGTTCCCGGGCAGCTCCTCCTGCCTGGCGCAGAGCAGCCGGGCGGCACCCACCAGCCCGGCGATGTGCAGGTCGTGCCCGCACGCGTGCATCGTGCCGGTCGTGGCGGCGTACTCCAGCCCCGTGGCCTCGTCGACCGGCAGCCCGTCCATGTCACCGCGCAGCAGCACCGTCGGCCCGGGACGGCCCCCGCGCAGGACGGCCACGACCGAGGTGGTGGTCGTGCCGGTCGTGACCTCGAGGGGCAGACCCTCGAGCTCGCGGAGCACGATCGCCTGGGTCCGAGGCAGGTCCAGCCCCACCTCGGGGGTCTGGTGCAGTTCCCGCCGCAGTCTCACCAGGTCGCCCTGGAGCCTCTGCGCGTCCTCGTGCATCGTCATACTGACTGAGCCTAGGACCGGAGCCGCCGGCGAGCCATCGGGACGCCCCCGATCGTCTACTATTCTCTGTAGTACTCAGTTCCCGCCCTCCCGGAAGCGCACCCATGTCGGATACCTCCAGCATCCTCTCCCCCGACCAGATGGCCGAGGCGGCCGAGGACGCCGCCTTCGCCAAGGCGACCGGGGGCCTGCTCAAGTCCTTCCTGCTCGGCCTGACGGCCGGCGGCTACATCGCGCTGGGTTTCGTCTTCTTCACCACCAGCCAGGTCGGGGCCGCCGAGCTGCCGTATGGCGTGGCGCGAGTGATCGGCGGCGTCGTCTTCTCCACGGGGCTGGCTCTGGTCGTGCTCACCGGGGCCGAGCTGTTCACCAGCTCGACGCTGACGCTGACCGCCCGGGCCAGCGGCCGCATCACGTGGGGCCAGCTGCTCAGCAACTGGGTCGTGGTCTACCTCGCCAACTTCATCGGCGCGCTCACGATCGTGGTGCTGATCTTCCTGGGCAAGACGTGGACGAGCGCCGACGGCGGCTGGGGCACCGTCGTGCTCAACACCGCCCTGCACAAGGTGGAGCACACCTTCCTCGAGGCGTTCGTGCTCGGCATCCTGTGCAACCTCATGGTGTGCCTGGCGGTGTGGGCGGCCTACTCCGGGCGCACCACCACCGACAAGATCCTGGCCGTGACGATGCCGATCGCGCTGTTCGTCGCCACCGGCTTCGAGCACTCGGTCGCGAACATGTTCATGATCCCGCTGGCGATCCTCATCAAGGACAACGCAGGCGGCGAGTTCTGGGCGACGACCGGCCTGGACGCCTCCGCCTACGCGGACCTGTCGTGGTCGGCCTTCTACCTCGACAACCTGCTGCCGGTCACCCTGGGCAACATCGTGGGAGGGGGCGTGATGATCGGCGTGCTCTACTGGACGATCTTCCACTTCCTGCCGAGCCGGAGGAAGGCAGCCGCGGGCGCCTGAGCGGGTCCTCCCGCGGTGCCCGTAGGCGCAGACTCCGCTGCCCCCTCCGTGACCCCCGCGGCTCTCGGCCGCCCCGGAGCCGTGGCCATAGGGTCATCCTGGAGGTGTACTGCGCCGTGTTGAGCGGTTGTTGAGCGGCACCCGCCACGCTGTCCTCTTCAGCTATCCGAGGAAGACACGAGGGGTTGTCGTGAGTGCACCAGTCATCACCTACGTCCATGGCGCAGACCCGATCTCGCAGGCCGGCGTCGTCAGCCAGTTGCGCGGCAGACCCGAGGTCCTTCTCGTCGAGGAGTCCCGCCTCGACCAGGCGACGGTCGCCATCGTGGTCACCGAGCACATCGACGAGTCGGCGACCCGCATCCTGCACGGGCTCCGCCGGGGAGACCTGCCGCACCTGATCGTCGTCGCCACCGCCATCGACGACGCCGGCCTGGTCACCGCCGCCGAGTCCGGCGTGGCCGGGCTGCTCCGGCGGAGCGAGGCCACGCCGGAGAACCTGGTCCGCGTGATCACCCGGGTGAACTCCGGCGAGGGTGAAGTGCCGGGCGACATGCTCGGCCGCCTGATGACCCAGCTCGGCCGGCTGCAGCGCCAGGTGCTCACCCCCCGGGGCCTGACCTTCACCGGTCTGACACCCCGCGAGGCCCAGGTGCTGCGCCTGGTCGCCGACGGGCACGACACGGCGGAGATCGCGCGGGAGCTCTGCTACAGCGAGCGCACCGTCAAGAACGTCCTCCACGACCTGACCACGCGGCTCCAGCTGCGCAACCGCTCCCACGCCGTGGCGTACGCGCTGCGCGAGGGTCTGATCTAGGGACCCGCGAGGTCGCCGTCCAGCATCGTCTCGAGGCTGCGCACGGCGCTCTGGCACAGCACATGGAGCTGTCGAGTCGTGAGCGGGTGCCGCGCCACGCGGTGCCAGGAGTCCAGTTGCGCCACCGCCTCCTGGCGCAGGTCCGTGGACGGGGCGTCCGCCACCCCGAGCCGGGCGGCGGGTCCGGTCCCGTGACCGCCGAACAGCCGCTCGAGGGCGGCGGCCCGCGCCTCCGGCAGGTCGATCGCCCCGGTGCGCAGCTCCCCCAGCAGGTGCAGCTCCTCCAGCTCGTGCGAGCTGGACACCAGCCGTTCCACCTCCCCGAGCAGGTCCGCGGCCTCCGGCCAGTCGGTCCCCTGCAGCACCGTGCGCAGCCCGGCGAGCACGGACTGGGCCCGCAGCAGCCGGCTGCGTTCGGTGAACTGGACCGTCAGCAGGCTGCGCAGCTCCTGCAGCCCGGACCGGCGCCGCAGCGCGTCGGCGAGCTCCGAGGCGTTGGTCACCTGACCGCTGCCGATCAGCTGCACCGCGACCCGCACCCCGAACAGGCCGAACCGGTCCAGCAGGTGCTCCCGCTGGGCGGGCCCAGGGTCCTCCGGGATCTCGCTGCGGCCGAGCCGGTCGGCGGTCAGCAGCAGGCGCGCCACCTCGTCCTTCGGGGCCCGGGCGATCGCCGCCAGGTCGGCGAACTCGGACTCCCGCAGGGTGGCGGCGGCGTGCCCCAGCAGCCCGTTCACCGGGACCACCGTGGGGCAGAGCCTGCGCACCCGCGGGTCCTCGGCATACCGCTGGGCGACGCGGGCAGCGACCGTCATCGAGTCCAGCCGGCAGGACCCGATCTCGTCGGCCCGCGACAGCGCGCCCACCGTGTTCACCGGCGTCCCCTCGGTGACCTGGCGGTCGCGGAAGGCTTCCATGAAGTTCATGTCGCTGGCGTGGGCGTGGCGCAGCAGGTAGAGGACGGCATCGGCCACCGCGACCTGACCCACGTCCCCGGTGAGGGCCTGGTGGGTGCGGGCCGAGACCTCGGTGGAGATGGAGGCGATGCCCGGCGTGTCCACCAGGGTCAGCCCCTGCAGCCGACGGGTGGGCCAGCGGACCTCCAGGTGGTCGATCTGCTCCGGCTGGCGACCACCCAGGTCGATGATGAGGGACCCCTCGTCCCGACGGAACGGGCGGTCGACCGGTGGGCCGTCGAGCGGGTGCAGCAGCACCCTGGGGGCGGTGCCGTAGCTGTACCAGGTGACCACCCGGGTGCACTCCCCCGCGTCGGTCGGCGCCAGGTTCTCCCCGACCAGGGCGTTGAGCAGGGTGGACTTGCCGGCCTTCACCCGACCCGCGATGGCCAGCCGGAGCGGCCCGTCGAGGCGGGCCCGCAGGGCGCGCAGCTCCTGCGACAGCTCCGCGCTCGGAGCACGTTCCGCTGCACGGTCGACGACCGCACCGACCCGATCCACCAAGCTCGTCGACATGTCTGCCCCGCCCTCCCCTCAGCGCCCGCCGTGTCCCGGACGGCCGGCCAGCCGCGTCAGCCGGTCGGCGTGCGCGTCGAGCTCGCGGGACCGGGTGGCCCGCGCCTCCGGGGTAAGCGAGCTCGCCTGCTGGGCGGCTCGGTGCGCGGCGGCCACCGAGGCCTCGAGCACCTCGGCCCGGGCCTGGAAGTCGTCGCGCAACTGCCGCTGGGTCTCCCGCAGGCTGTCCCGGCTCTCCTTGCTCAGCACGAACGAGACCTCCTCGACATACTTGCGCGCTGCCGCCTTGGCCTGCATCCGTCGCCCGGAGCGGACCCGCTCGGTCTCTTCCCGGAGGGCGCGCTTCCCGAGACCGGCACCCACCGCGGCGGCGGCCACCCCGATGAGCGGCATGGCGATGCTGAACAGGCCCCCGACCCCCAGGATGAGCATCGGCCCGAAGGTCGTCGTCCGGGTCACCATCATGATCGACTGCAGCCGCCCGGGCCGGACGGAGATCGCCGCGGTGTCGGGCATGGCCACCGTCTCGGACACGTCGCTCAGCCCCCGCAGACGCAGCGCGAACGCCCCACCGGCCAGCTCGAAGTCAGCCGCGAGATCAGTCGCCAGGTCGGTGGCGCGGGACTGCAGGAGCTCGCGGTTCTGCAGCACAGCTGCCGCCACCTGACGTCGCAGCCACACCTCGGTGTCCGACCAGGTGTCCAGCGGGTCCCCGACATCGATGACGGCCTCGGCCTCCCGCAGCACCGACCGCAGCCGCTGCTGCAGGTCGTGGTCGACGTCGGCGATGAGGTCCTGCACCCCGTCCGCGAGCGCCACCTTCCAGCTGGCCGAGGCCGCGGACAGTCCGGCGGCGTGCTGGCGGGTCCGGTCCAGGTCCTCGATGACCTCCGCGGACCGGACCGGCTCGGCGAGCACCGCCTTCTCGGCCTGGGTCGCCGCGGCGAGGTGCTCGACGACGAAGTCCACCTCCGCGGCGGCCTGCTCGGCGGCGCGTCCCGCCTGGGCCGACACGACCGAGGCGAGGAAGGTCACGAGCGGGGCGAAGCCGGCCTCCTCGTTCAGCGTGGGGTCGGTGGTCGCCCGCAGCCGCAGGAACGAGGACACCGGCAGCACCGGCACGTCGATCCCGGCGGTCCGCAGGTGGCCCTGGTTGAGCTCCGCCATCCGGCGCCACTCCGGGTAGAGGTCGGTCTTGCTGATCACGACCGCGGTGGTCGGGCAGCGGCTCGTGGCCGAGCGCAGGAAGTCCAGCTCCGGCGCAGTGAGCTCCTGGGAGGCATCCGTGACGAACAGCGCACCGTCGGCGGTCTGCAGGGCACCGAGTGCCAGCTGGCCGTAGGCGGAGTCCAGCCCACCCACTCCCGGGGTGTCGATCAGCCGCAACCCGGCCCGCAGCATCCGGTGCGGCAGGTGCACCTCGACATACCGCTGCCCGCCGTCCCCCGGACCGGACGCGACCAGGTCGCGGATGTCGTTCAGGGACGCCTCCACCGGTCGGACCGGCCCGTCACCGGCCGGCTCGAGGTACGCCGTGACCCCCACCGTCTCCCCGTGGGCCACGACGGTCGGCACGGCCGTCGCGATGTCGGCGTCGACCGGGCACACCGCCGTCTGCAGGAGTGCGTTGACCAGCGTGGACTTGCCCTGCTTGAACTCTCCGACGACCGCGACGGTGGCGGTGCCGTGCCGCAGCCGCCCCCGGGCCTGCTCCAGGTGCTGGACGAGGTCGGGACGTCCCTGCTCGTGCGCCAGCCTGGCCGACTGGTCGATGCTCTGCAGGACCTGGGTGACCGGCGGCAGCGACCCCTCTGCGGCAGCGGGTTCGGCCACGCTGGGTTCCGGCTCGACCGCCTCAGGCTCTGGCTCCGCCTCACCAGCTGCGGACTCCGGCTCCGGCTCGACCGCCTCAGGCAACGCCGGCCCTGGCTCGACAACCGTGGGCTCCGGCTCTGGTTCCGGCTCGACGACCGCGGGCTCCGGCTCGACAACCGCGGGCTCCGGCTCGATGACCACGGGCTCGACAACCTCAGGCTCGACAGGCTCCGGCTCGACGACCGCGAGTTCCGGCTCCGGCTCGGACTCGGGTGTGGGTTCGACCGCTTCGGGCTGCGTCGGCACCGGCTCGTCCATCACCGGCTCGTCCATCACGGGCGTGGGCTCAGGTCTGGGGTCGAGAGCCTCGGCGGGCTCCGGTTCCACGATCTCCTGGGCGGGTTCGACCGCCTCGGGCTCCGCCGGCTCGGGGTCCGGCTCGGGCTCAGGGGGTGGCGGCCCGTCCTCCCACTCCAGGAAGTGGTTGCAGCGGGCACAGAAGATCGCGTCCGCCTCGTTGCGGAAACCACAACTGGTGCACACGGTCACGGCGTCCCCTTTGACGTGCCTGGTCCCTGCCTACTATCGAGCATTTGCCCTGTCCCGTCGACCCTCGTCCCTCGGAGGTGACTGTCGTGAACGACGTCTGCACCGGATGCGGGGAGCCCAACCCGCCGGGCACCCAGTTCTGCCTGTTCTGCGGGATCTATCTGGGCTGGAACGAGCGTGAGACCGACGCCCGACCTGCCGCCCGATCCGACACGGGTCAGGCACCACCAGCACCGTCGGCGGACGCCACGGCCCCGATCCCGCAGCGCGACGACACCATCCCGCTGGGCGTCGCGGCCACCCCCGCACCTCACGCCGCACCCCCTCCCCCCGCTCCCGTCGCGACGGCCCCCGCCGTGCCCACCGGTCGCGGCTGCCCGAACTGCGGCCACGACAACGAGCCGGAGCGCAGGTTCTGCGGACACTGCGGTCAGGTCCTGGCCACCGGTGCCCCGGCCCGCGGAACGGAAGCGAAGAGGCAAGGCTGGTGGCAGCGGCTGCTGCGGTCCGACACCCGGCTGGCGCGGCGCGACTACCGACGCAGCCTCCCCCCGCTCTACCGGTGGCGCCGCGTCGGCGTGACCGCGCTGATCGCCGGCGGGCTGGTCGGCGGGTTCGCGGCGGTGGGCAGCAACCCGATCGGGTGGGCCACCGACCGGTGGTACGACGTGACCAACCGGCTCGACCCGGTGCGTGACGTGAGCGCCCAGGCGCTGCCGGAGAACTCGGTCATCGGCGACCACGGTCCGAACGGGCTGCTCGACCTCGACCAGGCCACGGCGTGGGTCACCGGGTGGACTCCCCCGGAGGGCCGTCCGGCTTGCGGTGACGGGCGTGGTGGCCGGGTCGTGCTGGCCTTCCCCGAGACCCGGGTGCGCGAGCTGCACGTGCTCACCGGCGTGACCGACGCCTCGGACCGCCCGCTTCAGCACATCCCCACCCAGCTCGACGTACAACTGCCGGACGGGTCCTGCCGGACGGTCGCGCTGGACCACGGGCCGGAGGTGCAGGAGGTCGCCTTCGACACCGGCGAGCCGGTCTCCCGGCTGACGATCAGCATCGGGCAGACCTTCACCGGCGACGACGCACGGGTGCAGGACGTGGCGGGGCTGACCCAGCTCACCCTGCTCGCCCGCCCGGCCCGCGACTAACCGGTGACCGGGGCCGACGCGGCGCCGACCGGCTGGACCGGCGGGTTGCAGAAGCCCACCAGGTCCGGCAGCGCCGTCCGCACGTCCTCGCACGCCTGGGACGCCTCCTCGAAGGTCGGGTATCCCCCGAGCAGCACCAGCCAGCCCTGCTGGGCCAGCCCGAGGTCGGGGAACTCCTCGGTGTTGATGGCGAGTGCCTCCACGTCGTTCGCGGCGAGGTCGTCGACGAGCTGGGCGGCCCCGACCTCCCCCGAGGTGCCCAGCGCCGGGAAAACACCCACCACCGCGGCCCACTCGCCCGGCGCGAACGGCGGCGCGTCGACAGACGGTCCCGTGGGCGTCGCCGGGCCCGTGGCCTCAGTCTCTGTCGGTGCGTCGGTCGTCGGCGCGTCCGTGGTCTCCCCCGCCCCCGTCTCGGTGGGCTCGCCCCCGGTCGTCGGGGCCGCCTCGGTGGTCTCTTCCGCCGGCTCGGTGGTCGTGGGCTCCTCGACCGGGGCCGCGAGGGTGGTGGCGCACACCGGCGCGGACTGGGGGGACTGCACCTCGCCCCGCACCGCGGCCATCGTGAAGCAGTGCTCCTGCTCGGGCGCCAGTCCCTCGACCGGCGTCGCCCCCAGCTCCGGCGCCAGCTCAGTCTGCGAGGTCACCGCACCCTGCGCGTCCAGCTGGAACAGCTTGTAGCCCTCGACCTGCTCCAGCGGGATCCAGCTCACCCGCACCGACTCCGGCCCGGTCGCCTCCACGGACACCTGCGGGGTGTCCGGCACCCCGAGCTCCTCGAAGGTCTCCCCTCCGCCCCCGCGCTGCATCAATCCGTATGCCGTGAGGCCGGCGACGCCGGCGAGCACCAGGCCGGCGCCGAGCACCGCCGTCTTGGTCAGGATCGGCTTCTGGTTGAACACCCCGTCGGCGGTGGCCGTTCGAGGGTCGGGCAGACCGGGCATCGGCGGCATCCCGGGCACGGGCGGCTCCGGCGGGCTGGAGAGACCCTCGGCTGGTTCCGCCCGCACCGTGAACGGGAGGCGCGCGGCAGCGCCGCGCAGCGTGGGCTTGCGGGTGCGCACCTTGAGGCGGACCTGCGCGGAGGCGCCAACCTGCAGCTCGACCGTGTCCGGGTTCACCAGGAAGCCCAGGGCCCGGTCCGGGTCCTCGGCCACCACGCGCAGCCGCGCGGGGGTGTTGCCCCAGTTGGACAGCTCCACGAGGTGCTTGCCGCGCCACCGTCCGGTCGAGGTCACCGGCACGAGCTTGGCCTGGAGTGCGGTGACCTTCCCGATGTCCAGGTCGCCCTCGACCACCGTGCTGGTGCCGGGGTCGATGACCGACGTGACCCGGACCGCGAAGGCGCACCGGCCGCCGGGCACCCGGGTCCCCGCGGGTGGCGAGAAGACCACCACGACGGCGCCCTGCTGCCCGGGATAGACCGTCAGGTCGGGCTCGCCGGGCTGCCCGGACCGGCTGCCCTCGGCCGGCACCACCTCGAACCAGGAGGCCGGCCCCGCCACGTCGCGGCTGGACCCGGTGATGTCGTCCAGCACGTCGACCCGGTAGCCCTCGACGATGCTGCCGTCGTTGACGACCGTGACCACGACCCGCGTCTGGCCCCCCGGCTCGACGGCGGCCGCGACCGGCTCGAGCTCCACCACCGGATCGGCCACGGGCAACCCTCCTCACGAGCGCACTGGCGCACGGGCCGGCACCGCCCGTCGTTCCAGCGTACGGGCGCACGAGGGGCACCGACAGGGCATCGAGGCAGGTACGGCATACGGGGCAGGGGGCTCTGCCCCTCGGGGCAACAGGGGGTGCCCCCACAGTGGCTCCGCGTCCGGTTCCGCACCCCGGACCGGGCTGGGAGACTGCGAGTGTGATCCACGAGGTGGACTCCGCCGTCAAGGCGCTGATCGAGCGGGAGGCGACCGGCGCGAAGGACGTGGAGGTCGTTTTCGATGCCCCGACCAAGGAGTGGGCGGGGCGCCGCAGCGCGCCCACGATCGACATCTACCTCTACGACATCCGGGAGGACATGCGGAAGCGCTCGAGGGGGATGATCAACGAGTACTCCCCGGACCAGGTCGTCATCGGCCGGCACCTGCCGCCGCGACACTTCAAGCTGTCCTACCTGATCACCGCGTGGACCGCCCGGCCCGAGGACGAGCACCGGCTGCTCTCGCACCTGCTCGAGTGCTTCCTGCGTTTCGACCAGATGCCCGAGGACCTGCTGACCGGGTCCCTGGCCGACGCGGGGGCGACGGTCCCGATGACGATCGCGCTGCCGCCCCCGGAGGACCGGTCGTTCGCCGACGTGTGGACCGCCCTGGGCGGGGAGCTCAAACCCTCCCTCGACCTCGTGGTGACCGCGCCCCTGGAGACAGGGCAGCGCTTCGAGACCGGGCCGCCGGTGCAGGAGGAACCGCTGGTCTCGCTCGGCGGGGTCGACGGCTGGCCCTCCCGCGACGACCCGCACAACGCCGAGACGCGCCGCGCCGAACGCCGGCCGGCCATGCAGCGCACCGCCCGGCCGAGGAAGAAGCCATGACGGCCAGCTCCCCCGACCTGGCCTACCTGCGCGCGCGGCTCGCTCTCATCGAGGACCGGGTGCGCTCGTTGGTGGAGCGACGTCAGGCGGACGACCCGGCCCCCGACGACCCTTTCCGCGGGCTCTACGTCAGCGACGACGCCGCCGTGCGGCTGCTGGCCCCGCCCGCACCCGGGCCGGACCCAGATCCCACGGGCCGCCACGGTGTCGCTGAGTTCGGCGACCGCCTCGAGGCCGAGGGGCACCCGCTGGTGCTACGGCGGCTGGTCCGCGACGCCGGCCTGGACGACCTCGACGTCGACCTCGTGCTCACCACGCTGCTGCCCGACCTGGACAGCCGGTTCGAGCGGCTCTACGGCTACCTCAACGACGACGTCAGCCGGCGGCGCGCGACCACCGGCCTGGCGCTGGACGTCGTGGGGGCCACCCCGGACGACGCGGCGGCGCGGGCCAGGCTCGGCCCCTCCGGGCGGCTCGTGCGCCGCGGCCTGCTCCGTGTCGAGGACGAGGACCGGCCCTTCCTGACCCGCGCGCTCCGGGTGCCCGACCGGGTCACGGCCCACCTGCTCGGGCACCCGGAGCCGGCGCCGGAACTGGCGCCCTACCTGGTGGACGCCCATCCCTTCCCGGTCCCGCTCGCGTCCCGCCTGGCGCGAGCCCTGGGCTCCGGCGCCCACCTGCTGCACCTGCGCGAGCCGACCCCCGGCGCCGGGGCCTCGGTCGCGGCGGCCGCCCTGGCCGAGGCCGGGCTCGGCGCGGTCACCGTCGACCTCAGCCGGGTCGTGGACCACCCGGTCCCCGTCGAGCTGCTGCGCGCGGCCTGCCTCGAGGCGCTCTTCGGCTCCGCGGGACTTGTCGCGGGGCCGGTCGAGGCGCTCGCCGGCACGGCGCCCGACGTCTTGCGCCTGCTGACGACGTCCGAGGTCCCGGTGATCCTCACCGGCCACGACTCCTGGGATCCCCGGTGGGCCGCCCAGACCCCGCTGAGCGTGGCCGTGACCGCCCTGGAGCCCGCCGACCGGGCCATGGTGTGGGCCCGCTACCTGGGCGCCGACCTCGGCGCTCTGGACGGCGTGGCCGAGCACCTGGCCCTCGCCCCCGCCCAGGTCGCCAGGGCGGTGACCGCCGCGCGGACCGCGGCCACGGCCGACGGGACCCCGCTCGGCCCGGAACACCTGCGACTCGGGGTCCAGGCGCAGAACGCCGCCGGGCTGGAGCGCCTGGCCCGCCGGATCGTGCCGGAGGTCGGCTGGGACGACCTCGTCGTGACGCCGGCGGTGCGCACCGCCCTGCAGGACGTGACCGCCCGGGCGCGCCACCGGCATACGGTCCTGACGACCTGGCGGATGCGGCGCGGCGGAGGCCGCGGCGTCGGCATCACCGCGCTCTTCGCGGGCGACTCCGGCACCGGCAAGACGATGGCGGCGGAGGTGATCGCCCACGACCTTGGGCTCGACCTCTACACCGTGAACCTGGCCACCGTGGTCGACAAGTACATCGGGGAGACCGAGAAGAACCTCGAGCGGATCTTCACCGAGGCGGCCGGCGTCAACGCGGTGCTCTTCTTCGACGAGGCGGACGCGGTCTTCGGCAAGCGCAGCGCGGTCAAGGACGCCCACGACCGCTACGCCAACATCGAGAGCGCCTACCTGCTGCAGCGCCTGGAGTCCTTCGACGGGCTGGCGGTGCTGGCCACCAACCTGCGGGCCAACATCGACGAGGCGTTCACCCGGCGCCTGGACGCGATCATCGACTTCCCCGCGCCGACCGAGGAGTTCCGGCGCGAGCTGTGGAGCCGCTGCCTGGCGCCGCCGCTGCCGGTGGGCGACGACCTGGACCTGGACTTCTGCGCCCGCTCCTTCGAGCTGGCCGGCGGCGACATCCGCTCGGCCAGCACGACCGCCGCCTACCTGGCCGCCGCCGCCGACCGCCCCGTGGGGATGGCCGACCTGGTGGCGGCCGTGCAGCAGGAGTACCGCAAGCTCGGGAGGCTCGTGCTGGAACGCGAGTTCGGCGACTACCTGACCCTGCTGCGCTGATGGCCGAGGCACGCGGGACCACGGCCGGGGCGGGGTACAGCCTCGGCGTCGACCTGGGCACCACCTACACCGCCGCGGCCGTCTGGCGCGGGGGCCGCACCGAGATCGTCCCCCTGGGTGACCACTCCCCGCAGATCCCCTCCGCCCTGTTCCGCACCGAGGACGGGGAGTTCCTGGTCGGGGAGCCGGCCGTGCGCCGCGGGACCGGCGACCCGGGCCGGCTGGCGACCGAGTTCAAGCGCCGCGTCGGCGACGACACCAGCATCCTGGTCGGCGGGACACCGATGTCCGCCCACGCCCTGATGGCCCAGCTGCTCGCGTGGGTCGTGGCCAAGGTCAGCGCGGGGCAGGGGGGCCAGCCGGCAACCGTCGTCCTCACCTGCCCGGCCAACTGGGGCCCGTACCGTCGCGAGCTGCTGGAGCAGGCCGGCCGGATGGCCGGGGTCGGTGCGGTGGTGATCTGCACCGAGCCGTCCGCCGCCGCGGTGCACTTCGCCTCGACCGAGCGGGTCGAGGTCGGGGACACCCTGGCGGTCTACGACCTGGGCGGCGGGACCTTCGACGCCGCCGTGCTGCGCAAGGACGGCGAGGCGGACTTCGCGCTGCTGGGCTCGCCCGAGGGCATCGAGCACCTGGGCGGCCTGGACTTCGACGCGGCGGTGCTGCAGCACGCGTGGAGCACGATCGGCGACGTCGGGGCGGACCCGGAGGACGAGGCCGTGCTCACGGCGCTGTCCCGGCTGCGGCGCGACTGCACGGAGGCCAAGGAGGCCCTGTCGGTGGACACCGAGGTCTCGATCCCGGTCGACCTGGGCGGCCAGCACCGCACCGTCCGGCTGGGCCGGGTCGAGCTCGAGGAGCTGATCCGGCCCTCGCTGGAGGAGACCGTCACGGCCCTGGAACGGGCCCTGGCCAGCGCCGACGTCACCGCGGCGGAGCTCGACTCGGTGCTGCTCGTCGGCGGGTCGGCCCGGATCCCCCTGGTGACCGAGCTGCTCACCCGGCGGCTCGACCGCCCCGTGGCGGTCAGCGCTCAGCCCAAGCACGGCGTCGCCCTCGGCGCGGCCATGGTCGGCGCCCAGGTGTCCGGCCTGGCGGCGCCGGTCCGGCCGGCCGCTGAGGCCCGGCCCGCCTCGGCGCGACCCGGGGCAGCCTCCCCCAGCGCCAGCGCCACCGCGCCGGCCGGGACCCCCGCCGGCACCACCGGTGCGGCCACCGGCCCAACTGCCGTCGCCGCTGCGGCGTCCGCCGTCCCGAGGACGGCGGCACCGGCCCGCCCGACCACCGCCGTCGCGCGGCACGGGCTGCTGGCCAGCGGGATCCTGGCGGCGCTGGCCGTCGTCGCGACCCTCGTCGGACCCGCAGCCGGGGAGCCCGACGTGACCGCCCGGTTCGACGCGGCCCGGGAGGTGGCCACCCTGGAGGGCACGGGCGCGCCGCTGGCCCCGGGCACGGAGCTGCAGCTCACCCTGGTCGGGCAGGACCTGCCGTCGGGGACGGCAGTCGTCCGTGACGACCAGACCGTGAACTTCAGCGGGGCGCGCATCTACGCGGTCGGCCCGCTCCGCGCCGCCGTCACCGCTGAGGACGGGACCGAGCTGGACACCACGGCCCAGCTGCGACCCTCCACCGGCGCCCCCTGGGGCCGGTTGCTGAGCCTGCCCGGGGCCGTCCTGGTGCTCGGTCTGCTGTTCGCCGCTGCGTACGCCGAGTCGCTGCTCCGCCCGCTCCTGCGCCGCGGGCGGCGGGTCACCGCGCGCACGGTCATCGGGATGGGCGCGGTCGGCGCCGTGCTCGGCGTCGTCCTCGTGCTGGGGGTGTGGATCCTCGCGTCCCGGCTGCCCTCGCCCGTCAGCGTGGGGATTGCGGTCGCCGGCTGTCTCGCCGCCGGCGCCCTGCTCCCCCTCGGTCTCGAGGGACGCAACGGTTCCATTGCCGCCCCGACTGCTCGGCAGCGGCCGGGCGCTGGCACCTGAGGAAGAGCGACGGAGAACGACGCACACCCGGGTCTCCCCCGGCGCCGGCACCGGACACCACTCGCGGACTACTGTTCGACGTCCATGGCGTTCCCCTCGTCCATGGCATCCCCCTCGTCCATGGCCCCCTCGTCCATGGCATCCCCCTCCTCCACCGGTTCAGTGGCGATGAGTGCGGCGACCAGCGCCTGGTAGGCCCTGGTGGGCGCCATGTCGAACTCGTAGGTGAGGGCATCGAGGATGGGGTTCGCCAACTGCGGGTTGTCTTGGATGACGCGCAGCGCCCGCTCGGCCTTCGCCTCGTAGGTCTCCCGAGGCTGGTCGGGTCGTGGTTCGGGCACGACCGTGCGGTAGTTGAGGTAGACGTGGTGGGCGAAGGCGAAGACGGTCTGCTCCCGGGTGTTGTCGTCGACGTTGGTGGCCAGCACCGAGAGCGGGGCGGGCCGGAACTCCGCGAGAGCCTTGTTCGCGACCGCGTCGGTATAGCCCGTCAGCGGATAGGTAGTGATGCCGGTCCGCGCCTCCCTCTTGTCGGCAGTGGCCGGCCTGGCCTGTCCGGATCGGGTGAGCGCCCAGACCTGGTACGTGTCCGGCGCCATCTGGGCAAGCGAAACCGACTTCGACAGCGCCCCCGCAGTGGTGACCTGCCGCCGCATGGTGGGGTCCGTGATGACTCCTCGGTCGAACAGCTGCTGGTAGGTCACCTGGTAGGGGTCGGCACCATAGGGGGTTTGGACGGTGACCTCCAGACCGCCTTGACCGTGCGAGGCCTGTTCCTCCAGCGTGCGCTCCAGGCGCCGGAACAGAGCCTGGTTCTGCAGCATGGCCTGCGGTGCGATGTTGCCCTGCACGTTCGCTGCGGCGTTCAGGAACTCCCAGGCGATGAGGTGGCCGCCGTTGTACTGCTGCGGCGGGTCACCCTTGATCTGGTCCTCCACGGTGCCCAGGTTGCCGATGGCCGTGATCCAGGCAGGGTCCTTGCGCGTGCCCGGGTTCGGATTCGGCGTGTCCAGCCAGGCCGAGGCCTCGTCAGGGCGGGCGAGCGTCGCCATGCTCCCGGACGTGAGACTCCGGCGGGCGGTTTTCGCGATCTGCAGACTCGTGGACTCGCGCCAGTGGCGGAGCAGGGCACCCTGAGTGATGCCCGTATCAGTCTCGAGCGCCTGGGCGATGGCCATCAGCGGGTTGGGTTTCGTCGACGATCTGGGCTGGTTGCTGTAGAAACTGTTGACGCGCTGGACCACCGGGGCAGCGGCCGAGGCGCGCCCGGCCGCCGATGCGGACGCTCGGTCGCCTGCCTCGAGCAGCGCCACGACGGCCACGTTGCCTGCAGTGCGCTGCAGGGCGAGCACCCCCGCCTCATGACGGGTCATGGTCCGCCCGCGGGTGACGATGCGCTGTCGTGACGCATCCGTGTGCGCCGTCGGATCTACCTCCGTCGGTGCACGCCGGGTCATGCCTGCACCCGCGGCCCCTGCGTGTCGGCGGTCAGACGCCACCGGTCGCCTGCTTCACGACCCCGGTCCCGAGGAGCACGAAGAAGGTGAGGACCGCGGCGGCTGAGGCAGCCGACGCCACGGCCGTCGACGACTCGACGGTCGAGACCAGGTCCACCGTCGCCTGGCCGGTCGCCTCGCCGCACTGGACGTCGACGGCATACTGCCCGAGGGGCACGTTGGCCACCGCCGCCCGGACCGAGAAGGCCCCGTTGGCATCCGCGGTGCTGGTGCCTAGGGTCTCCCCGGCCAGGCTGACGACCACGGTGCTCCCGGGTGGGCAGCCGGAACCGCTGACATCGAGGTCCCCGCCCGGGATGGCCGACTCGCGCCCGAGCTCCACCCGGGTGGCGGAGCCGTCCGTCGGACCCGGCTCCGGCTCGGGTTCGGGCTGCGGCTCCGGCTCTGGTGCAGGCTCCGGCTCGGTCGTGGGCTCGCTCGTGGTCGGCTCCTCCGTCTCGGTCACGTCCGGAGGGGCCGTGGGCGGGGTGGTCGGCGTGAGCGGCGGGACGATGGGCGCCACGGGGGTGGTCGGCGTCGGCGGGGACGTTGGAGGCGTGGTGGGCGGCGCCGTCGGGGGTGTCGTGGGTGGCGACGTGGGTGGTGTCGTGGGCGGCGCTCCGGGGACCCAGGCGAACGAGCCGGTGGCGATCAGGTCCTGCGCTCCGACGGTGGTAGTGACCTGCAGGCTCTCGGTGCCGGACACCGACCGGGTGTGCGTGTGCGTGGCGACCCCTGCGGAGTTCGTGGTGAGCGTGACGTCCACGTCCGTGGCTCCCGTGAGCTGGCCGAGGAACCGGACGTTGGCACCCTCGACCGGCTGACCGGCGACGGTAACGGTTGCGGTCCACTCCAGCGGTGTCCCGACCTCACCCGTCGTCCCGCTCTGCGAGAGCGTCAGGACCGCGGGTGGCGGCGGCGGCTGTTCCCAGGTGAACGTGGTCTCGGTCGACAGCGTCTGGTCCAGCGCCGTGGTCCCGATGACGATCCCGTCCACGCCGGGCGCGGACCTGGTGTGCGCGAAGTGGGCCGTGCCGTCGGCCCCGGTCTGCTGCACCAGCGAGATCAGGGGAGCGCCCGGCATACCCGCTGTGAAGGTCACCGACTGCTCGGCGAGCGGCTGCCCGTCGGCCGTCACGGTCGCGACGAAGTCGACGGTGTTGCCGACCGGGCCGCTGGAGTCCAGCGGTTCGACCGCGAGCTGTACGACCGGCGGCGGCACGACCCACTCGAAGGAGCCCGAGGCGAACACCGTGTCGTCGCCAACGGTCGCGCCGGCCAGCAGGCTCTCGGTGCCGGACACCGTGCGCGTGTGGGTGAAGGTCGCTACGCCGTCGGCGTCCGTCGGCACGGTGACGTCGACGTCGGGCTCGCCGGGCAGCTGCGCAAGGAAACGGACTCCGGCGCCCGGCACGACCTGGCCGCCGTCGGTGAGCGTCGCGGTCAGCTCTAGCGGCGTGCCGACCTCACCCGTGGTCGCGCTCTGGGAGAGCGTGAGGACCGGAGGTTCCTCCACCCAGGTGAAGGTGGTCTCGGCAGAGACGTCCTCACCCTCGACCCAGACCTCGATGAGGTCCACGCCCAGGACGCTCCGGACGTGGGTGAACCGGGCCACTCCGTCGGCGTCGGTCTCCGCCGTGAGGAAGACGGTGTCCTCGGTGCCTTCCAGCGTGGCGGCGAAGCTCACCGTCTCACCCACGACCGGGGAGCCGTCAGAGGTCAGGGTGGCCGCGAACTCGACCGGCACGCCGATCGGACCGCTGGAGTCCACTGGCTCGACGGTGAGCACCAGTGGCGCCTCCCACACGAGGCTGCCGGTCGCGGTCACGGTCTCGCCCAGGGCCGTGGCCTCCACCAGGAGACTCTCCGTGCCCGGTGTCAGGCGGGTGTGCGTGTAGGTGGCCACCCCCTCGGCGTCGGGGGTCAGCGTCACGTCCACGTCGGGCTCACCGGGCAGCTGCGCCAGGAACCGGACGTCCACCGTCTCGACCCAGTCCGGCCCCATGCCAGCCGGTCCGCCCGAGCCCGGGTCGAACTCCCCCACGGTGACGGTCACCGTCACGGGGGTGCCCACCTCGGCGCTGCCCGTCCCCGCGGACAGCGTCACCTCCAGCGGGCGACGCCAGGTGAAGATCGTCTCGGCGGCCGCCTCCTGCCCGAACGCGGCCGTGGAGACGAAGATGTCATCGACGCCGTAGACCTCCCTGACGTGCTCGAACCGCGCCACCCCGTCCGAGCCGGTCACCCCCTCGATGAAGACCGAGTCCTCGGTGTTCTCCAGGATGGCGAAGAAGTAGACGACCTCCCCGGGCAGGGGAACCCCGTCACCGGTGACCGTGGCCGCGAACTCCACCGTCGTCCCCGGCTGCGCGCTGGAGTCCAAGGGCTCGACCTCGATGAGCACCTCGGGCGGGGGCTCCTCCCACACGAGGGTTCCCGTGGCACTCACGGTCTCGTCCAGGGCCGTGGCCTCCACCAGGAGGCTCTCCGTGCCCGGCGTGGTCCGGGTGTGCGTGTAGGTCGCCACTCCCTCGGCGTCCGGGGTCAGCGTCACGTCCACGTCGGGCTCACCGGGCAGCTGCGCCAGGAACCGGACGTCCACCGTCTCGACCCAGTCCGGCCCCATGCCGGCCGGTCCGCCCGAGCCCGGATCGAACTCCCCCACGGTCACCGTCACCGTCACGGGGGTGCCCACCTCGGCGGTGCCCGTCCCCGCGGACAGCGTCACCTCCAGCGGGCGGCGCCAGGTGAAGACCGTGTCGTCATCCGCGCCCTCCGTCGAGACGCTGATGTCGTCGACCCCGTACCCCTCCCGCACGTGCGAGAAGCGCGCCACCCCGTCGTCGTCCGTCACCGCGTCCAGGCTGACGAAGTCCTCGGTGCCCTGCAGGACGGCCAAGAAGTCCACGGTGACGCCCTCGACCGGCACACCGTCGTCGGTCACGGTGGCGGCGAACTCGACCACGGTGCCGGGCTGTCCACTGGAGTCCCGCGGGTCGACGCGGATGGCCTCGCCCTCGGGGTACCAGGTGTAGGTCGTCTCCGCCGTGGTGCCGCCGAGCGCCTCGACCGTGACGGTCTCGATGCCGGTGGCGTCGCGGGTGTGCACGAAGGCGACCCTGCCCGCCTTGTCCGTCCTCCCGGTCAGGACCACGTCCTCGACCCCGGCCATGCTGGCGGTGAACTGGACGGGTTCGTCCCACGCCGGGAACCCGTCGTTGACCACCGTGGCCACGAACTCGGCTGGTTCTCCCACCAGCCCGCCTGCGGCTGGGCCTTCGATCTGCACCGCCGGTCCCGGTGGCCACCAGCTGAGGGTGGTCTCGGCGTACGCCCCCGCCGGGTAGGCGTCGACGGAGATGCGGTCGACACCTGCGACCTCGCGGCTGTGCTCGAAAGAAGCCACCCCGCCCGGCCCCGTGAACCCGGTCTGCGACACCGACTCCGCACCTGGCATCGTGGCGTAGAACGAGACCATCTGCCCCTCGAGGGGCTGCCCATCCAGAGTCACCGTGACGTCGAAGATGACGGTGTCGCCGATCAGGCGATGGGAGTCTCTGGGGTAGATCTCCGCCACCGGGGCAGGTTCAGCCCACGTGAAGCTGGTCTCGGCGAAGATCTCCTCCTCGGTGGGCTCCAAGATGACCAGGATGTTCTCCACCCCGGTGATGCTCCGGCTGTGCTCGAAGGTGACCGTCCCATCCGGCTCGGTGACACCGTCGAGCGTCACCGGGTCGACGCCGTCCATCGTCGCGATGAAGGTCACGTCGGCGCCGGCGACGGGCAGGCCCCCGTGGGTCACCGTGGCGACGAAGTCGACCAGTTCCCCCACCGTTCCGGTGCCGTCGAGGGGCGCGATGGCGATCTCCGGGTCACCATCGGGTGCCACCCAGACGACGCTGTCGGTGGCGGTGGCCTCCTCCTCGCCCCAGGTCGCCGTCACGGTCAGCGCCTCGGTCCCGGCGACCTCCCGGGTGTAGGTGAACGAGACCACCCCGGCCGCGTTGGTGGTCAGGGTGAGATCTACGTCGGGCTCACCGTCCAAGTGGCCGAGGAGGCGCACGCTGGCACCGTCCACGGCGGCACCGTCCTCCTGGACGGTCGCCGTGACAGTCAGGTCCGAGCCGACCGGGCTGGTCGGCGCACTCAGCGATACCGCCACCTCGATCGCCTCGGGTGCGGGGCTGGTCTGGGTCGGGCCTGGTTCGGTCTCGGTCGGGCCTGGTTCGGTCTCGGTCGGGCCTGGTTCGGTCTCGGTCGGGCCTGGTTCGGTCTCG
>Ga0123333_10000921_pt1 | contig 31319 bp, 26 predicted proteins | sample BioC12SIPDNA_3_FD_89957 | JGI IMG/M metagenome (GOLD analysis project Ga0123333, IMG submission 89957) | Anaerobic biogas reactor microbial communites from Washington, USA - Biogas_R2_B C12 SIP DNA | ecosystem: Engineered > Bioreactor > Anaerobic > Unclassified | place: Washington, USA... | reverse complement strand
GCTCCCGGCGTCCCCCCGAGCCAAGGCGGTATCCAGATGACCACCCTCCCCCGTCGCGCGCGCCGCGCGTCCGGACTCGTCGCGATCGGCACCGTGATCGCGCTCCTGCTCACGTCGTGCCAGACCGACCCGTGGAAGACCTACCGAGGGGTCCACGCCACCCGGACCGGACCGGCGGTTCCCGGCGTGATCGTCGTCGGCGACAGCCTCATCGTCGACCAGTACGCAACCCCGGCCGCCAACGTGAACCCGATCGCCGACGACGTGCGGGACATCACCGGCAAGCCTCTGTTCGTCAGCGGCGTGGCCGGCAGCCAGTGGATCACGTGGAGCTGGCCCGGCCAGCAGAACGACAACGCCCTGGTGCACGACCTGGCCGCGATGTTGAAGCCCCGCCTGACCGTGATCGCCGTCGGCATCAACGACGCGGGGATCATCAGCCGGGAGCGGGGCAAGCCGCAGCCCGCCTACACCGTCGCCGCCCAGAAGACGGTGATGACCAACGCCGTGACCGAGACGCTGAAGAACTCGACGTGTGTCCTGCTGATCAACGCCCGCGCCCAGGACGCTCCCTTCTACGGCATCGACGCCGCGGTCGTGTCCCAGGTCAACGCCAACATGGACGCCCTCGACGCCACCTCGCCCCGCATCGTCGTCGCCGACTGGGACGACGTCTCCGCCAGCCACCCCGAGTACTGGGCGACCTGGGGTGACCACACCCACGACGGCGTGCACATGAACGCGGTGGGCCGGAGCGCGTACCGCTCCTTCATCGGGGCCGCCGCCGTGTTCACGATGGCCAACGGCTACTGCTGAATCCGCCGATCGAATCCACCCAAACTTCAACCCTGGTCCACCGCATGGGGGACCAGGGTTGAAATCTGGCGATCTGGTGGAATCGGGGGCCGCCGCCGGTCCCCGGGGCCGTACACTGGGCCGGCCCCTCCGGGGGCGCTGGACCTTGACAACCACATCCAGCACAAGGGGCTGACCGGTTTCGACGTCGAGTCCGTGACCCCATCGTGCGACCGGAGTTGCTCAGACTCCTTAAACGGGGCACCCAAAGAAGCGCCGATACGGACGACTTCGCTCTCGCCGCCTGACCTGGTCGGGTGAAGAGAGTCAACGCGACCAGCAATGGCACGCGGGGCCAGACCGCTACAGCCCGGCAACAGAAGTAGCGGTGGACGGCGGGAGAGACCGCTGACCGCAGGGAAAGACCGCTGGCCGCCCGGAAAGACGGGCCGGTGCCGTCAGGCAGCCCACCCGGGGGTGCACCAGCCGTAGAGGTGCGGACACGGGAATGGTCGTAGCGCGGTCGGTGATCGCTTGGCGGACGGGGGTTCGATTCCCCCCAGCTCCACTCTCTTGACGGTCCACCTCGATGGTCCGTGACCGTCGGTCGCTCGTCGGCTGGCGGCGATGGTGGATCATGGGCGCGTGATCCACCCCTCCTCCCCCTCCGACCCGGGGCGCGCCGCCGACGGCGGGGTGCCCCTGCCGTCGCGCCGCCAGGTGATCGTCGGAGCCGCGGCCGCGCTGGTCCTGGCGGGGTGCGGCGGCGACGACGGCGCGTCCCCGACCACCACCGTGCCCGACGGCGAGACGACCGCGTCGAGCTCCGCCAGCACCACCGCAGGCACCACGACGACGATCCCGCCCGAGGCGTGCGTCCTGTCGCCGGAGCTGACGGCCGGGCCGTACCACCTCGACGGCCACCTCGCCCGGGCCGACATCACCGAGGGCCGCCCCGGCGTGCCGCTCGAGTTCCGGGTGAAGGTGCTCGCCCTGCCCGACTGCACCCCGCTCGAGGGAGCCGCGGTCGACGTGTGGCACTGCGACGCCGGGGGCGAGTACTCCGGCTTCGAGGGCAACAGCCTCGGCGCGACCCAGGCCGGCGGCACCAACGACGAGCGCTTCCTCCGGGGCGTGCAGCTAACCGACGTCGACGGGGTCGCCACCTTCACCACCATCTTCCCCGGCTGGTACGAGGGCCGGACGGTGCACATCCACCTCCAGGTGCTGGAGGGCGGGACGCTCGCCGACACCTACGCCGGCGGCCACGTCGCCCACGTCGGGCAGGCGTTCTTCGACGAGGACCTCACCGCCGACCTGATGGCCACCGGGGCCTACGCCGCCCGCACGGGCAACCGACTCACCAACGAGGAGGACTCGATCTTCGGCCAGGGAGGCTCGGGCACGATCACGACGCTGACCGCCGTCGGCAGCGACCCCACCGACGGCTACGTCGGTGAGTTCACCTGCATGGTCGACCCCGAAGCCACCCCCGATCCCGCCCCGCTGTTCTGATCCGCCGTCCGCCGCTCGAACCGGGCACGAGTGTGCCGTCGTCCGCGGAACACTCGTGTCCGGTCGGGTCGTCGACGGGCTCCGGCGGTCGGCGCACCTCCTGGCCGGCGACGTTCCTGCTCGCCTTCGTCGTGTTCGGTACGTGGGCCCTCGCTTCGGCCCCCTACGGGGTCGCGGACGAGCCCGCCCACGTCGTCAAGGCCGCGGCGGTCGCCCGCGGTGACCTGTCGACCGCCGTTCAATGGCGGACCGCCCTGGGCGCGCGGGTACCCGCGACGGTGGTCTCCGTCCCGAGGGGTTACGTCGCCGACCTCGGACCGTGCGATGCGTCCGGCGCGCCGATCACGTGCCAACCCCGTCCGGGGCGTTCCTCGGGATCGCGCGTCCACACCGTGACCTACGTCGGCACCTACCCGCCGGTGTTCTACCTGATCGTCGGCCTGCCGTCGGTGGTGCTCCCGCCCGACCCCGGCCTCGTGGCGATGCGGCTGGTGGCCGCGGCCGCGGCGGCCGCCCTCGTCACGGCCGCGTGGACGTCGCTGACCCGCAGCGGCGGGGGTCCACTGGCGCTGGTGGGCCTGCTGGCGGCGTGGCCACCCGCCGCGATGTCGCTCGCGGGCTCGGTCAACCCCTCCGGGCTCGAACTGGCGGCGGCGATCGCGGCGTGGGCCGCCGCGTTCGAGGTGTTCGGCGGGGACGTCGGCGGCCCCACCGACGATGGCGCCGACGCCTCACCCGTCTCGACGGCCGCGGTGGTTCGGCTCGTGACGGCGTCGAGCCTGCTCGCCTGGACCCGCCCGCTCGGTCCCGCGTTCGCACTGTTCATCCTCGGCGTCGTGGCGTTCGGCGCGGGTCGACGACGGATGCTCGAAGTCCTTCGCCAACCGCGGGTCCGAACGGGACTGGCCGTCACGGCGGCCCTCCTCGGCGCCGCGGTCGTCTACGTCCTCGCGGTCGGCGCGCCGTCGGCGCTCATCCAGGACTCGGGACCGTTCGACCCGCCGCTGCAGCGGGTCCGGGGGTCCCTCGCACAGACCGGGGCGCTATGGCACGAGGCGGTGGCGCGGACCGGCTGGCGCGGGACGAGCCCCGCCCGAGCGCCCGCTTGGTCGGCGACGCTGTGGCTGGGCCTCGCCGCCGGGATCGTCACGACGGGCTTCGTCCGGTCCTCCGCGCGGTGGCGCGTCGCGTTGCTCGGCATCCTCGCCGCCGGGTTCTTCCTGCCGGTGACCGGGGCACTGCGATCGCCCGGGGTCACCTGGCAGGGGCGATACGCACTCCCGCTTCTCGTTGGTCTTCCCCTCCTCGGCGGCCTGATGTCCGATCGGCGCCGTAGCGGCCGACGCGTCGAGCGCGGAGCGGCCGTGGCCGCGGCCGCCTCCCTCGGGGCACTGGGCTTCATCGGCCTCCAGGCCCACCAGGCCCGGCAGTCCCGGGGCGCCGATCGGTCACCGTTCGCCGCGATGACCGATACCCAGGTGGCGGGGTGGTGGCTTTCACCTCGTTCGCTGTCCATCGTCGCCGCACTCGTGACGGTGGCGCTCGTCGTCGCCGCGGTGCGGACCACCCGCTCGTCGGCGGCACGATCGTCACCTCCGCAGGAGGCGCGGCCGAGGTCGTAGGGTCGGGCCGATGCGGCCGCTGGGCACGATCGTGATGTCGGCGGCCCTGCTGATCGCGGCGTGGTCGGCGCTGTCGCCCACCTCGATCGAGACACTGGGTGCCGACTACGACTGCGGACCGCCGCTCGTGCGGATGGCGGCCCAGGAGAGCTCCGACGACCCCAACGAGCAGCACCGGATCGACCGCTGCGAGGACCGGTCGATCCGGCCGTTGCTGTCGGCCGCGGTGATCGTGGTCGCCGGGGTGGTCGGCGGGCTGATCATCCTGCGGATCGACCGCCGCCGCGACGCCCGGGCGCGCGCCGAGCGCGCCCGCCAGCGCGCCGCCGCACTCACCTCGATCGAGCGGTGACGACGCTCCGCCCGCCGCGGGGCGTTACATCTGGGGTCTGACCCCAGATGTAACGGAACGACTCGGGTCAGATCAGCTCGTAGACGATCGGGGCGCGGCCACGGCCGTGGTGGTCGGCCTTCGGCCCGACCTTGCGCACCCGGCCCTGGGCGATCAGCTCGTCGACCGCCTTGCGGACCGTCTGGGGCGAGCCGCCCCCGGCCTCGCGGGCGACGTCGGCCAGCGTGAACTGCTTCGGCTGGCGGAGCACGGCGGCGGCTACCTCCTCGGTCGACACCTGCGGTGCCCGTCCACCCCCTCCACCGGCGCCCCGGCCGCCCGAACCGCGACCACCGGCGCCACCGCCCCGCCGCCCGCCACGGCGTCCCCCGCCGAGGTCGAAGCCGGAGCGGGCCAGCACCTCGTCGGGGACCCCCGCGGCCCGGAAGGCGGCGAGCGGGATCGAGTGGGCCTCGGCGTAGCTGCGCGCGTGGGCGACGAAGTCGTCGGTCACTGCATCGCCGTCGGCCCGGCGGGCGTGCTCGAGATCGGCCAGAGCGTGGAGCCGGGACAACGGATCGGGCGCGGCGCTCACCGCCGACTCGGCGCGGGCGACCGCGTCGGCGTCGACGACCGACGCGGGGTCGTCGAGCCACTCCAGGTAGCGGCGGACGGCTTCCTCGGGACTCGCAGCAGGGGCCATGCCCGCAGGTGTACCACCTCGCGCCGCCGTCCCCGCCCACGGCCCGGCCCACGTCGAGACCGTCGCCCCGCCCACCGGTCGGGCCCACGTCGCGCCGCCGCCTCCGCCCACGGCCCGGCCCACCTCGCGCCGCCGTCCCGGCCACCGGTCGGGCCCACGTCGAGACCGTCGCCCCGGCCACGGGCCGGACCCACCCGCGACGCCCACCGGCGGCGATCCACCCCGTGTGGCGCGGGGTCCGTCCCCTAGGATGGCCGACGCCGTGACGCTGACCTCCCCTGCGATGAGAGGCCAGGGCCGCGGTGGGCGCGCTCGGCGGTGGGCACCGGGCCAGGGCGACGACGGGTGACCGCCCTCCTCACCCTCCACGCGGTCACGGGAGCGATCGCGATCCTGTTCGGTCGACGTCTCGGCCGCCGGGCGGTCTACGTCGCCGGCCTCGGCCCGCTCGTCACGTTCGCCTGGCTGATCGCCGAGTTCGGCACCATCCTCGACCGCGAGCCGATCACCGAGTCGGTGCGGTGGGTGCCGCGCCTCGGCCTCGACTTCGACCTGCGAGCAGACGGCTTCGGCGCCCTGATGCTGCTGCTCGTCGCCGGGATCGGCGTGCTGGTGTTCGTGTACTCGAACGCCTACTTCCCGCCCAACAAGGAGGGCCTGGGTCGCCTGATCGGGCTGGTCGGCCTGTTCGCCGGCTCGATGGTCGGGCTCGTCCTGGCCGACAACCTGCTGATCCTGTACGGCTTCTGGGAGCTGACGACGATCACGTCGTTCCTCCTGATCGGCAACGACCACACCGACGCCCGGGCCCGAGCCGCCGCCCTCCAGGCGCTGCTGGTCACCGGCGCCGGCGGCCTGGCGATGCTCGCCGGCCTGCTGATCGTCGGCCACGAGGCCGAGACGTTCAGCCTGAGCGGCCTGATCGCCGACCCGCCGGCGCCGTCGACCGCGCTGACCGTCGGCCTGGCGCTGGTGCTCGTCGGCGCGTTCTCCAAGTCGGCGCAGTGGCCGTTCCACGGCTGGCTGCCCGGAGCGATGGTCGCCCCGACCCCCGTCAGCGCCTACCTGCACTCGGCGACGATGGTGAAGGCCGGCGTGTACCTGATCGCCCGCCTGGCCCCGGCGTTCGCCGGGCCCGTCGGCTGGTGGCGGCCGGCGGTGGTGACGATCGGGCTCACGACGATGGTCGTCGGCGGTCTCCGAGCCCTGCGCCAGACCGACCTCAAGCTGTTGCTCGCGTTCGGCACGGTCAGCCAGCTCGGGATGATGGTCGCGGTGTTCGGCCTCGGCACCGCCGACGCCGTGGCCGCCGGGTCGGTGCTGCTGCTGGGCCACGCCGCGTTCAAGGCCGCTGCGTTCATGGTCGTCGGCGCCCTCGACCACGCCCACGGCACCCGCGACCTGCGCCGCCTCCCCCGCCCCGAGCGGGGCCAGCGGCCGGTCGCGCTCATCGGGGCCATCGCCGCCGCGTCGATGGCGGGGGTGCCTTTCGCCCTCGGCTTCGTCGCCAAGGAGTACGACCTCGAGGCCCTCCAGCACTCCCCCTGGGCGCCGGGGTTGGTCACCGCGGCGGCCGTCGTCGGCTCGGCGCTCACCGCGGCGTACAGCCTCCGGTTCTTCTGGGGCTCGATCGGCCGCATGGCCACCGAGTCGCCCGACCCGGCCGTCGCCGCCCGCCGCAGCCCGCCCGGCCTGGTCGTCCCGGGACTGGTGCTCACCGCGGCGACGTTCGTGGCGGGCGTCGTGCCCGACGTCCTCGACCGCCTCGTGTCCGCATCCGCGGCGTCGCTGCGGCCGACGGTCGGATCGGTGCACCTCGACGTCTTCCACGGCTTCAACCTGACGCTCGTTCTGTCGCTGGTGGCACTGGGCGGTGGCGCGCTGATCTTCGCCCTCCGCCGCCCGCTCGAACCGGTGCTGGCCCTCGGTGGCGAGCTGCCGGTGACGGCGGCGACCGGCTACGCGGCCGCCCTCCGCGCCCTCAATCGCACCGCGGACCGCGTGACCGGAGTCGTCCAGAACGGTTCGCTGCCGATCTACCTCGGCGTCATCGTCTTGACCGCGGCGATCGTGCCCGGGACGCTCCTGCTGTCCGGCGCGTGGAACGACGGCGACGGCGCGATCGTCGACTCCTGGTCGCAGGCCGCCATCGCCGCCCTGATCCTCGGTGCCGCCGCGGCGGCCACCGCGCTGCACCGCCGCTTCACCGCGGCCCTGTTCCTCGGCGTCGTCGGCTACGCGATGGCCGGCCTGTTCGTCGTGCGGGGCGCACCTGATCTCGCCGTCACCCAGGTGGGCATCGAGACGCTGACGACGGTGCTGTTCGTGCTGGTACTGCGGCGGCTCCCCGACCGCTTCGAGCAACGCACCGCCGCCCCGATGCGGGTCCTGCGAATCGGGGTGGCCGTGGTCGTCGGCCTCACCGTGTTCGGCCTGGCGCTCGCGACCGGCGCCGAGGACCCGGCGACGACCGTCTCCGACACGTTCATCGAGCGGGCGTACCCCGACGGGCACGGCCGCAACGTCGTCAACGTGATACTCGTCGACTTCCGAGGCTTCGACACCCTCGGCGAGATCACCGTCCTCGCCGCCGCCGCGATCGGCGCCGTCGCCCTCGCCCGCGCCGGGCGCCGGCCGGGCGGGGTTCGCGACTCCGCGGCGCCACCGCCGGTGCCGCTCGACCGCATCACCGTGCTCGAGGTCTCGACCAAGGTCGTGTTCATCGCGTTGTCGACGGCGGCGATCTACCTGCTGCTCGCGGGCCACAACCAGCCCGGCGGCGGCTTCGCGGGCGGCATCGTCGCGGGCGCCGCGGTCGCTCTGCGCTACATCAGCGGGGGCATCGAGTCGGTGCGCCGACTGTCGCGGTCGAAGCCGTGGACGCCCCTCGGGGTCGGTTTGATCACCGCCGCCGGAGCCGCCATCGTGCCGCTGCTGTTCGGCGGGAGCGTGCTGGAGTCCGGCGTGCACACGCTCGACGTCCCCGTGCTCGGCGACGTCAAGCTCACCTCGGCCCTCGCGTTCGACACCGGCGTGTTCCTCGTCGTGATCGGGCTGGCCATGATGGTGTTCGAGTCCTTCGGCGACGACCCGCCCGCCCGTTCCCGCGACACCGCGGGGGGGACCCGATGAGCTACGTCATGGCCGGCACCGCGGCCACCCTCTTCGGGCTGGGCACCTACCTCCTGCTCCAACGCAAGCTGTCGCGGATCATCATCGGGCTGAGCCTGCTGTCCCACGGCGCCAACGTCCTCTTCGTCAACTCGGGTCGGTCGGGCGTGGCTCCGTTCGTCGGCAAGGGCGACGCGGCCGACATGGCCGACCCGATCCCCCAGGCGTTGGTGCTCACCGCCATCGTGATCAGCTTCGCCACCACGACCCTCCTGCTCGCCCTCGCCTACCGGAGCTGGCTCCTGACCGACGACGACGAGGTCGACGACGACGTCGAGGACCGCGTCATCGGCCGCCACGGCCACCTCGACACCGAGGTGTCCGACGAGGCGGCGCTCGCCGCGGCGGTGTCGGTCGCGGCGGAGGAGGAGCTGCCCGACGGGCACGAACCCGAGGTGGTGCCGTGAACGCGCTCCTCGCCCTGCCGGTCGTGCTGCCCCTGCTCGGCGCGGGCGTGTCGGTGCTCGTCGGCCGGTCGCGCCGGGCCCAGCGGGCGGTCAGCATCACGGTCCTAACCGCGATCGCTGCCGTCGCGGTGGCGCTGCTGATCCAGGTCGACGACCGGGGCGTGGTCGTCACGTCCGCCGGCGGCTGGCCCGCCCCGATGGGCATCACCCTCGTCGCCGACCGCTTCTCGGCGGTCATGCTGCTGACCGCGGCGGTGATGCTCCTCGCGGTCCTCCTCTACGCGATCGGTCAGCCCGGCGCCGAGCGGAATCACGTCGGGTTCCAGTCGGTGTACCTCGTGCTCGCGGCCGGGGTGAACGCCGCCTTCCTCACCGGCGACCTGTTCAACCTCTTCGTCGGCATCGAGATGATGCTGACCGCCAGCTACGTGCTGATCACGCTCGGCGGCCGCCTCGACCAGGTGCGGTCCGGCATGACCTACGTCGTCATCAGCCTCATGGCGTCGGCCCTCTTCCTCGCCGCCCTGGCGTTCACCTACGCGGCGGCCGGCACGGTGAACATGGCCGACCTCGCGGGGGTCGTCGCCGGCTTGCCCGACGGCACCCGCGCCGCGCTGGCGGGCCTGTTCCTGGTCGTGTTCGGCATCAAGGCCGGGCTGTTCCCGCTGTTCTTCTGGCTGCCCGACAGCTACCCGACGGCCCCGTCACCGGTCACCGCGATCTTCGCCGGGTTGCTCACCAAGGTCGGCGTCTACGCGATCATCCGCACCCAGACGCTGATCTTCCCCGGCGCGCTCCCCCGCTGGCTGGTGCTCACCGTCGCCGCCCTCACGATGGTCACCGGCGTGCTCGGCGCGATCGCCCAGGACGACGTGAAGCGCATCCTGTCGTTCCACATCATCAGCCACATCGGCTACATGATCATGGGGCTCGGATTGGCGACCGTGGCCGGACTGGCGGGCGCCGTCTTCTACACGGTCCACCACATCGTGGTGAAGACCGGGCTGTTCCTCACCGGTGGCCTGATCGAGCACCACGGAGGATCCAGCCGCCTGTCGCGCCTCGGGAACATGGTGCGCACCGCGCCGCTGCTCGCGGTGCTGTTCCTCGTGCCCGCCCTGTCCCTGGCCGGCATCCCGCCGCTGTCGGGCTTCGTCGCCAAGCTGTCGCTGATCGACGCCGCCGTCGCCGACCGCCAGTGGCCCATGGTCGCGTCGAGCGTCGCGGTCAGCTTCCTCACCCTCTTCGCACTGATGAAGATCTGGTTCGGCGTGTTCTGGAACGGCCCCGACGAGCCCGACGCGATCGAACCGCCGGCGACCGCCGCCGCGCCCGGCCCCGCCCTGATGCTGGCGCCGACGATCGTCCTCGCCCTCGGCGCGGTGCTGATCGGGCTGGGCGGCGGGCCGCTCTACGACTACTCGGTGCGCGCCGCCGAGCAGCTCCACGACCCGACCGCGTACGTCGCCGCCGTGCTCGGGGAGGGTCCGTGAGCTCGATCCTCTTCGCCGCCGGCCTCACGGTGCTATGGGTGCTCGCCTGGGGTTCCGCCTCGCCGGCGAACATCCTCTCCGGGCTCCTGATCGCGATCGGGCTGCTGGTCGCGGTGCCGGACGAGTGGGGGTGGCGCGGCCGTACCCCGATCCGCCCGCTCGCGATCGCCCGGTTCGTCGGCTACGTGCTCTACCAGTCGGTCGCGTCGAACGTGTCGCTCACCGCCCAGGTCCTCGCCCGCCGGCCCGACCTCCGCTCCGGGGTGATCGCGGTGACCATCCCGCCGGACTCGTCCGACGCACTGGTCACGCTCATCGCCAACGTCATGGCGCTGACCCCCGGGACGATCGCCCTCGAGGTCGACCGGGAGCCGGAGACCACGCTCTACGTACACGTCCTGGACCTACGCGACCCCGAGGCCTCCCGCGAGCAGGTCCGGCACCTCGCCGGGCTGGCCCGGGCGGCCTTCGGTGGGGCGGCCGTCGACGCCGGGGCGGAGCGGTCGTGACCATCGTCATCTACGGCCTGCTCTGCGCCGCGTTCGTGCTCTTCACCTACCGGCTCGGCCGCGGTCCGACCCTGAGCGACCGGGTGGTGGCGCTCGACGGCATGCTCGTCGCGGGCGGCACCCTCGTGCTGGTCGACGCGGCCGACACCGGCGACGGCTCGTACCTGATGGTCGCCGTGATGCTGACGCTCGTCGGCTTCATCAGCACCGCGGTGATCGCCCGGTTCATCGAGGGGCGCAGCGAATGATCGGCTCGATCGTCGTCCTGGCCGGTGCGGCCCTCACCCTGCTGTCCGCGATCGGGGTGGTCCGCTTCCCGGAGGTGATGGCGCGGATGCACTCCCTCACCAAGGCCTCGACCCTCGGCTACGCCCTGGTGTCGATCGGTGTCGCCCTTCAGCTCTCGAACACCAACGACGCCACCACCGCGCTCCTCGCCGGTGCCCTCCAGATCGTCACCCTGCCCCTGGCCGCCAACCTCATCGGGCGGGCGACCCACCTCACCGAGGGGACCCGCATCGAGGCCATCGACGAGCTGGCCGAGGCCCGGGAGCGCCAACGTGACGCGCCGGGCTGAGCCCGGGGGGCCGCGGACCGCCGCGGCGGGACCGGGGCCGACCGCCCGTCGCCGGGGTGGATCCTTCGACCTCGAGCGGCGGTGTGGCCGACGCCACGGCTCTCCGCCCTCGACAGCCTACCTACCGGTAGGTAGGCTGTCCGACGTCGAGCCGTCAGGTGAGGCAGACCCCGCCAACCACCGCACCGCCCCCGCATCGCCCGGAAGGCCACTTTGAGCACCACCCACGCCATCGAACGGGCCGACGACGAGCGCGTCAACTGGGTCTCGTCCATCCCGATGTTCCTGATCCACGGCCTGTGCCTCCTGGCCGTGTTCACCGGCGTCACGTGGAAGGCGCTGGCGCTGTGCTTCGTCCTCTACTTCGGGCGGATGTGGTTCATCACCGCCGGCTACCACCGCTACTTCTCGCACCGCAGCTACAAGACCAGCCGGGCGTTCCAGTTCGTGCTCGCGTTCGGCGGCGGCTCGGCGGCCCAGAAGGGCGCCCTCTGGTGGGCCAGCCACCACCGTGACCACCACCGCTTCAGCGACACCGACCGCGACGTGCACTCGCCGCTCAAGGGCTTCTGGTGGAGCCACATCGGCTGGATCCTCTGCGACAAGTACAAGGGCTGGGACCCGGACTCCATCAAGGACTTCAACAAGTTCCCCGAACTGCGGTTCATCACCAAGCACGACTGGATCCCGCCGTGGACCGTCGCCATCGCCTCGTACCTCATCGCCGGGTGGCCGGGGCTGATCGTGGGCTTCTTCTGGTCGACCGTGCTGCTCTGGCACGGCACGTTCACCGTGAACTCGCTCGCCCACGTGATGGGTCGCCGCCGCTACGCCACCACCGACACCAGCCGGAACTCCGCCCTGATCGCCCTGTGGACCGGCGGCGAGGGCTGGCACAACAACCACCACTACTACCAGGCGGCGGCCCGCAACGGCTTCTTCTGGTGGGAGTACGACCCCACCTACTACGTGCTCAAGGTGCTGTCGTGGTTCCGGATCGTCCGTGACCTCAAGGTGCCGCCCGCCCGGGTGCTGAAGGGCGCCCGCGTCCGCGAGGGCAGCTTCGACGTCGGCATGTTCAAGGCCCACTGGGGCAAGGCGTCGGCGGCCCTGCTCGCCCACACCCGCTGGGCGGAGCGCGACCGCGCCGAGGACGGTTCCACCGTCGACGCCGCGGCCGAGCTGGCGGCGGTGCGGGCCGCGCTCGACGCCGCCGACGGGGACGCCGACCCGGTGCCCTCGGACGCCGCCCTCCTCGCGGTCGACGCGGCCGAGGCCGAGTCACCGACGGTGCGCGAGAACCTCACCGACCAGATGCACGCGAGTCGGGCCGCCCTCGAGGAGAGCGTCCGCAACGCCATGCGCGCCGCCGAAGACCTCGCCCAGCTCAGCCGCCGCCAGCGGTCCCTCAGCCGCGCCGACTGACCGCGAGCACAGGCGGAGGCGGGCTCGAACCGTCGCCGACCGCGGCGACGGCGCGCGGGGGGGAACCGGCGCGGCGCGTCAACCGGATCGACCTCCCGGGCGACCGTAGGGGTGATGCTGTCGACCGTGACGAGCGAACCCGACGACCCGGCCCGAGCCGGAGACGCCGATCTCGCCGACCTATTCCGCACCCACTACGTCGAGCTGGTGCGTCTGGCGTCGATCCTCGTGGACGACGTCGGGACCTGCGAGGAACTGGTCCAGGACGCCTTCGTCGCCCTCGAGCTCGGCCGACGCCGGCTGCGCGACGCCGACGCCGCGCCGGCCTACCTGCGGAGCGTCGTGCTCAACCGGGCCCGATCGCACCTCCGCCGCCGCGACCGGAGCCGCCGCGCCAACCCGTTGCGCCCCGTGTGGGTCCAGCCCGCCGACGGCGTCGACGTCGACGACCTCGACGGCCGCGATCGCCGCCGGGCCGTGCTCGCCGCCCTGCGACGACTGCCCGACCGTCAGCGTGAGGTCCTCGCCCTCCGCTACTACCTCGACCTGCCCGAGGCGGAGATCGCCCGGACCCTCGGGATCTCCGCCGGGGCGGTCAAGACCCACGCCCACCGGGGCCTCGCCGCCCTCGCCCAGGAGCTGGAGGATCAGCCGTGACCACCATCGAGCAGGAGCTCCGCGACGCGATCTCCGAGCGCACCGACCACGTTCACGCCGAGGCGCCCCCGGAGGCGGTCCTCACCGCGCGCGTCGGAGCCGCCCGACGGCGTCGGACCCAGCGGCGCGCCGCCGCCCTCTCGGCGGCGGCCGCGCTGGTCGTCGCGGTGGCCGCGGTCGCGCTGGTCGAGCGCGGCGACGACCGCGACGGCGTGGTCGCCACTCAGCCGTCGACGGAGGTGCCGACCACCGCCGAAGCCGAGGGAGACCCGGGCACCGAGGTGCCCGAGACGGCGACCACGACGACCGAACCGCCGACGACGACGACGGCCCCGACGACCGAGCCGACCACCGACACCACCGTGCCGCCCGGGCCGGTCGCCCCCGCCGCCGGTACCTACGTGTGGCCCGCGAGCCCATCGGACTTCGGCACCGACCCGGTCGAGACCGCCCGCCGCTTCGCGACGACCGTCCTCGGGATGGTCGACGTCGTGGCCACCGAGCGCGCCGCCGGGCCCGACGTCGACCACGCGCTCGTCGACGTCTCCCCCAACGGCGGGACGGCCCATCCGACCGTCGTGCGCCTGGACCACATCAGCGCCGGCCCCGACGGGAGCGGCCGGGCCTGGTACGTCACCTCCGCCGAGACCGATCAGATCGAGGTCACGACCCCCGACACCGGCACGACGGTCCGGTCGCCGATCACCCTCGCCGGGACGAGCCTGGCCTTCGAGGCCCAGGTCAACGTGGTCGTGCTACCGGTCGGTGCGTCGGGCACCACCACGCCGTACGGCCAGACCTTCGTCATGGGCGGCGGCACCGAGCGGGCCCCCTTCAGCGGGACCGTCGCCTACTCGGCACCCGCCGGCACCCCCGCGATGCTCATCCTCTCCGAGGGCGACGCGAGCGGTCGGAGCCGGATCCTCCGGGCGACCGTGATCCCCATCGTCCTCGCCGGCTGACCACCGGGGCCGGACGACCAGCCGAACCGGTGTCGATCCGTCCGGTCGCCGTGGAACGGCTGCTGGTCGGCGGCTACTGGAGGCCGGCGTTGAGCTTCTCGAGCGCCTCTTCCTCGGTGACGTCGAGGGCGAAGCTCAGCTCGGACACGAGGATGCCGCGGGCCCGCTCGAGCATCGACTTCTCCGCGGTCGACAGGCCCTTGCCCGCCTCGCGGAGGGCGAGGTTCCGCACCACCTCGGCGACCTGGTACACGTCGCCGGACTTCATCTTCTCCTGGTGGTTCTTGAACCGACGGCTCCAGTTGGCCGGCTCGCGCACGTCGCGCTTGCCGATGAGCCGGAACAGGTCCTCGACGTCGGAGCGGCTGATCGGCGGACGCATGCCGACCTCCTCCGCCTTGTCGACCGGAACACGCAGGGTCAGGTCGCCGTGGACCATCTGGAGGACGAGGTAGTCCTTCTTCTCGCCGAAGGCCTCGATCTTCTCCTTCTTCTTGATCACGGCCGCACCGTGGTGCGGGTAGACGACGCGGTCTCCGACCTTGAAGGTCACGAGCAGGCTCCCTGTGGGCGTTACGAGCGGCGCACCAGTGTGCCACCAACCGCGCCCGCTGCCTCAGTCCGCAGGGACTTCCCCACCCCCGCGGGTCGGGCCAACCCCACCGTCGGAACGGGGGACGGCGGCATTCCGCCCGGTTCGGACCATCCGTACGTTCGAACCATGGCTGCGACCCAACGATCCTCCCCCCGCCGCCTGCTCTGGCGGACGCTCCTCGGCCTGACCATCGTCGGCGTGCTCGTCGCCGCGGTGGCCGTGGTCGCCCTGTACCGGACCTGGTCCGACCGGGCCGTCTCCACCGTCGGGCAGGTGCCGTTCGAGCGGCCGCTGGCGATGCCCGAGCTCGACGAGGGTGTCGTCATCGACGGTGTGCGTGTGTTCGAGCTGACCGCGGACGAGGCCACCGCCGAGCTGAAGCCCGGCGTCGAGACGCCGACGTTCGGCTACGACGGCCCCTTCCTCGGCCCGACGCTGCGCATGGCGCGGGGTGAGCGGGTCGAGGTCCGTGTCCGGAACGACCTGGCCGAGACGACCACGGTCCACTGGCACGGCATGAGCCTCCCGGCGGTAGCCGACGGTGGCCCGCACAGCCCGATCGAGCCCGGCGCGACCTGGACGCCGACGTGGACCGTCGACCAGCCGGCGGCGACGCTCTGGTACCACCCGCACCCGCACCGGGCGACCGAGCACCAGGTGCTCCAGGGCCTGGCGGGCATGGTGCTGGTCGACGACGGTGAGAGCCCCGACGCCCTGCCCCACGAGTACGGGGTCGACGACGTGCCCGTGATCGTCCAGGACCGCTCCTTCGCCGGCGACGGGTCGTTCGTCGACTCGGCCCGCTGGTTCGCCAACACCGGCGTGCTCGGCGAGGAGCTGCTCGTCAACGGCACCTGGGGGCCGTACCTCGACGTCACGACCGAGCGGATCCGGCTGCGGCTGCTCAACGGGTCGACCGCCCGCGTGTACGACTTCGGGTTCGCCGACGACCGCCCCTTCGCCCTGGTCGGAACCGACGGAGGTCTCCTCGCCGCGCCGACCACCCTCGACCGCATCCGCCTCTCCCCCGGCGAGCGGGCCGAGATCGTGGTCGACGTCAACCCCGGCGAGACGACGGTGCTGCGGTCGTTCCCGCCGGATCTCGGCCTCGGCCCCAACGAGCGCTTCGAGGGCGGCGACGACCGCTTCGACGTGCTGGAGCTGCGCGCCGCCGACGAGCTGGTGCCGTCCGCCGCACTACCCGCCCGGCTCGCCGAGCTGGCCGCACCCGACGCCGACGACGTGGTGCGCACCCGGAGCTTCGACCTCTCGGGCACCCGCAGCATCGACGGCGAGCCGATGGACATCGAGCGCATCGACGCGGTCGTGAAGGCCGGTTCGACCGAGATCTGGGAGGTGAGCGGGAGCGGGACGGCGCACAGCTTCCACGTCCACGACGTCCAGTTCCGGGTGCTGTCGATCGACGGCGACGCTCCCCCGCCGGAGCTCCGGGGCCGCAAGGACACCGTCTTCCTGGAGCAGGGACGGCATTACCGGTTGCTGATCCGGTTCGGCGACCACCCCGACGACGAGGTGCCCTACATGTTCCACTGCCACCTGCTCCGCCACGAGGACAACGGGATGATGGGCCAGTTCCTCGTCACCGCCGACGGCGACGGCCCCGACCGGATCGACGCCCCCCACGATCACGGCCCCTGACCCGGACCGGCGGGATCAGGTGGGCGAGCATCAGGCAGGTGGATCAGACGGGAGGGCGACGGGGAGGTGGCGGCCGTCGGAGAGCGGCTCCCACCCGATCGACACGGCGTCGTCGACCGCGACCGACCACGCGTCGTCGGCGACGACGCGCAGCATCATCCGCACGCCCTCGTCGAGGTCGACCAGCGCGACCGCGTAGGGCGGCTCGCCGCCGACGCCGGGGAAGGGCACCTTCGGTTGCACCGACACCGCGTGCACCCGGCCCCCACCCGACGCCGGCCGCCACTCGATCTCGTCGCCGAGGCACACCGGGCAGAACCCGCGCGGGTACCAGTGGGCGGCACCGCACGGAACGCACCACGGGAGAAGGAGACGTCGCTCGCGGCTCGCCGCCCAGAACGGTGCACCCGCGGGTGACTCCGGCGGCAGCATCCGGTCGGCGGTGGTCGGGTCGCCGCGGTCGGTGCGCTCGCTCATCGGGTGGCCTCCGATCCGAGGACGACGGTGGACATGGCGGACAGCACCCCGCCGCTGCCGTGGGCCACGGCCACCTCGGCGCCCGGCACCTGGCGGTCGCCCGCCTCGCCGCGGAGCTGTCGCGCCGCCTCGACGAGGAGGAAGATCCCGTACTGGCCGGGGTGGGTGTAGGCGAGGCCGCCGCCGTTGGTGTTGGCCGGGAGCGCGCCGCCGGGGCGCAGCGGACCGTCGGCGACGAAGGCCCCGCCCTCGCCCTTGGCGCAGAAGCCGAGGTCCTCCAGCGCGAGCAGCACCGTGATGGTGAAGGAGTCGTAGAGCTCGACGACGTCGACGTCGCCGGGGCCGAGGCCGGCGATGCGGAACGCCTCGCGTCCCGACACGACGCCGCCGGTGGTGGTCAGGTCGGGCATCGACGTGATCGAGGCGTGGGTGTGGCAGGTGCCGGCGCCGAGCACGTACACCGGCGGCTTCGCCAGGTCGGCGGCCCGCTCGGCGGAGGTCAGCACCACCGCCCCGGCCCCATCGGTGACCAGGCAGCAGTCGAGCTTGTGGAGCGGCGAGGCCTCTACCGGCGAGGCGAGCACGTCCTCGACCGTGATCGGATCGCGCAGCCGGGCACGGGGGTTCATCGCGGCCCACTCGCGGGTCTGCACGGCGATCGACGCGAGCTGCTCGGGCGTGGTGCCGAACTCGTGGACGTGCCGCGAGGCGGCGAGCGCGTAGGCGCCCATCGGGAGCCGCAGCCCGTGCGGCAGGTCCCACTCGAGCGCAGGGGTGACCCCGCCCAGTGCCCGGCTGCGGAACCCTCCCCCGCCCCGCTTGTGCGACGACCGCGGCGTGGACGCGTACACGACGACCACCACCTCGGCGAGGCCGAGGGCGATGGCCGCCGCCGCGTGCTGGACGTGGATCTCGAAGCTCGACCCGCCGGTCTGGGTCGAATCGGTCCAGCGGGGCGCGAGGCCGAGCCGCTCGGCGGCCTCGAGGCTCGCCGCCCAGCCGGCGCCGTTGTTGATCGCCAGGCCGTCGACGTCCGCGAGGGTCAGGCCCGCGTCGTCGAGCGCCTCGCGGATCATGCGGGCCTCGAGCTCGGTGACGGTGCCGTCGAGCATTCCGGACGGATCGGCGGCGTCGGCGACGCCGACGACGGCGGTCGCGGCGCGGAGAGGGTGGGCGCTCACCCCCGCAGGATGCCACGCGGGCGAGGGCGTGGCGGACGACACTTGCAGGCTGCGTGCAAATTCATGGGGGCGGGCGTAGGGTCGCCGTCATGTCGGACTCCGTCGCCACCGGCGAGCCCCTCGCGTCCGGGCTCGACCCGTTCGCCCCGGGCTTCTTCGAGGACCCCTACTCCCAGTACCGCGCCCTGCGCGACTCCGAGCCGGTGCACCGCAGCGAGCTCGGCATGTGGTTCCTCACCCGCTGGGAGGACTGCCACCACGTGCTGCGCCTGCCGGGCACGAGCGTCGACGAGCAGAACTCGACGATGCGCGTCCGGGAGGCGACGCTGTCGGAGGCGGCCCGGGAGGCGGGGTCCCGCCGCAGCCGGTCGATCCTCGGCACCGATCCGCCCGACCACACCCGAATCCGGAAGCTGGTGTCCAAGGCGTTCACGCCGCGCACGGTCGCCCGCCTCGACGAGCGGATCCAGGAGCTGGTCGACCAGCGCCTCGACGCGATCGACGACGGCGGCGACGAGCCGGTCGACCTGATCACCGGCCTCGCCTTCCCGCTGCCGTTCCAGGTGATCCACGAGATGCTCGGGATGCCCGACCTGGTCGACCCCGCCCAGCTCCGCGAGCTGTCCCAGACGATCACCCAGGCGCTCGACCCCGTGCTCGCCCTGCTGCACGCCGACGAGATCGTCGCCGCCAGCAACGAGCTGGGGGGGATGGTCGAGGAGGCGATCGCCTTCAAGCGCGACCACCTGGCCGACGACCTGCTCTCGGGGCTGATCGAGGCCGAGGAGGCGGGCGACAACCTCACCGACGAGGAGCTGCGCGACAACGTCATCCTCCTGTACCTCGCCGGCCACGAGACGACGGTCAACCTCATCGGCAACGGCCTGCTGGCCCTGCTCCGCCACCCCGAGCAGGCCGACCGGCTGCGCGCCGATCCCGAGCTCGACACCAACGCGATCGAGGAGCTGCTCCGCTACGACAGCCCGGTGCAGATGTCGCGGCGCATCGCGCTCGAGCCGTTCGAGGTCGCCGGGCACACCATCCCCGTCGGCGACCTGGTGATCACCAGCCTCGGCGGCGCGAACCGCGACCCGGGCAAGTTCGGCCCGACCGCCGAGCAGCTCGACCTGACCCGCGCCGACGCCAACCACCACATCTCCTTCGGCAGCGGGGTGCACCACTGCCTCGGCGCCGCGCTCGCCCGCCTGGAGGGCCGCCGGGCGATCCCCCGCGTGCTGCGCCGCTACCCCGACCTCGCGCTCGCCACCGACGCGGTCGAGTGGAACGGTCGCATCGTGCTGCGCGGCGTGAAGGCCCTGCCGGTCACGCTCGGCCGCCGCGCCGCCTGACCCGCGCCCCGGCACCGGCTCGGTCCGGCACCGGCTCGGCCGGGCCCGGGCTCGGCTCGACTGGTCAGCCGGCCGGGCGGATCGTCACCGACCACGCCGCCGCCGGACCGGGCAGCGCCACGACGTCGATCGAGGCGACTCCGGACCGCAGGCGGCCCAGGTCGACCGTCGCCGACGACGTGAGCGTCGGTGCGGTCGGCATCGATCCGTCGCTCCGCCGGAGCCCCAGGCGCACCGCGCCCCCGGTCAGCTCCACGTCCGCCACGTAGCGACCCGATCGCCTCACGTCGAAGACCAGACGGCTGTTGGCCGTGGCGACGTTCACGTTGCGGGTCGAGCGGCCCGAGAACGTGGTCGGAAGCCTGGGCGCGGTGCCGACCGACACCGCGTGGACTCCCGCGGTCCGACACAGCAGGTCGACCGCTGTCGGGCCCGACCGGTCGCCCAGATCGAACCAGGCGACGTCGCCCGCCGCGTACGTGACCGGAACGTCACCGGCCGCGACGACCGATCCCCGGCCCACGCCGGCCTCGAACCGTCCGACGAGGCGGCCGCGCCTCGGGGCGATGGCCGTCAGGTCGACGCGATCCGGCGCGCCGACGTTCCGGGCGCAGGGAGCCGACACCGCCTCCGCGCCGACGGCAGCGGATGGAGCGGGCGGTGCCCCCGAGGGTGGGAGGACGGCGAGGCGGTCGGCCGTCCCGGCCGCCTCCACCGCGCGGCCGCCCGGGTGCCCGATGAGACGCAGCGACACGCGGGTGGCCCCCGGCTCGGGACGGAGCTGGAGATAGGTGGCGCCGGGCCGCGACACGACGCGGGCCCCCTCGACCTCGACCCGGTACCCCCGGGGGTTGTTGATCGGACTGGTGAAGACCACCGTGGGCGCCGCGATCGAGTGGTCGGGGGCGAACTCGTACTCGAACACCCTGCCCTCGCGGTCGTAGTGGCTCGACAAGGGGGTGCCCGCGGTCGCCATCGCGTAGGGCCGGGACAGCACGGCGAGCTTCTCGGGCCGGAGGGTGCCGTCGTGGTCCGAGTCGTCGAACAGCGTCCCGGAGCCCTGGCCCCCGGGATCGTCGTCCCAATCCTTGTAGCCCCAGTAGATCCAGCCGGTCAGGTGCTCGTCGGCGAGGTCGATCATGCGCGCGACGTCGTCGAGGTCCTGGGTGTCGCCGAACTCCCCGAACAGGGGCGGGACCCCCATCGCCTCGGCGGTGGCCAACGCGTTGTCGAACGTGGCGCCGTCGTAGCGGGCGCAGGAGTCGTACCCGGGCGCCTCCGACTCCCGGTCGGTCAGCGGGTTGAGGAAGCGGTTGAGGCAGTAGGCGTGGAACGCGAAGCCCACCGGTCCACTCGACGGCGGCGGGGCGTCGAGGCGCGACGGCGCGCCGACGTCGTGGAAGATGTTCGGCTCGTAGAAGGCGATCGTCGTGGCGTCGACGTCGCGGATGGTCCGGGCGACGCGGTCCTGGAACGGGCGCAACGTCCCCTGGTCGAACTCCGGGCAGCCGGCGCCGAACGACAGGCAGGTCGGCGAGGCCCGGCCCGCGCCCGGCTCGTTGATCAGGTCGTAGCCGAGCAGACGCGGGTTGTCGGCGAAGGCGGTCGCCATCACCCGCCAGGCCTCGGCGAAGGCGTCCGCGACACCGTCGCCGTTGCCGTACAGGTTGTCGAACGCCTCCCACGCCGGTTCGCCGAGGAGACCGTTCGCGCCCGGCGGCACCTCTCCGACCGTCGCCCAGTCCGGGAACCCGGCCCCGCCGAGGCGTTCGTTGTAGCCGTCCTGGTGCGCCTCGAGCAGGGTGAACACGTTGCGGCGGGCCAGCACGTCGCCGATCCGTTCCATCTCGGCCACGTAGCGCCGGTCGACCTCCCCGCGCACCGGCTCGAGGCCCTTCCAGAACCACGCCAGGCGGACCGCGTTGAACCCCCAACTCTCGAGCGCCGCCGCGTCGCGGTCGGCGAAGCTGCCGGTGGGCGGCCGGTACGGCGGCGTCTTCCGCGCGATCTGGAGGCCGTGCACGATGACCGTTCGTCCGGTGGCGTCCTTGATCCACCGTCCGTCGGGCCGCAGCGGACCCACCGGCAGGACCGCACGGACGGGCTCGACCGGCGGTCGCGGTGGGCGGGGCCGGACGCAGCCGATCGCGACGACGGCGAGACTCAGGGCGAGGACCACGGTCGACGCCCTCCGGGCTCGGGGCGCGGTCATCGTCAGGCGTGGACCACCAGGCAGCCCTGGCTCCAGGCGGGGATGTGGGGGAACCACGGCAGCGACGCCTCGGTGTACGGGACGTCGATCACGAGCCCGGGTGCCTCGTCGACGGTGACGTAGGCGTCGGGGCAGGCGGAGTGGTTACGCAGGCGGGTGAGGATCGTGTTCCCGGTGGCGGTCACCTCGGTCATGCGGGTGACCATGAAGGCGGACTCGGAGTTGATCCGGACCCCACCGGTCGTGTTCCCGACGAAGCGCACCGGCCCGGTTCCGTGGCCGACGACGTCGCCGAACCACGGCTTGGTGCCGATGCCCGCGACGGTGATCAGCGACGCGTTCGGGCTGGTCCACACGAGGTTGTCGCGCACCTCGGTGCCGGAGAAGTCCCACGTCGTACCCTCGCCCGCGAGCTGGTCGACGGTGAACCCCGCCCACCCCGAGTTGCCCGCGTTGACGACGACGTTGTGGTGCGCCACCGAGCGCTGGTGCCCGGTCGCCCGGCCGACGCGGAACATGACGACGCTCACGTCGGTGATGTCGACCATCTGGTTGTGGGCGACCTCGGTGTTGCCGTAGCTGTTGCTCACCGCGTCGGCGAACCCCCACTGGTTCGTCGACATGTCGTTGGTGTCGTCGGTCTCGCCGTAGTGGAACTTCGTGCTGTACCCGGTGAACAGGTTGCCGGTGACGAAGGCGGGCGCGTCCGAGGTGAGCCCCGGCCCCGCGGCGAGGACCATGTTGCTCCAGCCGGCCGGGTTCGAGATCCGGTTGTCGCGGACCGATGTACGGCCCGAGCCGGCGATCACCTGGATGCCGATCGAGTCGTGGTCGATCCCCACCGCCGGATCGGTGCGCTGCCCGTCGACCCACACGTTGGAGAGCGTCGCCCCCGGTGAGACGACGACCGTCGCCGCACCCGTGGTGCGGGTCCGGACCAGACGCGCCATCGAGGCGTACTCCGACGGGCCCGGCTCACCGAGCGTCGCCAGCCGCACCCCGGAGGGGATGGTGACCGGCTCGTCGATGCGGATCACCGCGCCGCGGGCCAGGTACACCGTCCGACCGGGCCGGGCCCGGTCGAGGGCCCGCTGGAGGTCGGCGCCGGTCCCGGAGCCGACCACGCCCAGCAGCCCGAGCAGGCGGTCGAGCAGCCGGCCCGGAAGGTCGATCGCAGGCGCCGGCCCCCATCCGTAGCGCTCACCGGCGCACCGGCGGGTGGTCGCCGCGGCGAAGTCGGGGCTGATGAGCGCCTCCCGGACGACGGTCGCCCACGTCGCCCGCCGCATCACCAGCCGGCGGTACTGCTGGGCGAAGGCGACCGGGTCGGGCTCGGACTCGTGGGCGATCCGCCAGAGGACGAGCAGCCGCTCCCCCGCGTCGTAGGGCGTACGCAGGAACGCCCGGGAGGTCAGGAAGTCGGTGGCGAGCCCGCGCAACGTCTCGGGCGTGCACCCCCGGTCGAGGATCAGGCCGCGGTTGCGGTGGTAGCTGGTCTGGTCGGGCGCGCAGCCGAGCACCTCGGTGTAGAGCTTCGCCAGCCACTGGTCGGCCACCTGCTCCCGGGGGGTCGGGACCCAGCCGTCGGGGGCGGTCTCCGCGAGGGGCGACCCCTCGTGGGTGAAGGAGGCCCGCGACGTGCACTCCGTCGTCGCCGGCTCCGTGACCGGCCGCGACCCCGCGGCGGTGATCGGATCGGATCCACCGCCCGCCGCGCCCGCGGGTGCGATCGCCGCTGCGTCGGCGACCACCATCACCACCAGCAGGCCGAATCCGACGACGACCCGCCGGGCGCGGCCCGACCAACGAGGCGTTCCCCTGTGCATCACCGGGAGGATAGGAAGATCGGCGGCGCCGGGTCGGGCCTTCGGGGCCAGCGACCTGACATCTTCGGCCAACATGGTCCGCGTGCCGGACCGTCGTCGCGAGGACCCGATCGCACCCGAGCCCGACGTGCGCCGCAGCCCGGCGGGCGTGGTCGTGCTCGCCGAGCTGGCCGCCGAGCACGGCGTCGACGCGACCGGCTGCCTGTCGGGCACCGGCCTCGTCGCGTCGGACCTGGCCGACCCCCACGCCACCATCGCCGGTGACCAGGAGCTCGGCGTGATCCGCAACCTGCTGGCGGCGCTGCCCGACGTCCCCGGCCTCGGCCTGCGCGCCGGGCTCCGGTACCACCTCACGACCCACGGGATCTGGGGGTTCGCCCTGGCCTCGAGCCCCGACCTGCGGCGGGCGATCGACTTCGGGCTCCGGTACCTGGACCTCACGTTCGCGTTCACCCGGATCGGGCTGGAGGAGGTCGACGGCGAGGCCCGGATCACGATCGACGACGCCCACCTGCCCGACGACGTGCGACCGTTCCTCGTCGAGCGGGAGGGGGCGTCGATCGTGGCGATCCAGCGCGACCTGCTGTCGGCGGCGATCCCGTTGAGGCGCCTGGAGAGCACCCGCCCGGAGCCCCCTCACGCCGACCTGTACGAGGAGGTGTTCGGCGTGCGCCCCCTGTTCGGGGCGGACGCCAACCGGGGCGTGTTCGACGCCGCCCTGCTCGACCTGCCGATGCCGCAGGCGAACGAGCTGACCGCAAGGGCGTGCGAGGAGCAGTGCGCCGCGATCCTCGCCCAGCGCCGGGTCCGCGACGGCATCGCCGGACAGGTGCGGCGACGCCTCGCCGCGCTCGACGGTCCGCGCTCGATGGCCGACGTCGCCCGTGAGCTCAACGTCAGCCCGCGCACCCTGCGTCGGCGCCTCGACGCGGAGGGCACGTCGTTCCGTGCCCTCGCCGAGGAGGTGACCGTCGCGCTGACCGAGGAACTGCTGGCGGACCCGGCGCTGACCGTCGACGACATCGCGGCTCGCCTCGGCTACGCCGACGGGTCCAGCCTCACCCGGGCCTTCGTGCGGGTGCACGGCGTGCCGCCGGGGCGCTACCGGCTCGCCCGGTGAGCCATGCGTGCCGATGCGACGTTCTCATCGGGACACCCAGATCGGGAGGTCCGGATCAGGCGTCCGGACGGATCTCGGGACGAGCCGACCTGACCAGGAGACCCAGGGTCAGACGTCGAGGAAGCGGCCCACGGCGAAGCCGGAACCGATCGCGCCGATCACCATGCCGACCAGCACCAGCGGGATCGACTGGAGCACGACGGTCGAGTTGGCGAAGTCGAACTGGCGGAACAGCTCGAAGAACTCGTTGCGCGCCAGCGAGCGGAACAGCACCTGGTTCAGCCCGAGCAGCAGCGCGATGGCGAGCAGGCCCCCGAGCAGCGCCTGGGCCATGCCCTCGATGATGAAGGGGACGCGGATGAACCAGTTGGTCGCACCGACGAGCTTCATCACCTCGATCTCGCGCCGCCGGGCGAACATCGCGGTGCGGATCGTGTTGTAGATCAGCAGCACCGCGGTGACCGAGCTGACGGCGGCGGCGAAGTAGACGCCGTAGCTCAGCTTCTGGGACAGCTCCTGGATCGCCCGGATCGCCTCGGCGGCGCTGGTGACCTCCTGCACGCCGGGATGGCGCTGGAAGATGCTGCGCAGGGCGAGCACCGAGTCGATGTCGGGGTTGACCGGCTTGACCCGGAACGACGTCGGCACGTCCTCGGGGCGCAGCAGGTCGGCCATCGTCGGCTGGTCCTCGAACAGCTCCTGGGCCTCGGCGAAGGCGGCGTCGCGGTCGACGTAGGAGAAGTCGGCGACCTCGGGGTTCTCCTCCAGCGACGCCTCGATGGCGCTCACCTGCTCGTCGGTCGCGTCGGGGCTGACGAAGATGATGATCTGGACGTCGTCCCGGAACTTCCCGGCCAACTTGTCGACGCCCTCGCCGACCAGCAGGGCCACCCCGGCCAGGGTGAGGGCGATGGCGACGGTGATCACCGAGGCCACCGTCAGGGTGGGGTTCCGGATGAGGTTCTGGCCCGTCTCGCGGGCTACGTAGTTGAGGTTGAGGGCCATGCGACGCCTACTCGTACACGCCGCGAGCCTGGTCGCGGATGATCGTGCCCCGGTCGAGCTCGATCACCCGCCGGCGCATGGTGTCGACGATGCTGCGGTCGTGGGTGGCCATCACGACGGTGGTGCCCGTGCGGTTGATGCGGTCGAGCAGCCGCATGATGCCGACCGAGGTGGCCGGGTCGAGGTTGCCGGTCGGCTCGTCGGCGAGGAGGATCAGCGGCCGGTTGACGAACGCGCGGGCGATCGACACCCGCTGCTGCTCTCCGCCGGACAGCTCGTTGGGGTAGTTCCGCTGCTTCTTGGCCAGGCCGACCAGCTCGAGGATGGCCGGGACCTGGGTCTTGATCACGTGGCGCGGCCGCCCGATCACCTCCAGCGCGAACGCCACGTTCTCGTAGACGCTCTTGTTCAGCAGGAGCTTGTAGTCCTGGTAGACGCTGCCGATGTTGCGCCGCAGGTAGGGGATCTTCCACGAGCTCAGCTCGCCGATGTCCTTGCCGGCGACGAAGATCCGCCCGGCCTGGGGCCGCTCCTCGCGGTTCATCAGGCGGAGCAGGGTCGACTTGCCGGAGCCGGAGGGGCCGACGAGGAAGACGAACTCGCCCTTGTTGATCTCGAAGGAGCCGTCGCGCAGGGCGACGACGTCGCCCTTGTAGACCTTCGTGACGTTCTCGAGCCTGATCATGCCGTCGGGCAGTTTACGAACGCGTGACACGCGATTACGTGCATGGCGCGAAACCGCTGGCCCAACTGCCGATCCGGGGCCGTTCGGCGGGTCAGTTGCCGGCCAGGCCCTCGGCGCGCTGCCAGCGCAGGTACGCCTCGATGAAGGGGTCGAGGTCGCCGTCGAGGACCGAGTCGACCTGGGCGGTCTCGTGCTCGCTGCGCAGGTCCTTCACCATCTGGTACGGCTGCATCACGTAGGAGCGGATCTGGCTGCCGAAGCCGACCGACCGCTGCTCGCCCCGGATGGCGGCCAGCTCGTCCTCCCGCTTCTGGCGCTCGACCTCGGCCAGCTTGGCCGCGAGGATCTGCATGGCGCGGTCCTTGTTCTGGTGCTGGCTGCGCTCGTTCTGGCACGACACGACGATGCCGGTGGGCAGGTGCGTGATCCGCACGGCCGAGTCGGTGACGTTCACGTGCTGGCCACCGGCGCCCGACGACCGGTACACGTCGATGCGGAGGTCCTTGTCGTCGATCACCACGTCGGGCACCTCGTCGAGGAACGGCGTGACCTTGAGCGCGGCGAAGGCGGTCTGGCGCTTGCCCTGGGCGTTGAACGGGCTCATGCGCACGAGGCGGTGCACGCCGTGCTCGGACCGGAGCAGCCCGTACGCGTGGCGGCCCTTCACGAGGAACGTCGCGGACGAGATGCCCGCCTCGGAGCCCTCGGACACCTCGTCGAGCTCGGTGTCGAGCCCCCGCCGCTCGGCCCACCGCAGGTACATCCGCAGCAGCATGTTGGCCCAGTCCTGGGCGTCGGCCCCGCCCTCGCCGGACTGGATCTCGCAGATCGCGTCGGCGTCGTCGTGCTCGCCGGTGAACAGCGATCGCAGCTCGAGGGTCGAGAAGCGGCGGCGGAGATCGCCGATCGTCTCCGCGATCTCGGGTTCGAGCGACTCGTCGCCCTCCTCCCGCGCCATCTCGGCGAGGGTCTCGGCGTCCTCGATGCCGGACTCGAGCGACTCGTAGACCTCGACGTCATCGACGAGGGACGCCAGCTCGCCGGTGACCGCGCGGGCCCGGTCGGCGTCGTCCCACAGGTCGGGTCGGCTGGCCTCGGTCTCGAGCTGCGGACGGCGGGCGCGCAGGTCGTCGAGGCGTAGGTACTGGTGGGCCTCCCCGAGCGAGGTGCGCAGGTCCTTGAGGTCGTCGGAGAAGTCGCGCATGGCCGGACGACCCTACCGCCCGACCCGTAATCCACCGCTCCCCACGTCGGTCGGACCCGTAGCGTCGCGGGCGTGGTGGAGCCGGTCGCGCCCGCACCCCGCTCCGGGGCCAGGCTCCTCCTCGGGGAGCTGCGTCCCGAGCGTCGCGCCCTCGCGGGGCTCGGTCTGCTGCTGGCGGTGGCGGTCGGCCTCCCCGTGATCGCCCAGCTCCTCCTCGGGGCGTTCGTCGACGAGGCCGGTGACGGCGCCACCGCGACCCGCCTGACCCGCCTCGCGGCCGTCTTCGGCATCCTCCTCCTCGCCGCCAACGCGCTGCGGCTGCTCGTGACCTGGCTGTCGGTGCGCCTCGCCTGGCGGGTCGGGAACCGGCTGCGGACAGACCTGTGCCGCCATGCCCTCGCGCTCGATCTGTCGTGGCACGGCGAGCACCGCGCCGGCGAGGTGATCGAGCGGGTCGACGGCGACATCGAGGCCGTCACCCGGTTCACGTCGACCGCCGTGCTGGAGATCTTCGGCAACGTGGCGGTGCTGCTCGCCGTCGCCGTGACCGCCCTCGTCATCGAGTGGCGGGTCGGCGTGGTGCTGCTCGCCACCGTCGGCGTCGCGGTCGGCGTCCTCGTGCGGCTGCGCGACGTCGCCGTGCCGAGCCACGACCACGAGCGCGAGGTGCTGTCCCACCTCTACGGCGACCTCGAGGACCGCCTCGGCGGGCTGGAGGACCTCCGCGCCAACGGCGCCGGCGGCTGGGCGCTCGACCGCCTCCACCGCCACTCCGCCCGGTGGTGGCGAGCCGCCCGACGGGCGTCGCTCCGCGGCGAGGGCGCCTACGCCGCCACCGCCGTCACCTTCGCGGTCGGCACCGCGGCGACGCTCGCCGCGTCCGCGCTGCTCGTGGCCCGGGGCCAGCTCACCCTCGGCGGCGCGCTGGTGATGTTCCGGTTCGTCCAGATGGTGCACGAGCCGCTCGACCGCATCGGCGAGCAGCTCAACGAGTCGCAGAAGGCGATCGCCGGCGTCCAGCGGGCGGCACGGCTGCTCGGCACACCGATCGGGTTGCGGCCCGGCGCCCGGCCCCTGCCCGACGGACCGCTCTCCCTCGAGCTCGACGACGTGACCCTCGAGTACCAGGCGGGCACCGACTCCGGCCACCGGGCGCTCGTCGGTGTCGACCTGACGGTCGCGCCGGGATCCAGCCTCGGCGTCGTCGGCCGCACCGGCTCGGGCAAGACCAGCCTCGGGCGGCTCGTCGCCCGCTTCTGGGACCCGACCGCCGGGACGGTGCGGGTCGGCGGCGTCGACCTGCGCGACGTCGACCCGACCTCGCTGCGGAGCCGCATCGCCGTCGTCACCCAGGAGGTCGAGGTGCTGCGGGCCTCGGTGCGCGACAACCTGACGATGTTCGGCACCGCGTCGGTCGACGACGCACGCCTCCTCGCCGTGCTCACCGACGTGGGCCTCGACCGCTGGCTCGCCGACCTCCCCGACGGCCTCGACACCCACCTCGACGGCGCCGAGCAGCTCTCGGGCGGCGAGGCCCAGCTCCTCGCGTTCGCCCGGGTGCTCCTGGCCGATCCCGGCCTGGTCCTGCTCGACGAGGCGACCAGCCGGCTCGACCCGGCCACCGAGGCGCGCCTCACCGCCGCCACCCGACGCCTCCGCGAGGGGCGCACGCTCGTCGTGATCGCCCACCGGCTCACCACGCTCGACGACGTCGACGCGGTGGCGGTCGTCGACGACGGCCGGGTGGTCGAGCACGGCCACCGGCGCGTCCTCGCCGACGACCCCGACAGCCGCTTCGCCCGCCTGCGCGCCGCCCAGCTCGCCGCGTCGGTCCCCGGCGCCCCGACCGAGGTCACGCCATGAGCGACCCGCGCCTCGACCCCGACTCCCCCGCCACCGACGCCAGGCCCACCACCGACGCCACGGCCACCGATCCCCCGGTCGATCCCGCGGCCACCGATCCCGCGGCCACCGACTCCGAGGATCACCGGTGGCGGCGCGGCGACGGGTTCCGCCTCGCGCTCCGGGTCGCCCGGCGCGATCCCCGCGCCTGGCTGATCGCGTGCGTCTGGTGGACCACGTTCCACTCGCTCCCCGTGGCCGCCGGGCTGGCCGTCGGGTGGGTGCTCGACGCCATCTCGGGTGGCGACGTCACCGTCCCGTGGGCGGCCCTCGCCGTCCTCGCCGGCATCGAGGTCGGCCGCTGGGGGATGTTCCTCGTCGCCGTCGTGCAGTGGCACGGGGCGTGGGTCGGCTGGCACTCGATCATCCGCCTGTCGCTGCTGCGCTCGCTGGTCGACGACGCCGGACCCGCCACCGAACGGCTGCCCGGCTCCCCCGGCGAGGCGGTCAGCCGCTTCCGCGACGACGTCCAGGACATCGCCCTGGTGCTCGACGTGTGGCTCGACATCGTCGGGACCGTCTGCGCGGCCGTGCTGGCGCTGATCGCCCTGGCGGCGGTCGACCCTCGACTGACGCTGTCGGTCGCCGGGCCCGGCCTCGTGGTGATGGGCGTCGCCCACGCGTTCGGACCGGCCCTGCGGCGCTGGCGGCGCGACTCGCGGGAGGCGACGGCGCGGGTCACCGGGTTCGTGGGCGACGTGTTCGGCGGCATCGGGTCGGTGAAGGCCGCCGGCGCCGAGTCCGCCGTGGTCGGTCGCTTCGCCGGCCTCGGCGACGACCGCGCGCAGCGGGCCACGCGCGACGAGGTCGGTACCCAGCTCCTCTACACGCTGTCGGGGGCGACGGCCGACATCGCCCTCGCCCTGTCGCTCGTCGTCGCCGCGCCGATCGCCGCCCGGGGCGACCTGACGGTCGGCGACCTGGGTCAGATCGCCGCCTACGCCGGGGTCGTCGCCGGCGTACCCCGCTTCGTCGGGCGGCTCGGCGCGTACCAGCGCCAGGCCGACGTGTCCTCGGCCCGGCTGACCCGTCTCCTGCCGCCGGACCGACGTCGCCTGGCGGGCGCGGCCGCCGCGATCGACCTCCGCCTCCGTGCGCCACGCGCCCTCGACGCCGACGCGACCGTCGGCGCCGCCCCGGGCGTGGACGACCCCGACCTCCCCGCCCGCCGTCCCGACGACCTGGTGTCGCGCCACCCGGCGTGGGGGTCGTCGCCTCGCAACGGGCTGCGGGTGACCGGTCTGACCGTCCGCCACGGCGCGACCGTCGCCGTCGACCACGTCGACCTGGTCGTGGCCCCCGGCGAGTTGGTCGTCGTGACCGGACCGGTCGGGGCGGGCAAGTCGAGCCTCGTCCGCGGGCTCCTCGGGCTCGTCCCCGCGACCGGCGTCGTCGAGTGGGACGGCCAGCTCGTCGAGCAGCCGTCACGGATGCTCGTGCCTCCCCGCGTCGCCTACGTCCCCCAGGTGCCGCGCCTGTTCAGCGAGCCCCTCGCCGACGCGGTGCTGCTCGGACTCCCCCGCAACCGCCTCGACGAGGCCATCCGCCTCGCCTGCCTCGAACCGGACCTGGCGGCGATGCCCGACGGGATCGACACCGTCGTCGGGTCGCGGGGCGTGAGGCTGTCGGGCGGTCAGATCCAGCGCGTCGCCACCGCCCGCGCCCTGGCCCGGCGGCCGGCCATGCTCGTGGTCGACGACCTGTCGAGCGCCCTCGACGCCTCCACCGAGGCCCGGATATGGGACGGCGTCATCGCCGCCGCCCGCGGGGAGGGCACCGCCGCCCTCGTCGTCACCCACCGTCCCGCGGTGCTCGCCCGCGCCGACCGGGTGATCACCCTCGCCCGCGGCCGCCCCGTCCCTCCCGGGGCCTAGCCAACCCGCGGGGACGCGAGCCCACGGCACGAAGTGGCGCGCGATTCCCGCCGGCCACGGCAG
>Ga0123333_10000919_pt1 | contig 31357 bp, 30 predicted proteins | sample BioC12SIPDNA_3_FD_89957 | JGI IMG/M metagenome (GOLD analysis project Ga0123333, IMG submission 89957) | Anaerobic biogas reactor microbial communites from Washington, USA - Biogas_R2_B C12 SIP DNA | ecosystem: Engineered > Bioreactor > Anaerobic > Unclassified | place: Washington, USA... | reverse complement strand
GCGTTGGCGTTTACCACGACGACTGTGATGTCGGCGGTATAGGCGGGGTTGTCGCCCAGGCGCAGGTAGAGGTTGTCGTCTTCGGTCAGGCTGTTGCTGTTTTCGTTGATCAGGGCATATCGTCTACCATTGCTGTCGGGCCTGGCCATTTTGCCGCTCAGGGCCTTGGCGGCCTGCTCAATTTGCATAAGTCCTTCGCGGAAGGCCGGGGTGTCGAAGGTGAGGGGGCCGCCTTCGGCCTGTGCCTCAGCAAAGCGGATCTCTACCAGGCGGTCCAGCAGCGTGTAGCGGGATGCGGCAGCGCTGTCATTATTCAGGAAGGATGTGCCCTTGCGGTCAGCCAGCGGCACGGCCATGTAGGTGTCGGCCAGGGCACACAGCTGGGCGAAGGTCTTGGGCACTAGGTCCCTGGACAGGCCCAGCTGCGCCCAGGTCTCGTCCCTGCCAGCGCCAAACTGGTAGGTGCCGCCAAAGATGCCGACCGGCAGGGCATAGGCGTTGCCATCCTGGCTGAGAGCCTGCTGAATGCTTTGGTGTATGCGGGCGATTTTGCCGGCGATGACCGGGTCATCCGACAGGTTCAGCAGGCGTCCGTCCTTCACCAGGCTGCTGAAATCACCCTGTGTGAGGGATATGTAGGCCACGTCCCAGGCGTTTTCGGGGTTTAATATGTGCTCAAACTCCGCATCATATTCCACTTGAATCCTTTCGATCTGACGGGCGGGGTTCTCGGCCAGAAAAACCTCGTCCATGCTCCAGCCGTAGCCCAACACCCTGACGATACCCGGGGCGGACGGGGGTGCCGCGGCCGGCTCTGCCGGCGGGGTCTGGGCGGCAATCTCGGCCTTGGCGGTCGCAGACAGGGCGGGGGATACGCGCACCGTCCAGGCATCCCGGTGCAGGTCATCCCGCATGCCCTGGGCATCCGTCTCGCGGAAGCCGACAGACATCGACAGGTCATAGCTCTCCGCCCGGCGCAGCTGTCCATCGCTCACCGAAAAGGCAAAGCGCACGGTACCATCCTCCTGCGGAATCAGGCTGTATCCGGTGTCTGCCTCCACGGCCTGTTGGCCGATGACAATGTTGTTCACCCGCACCCACATCGTCAGCATCCTGGCGCCATGATTTGCCGCCAGCTCGCTGTAGCTGAGCGCGGTATCCGGGATGTTCATCTCCATGTCATAGTGCACGGCGTAGCCGGCAGGGTCGTTCACGCTGTAGTCCTCGGGCACCAGCACCACATTGCTGCCCGCCTTGGGGGCAATGATGCCCGTGCCGTACAGGCCCGGCATATTGCCCTCGGCCTGGTAGACCACTTCCTCCAGGGTGACCAGCAGGTCGTCAAAGGCGTGGGTTTGGCCGACGGTTGCGATGTCGCCCTTGAGCAGGGCCTCCTCCTTCTCCTTGCCATAGAGGAAGCCGAACACCTCGGCCGTGGGGGACAGCATGGCTGCGACTGCAACAGCCGCCAGCAGCAGCGTCAGGGCCAGCGCCAGGGCGAGGCCAAGGCTTAGTTTCTTTTTCATTACAGGGGTCTCCTTTCCCGCTTTCAGGTAATCCAGGTTGTGCGCAACAAAGGCGGTGAAGGCAGGGGGCGTCTCGGGGAACAGCGCTTTCAGGCGCTCGCTGCTGAGCGCATTCTTTTTCTTCATCATGGGGCTACCTCCCAGTCCACTAACCTTTGTTTGAGTGCCCGGCGGGCGCGGAACAGCCTGTTTTTTACCGCTGTTGCCGTGATGCCCAGCGCCCGGGCGGTCTCTTTGGCAGTAAAGTTTTCCATGTAGTAGAGCAGCACGGGCGTGCGCAGGTTTTCGGGCAACAGCGCGATGGCCGCGCTCAGCTCCGATTCCTCCGGCTGGTGTTCTTCCCCGGTGCTTATCACCTCGGTCACGGGGGATACGCGCATGCGCTGGCGCTGGATGTTGCGGCACTCGTTGATCACGATGCGCGTGAGGTAGGGCCGGAAACGCGCCGGGTCTACCCTGTCGCGCGTGGACCAGGCCTTGAACAACGCCTGCTGCACGGCGTCCTTGCAGTCTGCCTCATGGCGCAGTATGCTCATGGACAGTCGGTACAGCGCCGGTGTCAGCGCCAGTGTCTCCTCGGTAAACTGTTCAACAGAAATCATGAACTGCTCCTTACAGGGGTACATACCTTGAAAGCGCGGATGCATCCTCTTGCTCTCATTTATATATACGGCCGGGAAGTGCAAAAGGATAGATAAAAAGAAAATATGATGCCCGGCAGCAAAGAAAGACACCCAGCCTGGCAAATGCGCAGCTGGGTGTACTGTAAGGCCGCCGGCTGTTGGGGCGGCTACTCCTGCACCCGCCAGATCAGGATGGTCAGCGCGCCGTCCTGGGCGCTGCCGTCGATGCGCACGGGGAAGGGATACAGGTTGCGGAAGACCAGGTTGAGGTTTTTGTTGCCCACGGCAGCATCCGCGTGCAGCGGCAGGTAGCTGGCCCCGCTGGGCCCGTGGGGGCGGCGCTTGAGTATGTTCAGGCCGGGCAGCTGCATCAGCGCGTTGTACAGGGTGCTGCTCACCTGGCAGGTGCCGCCGCCGTAGCCCAGCACGGTTTCGCCGTCCACCAGCACATTGGCCGGCAGGTAGCCCGAGCGCGCGTTGTAGGGCCCCACATCGCGGTTGAAGTCAAAGACTTCGTTTTGCGCCATCACAAAGGGGCGCATGCGCTCACAGGCCACGGTGATGTTCTGCATGCGGCCCAGGTTGGTTTCATCGGTGGTGATGCGGTAAAAGGAGGTGTAGGCCGCGATGGGGGCGCTGTCGTCCGCCGTGTCCACGCTGTCAAACAGGGGCTGCAATTCGCTCAGCAGCCGGGTATCGACATACCCGTACTGGCGGTGGTAAATCAGCTTGCCCCAGCCGTTTTCCATGCCGATAAAGGCCAGCCGTGCGCCGGGATGCAAGGTGATCAGCGTGTCGCTGCCGGCATCGGGCGCGGCCTTGACGGGCGCCTCCTGCGCCACCCAGCCGATGTAGCCGGAGGTAACGGCGGGGTACTTGGGCGTGCGCGCCGCATCCACCGGAGCCACCCGGGTATCGTCCACATAGCGGCGCCGCACATAGCCGGTCATGCCATTGGTGCGGATGTACAGCCAGTCGGGCGCCATCTCCAGAATTTCGATGGGGTAGCGCACGGACAGGTAGCTGACAATGGGCGCGTCATTATTGGGCTGGCTGAGCAGATGCGTTGGCTTGGCCAGCCTCCCGGTGTACAGCGCCGCGGGCTCCGCCGCCTGCTGTGCCACGGCGGATGCCGTCAGCAAAATCAACAGCAGGATGACCGCAACGGCGCGCTTCATGAGCGGATATCGTCCCGGTAAAAGGCGATGAACAGCACGCCGTCCTGCACGTGGGAGCTGATGCGGATGGCAAAATCGTAATCGTTGCGGAAGATGAAGTTGAGGTCGCCCGAGGAGGCGTCCACCCCATGGGGCAGGTAGGGGGCGCCGTTGCGCCCGTGGGGCGCGCGGGCCAGCACGGTCAGCCCGGTCAGCTGCAGCACCACGTTGTACAGCGTGCTGCTCAGCTGGCAGCTGCCGCCGCCCACCGAGGGCACCAGTTCGCCCTCAAACAGACCCCAGGAGCTGAGGTACCCGTTGCGGCGGGAGAAGGGGCCCACGGTGCCGTTGAAGTCCAGCGTCTCGCCGGGCTGCATCACGCGGTCCATGCGGTCCACGCCCACCTTGATGTTCTCGATGCGGTTGAGGTTCATGTCATTCTCGGCGATGTTGTAAAACGAGTTGTAGACGGCCAGCGGGGTCAGCTGGTCGCCGCTTTGCTCGTTGGGTGCAACCATCTGCAGGTCGGGCAAATTGGCCGTGTCCACATAGCCAAACTGACGCTTGAAGATCAGCCGTGCCCAGCCGCTCGATATATCCACAAAGGCCAGCTGCGTGCCCGCCTGCAGGGTGATCAGCACCTCGCTGCCCACCTCCGGCGCGGCCATCACCTGGGTCTCCCTGTCCAGCGTGGTGTAGTACTGGCTGACCACCGTGCCGTAGCGCGGCGTGGTCACAGGATCCACCGCCACGATGTTGGAGGTGCGGTGCCGCAGCACAAAGCCCGTGCGCTTGCCGTAGTTGATCTCCAGGTAGTTGGGCAGCACATCCACAATGTCGATGGAGGAGCCGGCCTTCAAGGTGCCCAGGCGCTTGACGCTGCTGTCCGGGCTGATCACGTCGGGCGTGTAGTAGACGCCTGTGCCGCTGTCCGCCCCATAATCCAGCGAGATGCGCCCGGTATAGATCACGGGCTTTTTGGTGGCGGCAATAGCGCCCTGGGGGGCAGCCATGCCCAGCACGAGGGCGAGAAGCATCAGGCACGCGGCCAATCGTTTTTTCATCATGAGGTTCACTCCTTGTTGTCGGGGGTTTGCTTTTTCTCGAGCTTTTTGTAGCTGCCGTCCTCCTGCTGGAGGTACACATTGTCCAGCTGCTGGCGGAATCCGTCGCGGAAGTCGGCCAGGTATTCGCGCCGCAGGTCCTCCAACTCAATCAGCTCAGCGCTGCTGAGGCCCTGCTCGCGCTTTTTGCGCGACAGCGAGAGCATGTATGCTACCCTCTCCTTATCCATGATACCCAATCCTCTCCAACATCCGCAACCCCAGCCCCATGGGCAGACATAATAGCAAAGTATATAGCCCGTAGGTGAGCCACTTGCTCATCTCAGACCGGTCCACCTTGAACTCCAGCCACAGGATGCCGCCCAGAATGACAGGCAGCAGGCCCAGCGTCCACACGGCCAGTATTTTGTGCCCGCCCTGCCGCAGCAGCCGCACGGCCAGATAGATCAGAATCAGGGAAAACAGCGTCACGGCCAGCACCTGCTGCAGGCCCACAAAGCTGAAGCGGATATGCTGGTCAAAGCGCAGGCTTTCAAACAGTGTCTGCGTCACGCCGAAGGCCAGCCCGGCAAACAGCGCGGTGCGCCCCGCCTCGGGATGGCGGCGCAGGCTGCGCAGGGCCAGCAGGCACAGGATCAGCGCCCCCGCGCTCTCAAGCAGGTAGGTGCGCAGGTAGGCGTCATAGTCGTCCCGCATGGCCAGAAAGGTGTTGTCCAGCACGCCGGTGACCAGCGGCCGGCTGATGCCCAGCGCCGTGTACCCCTCGCCCAGCCGGGCGACGGCGATAAAGGCAAACAGCGCCGGGGCCAGCCTGTCCAGCCACAGCGCCGCCTTGACGCCTGTCAGCCTCGCGGCCAGCAGGCCGCCCAGCACCGCGCCCAGCAGCGCGCCAAACATGGAGAAGCCGCCCACCCGCAGGTTGAGCACATTGGCAGGCGTGAGGAAGGGGGCGAAGGTGATATCACACAGCACATACACCAGGCGCGCCAGAATCAGCCCAAAGATGGGGGACAACAGGCAGGTGAGGGCGGCGGCGTTCTTTCGCGCCTCCTCCCGGCCGGCCAGGTGGATCAGCAGCAGGCCGGCCGCCAGGCAGCCGGCGGCCACAAGCAGCCCGTAAGCATACACGGTGAGGCCAAGGAAGTTCATCTGCGATGTCACGGGTTGCCCTCCGGCCCGGCCAGGGTGGCGAAATAAAGCATGTCGCTCTGAGCGCGCTCGTTGTTGCGGCTCTTTTGCTGGTAGTAGCCGCCGTTGTATACCATGGTGGCCGAGTTGCCGCCGTCAAAGTTAAAGGCCTGCGTGCAGCCCAGGCTGAGCATGAAATCGGCCAGCTCCTGATGCGTCACGCCCTGGGAATCCTTGGTTCGGCCCTCGGCCAGCACCAGCACGTAGCTCAATGGCCCTGTCTGGCCGATGGCCATGCGGGGCTCACGGCCCTTGGGGTTGTAGCCGTAGTCCGGGTCCATGGCCAGCACCTGGCCATCCTTCACCAGCGCCGGGCCAAAGGTAAAGGCGTTGATGATCTGACGGCCGGTGGCCTGGAAGGCCTCTACCTCGTCCTTTTGCGATTTGACAAACACATGCAGGTCGCCCAGCTCGTCGGTGATGAGCAGGTCCTTCTTGCTGTTGTACTTGGTGCGGATTTTTTCGCCCATGCGGTACTCAAAGGACGTCTTCACCGGGTCGTTGGACAGGTAGTTGGCGTTAATGGCGATGATGGCGTTGTTCTTCTGCGCCATGGAGGAGATCAACGCCAGCTTGTTGGAGCCGGGCTTGCCTGCCGTGGCCGTGCGCAGCTGGGACGGATCGCTCACCGTGATGCGGGCGATGCGCCAGACGACGTGATCCTTGTCCAGCGTTTCAAGCGAAAGGGTGATGCTGCTGTCGCTATAGCCGGCCTCGGTAAAGGCCTGCTGATCGGGCACGCGGCCGGGGCTCAAGTCCATGGGCAGCGGGGCCAGGGGCGCTTCCGCCCGGGCGGCGGGCATCAGCCAGTAAAGCCAGCCGCTCTCCTCGGGCAGTTCTTCCAGCATGCGGTTGCGCTCCTCATCCAGCAGGGCGCCCGAGGGCACCAGCAGGGGCAGGCTCAGCACAAACAGGGCGGCAAACAGCAGGCAAAACAGTCTGGCGGTACGGGTCATGTTACATGTTCCTTTCGGTGGCGTGGTCCGCAAACACCCAGGAGCGTTGCAGACGATAGTTGGCAAAGAACAGGCAGGTGTCGATGATGATTTTGAGCAGCGTGCGGTCAACCCCCAGCCACTCGTGTAATGTGCTGACCAAGCCGGCGGACAGCGCCATCACCACCACCGCCAGCAGCACATAGCGTCGGAAGGCGCCCTTGCTTTTCTCGATGCGAAACACAAAGGCCTTGTTGGCCTTGAAGTTGAACACCGCAGAGATGCTGCGGGCAATGGCCGTGGCCAGCAGCACATGCCAGGATACATCCCACAGAACCATGGCATTGGGGCTGAGGCCGGTCAGCGGCAGCAGCCACTTGTCCAGCGCCGTGAACAGCCCGATATCCAGCACCGTGGACAGCCCGCTGGCAGAGGCGTATTTGAAGAAGTTTTTAAACAACTGGCCGTAGATGCGTACCGAATCGTGAAACGGCCGGAAGTGGGTGCGGCGGTTTTCCTCCAGGTAGATGGTCTGGATGGTGACGATGTGAAAGGTGATGTGCCTGCTGGAGGCCAAAATGAGCATGTTCATCTCATATTCAAAGCGGTCGCCGGGCACCTCCAGCATCAGGGGCACCAGATCCATGGTGAAGCCGCGCAGCCCGGTCTGGGTATCGGGCAGCCACTTGCCGTACAGCAGCGCAAAGAAAAAGCTGGTCAACCGGTTGCCTGCACGGCTTTTGCCGGGCACGTTGTCGGCCTTGAAATCGCGCGAGCCCAGGATCAGCTGCTCCGGGTGCAAGGCCATGGCCTGGGCCACCTTGAGCAGGTCGGGCGCTGTGTGCTGGCCATCGGAATCGGCGGTGACAATGCCGGGCGCGCCCGGCCAGTTTTGCTGAATGTAGCGCATGCCATGCTTGAGGGCATGGCCCTTGCCGCCGTTGACCGGGTAGCCGATCACCGTGCAGGCAGGCAGCGACTTGAGGTCATCAAAAAGCGCGGCGTATTCAGGCCCCGAGCCGTCGTCCACCACCAAAATGCGGGTAAAGCCGTGGGCGACCAGGTCGTCCACATATTCGGGGAGCAGGTGATCCGGGTGCAGGCTGGGGATTAACACCGCCACGTCAAGGGGATTCATGCTCAAGTCTGCCGGTCCTTTCAGGTTTTGCCCGGAGGCATTTGGGCCCCCCTATGATAGCGCGAAAGCCCATAAAAGTAAATGAAACAGCCGCCTTGTTACAAGGGTTTCATTCCGGGCAATGGTTGCGGTATACTCTTGTTAACGAGCAACACAACCCAGGAGGCAACATGACGGACTATGGCTTTGCCCGCCCGGGCGATGAGATGGAGATTCTGGATCTGGCCAACATGGTGTTCAGCATGGCGGATGCGCCGACAGACTTTGTGCGTCTTCACCCCGCTGTGTACAGCCGGCCGGGCTTTGCCGGCATACACGCGGTGGCCAGGGAAGAGGGGCGCATGGTGGCCATGGCGGCGCTCAAGCCCATGCAGGTGCGCCTGAGCGCGGAGGAGCGCCTTGCCTGCGGGTTCATCGGCACGGTGTGCACCCACCCGCGGCATGAGCGCCAGGGGCACATGCGCCGCCTGATGCAGCTGCTGGAGGAGCGGGGGCGCCGGCAGGGCATGGCGCTGCTGATGCTGGGCGGCCAGCGCCAGCTGTACCAGCGCTACGGCTACGAGCAGGGGGCAACGGCGCTGCATGAAACACTTACCCGCCGCAACCTGAGCGCCGTGGCGGATGCGGGGACGCCCTATGCCTTTGTCGCGCTGGAGGAGGTTGATGCCCCCGTGCTGGATACCATCTACAATTTGTACCTGGGCCAGCTATTGGTAGACCATCGTGAAAAGGATGCCCTTGTCCGCGTTCTGCGCACCTGGCAGGCGCAGGGGTATGCCGTGCTGCGGGGCGGGCAGCCCTTTGGCTACCTGTGCAGCGATGGGGATCGGCTGTCCGAGTGTGTGCTGGCGGACGACGCGAAGCTGCCCGAGGTGTTAAAGGCATGGCTGGCGTTCCGCGGGAAGGAGCAATGCGTGATTACCCTGCCGCTGCACCGCGGGCAGGCCATTGAAGCCGTGGGGCAGCTGGCCGGCAAGTGGCAGCTGGGGGACAGCCTGATGCTGCGTGTGATGGACTGGCCCAAGGTGGTGGGCGGCATGCTGCGCTTCAAGGCGGCGCAAACCGCGCTGCAGCCGGGGCAGGCTGTCTTTGCCGTGGAGGGCGAGGGATGCTGGCAGATCACGGTGGAGGGGCAAGGGGTGGCCGTCACCCCGACTGACAAAACGCCCGATGCGGTGTTTTCGCATCGGGCGGCTGTGCGGCAGTTCCTGTCGTCCCACGGCGGCTTGAGGGAGGCGCGGGACGCCTTCTACGGCTGGCTGCCCTTGCCGTTTTCCGTGCCTTCACCGGATTGGTTTTGAGGCGCATCTAAAAACATATAGCTGTTGAGCAGCTTTTTGACGATGCTGGCAATCTGCCGGGGCGTCTCCAGCTTGCCAAAGGCCATCCAGTGCTTGAGCATGCCGGCAAACCCGTGGCTGATAAATACATAGGAATAGGCACGGGCGTGCTCGTCCGTGCCAAACAGCGTCTCCCAGGTCTCCTTGGTGCTGGGTTTGTTGCGCTCAAACACCTGGGCCAGGAAGGAGGCGCTGTCGGTGCGAAGCAGGGCGTCGCACTCACGCATGTGGTCGCTGAGGTATTCAAAGATGGCGCTGAGCATGGTCTCCAGCCCGTCCTCGTCGCGCACGGGCGCCTTTGCGTTCACAATGTCCGTGATGCCGTCCACCACTTCCTTCTCGATCGCCTGGTACAGGTCAAAGATATCGGTGTAGTGCAGGTAAAAGGTGCCGCGGCTGATGTCGGCAAGCTCGGTGATCTCGCGGATGCTGATGCGCTGCAGCGATCGGGTCTGCAACAGCTCGACCAGCACGTCCTTGAGCGCGTTGCGGGTTTTGGCGGTTCTGCGGTTGGTTGTCATGCTGGCCATGGCCCCTCCATTTGACACATTTGTGCCCGTTGTTCAATGTTGCACAGGATATCTCAATTTGCAGATTGCAGCAAGCTGCAAAAACAGTATACTTGACACGTGCCTTGAAATCAACAGGTGTTAACATTTATTTCACAGGAGGATTGCATGCTGAAACTGAGCGAATGGATCCTGCGGCATCGCAAGGCGGTTCTCTGGATTGCCTTGATTTGCTGTGTGGTCAGCGTATTCGCCATGCGCTACGTCAACATCAACTACAACATGGCGGACTATCTGCCCGCCTCTTCGCCGTCGGCAAAGGCGCTTCAAATGGCGGGCAGTGGCCTGCCCAATATGCAGGTGTATGTGCCGGGCGTCTCGCCCCAGGGCGCGCTGGAGGTCAAGCAGCGCCTGCGGGAAGTGCCCAAGGTGCAGGATGTGCTGTGGCTGGACGACGCCGTGGACATGCGCGGCACGCCGTGGGAGGTCATCCCCCAGGCAACGCGCGACGGCTACTACGCCCAGGGCGGGGCGCTTTTCCAGGTCACGGTGGGCTATCAGGATGCGGCCTCCGTCTTCCAGGCGGTGCAAAGCCTATACCCGGATGCCATCTATAAGGGCGAGGCCCCCAACCAGGCACGGCTGCAGACGGTCACCATGGGTGAAATTGCCTCCATCATGTACTATGTGGTGCCCATTGTGCTGCTGATTTTGCTGCTGAGCACCAGCCATTGGTTTGAGCCGCTGCTGTTCATGCTGGTGATCGGCGTTGCCATCGTCATCAACGAGGGAACCAACATCATCTTTGGCGAGATTTCCTTCGTCACCCAGGCATGCTCGGCGGTGCTGCAGTTAGCGGTATCCATCGACTATGCGGTATTCCTGCTGCACCGCTTTGCCGAATACCGTGAGCAGGGCATGAACGCGGTGGACGCCATGAAGATGGCCATGCAAAAGGCCGCCAGCGCCATTGCCGCCAGCGCCATGACCACGGTCTTCGGCTTCCTGGCGCTGCTGGTGATGGGCTTTGGCCTGGGCAAGGATATGGGCCTGGTGCTGGCCAAGGGTGTGATGCTCAGCTACCTGAGCGTGGTGATTGTGCTGCCTGCCGCCGCCATCGCCAGCATCAAAGTAATTGACAAGACGGCGCACCGCCGGCTGCTGCCCAGCTTTGATGGCTTTGGCCGCGCGGTCGTCCGCTATGGCGCGCCGCTGGCTGCCATCGTGCTCATTCTGTTAGTGCCCGCCTACCTGGGGCAGACAAGGAATGACTTTGTCTACGGCTCCTCCGGCATGCATGGGCCCCATTCGGCCGCCCAGACCGAGGCGCAGGAGATCGACCGCATCTTTGGCCGCAACCAGATGATGATGCTCATGGTGCCGCAGGGCAATCCTGCCAAAACGGCGGAGCTGTCCGGGGAGGCAAAGGCCCTGCCCTACGTGCGCAGCGTGATCTCGTATGCGGAGATGGTGGGCGTGCAGATACCGCCCGAGGTGCTGCCGGAGTCGGCGCTGAGCATGCTGCGCGGCAATGGGCACGACCGCCTGCTGCTGACGGTGGATTCGCTGGATGAGGGGGAGCGGGCCTTTGCCATCGTGGAAGAGGTGCGCGCCCTGGCTGAGCGCTATTACGGCGATGGGTATCATCTGCTGGGCGAAAGCGTGGTCAACTATGATGTCAAGGAGTCCATCACGACGGACAACCTCAAGGTGCTGCTGGTTGGCGTGATTGGCATCGGGCTGGTCCTGCTGATCACCTTCCGCAACCTGTCTATCCCGATCATTCTGCTGCTGATCATTGAAGGCGCCATCTGGTTTAACATGGCGGTGCCCTACTTTGCGGGCAGCACGCTCAACTATATCGGCTATCAGATCGTCAGCTCCGTGCAGCTGGGCGCCACGGTGGACTATGCCATCTTGCTGGCCCAGCGCTACATGGGGGCACGCCACACCATGGACCGGAAGGAAGCTGCCGCCTGGGCGCTGGCCAAATCCACCGGCTCCATTTTGCCGCCCATGCTCATCCTGACCATCGCGGGCTATTCCCTGTCCATCGTCGTCACATCCAACGCCGTCATCAGCCAGATGGGGGAAATCATCGGCCGGGGCGCCGCCATCTCGGGCTTCATGGTGCTGATGGTACTGCCCAAGGTGCTGCAGTGGTGTGACGGGCTGATCATGAAAACCAACTTTGCCAAGAAGGAGGCCCTGAGATCATGAAAAAACTGACCGCGCTCGCCCTCGCCGTCCTGCTGCTGACAGGTGCCGCAGCCGCCCTGGGGGAGGTTAAGAAAAATGAAGTTGTCTACGCCCGCCTGTCCGCCGAAGGCGAGCTGAAGGATATCTACATCGTGAACGCCTTTGAGGCCGATGAGGCCCAGGAGGTAACAGATTACGGCCGCTACGATGCCGTGATCAACTTGAGCGGCACCGAGCCCATCGCCTATCAGGGGGATGAGGCCAGGCTCAACTTGCCGGCGGGCCGCTACTACTATCAGGGCAACCCCGAGCAAAAACAACTGCCGTGGGACATCGCCATCCGCTACACGTTGGACGGCAAGGCGGTGGAGGACCCCCAGATGCTGTCCGGCGCTGCGGGCAAGCTGGAAATCGCCATGGATATCCAGGTGCGAGAGCAGCTGGCGGCCTACGCCGGCGGTATGACGCTGCAGATCACCCTGACGCTGGACGGCGACACCTGCCTCAACATCACATCTGACAAGGCGACCATCGCCCTGGCCGGCGGGAAACAGACGGTGGCCTATGTGGTGCTGCCCGGCCAGTCGGCCGGCTTCAGCGTGACGGCGGATGTGCGCGACTTTGCCATGTCGGGCATCCAGCTGGCCGGGGTGCGCATGAACATGGATACCGAGCAGTACCAGCGGGTGAGCGAGAACATGTTGGCCGGCAACCCCATGGCCCAGGCCGTTGGCCCCATGATCGACAACTTTGTCAAGGCCATGGCCGGCACCGAGGCGCAATCCTATGCCGATGCCCGCAACGGGGCCATCCAGTCGCTGCAGTTTGTGATGATGACCGATGAGATCGCAGCGCCACCCGCCCCGACTATCGAGAGCCAGCCGGAGGAAAAGCCCCTGGAGGAAGGGGTGACCGAGCGCTTCCTCTCCCTGTTTGGCGGATGATTATTTGCATGTGCAAGGTTTGACATTTGTCCCCCGTTGTATAATAGATACACGGGGGATTTTTTGTTGGGAAAGGAAGGGCTATGCCTGGATTGAACGCAAACGCGCAGGCTTTTGAAGCGGCTGTCGCCCCCTGGGAGCGGCAGGTGTACTTCACCTGCCTGCGCATCATGGGTAACCGGCAGGATGCCGAGGACTGTGCGCAGGAAGCCATGCTCAAGGCCTACCAGGCCTTCTCCGGCTTTCGCGGGGAGAGCAAGGTCAGCACCTGGCTGTACACCATTGCCGCTCGCTGCTGCATGGATGCCCTGCGCCGTCGGCGCGAGATGGTATCCCTGGACAACCTGCGGGAGGTGGGCTGGGAGGCCGAAAGTGACGAGCCCTCCCCCTACCTACAGTTGGAGCAGGCTGAACGCCGACGCCTGCTGGGGGAGGCCATCGCCCGGCTGCCGGCAGAGCATCGCCTGGTGCTCACCCTGTGCGACCTGCAGGGGATGAGCTATGAGGAGGCCGCCCGGGCGCTGGACTGCGCGCTGGGCACCGTCAAAAGCCGGCTCAGCCGTGCGAGAGCCGGGTTAAAACAACTGTTGACCGCCGATGGGGAACTTTTTCATGACAACATGCGTCCTATGGATGAAGGGAGGGAAAGCAAATGACACACATGAACTGTGAACAGTTTTCCATCCTTCTCGACCGGTATCTGGAGGGGAGCCTGAGCGCGGACGAGCGCGCGGCCTTTGAGGCCCACGCCGGCCAATGCGCCGATTGCCGGCTGCTGCTCCAGATCCGCCGGGACTGCCAAGGCCTGGATGACGACGGCGAGGTACCCGCCAGCTTCTCATCCTCCTGGCGTCAGGCAATTCATCAACAGGAGGGCATGAACATGGAACAGATCCCCGAGACAAAGAAGCGGGCCAAGCCGCCAATCAACATCAGGCGCTGGGTGGCCATCGCGGCCTCGCTGGTGCTGGTGCTTGGCGGCACCTGGCTGGTGGGGCAAAACCAGCCGCGCCATCGCGGCGCAACCAGCGAACAGACTGCCTACAGCGATCCCTACGCCGGGGGCACCGGCCTTGACAACTACATGCGCACCATTGACGGCCAGCCTGCCCCGGCTGCCATGAAGATGGAGGCGGATTACGCGGCAAACTATTCCGCGGAGGCATCCGCCATCGCCCCCGCCCCGGCAGCGCAAAATGCGCCCGCTCAACCGCAAAAGATGATCCGCACCGTCAGCCTCAACCTGGTAACGCGCGAGTTTGAGCAGGACCTGGAGACGCTCAACGCGGCCATCGCCAAGCATGGCGGTTATGTGGAATATTCCGACGTATCGGCCGACCGGGGCAGCCGCCGCTACGCCAACCTGACCATCCGCATTCCCAAGGAGCAGTTGGATGCCTACCTGGCCGACGCCCAGCAGGTGGGCCGCGTGACGGCCTACACCGAATCCCAGGAGGATGTCAGCGAGCGCTATGCCGATACCGCCACCAGGCTGGCCTCGCAAAAGGCCAAGATGGAGCGCCTGCAGCAGCTGCTCAAACAGGCCATCACCGTCAAGGATATTCTGGAGATTGAAAACCAGATTGCCGATACCCAGTATCAGCTGGATTCGCTCACCGGCGCCCTGCGCGGCATGGACAGCAAGGTGGATTACTCCACCGTGCGGCTGTCCCTGCAGGAGGAGGTGCCCACTGCATCCCCCACCGAGCTGACGCTGGGGCAGCGCATTGGCCTTGCGATGTCCGATGCGTGGGAGGCCATCCAGTCCTTCCTGGAGGATCTGGTGGTGCTGCTGGCAGTCGCCCTGCCCTATGTGCTGGCGCTGGCCGTTGTTATCCTGATCGTCCGATTCATCATCAAAAGGAGGAAGAATAAATGAAAAAAACGCTATTGATTGCATTGAGCTTGGCCTTGGTACTGGCCCTGGCGCTGCCTGCCCTGGCAGCCGAGGTCACCGTCACCGGCACCGCCACCGTCAGCCTGCCCGCCGACACCGCCTCCCTTCAGGTGGGGGCGACCATCAAGGCAAACACCGCCGCCGAGGCGCAGGCCCAGGTGGATCAGGTGATGCGCGATATCCTGGCTGCGCTGGACAAGTTAGGCATCGACAAGGCGGACATCAAGACCAGCAACTACTCCGTGTATGTGGAGATGCCCTATGAGGAGTATGGCGCCATCCGCCCGTCCGCGCCGGTGTACAATGCCAGCAATATGCTCAGTGTTACCATCCGCAACCTGGAGCAGGTGGCCGCGGTGATCGATGCCGCCACCACCTCCGGCGCCAACCAGATCTACAGCCTGAGCTTTACCGCCTCCCAGTCGGCCGATGCCTACAACAAGGCGCTGGAGCGCGCCGTGGAGGATGGGCAGATGAAGGCCAAGGTGCTGGCCCAGGCCGCCGGCAAGCAGCTGGGCGCGCTGGAGGACATGAAGGCAGAGCAGATCTTCGGCGATGTCTATGGCATCATGAACCGCATGGACTTTGGCGCTGCCGCCTCCGAGAAGGCCGCCATCGTCACCGGGGATGTATCCGTCACGGCCAGCGTTACCCTGACATATAACCTGGAATAAACAATATCTGAACTCAAAGGCCCGCAGGCAAATGCTTGCGGGCCTTTAGCAATGGTGAGTCCGGTATTACGCGCGCTTGCCGGCTTCCTTGATTAGCCAGTCAAACAGGCGCTGCATGGCCGGGTCGTGCGGGGCCAGGTTTTCCGGGTGCCACTGAAGGCCCAGCCCCGGATAGCCATCGGCAAACTCCACGGCCTCGATGAACCCGTCCTCCGACATGGCGCTGACCTTGAGGCCCTTACCCAGGTCCTTGATCACCTGGTGGTGGCGGCTGTTGACCGGGCTGGTATCGCTGCCAATCAGGCTGTGCAGCAGCGTGTCGGGGGTGATGCTCACCTTGTGCGCATCGGTGGGCGTATCATTTTGTGAATGGTTGATGTTCGTGGGGGCCTGGGTGGGGATATCCTGATACAGCGTGCCGCCCTGGGCCACGTTCATCAGCTGAATGCCCCGGCATATGGCCAGGAAGGGCTTGCGCGTAGAGAGCAGGTAGCGGTAGGTGTACAGCTCCTGCGCGTCGCGCTCGGGCACGATTTCATCGCACTGGGGGATGACTTCCTCGCCAAACTCGCGGGGATGGATGTCCTCGCCGCCCGGGAAGATGACGCCGTCTACCTTGTCGATCATGGCCTTCCAGACGGCCTCATTGTCCGTCAAGGGGAACAGCACGGGCAGGCCGCCTGCGCGGATGACCGCGGTGATGTAGTCGTTGGGTATGTTCAGGCGTTTCCTTTGGGTATCCCAGTTGGCTCCGATTCCGATGGTGATCATAGCGTTCCTTTCTTGTATGCATATTGTTTTTCCAGTATACCATAAGCGGGGGCCGGAACGAAGGGGTTTGAAGCCTCAAGTATGAGGAAATATTAATTTGTAACCCCTTTGGCCTTATGATATACTTCGCTTGTAGGTTCAAGGCTTTATTACGGTTGCGGGAGGATGCGCGGTGGCGAAATACAAACAGTCCAAATCCCCTGTGAAGGGGTGGATATATGGCTTCATCGCGGCAGGCCTGACCAGCCTTGGCTATGCGGCGATTTTTCCGCTGCACAGGTGGCCGCACTACCTGCTGATGGCCGCGGCCGCCCTGCTGGTGGGCCGTGTGGCGCAGATCATGGGGTCGGGGCTGGATACCTCGCAAAAGGCCCCCTCCATGGATGAGCTGCCCCTGACGGGCGATGAGCAGGTGGACCGCCTGGTCAAGCGCGGGCAGGAGATCATCGGACAGATCAAGGCCGAGAATGACCTGATCCCCGACCCCGAGGTATCGCGCAAGATTGACGAGATCGAAAGCGTATCCAACAAGATATTCCGCACGGTGATCGAGCAGCCCGGCAAGGCGCCGCAGATCCGCCGCTTTATGGATTATTATCTGCCCACCACCCTCAAGATGCTGACCGGCTATCGCAAGATGGATGAGCGCCGCCTGCAGGGGTCGGAAGCAGTGGCCGTCAAGCAGAAGATCGAGTCGGCGCTGGATGTGGTGGTAGGCGCCTTTCGCAAGCAGCTCAACACCCTGTATCAGAATGATATCCTCGATATCTCCACCGATATCGATGTATTGGAAACCATGCTCAAACAGGATAGCCTGACCGGACAGCAGTTCACCATGAACCGGACCGCCACCGGCGGCCAGGCTCAGGCCCAGGCACAGAAGGAGGAATAACCATGTCAGAACATAAGGACATCCCCCAGGCCACCGAAAATCAGGACACCCAGGAGCGCCTGCGCGCCATGGCCGAGGCCCAGCTGGAGCCCGTGCCCGTGCTCACGCTGACCCCCAGCGCCGGCGACAAGCTGCAAATGGAAAAGGTGATCGACCAGCTGGAGGGTACCAAGGTCAACGAGCCGGTCGCCCCCGATGTGCAGGCGGCCATCGCCAAGCAACTGGACAGCAGCCTGACGGAGGAGGAGCGCAAGACGGTTGACGCCTTCTCCCGGCAGATAGATATCAGCAACCCGCAGCACGTCATGCTGTATGGCGCCGACGCGCAGAAGAAGGTGTCCGACTTTGCCGACACCGTGCTGGCCGACGTAAAAAACAAGGATTCCGGCAGCGTGGGCGACATGATGACCAAGCTGATCGGCGAGCTGAAGAGCTTTGAGAGCAGCACGGAAAAGCCCAAGGGCATCCGCGGCTGGTTTTTCAGCGCGGAAAAGTATGTCGCGCAGATCCGCGCGCGCTACGACTCGGTGGCGCAGAATGTAGAGAACATCGCAGGCACGCTGGAAAACCACCAGGTGCAGCTGCTTAAGGATGTGTCCATGCTCAACCACCTGTACGACATGAACATCCAGTACTTCCGCGAGCTGACCATGTACATCCTGGCCGGCGAGAAGCGGCTGGAGGCCTTCCGCGCCAAGGAAGTGGCCGAGGCCAAGCAGCATGCCCAGCAGACCGGCGACGCCATGGATGCCCAGAAGGCCAGCGACCTGGATGCGGCGGCCGACCGGTTTGAAAAAAAGCTGCACGACCTCAAGCTCACCCGCCAGATCTCCATGCAGATGGCACCGCAGATCCGCCTGCTGCAAAACAACAACGCTTTGCTGATCGAGCGCATTCAGTCCACGCTGGTCAACACCTTGCCGCTGTGGAAAAACCAGATGGTGCTGGCCATCGGCATGGAGCACAGCCGCGCCGCCATGCAGGCTCAGCGCGCCGTGACCGACATGACCAACGAGCTGCTCAAAAAGAACGCCGAGAGCCTCAAAATGGGCACGGTAGAGACCGCCAAGGAGGCCGAGCGCGGCATCATCGACATCGAAACGCTCGTGCAGACCAACCAGAGCCTGATTGACACCATGAACGAGGTGGTGCGCATTCAGGATGAGGGCCGAAAGAAGCGCCGCGAGGCCGAGCAGGTGCTCGCCCGCATGGAGAACGAACTCAAGAACCGCCTGATCAACGGCTGAGCCGGGAGGTAGCATGCACAAGCGCTCTACGGCCGTGTTGGCCTTTGTGCTGATGATTGCCCTGATAGGCGCCTCGCTGCTGTGGGGCGCCTACAAGGGCTGGTCCGCCGAGCGCCGGCAGGTGGAGACCAGCATGGGCACGCTGGAGGAGGTGCTGTCCGCCCGCCGGGAGGTGGGGGCCAACATCCTTACCGTGGCCCGCCGGCATCTGCCGGCCAGCGACCCGCTGCTGGTGTCCGTGCAGGCGGCGCTGACCGATCTGAACCAAAGCAGCGCCCTCACCCGGCGCGCCCAGGCCAACGAAACCCTGCAGGCCGGCATGAAAAACCTGCTGGACGAGCTGCGGCAGCTGCCCAGCCTCTCGGCCGATGAGCGCGACAGCATGTACGTCAACCAGCTGCTGCCCCAGGCCCTGGAGCAGAGCGCCCGCATGACCGAGCAGGCCGAGTACAACCTGCAGGCCGAGCGCTTCAACCGCAGCTTTGACACCAGCTTTTCGGGCCGCCTGGCCCGCCTGCTTGGGGTGGAGCGCGCCGAACAGTTTACGCCGCCGGAGGGGAGCACGCCATGAAAAAGCTAAGCATACTGCTGTGCCTGCTGATGGTGCTTGCCATGACGGCGATGGCCGAGCCTGCCGCCTCCCCCATCCATGATGGGGCGGCCGTCCTGCAGCCGGCTACGCTGGCCGATGCCCGCACACTGGCCGACCGGGTATGGGCCGCCACCGGCCTGCGCCTGGCGGTTGAGCTGCGCCACTTCCTGGGCGGGGCGGACCCTGCCGCCTACGCGCAGCGCTTGCTGGCCCAACAGGAGGACAGCGCGGATACCTTGCTGCTGCTGGTCGTCGTGGGGGAGGAGGCCTATGCCGCCGCGTCCGGTGCTACGGCCGAGCGCACCCTCAGCCGGGAGGCGCGGGACACGCTGCTGTCGCGCAGCTTTCGCCCTGCCTTTCAGGGGCGGGATTATGACGGCGCGGTCGCCGGCTTCCTGCTGGGCACGGCCCGGCAGTTAGAGGCATCGACCGGCGCCGATATCGACCTGGATGGCCTGTTTGGCCGCAGCCAGTCACAGCCCCTGCCCTCCGCGGCACCTACGCCCGCTTCCGGCACCCACAAAAGGATTCAGCTGCCCAACCTCAATGACATTCTGGGCGAGCCCATCTCGCCCACCCGCGATCCTGGCAGCGCGCGCCGCCAGCACGAGCAGGAGGACCGCGGCCTGAGCATTGGCAGCATCATCGCCATTGGCTTTGTGCTGTCGATGGTCTTTGGCGGCAAAAAGGGCAAGCGCGGCTGCGGGTGCGGCCCCCTGGGCTGGATCTTCGGCGTGTTTGGCCTGTCCAAGTTTTTCGGCTGGAGGAGATAGGCGTGCGGCTGCTGCTGATCAGCCTGGACGCTGCCTTTGAAGAAGACGCTGCCTTTTTGCTGTCGCTGCCCAACCTGGGCGCGCTGGCAGATCGGGGCGTCTTTTGCCAGCGCGTGCAGACCATCTACCCCAGCCTGACCTACCCGGTGCACACCACGCTGCTGACCGGCTGCTACCCGGACAAGCACGGCATCGGGCACAATGAGAAGTTCGTGCCCAGACTGCCCCCCGAAAAGCGGCCCTGGCATTGGGACGCGGAGGAGATTCAGGCGGAAACGCTGCATCAGGCGGCCTGGCGCGCGGGGCGTGAGGTGGCCTCCATCCTGTGGCCGGTCAGCGGGCATAACCGGGCCATCCGATACAACTTTCCCGAGGTGCATGCCTTGCCCGGGGAAAATCAGACCGCCAAGGTGCTGCACTACGGCAGCTTCTGGTGGCTGCTGCGCAGCGAACTGAAATATGGGCGGACGCGGCCAAGCATCAAGCAGCCGCACCTGGACCGCTTTGCCGCGCTGCTGGCGCAAAAGCTCATTGAAAAGCAATACAACCCCCACCCGCCGGCCGGCAGGGCTACCTCGGTGGCCCCCAGCCCCAGGCAGCAGCGCATGCACATGCCCGATGTGATCACCCTGCACCTGACGGACCTGGACGTGGTGCGCCATGAGCAGGGCACGCATACCCAGGAGAGCCGCGCGGCGCTGGTGCGCATGGATCAGCATGTGGGCCATCTGCTGCGCGCGCTGGAGGAGGCGGGGGTGTTGGACGATACGGTAGTGGCCGTGGTAAGCGACCATGGCCAGGCCGATGTGAGCCGTGTGGTGGCGCTGGACGCGTGGCTGCGTGCCCAGGGCCTGCCCGCCCGCGCGCAGACCATGGGCTTTGGCGCGTACATCCGCTGCGAGCGCGGGGACTATCACGCCGTCAGCGAGGCGCTGCTTGCCCATCAGGAGGAGCTGCGCATCCGGCAGGTGTACACCCGCCGCCAGCTGCGCCAGATGCACGCGCCTGTGGATGTGCAGCTGGCCGTGGAGGCGCAGGAGGGCGTGGAGTATGTGGACGACCTGGAGGCCGCGCCCCACCGGGCGACCCATGGCTTTGGCCCGGACCACCCGGCGGCCCAATGCCTGCTGTGGATGGCGGGCCCGCCCTTTTTGCAGGGCGCCAGGCTTCGCTCGGCCCATATGGTGGATATCGCGCCCACCTTGGCCCACGCCGTCCGGCTGGAGTTGCCCCAGGCCCAGGGCCGCATACTGTACGAGGCCTTTCAAGGCGAGATGGAGGGAATACCATGGCCAAACAAGCCGCTGTAACGTTCTTTCACCAGTCCGGCTTTACGGTGGCGGTCGGCAAGACGCTGCTGATTTTCAGCTATTGGCAGGCCGGTGAGGACAAAATTCCCGAAAGCCATCGCCTCAGCGACCGCGATTTCAAGGGGTTTAACAACATCGTGGTCTTTGTGCCCCGCAACTCGGCGGAGCATCACGACCCGGTGATCTATACATGGAAAAAATCCTTCCCCATCACCTATGTGGTGTCGGCCGACGCCAAGGACGCCGTGCCCGATGATGTCACCGCGCGCTTCATCCGCGAGGGGGAGAGCCTGTCGGTGGCCAATGTCCGGGTATCGGCCTTTGGCTCGACCGATGCGGGCGTATCGCTGCTGGTCAAGACCGGCGGCCTGCATATCTTCCACGCCGGCGACCTCAACCTGTGGCACTGGCGGGAGGAAAATACCCTGCGCGAGATCACACGCGCGGAGGATGAGTTCTATCGCGTGGTGGCCTCCCTGCCCAACGAAAAGCTGGATATCTGCATGTTTCCGGTGGACCCCAACCTGGGCGGCTTCTACGATGCCGGAGCCAACCACTTCATCATGGCCAGAAAGCCCAGCGTATTCTTCCCCATGCACTGGGGCAGCCGCACCGAAATCGCCGAGGACTATGCCCGCCGCATGCATACCGCGCACACCACCGTGCACGCCCTGACCGAGCCGCGGGAGACCGCTGTGATCGACTTCTCGGTCAAGCCGCCGCTGATTCGCGATACGCTGGCCGAGCGCAAGGTCTTCGGCCGCGGCGTGCTGCCGCAGGAAATCAACGTAGACCTCAACGTCTACATATCTTCCGACGATCCCTTTTCCGAGACGGATTTGCCCGTTGATCTGCCGGGGCAGGAGTAGTACCAAACGCAAACCTTCATGCTTTGATGGGCTTGTCTTTTTCCGCCTGCGCATTGCCTCTCTCGGTCAGTGTAGCGCCGCTACGCTTCCCTCATTCAGCTTCACGCAGCCGAAAAAATCTCAAGCCCATCCTTGCATGAACGTTTTCGTTTTGTACAAGCCTCCATCGATAGCCTTTTTCCTGACATTTTCTTCACATAACTCTCAACGATAGGTCCCTTCAATAAACGTGCAAATTGTGGTATAATATGGTTGTATAGCGCGCCTACCGCTAAGCCGGTTGGTGAAAAAAAGCGCAACGGATGCCGCGGCACAGCCGGCGGCAGGATACAAAGAGGGGACCCATGAACTTAAACGACCTCAATCCCATGCAGCGCCAGGCTGCTGAGACCATTGAAGGGCCTTTGCTGATCATTGCCGGGGCCGGCAGCGGCAAAACGCGCACCATGACCTATCGCATCGCCCACCTGATGCAGCAGGGGGTGCCCGCATATGCCATCATGGCGCTCACCTTTACCAACAAAGCCGCCAAGGAGATGCTGTCCCGCGTGGACAAGCTGACGGGCAGCTCCGCCGGCGATGCCTGGATTGGCACCTTCCACTCCATCTGCGTGCGCATCCTGCGCCGCGATATCGAAAAGATCGGCTATCAGCGCAACTTTGTCATCTACGACGATGATGACCAGATGCGCGTCATCAAGGACCTGTATAAGCGCCTGGATATTGACGACAAGCAGCTGCCCCCGCGGGAGCTGAAGTCCATCATCTCCGATGCGAAGAACCGCCTGCTGAGCGCGGATGAATGGTTTGCCCAGACGCGAAAGGATTTTCGCTCGCAAAAGATACACGACCTGTTTTTAGCGTACGACCGCACCCTCAAGCAGGCCAACGCGCTGGATTTTGACGACCTGATCGCCAAGGCGCTGCAGCTGCTGGTGGATCATCCGCCCGTATTGCAGCACTACCAGCGCCGTTTCTCCCATGTACATGTGGATGAGTACCAGGATACCAACTTCGCCCAGTATTCTCTGGTCAAGCTGCTCACCCAGGAGAGCCAGAACCTATGCGTGGTGGGCGACGACGACCAGTCCATCTACGGCTGGCGCGGGGCGGACATCCGCAACATCCTGGACTTTCAAAAGGACTACCCCCAGGCCAAGGTGATCAAGCTGGAGCAGAACTACCGCTCCACCGCCAACATTCTGGAGGCGGCCAACCAAGTCATCGCCAACAACGAGGGCCGCATGGAAAAGGCCCTGTGGACGGAGATTGGCGAAGGCGAGAAGATCAAGTTCTGCAGCGCAGGGGACGAGCACGAGGAGAGCGCCTGGGTGTGTGAGCGCATCCGCAGCCTGCATCAAAAGGGGCTGCCCTATGCGCAGATTGCCGTGCTGTACCGCATGCATGCCCAGAGCCGCGTGCCCGAAGAAATGCTCATGCGCGCCGGCATTCCGTACCGCATCTACGGCGGCACCCGCTTTTACGACCGGCGGGAGATCCGCGATGTGGTGGCCTACCTGCGGCTGCTGATTAATCCGCTGGATGAGGTGTCGCTCAAGCGCATCATCAACGTGCCCAAGCGTTCCATCGGCGATGCCACCATCGCCACGCTGGAGCAGCATGCCCACGATCAGCAGATTCCCCTCTACACGGCGCTGACCGACCTGCCGGAGGCGCTGTCCTCCCGCCCGCGCAAGTGTGTCGGCGACTTTGTCGCCATGATGAACAAAATGACCGCCATGCGCGAACAGATGAAGCTGACCGAGTTTGTGCAGTTTGTGCTGGAGGAAAGCGGCCTGCTCAAGCAGTACGAGGATACCAACGACGAGGAGCTCATCACCCGGCGTGAAAACGTGATGGAGTTTGTGGGCGCGGTGCAGGACTTTGAGAACCTGGCCGAGGACGCGACGCTGGAAAGTTTCCTGGAGAATGTGGCGCTGGTGACCGACCTGGACATGCAGGAGAATGCGCCCCAGTACGTCACGCTGATGACGCTGCACTCCGCCAAGGGGCTGGAGTACGATGCCGTGTTCCTCATCGGGCTGGAGGAGGGGGTATTCCCAAGCCAGCGTTCCCTGCTGGACAAGGAGCGTATGGAGGAGGAGCGCCGCCTGTGCTACGTGGGCATGACCCGCGCCCGCAAATACCTCAGCCTGTCGCTGGCCAAGCGGCGCACGCTGTTTAACCAGATTTCCTTCAACCCGCCCAGCCCGTTCATCGCCGAGATCCCGGCCCACTTGCTGGCGGATGACTTTGGCAAGGCCATGCGCAGGCACTTTGGCGTCACCGAGGCGCCGCCCCTTGCCCAGCGCAGGCCCACGCAGCGCCAACCCAAGATCAGCTTTGGCATCCCGGGCATGGGGCAGGACCTGACGCAGATCCCCGGCGTGCGCAAGGGCTTCCTTAACACCGCCGCCCGGCTAAAGAAAAAGGCGCCCACGGTGTTCAACGCCGGCGATAAGGTGCTGCACAAAAAGTTCGGCGAGGGCCTGGTGCTGGATGTCAGCGGCACGGGCACGGACACGCGCATCAGCATCCGCTTTACCGCCTACGGCGAAAAGCAGTTTGCGGTGCATGTGGCCCCCATCGTCAAAATGGAGTAGCCGATGAGCGAGGATCTGCGCGCCGCGATGCGCGTTCTGGTTGACCAAATCAACGAGGCGTCATGGCGCTATTATGTTGAGGACGATCCCATCCTGTCCGATCAGGAATGGGATCGTTTGTATGATCAGTTGCTGGAGATGGAGCGCCAGGCCGGCATGGTGCTGCCCGATTCGCCCACCCGGCGCGTTGGCGGTGAGCCGCTGGCCGCCTTCAAGCAGCACCGCCACCTGTCCCGCCTGTGGAGCATGGACAAGGTGCAATCCCCGGAGGCGCTGCGCCAGTGGCTGGCGCGGGCCCAGGCCATGCAGGCCCGGCAGGAGGGGCTGCCGCCGCTGCAGTGGGCGGTGGAGTACAAGTACGATGGGCTGACGGTCAACCTGACCTACCGGGACGGCGCGCTGGTGCACGCGGCCACCCGGGGCAACGGCCAGGTGGGGGAGGAGATTCTGCCCCAGGCCATGACCGTGCGGGGCATACCCCTGTCCATCCCCTATCGAGGGCTGATGGAGATCCACGGCGAGTGCATCATGCGCCTGAGCGAGCTCAAGCGCTTTAACCAAACAGCGGCAGAGCCGCTCAAAAACGCCCGCAACGCCGCCGCGGGCGCGTTGCGCAACCTGGACCCGCAGGTGACGGCCTCCCGACGGCTGAACGCGTATTTTTACGAGGTGGGCTATATTGAGGACCCGCCCTACCAAGACCAGGTGGGCATGATGCGCTTTATCCGCGAAAACGGCTTTCCCGTGTCGCCGTTGCTGGCCGTATCCGCCGACCCGGAGGAAATCAATGCCGCCGTCGCCCGGGTGGAGGCGCAGCGCGAAACGCTGGATTTTCTCATCGACGGCGCGGTGGTCAAGATCACCGACAAGGCCACCAGAGAGGCCTTTGGCTATACGGACAAGTTTCCCCGCTGGGCGGTGGCGTGCAAATTTGCCGCCGAGGAGAGCACCACCACCCTGGAGCGCGTCACCTGGGAGCCCGGGCGTACCGGCAAGCTGACGCCCCTTGGCCATGTGATGCCGGTGGAGTTTTCGGGCGTCACCGTGCGCAAGGCCACGCTCAACAACTGGGGGGACATCCAGCGCAAGCGGCTGTCCCTGGGGGCCACCGTGTGGATCCGCCGCAGCAACGATGTTATCCCCGAGATCATGGGCGTGGTGGCGGATGATGCCCAGGGCCTGCCGATTGATAAGCCGGAGCACTGCCCGGCCTGCGGCAGCCAGCTGGAGGAGATCGGCGCCAACCTGTTCTGCCTTAACCGGGATGGCTGCAAGCCGCAGGTGGTGGCGCGCCTGACCCACTACGCGGGGCGGGACGCCATGGACATCGCCGGCTTTTCCGAGAAGACAGCGGAGCTGTTTTTCGACCGCCTGGGCGTGCAGGAGCCGGACCAGCTGTATACCCTCACCCGCGAGCAGCTGCTCGGGCTGCCGGGCTTTTTGGATAAAAAGGCGGACAATCTGATCGAGGGCATCCGCGCCAGCCGCGACTGCCAGCTGGATGCCTTTTTGTTTGCCATCGGCATTCCCAACATCGGCCGCGGTACCGCGCGCGACATCGCGGCGGAGCTGGGCAGCTTGGATGCTGTGCGCGCCGCAGGGGAGGAGCAGCTGTCCGCCATCCCCGGCGTGGGCGGGGTGCTGGTGCAGAGCATGGTGGATTTCTTCCGCGACCCGCAGAATGTCCGTTTGATTGACAGCCTGTTGGCCCTGGGGGTACGCCCCCATGATATGCAGCTCAGCGGCGCGCCCGGCCGGCTCACCGGCCAGTCGGTGGTGGTGACGGGCACCCTGCCCACCCTCAGCCGGCAGCAGGCGGAGGAGCTGATCCGCCGCCATGGGGGCATTGCCGCCAGCGCTGTCAGCCGCAAGACGGCCTTTGTGTTGTGCGGGGAAAGCGCCGGCAGCAAGCTGCAAAAGGCGCAGCAGCTGGGCATCCCGGTGCTGGATGAGGCCGCGTTCCTCAAGTTAATACAAGAATAATCACGACAATCTGTCTGCCACAAGCAAGCGAGCCGCCCGAAAGGGCGGCTCGATGTGTTTGCGATGGTTTGATTACTTGATTTCGATCTTGGCGCCGACTTCTTCAAACTGCTTCTTGATCTTCTCGGCGTCAGCCTTGGGCAGGCCTTCCTTGATGACCTTGGGCGCGGACTCAACGAACTCCTTGGCTTCCTTGAGGCCCAGGCCGCTGACGACTTCGCGGACAACCTTAATGACCTTGATCTTCTCGGAGCCGGCATCGGTCAGCACGACGTCAAACTCGGTCTTCTCTTCGGCGGCGGCTGCGGGGGCAGCGGCGGCTGCGGGGGCAGCGGCGGCAACGGGGGCAGCGGCGGATACGCCAAACTTCTCTTCCAGCTCCTTGACGAGCTCGGCCAGCTCCAGCACGGTCATTGACTCAATGGCGGCCAGGATTTCTGCACGGTTCATGTGTTTTTCCTCCAATTAATTCCTTAGTTTTGTGGTTTGGGGTTACGCTTCGGTTTCGGCCTTCTGCTTGCGCACGGCATCCACCGCATAGACCAGGGACCGCAGGGTGGCACTCAGCACGCCCACCAGGTTGGTGGCGGGGGCGTTCAAGCTGCCCATCATCTTGGCGATCAGCACCTCTCTGCTGGGCAGCTTGGCCAGGGCCTGCACGCCGGCAGGATCCATGTAGTTGCCCTCGACCAGGCCGGCCTTGATGGTGAACTTGTTGTTGGCCTTGGCCTCGGCCATGAAGTCGCTGATGATTTTGGCGGGGGACACAGGGTCCTGCATGCCAAAGGCAAAAGCCGACGGGCCGGTCAGCACATCATCCAGGCTGGTAATGCCCAGATCGTCCAGCGCGCGGCGCACCAACGTGTTCTTCAACACCTTGTAATCGACGCCCGCTTCGCGGAACTTGGCGCGCAGGGCCGTGATTTCGGCCACCGTGACGCCCGAGCTGCTCAGCACGATGACGGACTGGGCGGTCTTGATCTTCTCGGCGATCTCGGCCACTGCCTCGCGTTTGAGCTGCGCGTTCTTGTTCAGCTTCACTGTTTCTTGGGGATTGCTCATGTTTGTTTCACCGCCTTATGGCTTAGAATCAAGAAACCCTTGTGCATCGGCACAAGGGCATTCAATCAAATGCGTCTTGCACCTCGGCGGGCGACTGTCGTCATTAAGCGCGTAGCGCACCGGCTGTCTTTGGCACAGGCTTCTTCAAGCCACAGGTAGGTTATCACGCTGCCCGGCCCCTGTCAAGAGAAAAACAGAAAAAACTTGGCCAAATCCTGTAAAATGGCGGGAATAGACCTTGACATCAGCCCGAGGGTTTTGTAAGATAATCTTTGCATCAATAGGCTCCGCTAGCCCCGGAACTATTGTAACAGCAAGCAGGGCCGTGCGACCATCACAGCGCTGCACCCGTACACAATGTTTTAGGAGGAAATTCAGCTTTGAATACCTATATGGCCAATGCGCAGACAGTCGAGCGCAAGTGGTATGTCGTTGATGCAGACGGTATGGTGCTTGGGCGGCTGGCCAGCCAGGTTGCCAACATCCTGCGCGGCAAGCACAAGCCCATCTATACCCCCCATGTCGATACCGGCGACCATGTGATCATCGTCAATGCAGACAAGGTGATCCTCACCGGCAAGAAGCTTGATCAGAAATTTTACTACCACCACTCCGGCTATGTTGGCGGCCTGAAGGCCACCAAGTACCGCCGGCTGATGGATGAGAAGCCCGAGTTTGCAGTGCGCCACGCAGTGGTGGGCATGCTGCCCAAGGGCCCCCTGGGCCGCAAGATGGCCACCAAGATGCACATTTTCGCCGGCGCTGAGCACGCGCATGCCGCCCAGCAGCCCGAAGCGCTCGAACTGATCAAGTAAGCGGAAGGAGATACACGTATCATGGCTCAAGCAGATTTTAACGCAGTCGGCCGCCGAAAGAAGGCGATTGCCCGGGTGCGCCTTGTCCCCGGCAGCGGCAACATCGTGATCAACAAGCGTGAGATTGATAACTACTTTGGCCTGGAGACCCTCAAGATGACGGTCCGCCAGCCCTTGGTGCTCACCAAGACCACCGGCTTTGACGTGGTTGTCAACGTCAACGGCGGCGGCCTCACCGGCCAGTCCGGCGCCATCCGCCACGGCATCAGCCGCGCGCTCATCAAGGCCAACCCCGAGCTGCGCGCCGAGCTGAAAAAAGCCGGCTTTCTCACGCGCGATCCGCGCATGAAGGAGCGCAAGAAGTACGGCCTCAAGGGCGCCCGCCGTGCCCCGCAGTTCTCCAAGCGCTAATACCCAACGAAAGATATTCACAAAATCCCCGCCGTGTGCAAGACATGCGGCGGGGATTGTCTGTTATGTTATATAGACCAAACGACCGGTATATACTAAACGAAAATGTTCATGCAAGGATGGCGCAGGATTTTTTCGGCTGCGTGAAGCCGAATGAGGAAAGCGTAGTGGCGCTACGCTGACCGAGAGAGGCAATGCGCAGGCGGAAAAAGACAAGTCCCATCAAAGCGTTAAGGTTTGAGTTTCGTATTATTCCTCCCGGTGCAAGGAGCGCTCCTGCTCGAAGCCGTTGGGGTAGCGGCGCATCAGCTTGTTGATGTTGCTACCGGCGATGTCGGCCAGATCAACGCCCAGCGCTTCGGCGGCCAGGGCGCAGTACCACAGGATGTCGCCCACCTCCTCGGCCAGGTGGGCTTTGTTTACTTCATGGCCCTGGAAGCTGGCCTTCTTGATGGCATCGGCAAATTCTCCGGCCTCTCCAGCCAGGCCGAGGGCGGCATTCTGCAGGGCGCCCAGCCCATCAAAATCCTTCAGGCTGCAGGTGCGCATGGCCTGTTGCTGGTACTCGCTGAAATTCATGTGATGCGGTCCTTTCTGTGCTATGGCTGCTCCTGCCCGTTGTGGTTAGCGTGGCCATGATAGTCCGGCTGCTGGTAACGGTAGCTGTTGGGGTACACCGCCTCGTGGAAGGCATCCTCCTGCCGCACGGGCGAGGGCAGGCCGTCGATCATGCCCTCCTCGTCCTCGGTCTGCAGCCGCTCCCTCAGCCCGTCAAACAGCCGCTGGGCAGAGCGCATCCGGCTGCTTCGATCGCTGCGGCGGCGCCTGCCCTCACCGGATGGGGCGGGGGCGAGGTTTTCCCCCTGGGTGAAGCCGCCCCACCCGTTGCCGGGCTCGGGGGCCAGCGACAGGTCGTCGGCCTCAAAGCTATCGGGGTACAGCGGCTGCGGCGGCGCTGCCTGCGGGGAATAGTCTATATCGGCTGGGGGTGTATACTGCGCGGGCGTATGCTCCTGCCACAGCGGCGCGGGCTGGTACGCGTCCTGCGTGCCCAGATCTGGCGGCTGCCAGGCGTCGGGCTGAACCGGCGGATACAGCGGGGGATAGGCTGCCCCCTGCTGGCCATATCCGCCAACCGGCACGCTGTTTGGGTCAACATATTCTACGGGATACCCGGCATCCGCCGACATATCCGCATAGGGTAGGGGAGAAAGTCCCTGCTGCTGCAGACCATCCAGCGGATAGGCCTCCTGCGGGGTGGATACCCAGTCGGCGATGGTGTTGAGGGTATGGTCATCCATGTCGGTGTATTCCAGGTCCTGCGCAGTTTGCTGCAGGCGGCGGCTGCGCAGCCTGCGCGTCAGCCAGGAGCGCCAGACCAGGTAAGGCCGCCATCGCACCAGCCACACCGCATAGTCCAGCACCGTGCCGCCGATGATGATCAGCAGCACAATGCCCAGCCAATACCGGGAAAAAAAGCTGCCCGTGCCGCTGGTGGAGTTGACCACTGCGTTCCAGGCGCTGTTGGCCGCCGTGCCCATCCAGCCGAACATGAGGTTAAACAGCCAGTCCGCAAAGGCGTTCACGGCACGGCCTCCGGCGTGGGCGGTGTGTCGGGCACAATTTCTACGGTGACATACACCGCATCCTCGCTCATATACAGGGCGTTTTGCGGGCGCTCCACCTTCACGGCGCGGATCAGCGTCTCGCTGGCGCCGGCGATGTCAATGGTGCCGGAGGATACCTCAAGCATGCTCACCGTGCGCAGGAACTCGCTGGTGCCCGCCACCGACAGGTACGCCGGCGCTGCGCTGATGGAAGCAACGCGGTACCCGGCCTTGGGCTGCCCGGAGGTGATGCCGCCCAGGTTGATGTCCACCGTCTTGAGGGGATACAGGCGCTGGTCCACCAGCATGGTATCCAGCAGGATGGATTCGCTGGTCACGCTGACTAAGGAGGAATCCACCACCTTGTTGTCTGCATCCTGCAGCACAAAGGGAACGGCGGTCAGCTGGGTGCCGGGCTGTGCGCTCAGGCGGGACAGGTCGTACACCGCCACGCAGCGCGCAACGCGCTCCACCACCTGCCGGGGGCCGGAAATGACCACCAGCGCCGGGTCGATGCTGGGCTCGGGCGCGTAAAAGCCTGCGGGCGCCTCGCCCCGCTTGTCCAGCTGTACGGGGATGCGGCGGCGGGTGATGTAATTGTCCACCACCACCTTGACCTCGTTTTTAGAGAGCCAGGTAACCTGGCCGTAGGTGGAGGTGGTGTTGGTGATGATGGGCAGCATCTGCTCGCCCGCTGTGGTGATGCGCGACAGGTCCACCCGGGCGTTGTAGGTGGAGGCGGTGACCGAGTTGTAGTACCGCTGCGGCACATCCACTCGCATTTGCAAAGTACCCAACTCTTCCAGGCCGGAAACCACGACCAGGCCGTTACGCTGCAGAATATCGGCATTGACCGCGGTAACGGCCACATCGGTAAAGGTCTTTTCGCGGCTCAGGTTGCCGTCGTTGCTGATCAGGCCACCCCACATCACCACCGACAGCGCCAGGCACCCCAACTTCAGCCCCCAGTTGCGCAGCATCACCTTTTTGAGGCGCTGCAGCAGGTCGCGCACGGAGGGCGCCTTGGTGCGGATGTCGTCGGGCTTATTGCTCATCCTTGCGGCTCCTCCATGCCTGATACTTGTCGTATGCGTACGCAAAGGCCTGCTTGAGGCCCATCTTCTCCTGCTTATAAAGGCCGGATAGCACGCGGGAAATGCCATCCGCATCCAGGTGGCGGGTCAGCTTGCCGCCCTGGGCCATGCTGATGATGCCGGTCTCCTCGGAG